>JACCDS012080600.1_pt1 | contig 37398 bp, 39 predicted proteins | sample 7446441 | NCBI WGS metagenome assembly JACCDS01 (sample SAMN15323445, study PRJNA562643) | freshwater metagenome | isolation source: river surface water | place: USA:Blue River Watershed | collected 2017-08-17
GAAGTCGCGGCCATGGCTGCGGTCACAAGGACGTAAGGGACGCGAACATCAGGGACCGGGTTTGTCCATTTCCCGGGCGCGGCGTGCAAAAAGAGCGGCCTCTTGTGACATTTTGACGGCATGGGCAGCAGATTCGGTCGCCAACTGAGTGGCGTGTGCTGCGGCAGCGGAAGCCTGGGAGCAAGCGTCCTCGGCATGCTGAGCCAGTGAAATGGCAGCGGCTGCGGCGGCAGCGGCAGCAGCTGCTGCAGCCTCTAGTGCCGCCTCGGCAGATTCATAAGCCGCTTCGGCAGCTTTTTCGGCAGCGATGACGATGGCCGAATCGGCTGCCAACTTGGCGGTTTCTGCGCAGAAGGTAGCCGATTTGGCGGCCCGTTCAGCGGCTTTTGCCGCACGACTGGCTGCCTCAGAGGAAGTCTGTGTCAGCTGCTTCAAAGAAATCAAATTATCTGTGTACTTGGAATTGAGGACATGGTAATTATCTTTTAGTATCTTGACTTCGGACTGTAAAAGTTCGAGTGCTTTCTTGATTTCTACAGAATCTTGGCTCATGGGCGAATTCCATTAAACAGCTCGCGCATGAACGCGATGGATCTCATTGCGGATGATTCGGTAACACTCGCAACAGGCATTTTGTAAGCTTATCCTACTTTTTATAAAGATGTTGCCGCGTTTGTACTCGATCGCACCCAATTCTTGTAATTGGTTGGCTGCCAAACTAATGGCCTCTCGACGCACACCCATCAGGTTGGCCATCAATTGATGTGTGAAAACCAGATCGTCGCACATTAAACGGTCATGATTTAAAAGCAATATTTTGGCAAATTGCTGGCTGATCGAATGCCGTCGATTGCAAACAGCGGTCTGCGCCGTCATGAGCATCAGAAGCTGCATGTACCTGAGAATGTCTGATCTGAATGCGGAGGACTCCTCAAATTCTTTCAATAAAAAACCGATGTCGATCATGTATGCCCATCCCGCCTGCATGACCGAGCAAGTCCAGATGGTGGTGGCATTGCCGGAAAAGGCGAATGTTCCGGTCAAGCCCTCGTTTCCGATTTCCGCAAACTCGGCCATATGGCCATCCTCAAAATAATATTGCACCGTCAATACGGCGCTGACCGGTAAATAAACATGCTGCAAACGGCTGTCGGCCTCGTAAACCACGCGATAAAGCTCCAGCCAAACAGGCGACAGTCGCAACCTCCAGCGCAGCCAATCCAAATCAGATAAGCCCCGCAAAATGGCATTGGCTTGCTGGTCTATCAATATCGGTGCAGGCGTCACTGTAGCAATCAGGCGGTTATACAAGTCAACGCGCGCAGACCGAACGATCTTCTTAGATCGATTGGGCTCATCCATTGGGGGATATGCATGGTTAATTTGTGACAAATCAAAAAAAGATACAAAAAAATCAGTACTTTAATAATAACTTAAAAACATTTATTTATTATAATTTTATTAAAAAAATTGTAAATCAAATTTTGTAACAATTTTAGTTAAAAAAAAGATCTGCTCAAAAAAATGAGCCCAAAAGGGCACACACATTGCGTCGAAACATCCTATGCAAAGGACATCCAAAGTGAGGGTTGAGCAGTGGCGCGCATGGGCGCAACTTCAAGCGATTTCATACTGTCTGATCGCGAACATAAAAGCCATCCGGGGGGTGTCAACATGAAAGTCCAGTGCGTAAAGGGGACATCACAAACATGTTGAATCGACAGCCTTTGTTGAGCGACGAAGAGCGGGTGGCGTTGCTCAACCCTCTGGATGAGCCGATGTCCACGTACAAGCCGATCCGGGTGGTATGTGCAGACCCACACCCCATGATGCTGGAAGGCCTCGAGCAATCATTCAAGAATGATTCAGCTATTACATTAGAAAGAATGTTGACGGATGGGGCAAACGCATGGCGTGAGGTGATGGCTTCTCACCCGGACATCCTGGTGACCGAGATGACCATGGGCGGCTTGGACGGCATCGATTTGATTCGTTGGATTAAAAAGAATGGTTGGCCAACTAAAGTGGTCGTCTTTACGACGGCTACAAATCCGAAATGGCCAGAAGCATGGTCCGAAGGCGTGCAAGGTTTGGTGTCAAAAACAAGCCCGAAAGACACCCTCATGACATGCATACGCGCCGTGAGTGCAGGTGAAAGATGGATCGATGAAAGAATTTGGCTTGCGGATGAGCGCACCCATGAGGGGCACCCAAACGGCTGGACAAAGCCGCTCGCCTGATGACTCGTGAAATCACCATCCTCAAAGCCCTGATGAGGGGGAACTGTCTTTGTGCGACAGCAGACGAAGCATAAGAAGAAAGGGATTCAGAATCAGATTAGATTCACCCTAGAGATATGAATATGAAGCATGATCGATTATGTCTCGTCAAACACAGCAACAAGCTCATTTCCACAATGGAAGAACATGATTGGATGAAATGGAAAAATGAGATTGAAGTAGTCAAATTAAAAAACGGAACAACATTGCAGGAAGCAGGGAAAAAAATAAGTCATATCTATTTTCCAATCAGTGGCATCGTTTCACAACAATACGATTTTGAAGACGGGAAGTCAGCGGAAACCATTCAGATGGGAAATGATGGGCTGGTCGGGGTATTTGCTTTCACGGGAAGTGCAGTAGCAATGAGCAGGTCGCTGGTGATTGCGGAAGGACTGGCGTATCGCTGTAAATCAGAATGGGCACTGGCTGAATTTAACGATTCAAGTACTCTTCGGCGCATGGTATTGAAATACTTACAACTGCTCATGACTTATACCTCACAATCGGCTATCTGCAATCGGCGTCACAACATTGAACAACAGCTTTGCAGAAATTTACTATTGCAACTGGACCGGGTGGCAGGTAACCACATCAGCATGACGCATGAATTGATTTCGCGATCAATGGGCGTTCGCCGCGAGGGTGTCAGCGAAGCCGCTAAAAAACTAGAGCGACTAGGCGCTATCGCATACAACCGGGGTCAAATCAAAGTATTGAGCCGGGAATTTCTTTCTGACAGAGCTTGCGAGTGCTATGGAATCATCAAAGGCGAGCAGAGACGACTTTTTCCGCCAATGAACGATTGACATTCGCCCCTCACCATGGTCTGATCCGTTCATAAGAGATCGGTAGCATCGCCATAGCCTTTATCAAGATTTAGGTCACTCAAAATGGTGACACTGATGGCTTACGGTTCCAGATGCATGGCGTGAATCGAAGGCGGGGGCAGGGGGGGGGGGATATCCATTCCCCCTAATGAATCTAGCAACAACTGAGTGATGTACAGGTCGCGCTGACTCTTATCGTCCGCAGGTACGACGAACCATGGCGCTGATGGTTTGCTGGTTGCCAGCATCAAGTCTTCATAGGCTTGGATAAACAAACCCCATCGTTGGCGATCCTCCAAATCCATGGGTGACAATTTCCAACGCCTTAAAGGGTCTTCCAGGCGGCTCTTGAAGCGCTCGTATTGGGTTTTCTTCGATATATTAAGAAAACACTTCACGATGCAAACGCCGGCGTCTGACAGCAGTTCTTCAAAATGGTTGATGTGACGCTGAAGTCGCTGAAACCTGTGCATCTTTAGGCCATGACGTACACGTTGAACGAGCGCCTCTTCATAATGGCTGCGGTTGAACAAGACCAGTTCACCAGGACTGGGTGCGACCTGGTGGACTCTCCACAAAAAGTCATGAGCTGATTCTTGTGGCGTCGGATTTACAAATCGCGTCATGCGCATGCTCAAAGGATCAAAAGTCGAAAACAGGGTCCGAATGACGCCATCCTTACCCGAGGCGTCCATGCCCTGCAAAATCATCAGTACCGATGCCTGACGCTGTACCCTCAATTTGCCTAACAAAACATCAACTCTGGCATTCATCGACTGAACCATTGGACCATGAGGGCCGAGGTGTGCATGTGTTTGTTCAATACGGGTGGGGGCACTGGATAGTTGGAAGTGAGAAATTTCGTGGACGGGCATCAATGACAGATCATTGGCGCGCCAACCCTTGGGCGTAAGAGTTGTCGATTGATCAGGCATCAGTCGCTGAGCACTTTAGAACGGAAGAACTCTGGATCGTTCGGGCAAAGCCATCGTGAGCAACTGTATCTTCGATTGCAAGGCATCGATTTTGAGTTGATAGTCCATGATGATCACCACCGTAAATAAATCCAGGTCAAAATCCATTCGAATTTGGTTGGCGCGCATGAGGTTGTGGGCAATTTCTTCGCTGAACATCGGCGGATCAAAAAATCCTGGCATAGGTTGGAGCAGACCATAGTCCAGCAACTCCCTCATCTCTCGCAGATTCAATTGACACATGCGCGCCAATTCTTGCACACTGACAGGGCGAGCATCGGTCACAGTGACGCTCTGCCACAGAGGACTGCCGTTCAACATGCTCATTTCACCAAGGTCACAGGAATGGCCGATGAGGAGGCCACTCGCATGGCTACAGAACCCAGAAGCAGATCATTAAAAATCGAACGGCCCTTGGAACCCAAGACAATCAGATCGTAAGCCCCTTGACGGCTGGCCATCAGAATCCGCTCCACTGGGTGGCCGAATTCAAGCATGATGTCGTGACGAATGTTTTGCTTATCCAAGTATTTTTTGGATCGTTTCAAATCGTTTTCGCACAACTCACGCAAGTAGTCATGGATCACGCCTTTGGGTACATAGCGTCTGAATTTCCTCAAGGCCGTGTCGTCGTGCACTGAAATCAAGGTGATGATCACGTTGTCATCTAACTCGCTTGCCAATTGACTTGCGTACTTTGCTGCATGCATCGAACTGGCTGAACCGTCGATGCCAACAAGAATTTTCATCATGATCTCCTAAATGACCTTCATATTTTGGAGCGCAGCTCGTCGGATGTATGTGCGCACGCACACACTGAACGGCTGCTAATATCGCTCTGGCACATACATATTGGGAGCATAAACGCATCTCTCAAAGGGGGTGAGCATGGGTTCGGGCAAATACACCGGTTGCAATGGGATATCGTGGTATGGAACCTGGTTAAGCAAATGGTCGATGCAATTGAGTCGGGCTCTGCGCTTGTCAATCGCACTGACAATCCACCAGGGTGAGTCGGGGGTGTTCGTGCGTTCAAACATCACCTCTTTTGCGCGTGTGTAGTCTCGCCACCGCCGTCTACTTTCAATGTCGGTGATGCTCAGTTTCCATTGCTTGAGGGGGTCGGTCATTCGCTGGATGAAGCGCTTGTGTTGCTCTTCATCGGTCACCGAAAACCAATATTTAATCAACTGGATGCCACTTCGAATAATCATCTTTTCAAACTCGGGTACGGCAATAAAAAAATCTTCATACTCTTGATCCGTGCAATACCCCATGACCTTTTCGACTCCGGCGCGGTTGTACCAGCTTCGGTCGTATAGCACCATTTCACCAGCCGATGGTAAATGAGCCACATAACGTTGGAAATACCATTGTGTCTTTTCTCGTTCGTTGGGGATGGGCAAAGCCGCCACCCGGCATATTCTTGGGTTAAGGCGCTGAGTGATCCGCTTGATAACGCCACCCTTGCCCGCCGCATCTCTGCCCTCAAACAGAATGACCAAACGATGCCCGGTTGCACTGATCCAATTTTGCATCTTGATCAATTCGCTCTGAAGCTTGAAGAGGTTGACAAAGTAACGGATTCTTTCGTCGCGATGTGTGGCCTCCAGCTGATTGGCCCCAAACCAATCGCTCAGGCTACATTCGATTTCCTCTTCTATACCATCTAGCAAGTGTGATGCGCTCATCTGAAAGGAAGAATTAGAGTCACAAGGTGTGTTCATGGCAGATATAAGCGCTGTTGGTTAGGTCATTGTGTGAAAAGATGATGAGTACAACCATGCGCTTGCGCACACAAGCAAGCCGAAAGTCAAGCGGGCCTGATCATCAAAAGCCATGCAGCCACACACCAATCCAAATCACTCCAACCATGACCAAGATACCACCCACCACATGAATCTTGTAGATCGTGTTGCCAAACGTCAATGCCACCACGATTTTCGAAGTGGCGTTGCTGGTAAATGCAAGCAATACCGCGATCTCCATCTCTTGCAAGGAAATTTCTCCTTTTTTATTCAGTGCAGCCACCGAGGAAATATTTGCATGCGCATCTGAAAATCCTGCCAAGGCACTGTTCAGCCAGACACCTTTGGTTCCCAGCCAGACATAAAGCGCTGATGACGACAAGTTAAGCACTGTTACCATTAGGGTGAAAAGGAGGGATGACTTCAAATCAAATGCACCGCCTTGTTGATCATCCTCTTGCGGCGTTTCATGCGGGGTTCGAAAACGCCAATAAATCCAAGGTATCACCAAGCTCACGATCAAGCCATAGGCGATGGGATAAAAAATACGTCCATCGAGCAAATGGGTTGACACCGCGAGGATGACATGCATCTGTATCAATGTGGAAAGATTTGAAAATGATGCACCACAAATAGCCAGGCGCGTGCTCTCCGGATGCTTTTTCGACCACTGCCCCATCTTCATGACCACCGCTGTGCTGGATACGAATCCGCTTAAGAATCCACCCATCGCGTGACCACCTCTAGGACCCATCGCTCGCTTCAATATATGACCCAAGGCACTGATGCCGATGACCATGACAACAAATTTGGCGATTTCATGTAAATTGATCGCTTGATATGGACCGAAATATCGATCCGGCGCAATGGGCATTATCAGCATTAAAATTGCGAAGAAAATAATCACATCGTGTAACTCTTGCTGCGAAAGAATTCGCTTGACAAACCGGTGTAGCCAGTCGCGTGAAGCCAGCAATCCGGATAGGCTGACGCCAAGGCCAGCAGCTAGGTACATTTCGTCAATCGACAAAGCCCCTAACATAAATGTCAGCAACATCGATACCTCGGTGGTCAGGCCGGGATCGTTGCCACCGCCCTGCAGATATGCGATGGACACAAGGACCGCCACTGCTAACAAAGCGGCGGGCATGATCCAGACATTTGACATCAGCCCGGCAACTGCACCCATCCATGCCGCTACGGTGAATGAACGGATTCCGAACGGGTGTCGGGATGCGCCGACTCCTTTTTTGCGCTCTCGCTCTGCACCAATCAGTAGACCTATGCCTAGGGACACGCATAGGCTAAGAAAATGTTTGAACGATGCATCACCCAAGTGTGGATCAAGGAAGTCCATTGTGATTGAACCAGTTAGGCATCCATCAAAGACTTGTCTTGATAATTTTTAAGAGCTTGAATATTTTGAATCAAAATATTCCGGCGATCAATTTTGATGATGCCCAACAGTTCCAATTGCGTCAATTTTCGGCTGACTGTCTCAACTGTTAAGCCTAGGTAGTTACCCATTTCGGTTCTGGTCATGGGCAAGCGAAGTTGATGGGGGGAAAGGCCCATTTTTTTCTGTTTTTCCGATTGCGCCAGAAAAAAAGTACCCAATCGTTCAATCGCATCTTTGCCGTTGATTTCTGCCAGCAATTGATTTAACTCGGAAATTTCGTTTTGCATCCTTTCGATCAAACGCGTATTGACTCCATGAAGTACTGCTTCAAGCCGCTGAATTTCCGATATGGATAAAACACAGACTTGAGAGTCCAAAAGAACCGTGGTATTGGACGGCTGTTTTTTTTTAAACCAGCCATCCAGTCCCGCAACATCACCAGCATGCCGAAATCCTGTTACCTGCTCATATCCGTCCGCCGTCAGAACGCTATTTTTAATGGCGCCAAATCTGATCAGATATAGGGCGGTGACCGAATCGCCTTGTACGGCGAGGTTGGCTCCTCGTTTGAGTTTTATGCGTTGGGTAATTATTTGTTCGATGGCAGGTTGGTCATCGAATGGTAATTGGCCAACTAGGCAATTTTTGTAGGTGTGACAATTTGAACAGATAGACGTGCTGATGTATTTTTTCATGGAAAGATGTTCAATTCATGGCAATGTTTGTCTTCTCTATTTTTTTCATGGAATAACGCATGCGATCGATCAAGAAATCAACGCCACCAGTCGACCAAACCACATGTCTAATCGCATTTCGTTCGAGCATATTCCTCACCGCCCCCTCCAACGTCACCTGATTTCCTTCCACTTTGATTGAAATTTCCAAATCGTTGAGCACGGCTTGTCGCTTCAAGGCCGCCTCGATTCGATCCTTGATGTTGCGTCCTGTAAGGACTGGGTTGAGGACAATATGATCGGTGATCCCCTTGACGCCTGACAAACCAGCCACCAGCTTGTGTGCGATTTCGCGCTGATAGTTCCATGCGACTTTCCCGCTCAGGTTAACCCACCCTTTTTCCACCATGACCTGGATATCATCGCCGGGTATGGCCGAATTCCAATGCAGAACATGTCCGATCAGATGCGTCAGATCTTCATCGTTGCGTTGTCCAGCGTTAGGAATCCTGACATAGATATCTATGGTCAAGCCTTGCACGCCTCGCACGCGCTGAACAGCTTTGGTCGCCATCCACTTTTCATAGAAACTTTCCACATGCCCTGTCAAAGACACGATTTGCCCATTGACTGTCACACCGATGTGTGATGAATTGACCGCCGGGTCAGCCCTTAGCTCGTTGACCACGTCTTCTTGAAGTTTGCGATCTTGATGCATGCTGATCTCCTGTGGGTTGAAGTCTTCATGCTAAGAAAGTAGCCATCACTGCGACCGTACGCTGGCACACAATGCTCGCATTGCCTTGATTTTTTAGCATTGATCCAATCGAGCAGTGTTTTCATGCCATCTGTGTGCATGCGAACATAGAAAATTTTTTAATCACAATAAATTTCACACTTCATTGTGTATTGGTCATTGATTTCAATGTTATCAACCTTGAAAAAATGGAAGGCACCTCATGAAATCTTCATATTTGTTATTTATTAAAGCATGTCTGATCATCATGGTTCTGTCTCTTACTGGTTGTGGCGTTGAAAAAGTGAAAAAACAACGAGAAGAATTAGTCCTGCACTGGAATGAATTGATTTTGTTGTATCAGCAACGTTCTGATTTGATTTCTTACATGACAGAATTGATTGCTGAAAATTCTGATCAGTCATCCGGGGTGTTGGATGTTGTTTCAGAATCGAATTTGAAATTCATCTTGGCACAGCGCATGCCCCATATCATGACCGACGCTGCCGATTTGATTGTTTTTGAAAAATCACAACAAAAACTGGCCAATGATTTGACCAACATGTTGTTGATTCTGGATAACCCGATATTCAAATCTAATCAGGAGTTATTGGATTTGAAGTCGGATTTTAGCAAGCTGAACGAGCAGATCACTCAATCCCGCATAGACTATATCGTAGCTGTCCGCGAACATAATAAAACCTTGCGGACGTTTCCTTTCAGCATCTTCAATTTTCTGAGCGACTACACTGAACTGCCTAATCTTTCGTTGGATGAAAACTCGGCCATCATCAAAGTGCCTGTTGCGAGTCGTCCATCCTCTTTTATTTCCAAGCTGAGCGGGATCTAGGCGTTGAAACCTTTATTTGACATTTGTCCGGCTATTATTTTGCTGGACATGGCAGCCCGTGAAGAAAACCTGCCGATTTTTTTTGCCGACGTTGATGTCGGCGCGGCGGGGCTAAGTTATGAACCTCCTCGTTTGCATTCGAGACTGTCCACGGCCGAATTGTCTTGGCGATTGGTCAAGGCCGCACTAGTTCCACTGCTGGTCAATCTGATGTTGTTTTCGGACTCTGACGACCCAGAGCTTGTAAGGCGCATTCGCATGGCATGGCGACGTTTTCTTAGGGCCTTGAAGCTCAGCAGAACTGTCTGCGAACTAGATGACCTTCCCGATCTGAGTTCCCTTCATTTTCTCATGCACCAATTGGGACAGTTACGTGATACGGACGTTGCTAGGTTAGAAGTATTCGATCGAATCAAAACCCGATTTACCTTAAATTACATAGATCAGCGACTGTGTTTTTCTAAACTTGTGAAGTCGCTTGAAATTGCTGCTCAATTGCAACGTCAATCCATTCGAAAATCGCTTTTGGATACCTCGTTGCAAGATACGGTTTTGGCTTTGACATTTTGGGCGATTGCTCTTTTCTCAGTTGCAAAAACCAGACCACGTATCAGCGATCATCACGTATACCTGAGTGATTGGGCAAAGCTACAGATTGATGTTTTACACAAAAAATTTCAGCGTTCCCAACTCTTGCGCCGCAATGACCAAACCAGACATCGGACCAGAATATGGGCAAAGCGCTTGTGCTATGCCATCGAAGATCTTGAGGGCCTGCTCCACCCCCCCCCGCATCAATGGCTGAAAAAGGCTATCCAGATGCAACGCAAGGGGGGGGAATATCGTGATTTGCTAGTTTCGGTTGAGCTGGCCGAGCGGTATGGCTCGCGGTCACTCGCTCACAAGTTCAGGAAACTTGTAAAAAACGGGCAGATCTTGCAGTTGATGAATCAACCCGCTGATCCAGGCTCATAGCGCATGTGATCGACCAGGAACTGCACGCCGCTGGTTGCCCACACCACATGACGGATGACATCGCGCTCAACCCAGTTGCTGACGCTTCCCTCAAGAGTGACTTGATTTCCATCGACTTTGACGAATACTTTTTTGGCATCCAAAATGGCCTGTCTTTTCAAAGCTTCATCGATGTGATCTTTGATGCTGGCGCCAGATACAGCCGGTTTGAGAACAATGTGATCGGTGATCCCTCTGACCCCGGTTAAGCCTGTGACCAATTTGTGTGCGATCTCGCGTTGATAGTTCCAGTGCACCGACCCGCTCAAGGTCACCCATCCAGCCTCTACCATCACTTTCACCGCATCCTTGGGTATGGCCGTATTCCAACCCAAAAGGGTCTTTATGGAACGTGCCAGGTCCTCATCGGTACGATGGCGGTCATTGGGAATCTTGACTTCTAATTCGACGGTCAGTCCTTGTACGCCTGACACCCTCTGGGCGGCTTTTTCGGCTTTCCACTTTTCGTAATAACTGTCGACTTTTCCAGTCAAAGTTACCACACTACCGTTCACCTGCACCCCGATATGCTCAGCATTGACCGATGGATCAGCGCTCAGTTCGCTGAGTACGTTATGCTGCAATTGACGATCTGTGTTCATTCGGATATCTCCTTTGCGTTGAAGGCTTCATGCTATTGCGTAGCTGACGAGCGTTTTGTTCTATTGCGCACATTAAATCGTGGATCTTTATTTTTTTTGTATTCTGCTGATGTATTCAACCAAATGCAAAATCCTGGCTCTGACATATACCTCAACGTCATAGGGCATTTCACCGTAATAATCGGCGGCATCCATGCGGTACTCATGGCCCCAGATTGGCATATCCCTTCCGCCGTGAGCCAGCGGAATATCACCCAAAATCGTGTCATATATTTTCGTCACGGGGAGAATCCCGCCATTTTTCCTGGCCAATAGCGTCAGATCCGGAGGTGCTTTTTTCAGCAGATCAACCACGGGCCCGTTGCCTTTTCCGTCTAGACCATGACAAGCAGCGCAGTTGTTCTTGAATTCTTTTTTTCCAATATCTTGAACGCTATATGTCGTATACACGCTTTGCGCATGGCTGACTGTGGACAGAAACAGTGCGACTGAACCAATCATTGAATACATCTTCATTTGAATGCCCCAAAAAAAGTTGGAGCGTCCATGATCTGCTGATTGGGCTCACTGAGCTGTGCGCTGGCGCACATGAGGCACCCTTTATCCCCATGAGTCAGAATCTTCGTTGAGAACTGAAAGTTTCAGATTTCTGACTGCATCCGATGACACAGACAGGTTGACGGCCTGGTAGACGGACAGCCCGGTCTGGACTTCAGACACTACGACTGTTTGCACTTCGAGGCGTTGTATGGCTAGCCCGTCGATTAGTGCCAGCACCTTGGGGTAAGCCGCTTTGAGTGCAGGACCCAAGGGAGCAAAAAATATCGCACGTTCTGCTGCCCACCCATACCGCTAGCGCCCAACACATCATTCACACGGGCTTTCACGGACGGTTGGAGAATTTTGAGAGTGGTAAAGCCAGGGAGTGGCTGCCTATATGGAGGACCCGGCTCAGCAGACGCCGCTGAGGCAGGGATGTTGACCGCCGTCAATGGACTGACAGGTCATCCTGTAATGAGCCCCTCAAATGTCGATTCATCTGAACAGACTGGGGGGCGATACTGCGCCAAAGTTAGGCCCTATGCCGCCAGAAGGAGGTTGCGGGCACTGCGTGCTGAGCTCAATGGTGATGGTCTTGTCGCTTTTTGAAGCATTTACAATGCGCGCACAGGCAAAACTTGAAATGGGTTGATCTGAATGCGATGCAATGGTACTGACCATCGGCAAGGTCACAAACTCACACGACTTGTTGTTTGCTGAACTACAACTGCTCACCGTGTCAAACAAAGTGACTTTGGATCCGGGCTCTATCCAGATTTTTTGGCCAATACTCAAGGCAACTGGGTTTCTGTCATTCACCAAGGTATTGAAGGTTGGAACATCGTTTTTATCGGTCAACAGCGACGACCACTGAAATGATTTGCAAGCGTCTTTGGGCTTGGCATCATAGGCCTCAAGCACCAGTTGATAAGGCTTTCCTGTTTTAGCATCGAGCATGGGACCAGGGGGCGTTGCTTTGCTGTTCCAGTAAGTGTCATAGATGCACTGATTGGCCACCAGAGGAAATAAGCCTCCTGGTTCGATGGTGTCAGGGCTGGTTATGCCAGCGACAGCCGTGACTGTCACAGGTGTGGACACTATGTTCCAAATGCGTGCAAAAAAAGTGGGTACTTCGCCGTTGTTTTGCCCATTTCCCTTACGCAAGGTGACTTGCACGGCAGGAACATCGTCAGTGGTCGGTGTCATGGGCAGCATTTGCAAAACTGCATTGACTTGTGTCGGGTTCCAGTAACCCGATTGCACCGTGCCTGAATTCAGTACTTTACCATCGGCCGAATTGAGCGAGATGGCATTGAATGCGGCAGTTTCTGCTGCAGACCATTGCGGCGTGGCTGAGGTGGTGCTGCGAAGCTGTTTGGCACCGGCCAGTGCCGCAGCGTCGGCATCGTTTTGAAGTTCGTTTCGTACAAATTGCAAATATGCCACATCAATCACCAAGGCGGCAATACCCAAAAAAACAGGAATCATCAAAGCCACGAGCAAAGTGACGGCACCCAGCTGTGCATTTGGATGTTGGCGTGCGTTCATCATTCCCTCACCATGACTGTGGTCGATGTCAGTACCAGAGGCATATTCATGGCGCTCAACAAAGTTCCCAAGGCCAAGCCCCTGAAGGTGTAACTCACGCGCACCGCCAGATGAGCGGGGTTGCTCTGTGCCGGAAAATCCACGGTCACCGAGCCGGGGGCACCTAAACCCAGCAATGAGCTACCGGTGTAGCTGGTCACCTGGGCGGTAATCTCGGGGAGGGTGACAGCAGGTACCCGCAACACGATCCCGGCACGAGCCCCCTCACGGCTGGCATTGGTGATCACGGCTTTGTCATACAGGGCCAAACCAAATTCGATGATGCCAGACACGATCAAAAGCAGCATCGGCAAAATCAAACCGAATTCGACCGTGGCCACGCCGTTTTCGACGAGCAGGTGCTGCCTGAATCGGATGGGTGGTAAGCGACTCTCTGAACTGATCATTGCATCTTCCGTGGTTGTCGTCATGGGAATAATCTTTCGAATCATGTTCGGGACACATGCGACCGGTTGGCGTGCACGCCCCGATTGCAACCATAAAAGAGTAGCTGTTCGACAACCGTTGGCTAGCGCACTGAATCCGGACGAATTTGTGTCACGCATGCAGTTATGTGGCTCCGCACACATTCAACGACATCCGAAATTCATATATTCAAAACCGCACATCGTTAGACAACTTGTGTACAAGTACACCCCTGACTGGTGTTGAAGCACAAGTCGTGCTGCGCATCAGTCGGATCAGGGTGGTTTTAATTCATTGAACTGGAGGATTGGTCATGACACATTTCAACCGTAAATTGCAGGATTTCATCGATGATGAAAGTGGTGCGACGGCCATCGAATATGGGCTGCTCGCTGCGCTTGTGGCATTGGGAATCGCTGTGGGAGCAACCGCACTGGGCACAGAGTTGGGCCTGCTCTTTGGCCGGATTGCAGCACGATTGTCCACCGCCGCCTAAGCATTCAGCGCATCGTTTGACTTCATTTTGAATATCGCATGCGATATGTACGATGTCTGACAGACGAATGACGCCCCCTTTCTTAAAGTCATGCAACGGCGATCAAAAATACATTCACCGTTGCAAAGTTGTGATGAGCGCGAACAGGCTCATACAGCTTGAAGTTCATCAACTTTTATCTGGAGTCAGTGATCATGAAAAGTCAAATTCAAACCTTCATCCTAGATGAGTCGGGTGCCACAGCCATTGAGTATGGCCTGTTGGCCGCTTTGGTCGCTTTGGGAATTGTGGTGGGGGCCACGGCGCTGGGCACGCAATTGGGCGCATTGTTCACCCGAATTTCTACGCGTCTGTCTACAGCCGTTTTCCCATGAATTAGGTGGCAAGAACCTGGAAACCTTCAATGCCTAACGGGAACCTGGAGTTGGTCAACATCACGGCTTTGAGTGTGCTGCTGATGTTGGCCATTTGGCACGATTGGCGTATAAGAAAAATACCCAACACCGTGCTTCTCTGGGGAATCCTGACCGCCTTGATATTGTCGCTGACCCCTCGGGGCATAGGTCTCATGTCGGCTCTTTTGGGTGGGTTGACTGGTTTTCTGGTGTTCTTTCTTTTGTATGTGTTCAAGATGGTTGGAGCTGGTGATGTCAAATTGATCGCAACCGTGGGTCTGTTTGTCGGATGGCCCGAAACGACCAAAATCTGCGTCGCGATTTTGCTCGCCGGAGGCTGTTTGGCATTCGCCTGGGGTCTATACACCCTCAACTTGATCACTGTTTTAAACAATCTGCGCGCAGGCTTGACCGAGCTCATGAACGCGGGGCGATGGCCTTCACCAGGGCGCCCACTGTTCAGCCGGGTGACGAGCGAACGTGTCCCTTATGCATTGGCAGTAGGGTTGGGTACGGCAGCCTTTTATGTGACCAGGATGTCTTGACAGCATGACAGCTGATGAAACAGGGATTAAATGATGAACATACGTCCGATTTTAATTATTGCTGCAGCCGCAGCCGCTTCGCTTTTCACAGTGTCGATAGCAGCGATCTGGTTAAAGCAAAAGAACGATGCAGACACCGTCAAGGTGGTCGTCGCAACGCGTGATCTTCCATCGGGAACTCGCTTGCTGCCCACCATGCTAGAGATAGTCAGTTGGCCCGCCTCTGCCCCCATTCAATCTCCTTTAAATTCGACCGAGCAGGCTTACGACCGTGTGATCAACATACCCATTTTGAGGGGGGAACCCATTTTGGCTGGCAAATTGGCTGCATTGGGTCAACAAGGAGGACTGTCTTCGGTTTTAAAGGAAGGTAAACGCGCTGTGACTGTGAAGGTCAACGAGGTCGTGGGTGTCGCCGGCTTTGCTCTGCCGGGGAATTATGTGGATGTCATGGCCAACCTTCCGGACAGAGACAACGACCCGGTATCAAAAATTGTGCTCGAGCGGATTCAGGTGCTGGCGGTTGCGCAAGACATTGCCAACACTGAAAACAAACCGCGTGTCGTCAGCGCAGTGACTCTGGAAGTGACCCCGCAGGAGGCTGAAATTATCGATTTGGCCAGAAGCGTCGGATCCTTGTCTTTAGTTTTGCGCAGTCAGATCGATATGGCTAGCGTGGTGACGTCAGGATCTCGCAAAGTGGATCTGCTTCAAAAGACTGCTCCACAGCCAGCAGTTTTCAAGGCTTTGTCAACAGAACCCAAAGCTGCCAATGGCCTGCGTTCTGTGGCTTCAGGTGTGACCAAACATGCGAGCCTGAGCCAACCCCCAAAGACAACCGCAAAAATGGAAGTGATTCGTGGCATGACGAAATCCCTAGAGTCGACCAATTGAAACTTGCCTTCAGATGCATGACATTAACATGAAAAAAACCATCAAACATTTGAATGCACTTGGACTTGTCTTGGCATGGCTGTTTCTAGTTTCCGCTTGGGCTGCCGAAAGCCAGAACTCCCCCCTGCCTGCAAAAGCCGGAAGGCCCGTGGTCTCTGGCCCTGTCGGCTCTGAAAAAAGGCTGCCCATCCACGTGCCCGTCGACTTGTTACCCGGCATCAACCTAAGTGGAGGAAAGTCCATGCTCCTGCCGCTGTCTGAGCCTGCGGTGCGCATCTCCATCGGCAACCCCGATGTGGCAGATGTCACCTTGATCAATGCCCAAGAGGTTTATGTGCTGGGCAAGAAAACCGGCATCACCAATTTGATTGTCTGGTCTGCCAACGGAAAAACCACCTTGCGCGATGTCAGCGTTGGATTAGACACAGGGGTGTTGCAGTCCAGACTGGCCCAATGGGTCCCGACCAACGAGCCCCTGATGGTCGATGTGATGGCCGACACATTGGTGTTGCGCGGGCGAGTACCAGATGCTGTCAAAGCACATCGTATTGTGAGTCTGGCAGAGGCCTACAGCGGCGGCAAAAAAATCATCAACATGCTACGTGTCGAGGGTCATCAGCAGGTCATGCTCGAGGTCAAGGTGGCGGAGGTGTCTCGCACGCTGCTGGATGAGTTGGGCGTTGACATCAACCTCACCCGAACATCGGGTAGCACATCGGTATCTTTGCTCTCGCAATTTTTATCCAATGGGGCCACAGCACTGACAGCGGCACGGGACAATGGCATGACCACCATCACATTGACGGCTGAAATGAAAAAGGGTTTGGTCAAAATTTTGGCTGAGCCCACCATAACAGCCATCAGTGGTCAGGAAGGGTCTTTTCTGGCAGGAGGAAGAATTTACATTCCTGTTCCGCAAGGGGGTATCAGCAACGCCATCACTTTACAGGAAAAAGAGTACGGCGTAGGCTTGACCTTTATACCAACAGTCCTGGAGGATGGGCTGATCAACCTGAAAGTGACACCCGAAGTTTCGGAGCTGTCGCAGTTGGGGACCACGGTCAAAGCGCTGAACGGGCAAGTCAGTGTCCTGCCTTCCATCACCACACGACGCGCTTCAACCACGGTTCAACTTAGAGATGGCGAAAGTTTTGCGATTGGCGGCCTGATTAAAAGCAACGTCACAGAGGCGATCAGGGCTTTTCCCATCCTGGGGGAACTGCCCATTTTGGGGGCCTTGTTTCGCAGTACCGCCTTTCAAACCGAAAAATCAGAATTGTTGTTTGTGGTAACTCCACGATTGGCCAAAACATCAGAAACAGCACTTGCTTTGCCCACAGACCATTACAAACCGCCATCTCGTGCTGAATTCATACTAAATGGACAGATGGAAGCCATACCTTCGAAATCGATGGATCCGTCTTCAAAGCTCACAACCGAAACAACGCCAGCCACAACCAACCAATCAAGAAGCCAGGAGTATTGAAATGACGAAATCGCTCACACAAAAAATCTCAGGCTGGGGTGCTTTTCTGGTGATTGGGTCAGTCTCAGGTTGCGCAAATAATCCCTACGCCGATGCACCGGCATTGGGCCAAGTTGTTCGACAAGCGGTTAAAGCCCAAACCTTGAACCCGGATGCAGGTCAGAACGATGCACCACCACCTGATACTGATGGTGTTGCCATGAAGTCTGCAATTGATCATTATCACAATTCTTTCGGAAAACCGCCTGCGCCTGTGAATGTCTTCAGCATAGGTTTTGGTGGCTCTGGTGCCTCGATAGGACGCTGAAAGGACCGACAAAATGGATACTTATCTGCTGGCATCGGATACCACTACCCTAGAACTGATGAGGAGCGTGGTTCAATCGCAGAGTCTGACCGTCAAGGCGGCATCCGTACGTGCGCCGGAAAAACCCTTGCTTTCTTATCTTCAAAACGTGAATTCCGGCATCTTGCTGTTGAGCTGCATTCCTGCGCAGAAGAATACCGATCTGGATGCATTGGAGAGCATGACTTGGTCCAATCCGCAGTTGAACGTGATCTTGATCAGCGAAAGCGACGCCAAAGAAGATTTAGTTCGAGCTATGCGCTCAGGCATTCGGGAGGTCGTGGTCTTGCCACTGACGCAGACCGATTTGATGGGGGCATTGCGCCGCGTCATAGCGCATCTGGAAAAAATCCGCGTTCCTGACGATGGTTACGTGGGCGTTGGCAAAATTGCTGCGTTTATTTCATGCAAGGGTGGCAGTGGCTCAACCTTTTTGGCTGCCAATACGGCGCATTTGATCGCAGAAACCTTTAACCGGCGATGTGTGCTGGTGGATCTTGATTTGCAAAATGGTGATGCGTCGTATTACTTGAGCCAAGACAATGTCAAGAACAACATCAGTGACCTGACGCAGCAAATAGACCGACTGGACGCTCAGTTGCTCAACAGCTGCATGCACAGCATCAGCCCGCGACTCAATTTGTTAGCAGCCCCCGATGAGCCGGGCGTGGCCTGGGCCATCACGGCAAGTCAACTGGAGCAGGTCTTGACCCTAGTCAGGCGATCGCATGAGTTAGTCGTGTTGGATCTGGACAGCAGCATCGATGCGGTCACGATCAAAGCGCTGGACATGGCGGATGTGGTGTTTGTGGCGATGGAGTGCAATTTGCCCGTGATTCGAAATGCCAAGAGGATGGTGAAACTTTTTCGTTCACTGGGCTATGGCGATGACAAGCTTCGGTTGCTTGTGAACAAGTTTCAATCTGATGGTGTACTGGATGTCAAGAGCATTGAGCAAGCCGTAGGAATCAAAGTGCACCAAACCATTCCCAACCAGGTCGCCGCCGTGACCGAAGCGTTCAATCTGGGCAAGCCGCTTGTGTTGTTGCACCCGCAAAACGGTGTGCTCAATGCCCTGCGTGATATGACGGCGTCGCTCTTGCATGCCCCCGTACCCAAAGTTCGCAGCTGGATGGATCGTTTGATGGGTAAAGCCGCCTAATCGATGACTCTCACACAAAGGGGATTGTTTTGAAACTGGACATACGGCAGCATTTTGAGTCTCAAACTCCGAATCCAATTGCGCTGGGCTCAACGCTGTCGGTCAATCGGGTGACAGCGGTTCGTCTTGAGACCATCAAAACACAAATTCACCGAAAAATTTTGACACAGGTGGACTTACGACGCATGGAGACGATGTCAGCCGAAGCCTTACGGCAAGAGCTCAAGGCATTGACACAAAGGCTTCTGGATGAAAGCGGTCTGGCCATCAACGAAACGGAGCGTCGCCAGATTGTTCAAGGCATTCAAGATGAAATGCTAGGCCTGGGCCCCATAGAGCCCTTATTGGCAGATCCAAGTGTTTCTGATATTTTGGTCAATGGTCCACACAGCGTTTATGTTGAGCGCAGGGGAAAAATTGAGTCGACCAATATCAAATTTGACAGCGAGTCCCACTTGATCCGGGTGATAGACCGTATCGTCTCCCGTATCGGTCGCCGAGTGGACGAAATGAATCCCATGGTTGACGCGCGCTTGCCAGATGGTTCGCGTGTCAACGCAGTGATACCTCCTTTGGCCCTGGATGGCCCCTTGCTGTCGATCCGCCGTTTTTCAGTGGTGCCATACACCATGGTCGACCTGATTCGGTTTCATACCCTCAATGCAGAGATGGCTGAGCTCATCAGTGGTCTGGTGAAGGCCAAGATCAACCTTTTGGTGTCTGGTGGGACGGGCAGTGGAAAGACCACCCTGCTCAACGTGATATCCGCCAGCATCCCCCACGACGAGCGGATTGTGACCATCGAGGATGCCGCCGAGCTGCAATTACAGCAGCCCCATGTGGTGCGTATGGAAACCAGACCTCAAAACATTGAGGGCAAAGGTGAAATCAGCCAGCGCGCGTTGTTGCGAAACAGCCTGCGCATGCGGCCAGATCGGATCATCTTGGGTGAGGCGCGCGGTCCCGAGGTGCTGGACATGTTGCAAGCCATGAACACAGGTCACGATGGCTCCATGAGCACCATCCATGCCAACTCGCCGCGCGACGCTCTCACCCGACTGGAGCACATGCTTGGCATGGCTGGTCTGAATGTGGATGTGCGCTCGATGCGCCAGCAAATCAGTTCGGCCTTGACGGTGATTATTCAGGTGTCCCGACTATCTGATGGTCGGCGTAAGTTGACCAGCCTGCAGGAAATCACAGGCATTGAAGGCGATGTCATCACCATGCAAGAAATTTTCAGGTTTGAACACTTGGGCATCGCAGCGGATGGGCAAGTGCAAGGCCGATTCGTGGCCACTGGGATTCGTCCCAAGTTTGTGCAGCGACTAAAAACGCGCGGCGTCGCATTGCGCGAGGACCTGTTTCAGGCCTTGAAATTTCGGGAAGCATGATGCATGTCCCTGATTGGTTCATCTTGATTGCGACGGGCGTCGCCAGTTTTTTGTTGTTGTTGGGCTTGTTTGAGGCTTGGCGTGCTTATTGGAGTCCAAGGCAAAAGTTGCTCGACGAACGAATGCACCAGATGCTCATGAACGCGTATCTTCAAGTCGATTCAGAGCTACTGAAAAGACGCTCTTTAAGTCGATTTGTTGTACTGGATCGTTTTTTGGGTCGAGTACCAGGCACTCAGGGGTTTGACCACTTTCTTTTACAAGCCGATTGGCCCCTGGATGTTTCGCAAACCTTGCTCATGGTGATGTTGCTTTTGATCTTGTCGTCTGTTTTGGGTATGGCATTGCAACTGCCGTTGTGGGTCACAACCCTTTTGATGGTGGTTATTCTGGGGGGGGTGTTCTATTACCTGAAGCTTCAATGTGCAAAGAGGGTCAAGATCATTGACAAACAATTGCCAGATGCGCTGGATCTCATGGTGCGCGCACAGCAATCGGGTCACGCCTTCATCAGCGCATTGCAAATCACCGCGTCTGAGTCGCATGTCCCTATTGGGCTGGAGTTACGCAAGGTGTTTGATGAAATCAATCTGGGCATGAGTGTCCAAAGCGCCCTGAATCATCTCGCTGCTCGCATCGACAGCAAAGAAATTCGCTATTTTGTGGTGGCCGTTTTGATTCAGAACGAGACTGGCGGAAATTTGGCCGAAGTGTTGCGCAAGACGGCTGCGTTGATCCGTGAGCGCCAAAAAATTGACGGCGTGGTTCGGGTTTTGTCCGCCGAAGGTCGCATTTCGGCATGGATTTTGTCGTTGATGCCTTTTGTGTTGGCCTTTCTTTTATATTTCATCAACCCGGATTTCATTTCGGTCCTTTGGAAAAATCAGATGGGATTGACCATGTTGGGGGTGTCTTTGTGTTTGATGCTGGCGGGTGTCTTTTGGATGTCCCGGCTGGTTCAAATCCGAGTTTGAATGCTCATCATGAACTTCCTTGATGTTTTATTTCTGGCGTCTGTTTTCTTGTTGGCCATCTCTTTGGCTTATCTCGCTCTGAGTCGATGGGTACCAGGTGATTTTGAAAAGCGTCTTTTTGCACTGTCCGAACAGCGGCTTTCCACACCCCATCCATGGCTCCAGCGTATCAAGTCCAAATTGACCGCATGGCTTTTGTCCCTGGGGCCTTGGGCTGGCTCAGTCCATCCGCAAGACGTCCTGGAGCCCACCGATTTGCAGATCAAATTGCTCAATGCAGGCCTTCGTTCCAGCATGGCGGTCTCGATTTTTTTAGGACTGAAGACACTGCTGACTTTTGTGCTGCCGATTTGTTTTGTTGCGCTGGTATGGGCGTTGCAATGGTCAGGGCCGGATTTGGGTTTCTGGGCCGGCATCATGCTAATGGCGATACTGGGGTATTACCTGCCCAATGTGGTTTTACGGCAACTGATCAAGCAACAACAGAAGATTTTGTTTCACGCATTTCCGGATGCATTGGATCTGATGCGTTTGTGCGTGCAAGCAGGCCTCGGCCTGGACGCTGCCATCGAGCGGGTAGGGCGTGAGATGCGTTTGTCGTACCCGCGACTTTCGGACGAATTCGCCTTGACGGGGCTGGAGCTTCGCGCCGGTGCCTCGCGCGCTGAAGCTTTGCGCCATCTGGCCCAGCGTGTCGGCTTACCCGAAATACAGGGGTTGGTGTCTTTGCTGGTACAGGCCGATCGATTCGGCACCAGCATCGCCGAATCGCTTGAGGTCCATTCGGATGCGCTCAGAACCAAGCGCCGATTGATCGCTGAAGAAGCGGCGGCCAAATTGCCCATCAAGCTGCTGATTCCTCTGATTTTTTGTGTGTTCCCGGCTTTAATGACCGTGCTCTTGGGGCCCGTTGTGATCAGCATCACGCAGCACTTGTTCCCACTGGTTAATAATTGAATGGGAAAATGATCTGCAATACCAAGTTCCATCGTTCATGCGGGCCTTGAGCAAATGGCTTAAAGCTCGTTCATTCACCGCGCAGCAGTTTCATCCGGAGTGCGTGCAGGCGGTGCGCGATGCCGCAATCACCTTGGGTCTGAGCCACATGCCCGTGGTCTCAGGCGCCGGCCACGACGCCGTCTATGCCGCCAAACTGGCACCCACGGCGATGATTTTTATTCCGTGCAAAGACGGTATCAGCCACAACGAAATCGAAGATGCCTTGCCCGAGCACATCAGCGCCGGGGCCAATGTGCTCTTGCAGGCCATGCTCAGTCGGAGTGGCTCTTGAGGGGTGCTTCAGAGTTTCAGTGTGACTTGCAACCAGCGGGCCACACGATCGGCGACGTGGTCTTCACGTCCGTTATAAAAATGGTCGCAGTTCTCGACGATGTGAACTTCACAGGGGCCCGCGCAGGCAGCCTGAAACTCTTCCGCCGGATAGCGTGATGGGTCTTCTTGGTCTCCGCGCACGGCCAGCACAGGGCAATCGATGTGCCGCGCTAATCCCAGTGTGTCAGGCACGTTTTCCAGACGGTCCAAAAAGCTGCGGGCGCTGATCACCCACCACCAACCGGGAAGCTGCAGCAACTCATCTCCTTGACCTGCGTCCACCAAGGCTTTGGCTTGCGCCTTCAACTCATCCGTGCGGTCCATGGCAAACAATTTTTCACGTCCGCCCGAAACGTTTTCTCGGCCACCGCGACCCGCCGACAGCAGCACCAGTGCCGGTGTCTGAGGGTGATCGGCGACGTGCTGGGTAGAGAGCATGCCGCCATAACTGTGGCCGATGATCACCGGCTGGGGGTAGCCCTGATCAGTCAACCACTGCGCGGCATAGCGGTTATCGGCCACCGACTCGGCCACTGTTTGAAAAGCGCCGCCTTCGGCATCCCGGCTCAGCCGCGTGGTCAGAATGTCATGGCCTCTGCGGTTGAAGGCCAAAAATGCCAGACCCAAGCCGGTCAGCGCGGGTGCCAGGAATTGGGCTCCACCGGTGTAGAAATTCATGGTGTTGCCATGAAAATACAGTGCGCTGCCCCGCACCGGTCCATCGGGCAGGTGCAGTGCGCCATCCAAAGGAATGCCATCGGTCGGGATGCGGATCAGTTGCGTGCGCATGATCTCATCCATCACTCACTCGTAGGTCAGCGCCCCACGTCCCAGAAGTTTTTCATCGACGATCGCATCGAAGATGCTCTCCACTTCAGTGAAATGCTTGCGCATGCCGATCACCGGCTTGATCACCCCGCGAGCCATGACCTCCATGGTTTCGATCAATTCAGTGCGGGTGGAATGACGTGATCCAGTGACGATTCTTTCGGTCAGCATCAAAGGGCGTGTCGGTATCTGAATGTCGCCTTTGCCAACGCCAATCACGACCGCACGCCCAGATGTGGTCAAGCTGTCGTAGGCCACCTGGAAAGTCTGAGCATGACCCACGTAGTCGATGGCGGCATCAACGCCGCGTCCATCAGTTAATTTTTTCACGGCGGCCACCAAGTCGGTTTCTCGCTTGACATGGACTATCTCGTCCGCACCCCATTGGCGAGCCAACTCCAGCTTTTCGTCTGAAACATCCATCGCGATCACTCGTGCGCCAAAGGCTTTGGCGACTTGTACGCCATGAATACCCACCCCACCGCCCGCACCAATCAGCAACACGTGATCATGCGGGTTGACACGGGCACGTTCTTTCATGCAATGCCAATTGGTGTTGACCGCGTCGGTGGCCATCGCCGCAGCTTCATAACTCAGACCCTTGGGTATGTGTAAAAAATTTTCAACCGGCAAACTCACATACTCAGCATAGCCACCATCTCGATGAACCCCGACAAAGCCCTTGAAAGCCTCGCACAAAGTTTCGCGTCCGCCGCGACACCAACGACAACGATGGCAAGTGAGATAGAAATACACTGCGCAGGCATCGCCCACTTTGAGTTCGGTCACATCCGACCCTACTTCGACGATATCCCCGCCCAGTTCATGACCCATGATGCGCGGGGCTTCGCCGCCAAAGCTGCCGTTGCGCATGTTCAGCAAAGTCAGACCCACACCTGCTGCTCGCACACGCATCACGGCTTCTCTTGGACCCGGTTTGGGATCGGGTCGATTCATCAAAACCGATTTTTCGCCCCACTTTTGTACCACCATCGCTTTCATGAGTTTCTCCTCAAACAGATTGATCCGAGAGCCCTATACCCAACTGGCTAACCAACTGGCCAGAGGAGGGAAGAAGTAAATCAGAGCCGAGACCAGCAGCAGCAAAAGCATGAAGGGAAACGTTCCGATGAAAATTTGACCCATGGTGACCTCCTTGCTGGGCACCACTGACTTAACAGCGTAAACCACCATGCCAAAGGGAGGGCTCAGCAGTCCTGCCTCGACGATCAAGATGCCGATCATGGCAAAGGCCAGCGGATCCATGCCCAATGCTTTGGCAATGGGCCAAAAAATCGGTACCGTCAGCAGCATGATCGAGATCGAATCGATGAACATGCCCAGAATCAGCCAAATGACCACCATGAACAAGACTGTCAAACCGACACCCCATTCGGCAGACAGAATGAGCGCCTGAATCTGGCTTCCCATGCCACTCATGGCCAAAGTTCGCGAGTAAAGTTGTGCAGCGAAGACCAAAATCATCAGCGGGACGGCGACGCGACCAACGGTCAGCACCACATCGACAATTTCTTCGCGGCGCATGCCTTTGAGAAAACCAACGACCAAGGCCACCAAGGCACCCATTCCTGCGCCCTCGGTGGGGGTGAAAATGCCAGCCCAAATGCCGCCCAAGGCACCCACCACGATGGCCAGTAAGCCGACTCCACTCAGGTAAAGATCGCGCAATGAGGGGGGAGGTTTTTGGTCGGCACGCGATTCAGGCTTCGCGTTGGCCTGAAAAGCCGCGCCATGAGCCACGATATGCGGATGCGTCACAGAGACCGTCGCAATGTAAATCATCATCATCGCGGCCAACAAAAAGCCTGGAATGATGCCCGCCAGAAACAGATGACCGATGGAGATGTCGGTCAGGATGCCCCAAACCACCATCAGCAAGCTGGGCGGAATCAACATGCCCAAGCAGGCACTGCCACTGATCAATCCCAAGGAGAAGTGATCGGCATAGCCAGCCCGTTTCATTTGCGGGTAGGCAATCGACGTGAAGGTCGTGGCTGAAGCCAAGCTGGTGCCAGACACAAAAGAAAACACCACATTGCCCAAAACGGTTGCATAGGCAAACCGGGCGGGCAAGCGCGAAAGCCACTTGTCGATGGCCCAAAACAGGTCATAGGCGATACCAGAGCGGGCAATGAACTCTCCCATCAATAAAAACAGGGGCACTACAGCAAAAACATAGTCGCGTAAAGCCTCGTAGGCCGTGTTGCTCAGAAAAGAGATGGTGATCTCCAAATCACCCGTTGAAATCCACATGGCCGTCAGACTGACCAATGCGAGCGATACCGCAACCTCTACCCCCAGAAACACCAACGTGATCAGCATCAGCAAGATGCCCACATGCAAATATTCGGTCATGCCAAACTTTCTTTACAGGGACTCAGATTTCTTGTCGGGCCGGAATTTTCAACTGGGTTTCAATACCGAAAATCCGAAGACAATAAAACCAGGCGGTCATGATGCTGCCCAAGACGATGGCAAAACGTGCGGGCCAAGCCGGCACATCGACCACGCCTTCCCCCTCATACTCGTTATCGACCCAGGCGCGAACGGCAGGATCCCAAGCACCATAAGCCAGTATTGCAAAAAAGAGCATTCCACCGACTGCACATATCCTGAGGTTGATTTTTTTCAATCCGGGTGACATCAGATTTTGAAAAATATCGACAAACAGCATGCTGCGCGCTCGCACGGCGTATGGCAACTGCAAGAACACAATCAAAATCAGCAAATTTCGAATGTGTTCCGCAGTGCCGTAATACTTGATGCCGATCAGACGGCAAACGATTTCAACCAGAATGGCAAAAGCCATGCCGAAGGCAACGAAAGCCGTTGCCACCATCATGGTTTGAGCCAATCGGTCGATGGCATGGATCAGAGTTTTCAAGACACGCTCCCCCTGGTGCGGGCAAATGTTCAGTCCAACTTCGCCTTGACCGGCCAGCGGTAACCCTCTGATTCAGTGGCCTGAATGTAGGCCTTCATCACACGGGTCATCGGCAGTTTGTTTTCAGCTTCGAATTTCTTCGCTATGTCCTGCGGTGAAGCGGCCAGCATCTCGGCCCAAATGCGACGGTCAGCGTCACTGACTGTGACCACGTTGACACCCCTGGATTTGATGGCCGTAACTGTTTTTTCGCCCATTTCACGCGTCACTTTGGCACTTTGAGCCTCCATCTCTTTGGCGACGTCCACGATGATGCTCTGAACTTCTTTGGGGAAACGATTGAAGCGGCGATTGTTGACAGTCAATGAGGTTACCGTCAGCGATCCAAAAGCCACATCGACGAAGTTGGGCGCCACGTCGAACAACTTCAGCGAGTCCATCACGCTCAGGAAGATGATCATCGACTCAATCAGACCCGTTTGCAATGAGGTATACATATCAGGACCCGCAACGGACACGGGCAAGGCGCCGGCCTCAGACACCCAGAATGCATTGGGACCTGCCGCACCAATTTTTTTGCCCTTTACCTCTGTTGCCTTTTGGATCGGGGATCGTGACACCAAGTTATACGGCTCAAAGGGTACCAAGGTCAAAAGACGTTGGCCATACTTGTCAAACTGACGGTTCAGTTCGGGATGCTCGTCGTACACCTTGCGGGTGGCCCGCACCGAAACTTCGGGGTTGCTCGGACCAAATGGCAGATACATGGGGAAGTTATTCAGGGCCAACTTCTGTGCCTCGTGGCAGATGCAATAGACACCAAAATCCAGCACGCCTTGTTCAACTGCCTCCAGCACTTCGGTGGTCTTTACAGAGGATCCTGACCAGTTTTCGATGAACTCGATCTCATGCCCCGTTTTTTCCTTGATGCGTTTTTTCACTTCAGGAATAAAAAAGTTTTGTGTCAATGCAATGTGAATCCAACTGGGGCTGTGACCTGAACCGATTTTCACCGTGTATTTTTCAGCATTGGCCAAGCCAGAAAATCCGATCGCTGCTGCCGCAACCAGACCGGCAGTGATTTTTTTCCAAGGTTGTTGAATCATGTGATGTCTCCTCTGTGAATTGCTTTGTTTGTGATGGTGCGAAATTGCGATGAGTATGTGGATAGGACATACCCTGATAATGATCAATGAATCAACAAAGATTTTCGAAATGATGATTTGTCTAGGCCAAAAAAGAATCGAAAACCCTAGGCGCTTGGATCTTTTCAGCCATCATTCAATAACTCCGCTGGTCAGTGATGTGCATGATGTCTCATGAAAGCTCTTTGGTTTTCAGGTTGGCGCATGCGGGGAGTTCAGCAGAATTTTCTGCAGGGCTTGAAAAGCTTAAAAAACTCATCCAAAATGGATCTGAATTGCCTCGTTCGGTGCTGTTTGGGCTGAACGTGATGTTGAGCAACTGCAGGATCGTGATATCCATCGAAGAAAATGTTGCTCGCTAAACAGATCCATCCATATGATGTGTACTCGAATCCATTCGTTGATCACGGCAACAAGATGACACAGCAGATCCGATGAAAAATCACAGCCCAGCTTGGTACAACGAACAGTACAACAACCGCGCCCGAGTCCCCGATGCCTTGTTGCACCTGCAACGCTGGGCCTTGTGGTCTGCCGAGGCCAGGGCAGAACTGAATGGCCAACTCGATGTGCCCTATGGCTCCACAGCCGGTCAACGCTTGGATGTCTTCTCGGCGCCCAAGTCGCAGGCGCCGGTCGTGGTGTTCATCCACGGAGGCTATTGGCGCTCCTTGGACAAGTCGGATCACACCTTCGTGGTGCCCGGTCTGATCGATGCCGGGGCGCTGCCCGTGGTGGTGAATTACGATTTGGCACCCCATGTGGGTGTCAGCGAAATCTCCCTGCAGATTTTGCAGGCCCTGGACTGGGTCTGGCGAAATGCCCCGTCTTTAGGGGGTGATCCCAGTTCCATCCATGTGGTGGGTCATTCGGCCGGCGGACACCTGGCGGCCATGGCCTTGTGCGCACATTGGCGCCAATTCAGCCCCGACTTGCCGCATCACCTGGTGAAATCCGCCATGTCGATCTCTGGATTGCATGAACTCGACAGTGTGAGACAAGCGGCCTTCGTGCAATCCGATCTCAAGTTGACCGCGACCGAAGCGATCCAATGCAGTCCAGCCTGGATGCCCCAACCGGCTCAAGGACAGATTCATTGCCTGGCGGGAGGGCTGGAAAGTCCCGAGTTTTTGCGACAAAATGAATTGCTCCGTCTGTCTTGGGGAGACTCTTGTGTCCCGACGGTCGAGATTCTGGATGGTGAGGATCATTTCAGCATCCTGAATCAGTTCAGGCAGCCCCGCAGCGACTTGATGCAAGCGATCGGGCGCATGCTGACCCACTGAATCGCATCGGCTGGAGCAGGCTGACGATGGGTGGGATGCGGGCAAGTTCGTGATTTCAGAATATTTACCCAATTTTGCAATCTGCGGGTCTGTCCAGTGCACACTATCCGCTAACCTCAACCTTTTCGACTTTCTGGAGTCACATGCTTTTTTTTCGGCAATGGCAGCAATTGGCGGTACTCGAGTGTCGACTGATTTGGGCGAACAAGCGATGGGCCGCAGCTTTGGGGGTGGTCACTTGCATTCCGGCCATTTATTTGCTCATCCATTTGTCCAGCTTGTGGAACCCGGCCGCGCACACAAAGTCCCTGAAAGTTGGTTTGGTTAATCTGGATCAGGGCTACACCTACCGGCAGCAAGGGGTTGAGATGGGCAGCGACCTGGTCACACGCTTGATGCACAAAAAGGAATTCGGCTATCAAATCATCGCCAGTGCTGAAGAGGCTCAGCACAAGGTGAGGGTGGGGAATTTGGCCTTTGCCATCATCATTCCGCCTGATTTTTCCTCGATGGCCTTGCCAGGCCGGATGGCCGATGAAGGGCGGCTCGAGGTCTACACCTCGGCGGGTAACAACTATCAGACCTATCTGATCGCCAAAAAATGGGCCGAAACCCTGGACACTGACCTCAATCAGGCCTTAAACCAGCAACGCTGGCGCTTCGTGCTCAATGCCTCTGTGGCACAAGGTGACCTGCTCGAACTCAGGGGTGCTTTGAGCAAATTGAGCTCAGGCGCTCAAGAATTGAGCCATGGATTGAAGACGGCTGCCCGCGGCAGTGGCAAACTGACGCAAAACGCTCAGCAACTGTCTGACGAGGTGGATCGATTCAGCCAGGGTACAGGCCAATTGGCGCAATTTGTGCGGGGCATTGAGACCTCTTTGCCTCCTGCCGATGATGTTCGAAAAGTGCGTGTGGGCGCTGAAGACCTGGCCACTGCACATCAAGAGCTCGACAAGACCTTGAACCAGTTGCACGCTGGCAGCACCAAGCTGACCGTGGGGGTGGAGCAGTTTCGGCAAAACCAGTCGGGCATCCCTTTTTTCAGTAGCAACCTGACTGATGCGCTCGACCCCCTGCAAACAGGTTTGAACGAGCTCAGAGACGGGCTGTTCAAGACCCAACAGGGACACAAGCAGATGATGGTCGGCAGCGAAGCTTTGCGCGATTCAGTTCGGGCATTGGCTTTTGGGGTGCGTGACATGCGCGCCAGCGTGCGTCAGGTGGTGACTAGACTCCCCGACAACTCGCAACTGCAACACTTGAGCACAGGAGCCCACGACTTGGCCCACGCCCAGGCTCAACTGGATTCGGGACTCAGACAGTTACTCGACGGCAGCATTTATTTGCAATCGTCTACCCAGTGGCTCATCAGCAAAGTGCCGACCGAAGTCCGATTGATCGACGGCAGCCCCGAGGGATTGGCTCATTCGGTGGTCGCCGACCTGAAGGTTGACTCGCCCGTGAGTCATTTGGGCGAGGCGATGGTGCCGAACGTCATCCCGGTAGCCGTATGGCTGGGGGCCAGCGTGGCCATTTTTTTGATTCGAGGCAGGCAATTCCCTCTGCGAGCCAGACGGTTTGGCCGTGCAGCACAGTTGTTGGGCAAGGCCACGGTGCCGTTGCTGTTGGTCATGGCTCAGGTGTTGATGTTGCTGCTGGTGCTGCAACTGGCTTTTGATCTGCAGATTCAAAATGCGCTGGCCATGCTGTTGCTGATGGTCAGCACAGCCGTGGCATTTGTGTTTGTCTTGTTGCTTTTGATTCGGGTGGCCGGGGACACGGGCAAAGCCTTGGCGATGTTGCTGTTGGCGTTACAGATTTCTGCATCGGGTGGCGTGGTACCGATTGAACTCAGTGGAGAGTTTTTTTCCACCCTCAGCCCGTTGTTACCCATGACCTGGATGGTTTACGGCCTCAAAGCCGCCATGTTTGGGGCTTACGAGGCCGATTGGCTGCGGCCATGGTTGCTGACGCTGTGTTTGGGGGCGGTCAGCGCAATCGGGGCCGCCTGGCTGGGTCGCAGCCAGTACCGGCGTGCCAGTCAGCTCAGGCCCGCCATGGACTTTTGATTCGCCCAACGATGTGAACCGCACAGGTCCGGCTCAGATGTCTCCGCCGCCCAAAGCCTTGAATAATTGACCGTTAGCGGCCAGCCACTGCCTTTGGGTTTGCACCATCACCTGCTCCAAGACCAGCACTTCGCGCTCTGCTTCGAGCTTTTCGCTCAGGTTGGCCGCCCCCAAGCGCTGGCGTACATCGATCAGGCGCAAACGTTCGCGCAGAGCCTGCAATTGGGCTTGCTGTGATGTCCATTGCTGACCCAAAGTGTCCCGGGTGGCGAGCAAATCTGCAACCTCCCGAAAGGCCTGCTGAATCGTTTTTTCGTAGTTGATCACCCACAGGTTTTTCCGCGCCTGAGCCAAATCCACCCCGGATTCCGCACGACCCCCGTCAAAAATGGGCAATTGCAAGCTGGGCACCAGACTCCAGGCTTGACTGCCGCCGCCCATCAGGTTGTTCAGCGCAGGACTGGCGCTACCCACCAGGCCGGTCAGTTGCAGCCTGGGAAAAAATGCCATGCGGGCAGCATGGATGTTGGCGTGCGCTGCTTGCAGCCTGAGTTCAGCGGCCTTCACGTCGGGTCGGTTGAGCAACACCTCCGAGGACAAACCGGTACCCCAGGCGGTATTCGGTTCAGGCTTGTTCATGTCTGGAGCGGGCGTCCATCCTTCAGGCCATTGCCCGCCGATCAGCAAGCCCAGCGCATTGCGGGCTTGTTCCGACTGGCGTTGCATGGCAGCCCATTCTGATCGGGCACCCATCAGCGCACTTTGGGTCAGCGCCACGTCGAGTTCGCTGGCCGTTCCCAGAGCCTGACGGCGCAGAGTCAACGCGTGCAAGCGTTCCCTCAGGGCTTCGGTCTGCTCCAAAAGGCGCAGGCGCTGCCGTGCTTCTTGCCATGCATAGTAGGCATGGGCGACATCGCTGATCAAGGTGATTCGGATGGTGCGTTGATCTTCTTGAGTGGCTTCAAACTGCCGGCGGGCAGCTTCCGTCAGACTGGCCATTCGGCCCCAGACATCGAGTTCGTAGGCCAACAGATTCAGACCCAAATCGTAGCGCCGCACATTCAGGGCCGCGTTGTTGCCTTGCACCAGCGGCGGTGTGCGAGCCGAAGTGTGGCTGGCCCCCACGGCCACCGTGGGCATTTGATCAGCCTGCTGCAGGCCCCACAGGGCTCGCGCTTCTTCAATGCGTGCGACCGCCTGTCGCAGGTCGGCGTTGCGAGCCAGGGCCAGTTCGATCAGACTTTGCAAGGGGGCTTCGGTGTAGAGAGACTTCCAGGGGGTGGTGCCCCATTCGGTGCTGGCGGCCGCCTGGTTGCCCCAGTGGGCGGGAACTGAGGAGGCAGGCTTGGTGTAAGGGGTGGGGCCGGCACACGCAGCCAGCAAGAGCACACCGCCAGCCAGGGCCCAGGTTCGTTGACGTGCGATCCAGGTCGCCGATGAACGGTCAGATTGCAAGCGGGTCATGGGGTTCTCCCCGTTGTTTGTGCATCAACGGTGCCTTGCATGGCGGGTATTTCCGGCTCAATGGGCGTGGCAGACCCTTCGGAAGGGACCGAACGACCCGGGAACCAGCGCCGGATGACGACAAAAAACACGGGCACCCAAAAAATGGCCAGCACCGTGGCACCGATCATGCCGCCGATCACACCGGTGCCGATGGCCTGACGCCCTTTGGCGCCGGCGCCGCTGGACAGTGCCAGGGGCAAAACCCCCAAAATGAATGCGATCGAGGTCATCAAAATCGGACGCAGACGCAGGCGGCAGGCCTCGAGTGTGGCATCCAGCAGATTGCGGCCTGCATCGTGCAAGGTTCGTGCGAATTCGATGATCAAGATGGCATTTTTGGCGGACAAGCCGATGATGGCGATCAAGCCCACCTTGAAAAAAACATCGTTGGGCAAGCCACGCCACATCACTGCCAGGACAGCGCCCAAGATGCCCAACGGCACCACCAACAAGACCGCAAACGGCACCGACCAGCTCTCGTACAAAGCGGCCAGAGCCAAAAATACCACCAGGATCGAGATGGCAAACAGGGCAGGTGCCTGATTGCCCGACAGCCGTTCTTCAAGCGAGGTGCCCGACCACTCAAAGCCCAAGCCTGGGGGCAGTTTGGTCGCCAACTCTTCCATGGCCCGCATCGCATCCCCGGTGCTCATCCCGGCCGCTGGGGCACCCGAAATCTTGACCGATGGCAAGCCGTTGTAACGATCCAGTTTGGGCATGGCCACTGACCAGCGGGCTGTGGCGAACTCGCCCAACACGACGTGTTCACCCCGCGTGTTGCGCACGGGAAGCCGCAGCATGGACTCCGGGCTGCGCCGTATTTCGGGGTCGGCTTGCATCAAGACCCGCAAGATGCGCCCTTCGCGCACAAAGTCATTGAGATAAGCAACCCCCAAAGTGGCTTGCAACGATTCGTTCAGGCTGGCCAGATCGATTGACAGGGCGCGCGCTTTGATCCGGTCGACATCGAGTACCAGTTGGGGGGCGGGTTCCTGGCCTTCGGGTCGCACATTGGCCAGAGCCGGGTGTTTGCTCGCCATGCCCAGCATCTGGTTGCGCGCATCGAGCAGGGCTTCGCGGCCCAGGCCCGAGCGGTCTTGCAAGCGGAAATCGAACCCGCCCACAGCGCCCAGTTCGGGAATGGGCGGCACATTGACCGCCAGCGCAAAAGCCTGCTTGATCGAGAAGAGGTAACGGTTGGCCCGTTGAATCACGGCTTGGACCGAATTCTCAGGAGCAGGGCGTTCGTCCCAGCTTTTCAGTTTGACAAACGCCAGCGCGGCATTTTGGCCGCGCCCGAAAAACGAAAAGCCCAGCACACCGATGACATGCTCCACTTCGGGCTGTTGGAGGAAATGGTTTTCTGCTTGGGACAATACTTCACGGGTGCGCTCGGTCGATGCCCCTGGGGGCAACTGAACGATGCTGATGAAGTAGCCCTGATCCTCATCGGGCAGGAAACTGCCCGGCAATTTTGGGAAGAGCCAGACTGTCACACCGCAAATCACCAGATAGATCAGCATCCATCGCAAGGGGCGTTTCAAGATGGTCCGCACGGATGACACATAGCGGTCGCTGGTGCGATTGAAGCCCCGGTTGAACCAGCCCAAAAATCCTGTTTCGGCTGCCGCATGGCCTTTTTGAATGGGTTTGAGCACGGTGGCGCACATCGCCGGCGTGAGGGTGATGGCCATCAACGCCGACACCAGCATGGTCAGCACCAGCGTGACCGAGAACTGGCGGTAAATGGCACCGACCGAACCGCCAAAAAAGGTCATGGGCACAAACACTGCGCACAACACCAGCGTGATGCCGATGATCGCCGAGATGATTTGTCCCATGGCTTTGCGGGTGGCCTCACGAGGGGGCAATCCCTCTTCACTCATGATCCGTTCGACGTTCTCCACCACCACGATGGCATCGTCGACCACGATCCCGATGGCCAGCACCATGGCAAATAGCGTCAGCACATTGATCGAATAACCCAGCAGATACAAGCCCGCAAAAGCCCCCAACAATGAAACCGGCACCACCACGGCAGGAATCAGGGTGGCTCTGAGGTTGCCCAGGAACAACCACATGACCAAAAACACCAGAACCATGGCTTCCAGCAGGGTGTAGACCACTTCGCGGATGGAGATTTCAACGAAAGGAGAGGTGTCGTAAGGCACATCCCACACCACCCCGGCCGGAAAATACGCCTCCAACTCTTTCATGCGTTGTCGCACGGCCTTGGCCACATCGAGGGCGTTACCGGTGGGTGCGACCCGCACGCCGATGGCGGCGGAGGGGGTGGTATCGATGCGGGCCGATACGTTGTAGTCTTGCGCACCCAACTCCACCCGGGCGACATCTTTGAGGTAAACCGCCGAGCCATCAGCTTGAGTTTTGATCAAAATTTGTTCAAACTGCTCGGTCCGGGTCAGCCGACTGCGAAGAACCACCACGGCATTGAGTTGTTGGCCCGGGGGGGCGGGGTTTTGGCCCACTTCGCCCGTGGCCAACTGGATGTTTTGTGCTCTCACCGCCGCCGTCACATCGCTGGGTGCCAGGCCAAAAGATTGCAATTTGTAGGGGTCGAGCCAGATGCGCATCGAGTATTCGGTACCGAACAAATTGGCTTCACCCACCCCGGGAACCCGACGCAACTGATCGAGCACCGACGATGCCGCAAAACTGCCCAGGGCCACTGCGCTTTGGCTCTTGTCTTTCGAGGTCAAGACCACGAACATCAGGTAATTGCGTTGGGGCTTGGTGACCGGTACGCCGAGTCGGCGCACATCATCGGGCAGGCGTGCTTCTATGCGCTTGAAGCGGTTTTGGGCCTCGACCGAAGCGATGTCGATGTTTGTCCCGGCTTCGAAGGTCAGGGTCAGGGTGCCCGTGCCCAACTCGGAGGCCGCCTCCATATAGATCAACCGCTCGATACCGTTCATCTCCTGCTCGATCAGCGAGGTCACGGTTTGTTCAATGACCTCGGCGGAAGCGCCCGGATAAGTGATGTTGAAAGCGATCGAAGGCTGCGCCACCTGCGGGTATTGCGCTACCGGCATTTTGTCCACGGCCAATGCACCGGCCAGCAAAATGAAGATGGCGATCACCCACGCAAAGATGGGGCGGTTGATGAAAAATTGGGCTGACATGGTCAGTGGGCCTGTTTCAGTTCCACGGACTTGACCACCGTGCCCGGGCGGGCTTTTTGCAACCCATCGACCACAATCCGCATCCCGGGTTGCAAGCCCGACTTGACCAACCACATGGAGCCACTCATGGCGCCGGTTTGGATGGCAACAGGCCGCGTTTTTTGGTCTTCACCCACCACCAGCACATAGGGCCCTTGTGGATTCATGAGCACGGCGCGTTGTGGCACCGCAATCGCCGACGGCATGCTGGCCTGGGCCAGTCGCACCCGGACAAAACTGCCGGGCATCAAATCACCGCGAGGGTTAGGAAATTCGGCGCGCAAAAAGACCGATCCGGTGCTGGGGTCGACGGTTTTTTCAGCGACTTTCAATTGACCGCTCAAAGGATAAATACGCCCATCGCCCAGGAGCAATTCGACTTTCCAGGGGGATTTGGCTTGGAGTTCGCCGCGTGCCATCGAGCTGCGCAAGGCTTGCCATTCGCGCTCGGATTGGCTGAAGTTGACCCAAATCGGATCCAATTGATCGATGGTGGCCAGGACCGTGCTCTCTCCCCGCCCCACCAGCATGCCCTCGGTCACTTGGCTTCGTCCAATGCGCCCCGAAATGGGGGCTTGGACCATGGCGTTTTCCACATCGAGTTGAGCGCGCGTCAATGCGGACTGGGCTTGTTTGTAACGCGCTGCAGACAGTTCAAACTCTTGCTGGCTGATGGCTTTGGCTTCGAGCAAGGCCTGGTTGCGCTGCCACGTTTGCTGAGCGGCCATGGCGTCCGACTGAGCAGCTTCCAACGCAGCCTGATAAGTCCGGGGATCAATCTCGAACAGGGGGGTGCCTGCTGTGACATCGCTGCCTTCGACAAAACGGATGTGTTTGACCACCCCTTCGACCCTGGCACGGACCACCGAAGTTCTGACCGCTTGCAGCCGACCTGACAATTCACTGGTCAAGTCAATGCTTTGTGGTTGCACTTCGAGTACGGCCACCTCGGGCGCAGGAGGAGGGCCGCCAGCACTTGGACCCGCTGCGGCGGGGCCACCGGCGGGTTTGGCGTCGGGCCGTGGCTGACAGGCCGTCAGGGCAACGACCATCATGCAGGCCAGGAGAACTCGGGGATGTGCAGTCAGGGGCATAGGGGCACCATCATTTTGCAAACCAAATAGCGTAACACCAATGCCGGCAGATCTCGCCAACCTTCTGCGTTGAACGGCTGGTCTTTGCGAAAATTCACCCTCTGGACACATCGGCCAGGGCTCAGAATTTGCCACGTTGCTTGAGCCGGCTCAGGGTTTCGGCAGACAGGTTGAGGTAGGCGGCCAACTCTTTTTGCGGGATGCGGTTGAACATGCCCGGGTGTTTGCGCTTGAAGCGGCTGACACGACCCGGGGCATCGAGCAAATGCAGAGTGATGGTGTGCGCCATGATTTCGCTCATGAGATTCATCACATAGCGCTCAAAGGCCTCACGCATGGGCGGATGCTTGTGGATGAACTCCACCCATTGTGGCATTGACAGTTTGGCCACGCGCGCTTTGGTGACCGAGACGATGCTGTAAGGGGTGGGAGTGCCCAGACACCAGGCTGCATAACTGGTTTCCATTTCGCGCTCGTCCGAGAAGCGCAAGATCATTTCTTTCGCTTCGAGGTTGGCTACCACACGCTTGAGCAAGCCGTCGACGATGAAATAGTGCTCCATGTCCCTCACGCCCTGATGCAAAAGGTGTTCGCCCTTGTTGCAATCGACCACCATCAACATCGATTCCAACTCAAGCAGAGCATCGGCCTCGAGTCCGGCCAGCAACGGTGTCTGGCGCACCTGGAGTCGAATCAC
>JACCDS010219874.1_pt1 | contig 37394 bp, 58 predicted proteins | sample 7446441 | NCBI WGS metagenome assembly JACCDS01 (sample SAMN15323445, study PRJNA562643) | freshwater metagenome | isolation source: river surface water | place: USA:Blue River Watershed | collected 2017-08-17
TCCATCAACATCTTGTTTGAGTGAGGAAAACATGAAACGAATCGAAGTAAACGCAGTAACCGGTGAATCACAAGAAGTTGATTTGACCCCTGAAGAAGTGGCGCAAGCACAAGCGCAACACGCTGCATGGCAAGTTGAAGAAACTGCTAGATTGGCTGCCAAAGCCGCCGAAGAAGCAAAACAAGCCAAGTTTGAAGAATGGCTTAAAACTCAAGGATAAATATGCCTGTAACTCTCAACGCATCAACATCGAGTGGGTTCGCTGCAACTGCGGATAACAGCGGTGTCTTGACACTCCAGAGCAATGGTACAGATGCCGCTAGTGTCAGCGGTAGCAACTTCCAATTCAACTCTGGTTATGGCTCTGTAGCCACGGCCTACGGTTGCCGCGCTTGGGTGAACTTCAACGGCACGGGTACTGTGGCTATTCGTGCAAGTGGTAATGTGACCAGCATCACGGATAACGGCACAGGTAACTACACGGTAAACTTCACAACCGCAATGCCTGATGCCAACTACTGCGCTCAAGTACGTGCAGCATTAACAAACTTTAACATTTCTCAGCCGGGAAACACTGCTCAAACTGTTTCAACTACTTCATATAACCCCGGCACTTTTTACATAAACGGAAGCAACTCAACTTATAGTTTTTCTGCTGGTGATCCTACTGATGTTTATGTCGCAATCTTCCGCTAAGGAACCAAAATGAACCAACGAATCATTTACCCAACAGACGATGGTGGCGTGGCTGTCATTGTTCCAGCACCAGAGTGCGGTTTGTCCATTGAAGCAATTGCTGCCAAGGACGTGCCCGCTGGCAAGCCATTCAAAATCGTGGATGTCGCTGACATTCCAACTGATCGCACATTCCGTGATGCATGGGAATTTCAATCATGATCGTCATCAACATCGACAAAGCAAAAGCAATAGCACACGACAAGCGCAGGGCTGACAGAGCCGCTGAGTTTGCACCCTTGGACATCAAGGCAACAATTCCAAGTGAAGCTGTTGCGGCTGAGGCTGCGCGTCAAGCTGTGCGCGTCAAGTATGCTGAGAAACAAACAGCCATTGATGCGGCACAAACCGTGGATGAACTGAAAGAGGTGATGTAATGGCAGTAACGATTAACGGTTCCGCTGGAGTCACCACAAACTCTGGCGCTGTGTATAACGGTATTGCCGCAGGCACCGCTGTTACCAGCACCTCGGGTACAACCATTGACTTCACCTCGATCCCATCTTGGGTGCGCCGCATCACTGTAATCTTGAACGGTGTCAGCTTCAGTGGGTCGGCGTCCTTACGCATTCAACTAGGTACATCCAGTGGGGTAGAAACTACGGGATATAGTGGCACGGGTGGTTGGATTGGTGCTAGTTCAACCTCTGTTGCATCCACTAGCGGATTTGATGCCACAGGCGATGGTTCAGCAGCCCTTTTAAGGTATGGTGCTTTTACTATTAATTTGCTTGGTTCAAACATTTGGGCGCTCACCGGTTCTTTCTCACAGGCGGGAACTTTCATATTTGCGGTTACGGGAGCAAAAACTCTTTCCGGAACACTTGACCGTGTCAGAGTTACATCAACCAACGGAACCGACACCTTCGATGCTGGTTCAATCAACATCATGTATGAGTGATTCCGTAGAAACAAAACTGGCGGTACACGAGGCCGTGTGCACGGAACGCTACAACAACATCGAGAGGTCATTGCGCGATGGCGACAAGCGCATGAACAAAATTGAGATGTTGTTGTACGGCGTGATCATCGCCGTGTTGTTCGGACCCGGTGTTGCCGCTGAGTTTTTGAAGAAACTGTTGGGGTTGTGACATTGATCCGTTCAGCCTTCTCATGGCAGCACAAGCAACCGTTGCGGCAATTCGCAGTGGATGCGAGATGCTGTCACAAGGCAAAGCTGAAATTACCAAACTCAAGAAAACCGTAGAGGGTGGGGTCGCAGATGCTAAGGCTATTTACAACGAAGTTACTGGAATTTGGAAATGGCTTACTGGACTTTTTTCGCCAACCAAGCCAACAGAAAAACAATCCATTGCTGCGCCCAAGCCTGTGGCGAAAAAGGCAGATCGCAAACCTAGAGAGCGCGAACGAGAACTCTCCTACGAAGAGTACCAAACCCAAGCGGTCCACCAAATCTGTGAGCAGCTCAAACAGTTCTTTGAAATCCGCAGACAACTCATCGAGTATTGCCGAAACCTTGAAGAAGAAAGCAAAACAACAACGGACATTGAAGGTGCGGCGCTAGACAGGATACAGATCGAAATGCAGCTTGAACAAATGACTGTACAGATCAGAGAAACCATGATCTACACACCCAAGGAGATTGGGTTGCAAAGCATCTACAGTCGTTTTCTCAAGATGTATGACCAGATTCTTGAAGAGCGTGAGTTTGACAGAGCGTTGAAACGCAAACAGGAAATCGACGCAAAATGGCAACGCGAGTACCAACAACAAATCAGAATGGCAAAACTGGGGTACGCAATCGTGGTGCTGGTGGCGGCGACGTGGATGACTGGTCTATTACTGGTTCTATGAAGGAGTTTTGGCTGTGGGTTGCGATTGTTACATTGCTCATTGCGCTGTTGGCATTTACTCTGACAGCCGCGTTTCATGTGAACAAACAGCTACGCAAGGCCGAGGCTATCCTTCAGCGTGCAGAACAACTCGACAAGAAACAGAAACCTAAACTTGAACCTGAAAAGGATGAATAAATGTTACCAATCGTTGCAGGCATCGTAGCCAACCTCATCAACAACGGGATGCACAAGGTCGCTGACCAAGTCATCGAAAAGGGCGTGGATGCCGTGCAGCAAAAGCTCGGCATTGAGTTGAAGCCCGAGGGTGAAGCCACACCCGAGTACAACGCCAAACTGCAAGAAGAGGCCAACCGTCACTCTGAATTTATGGCCGAGTTGGATGAGAAGTCCACGCAACGTGCGACCGACATGTACATGAAGGACGAAAGCACTCGCAAGTTCAGCCAGTATTACGCTTGGTTCATCACCGTGGTGTCGTTCTTGTACTTCTTCATGGTGTCGTTCATGCCCATCGAGAACCGCAACCGCGACTTCATCAACATCATCTTGGGCTTCTTGATTGGCACGGCCATCAACAGCCTGATCCGCTTCTTTTACGGCAGCAGCAACAAGAGTCAAGAAGACGTGGACAAGAAACAGAAAGAGTTGGCTGGGGGTGACAAATGATCCCAACCATCGAGCACCTGCAAGCCGCCAAGATCAAGCACCCCGAGAAGTGGATCGACGCGGTGGTGGCCACCTGCCAAGAGTTTGAGATCAACACACCTCAGCGCATTGCTGGGTTCTTGTCGCAGACCAGCCACGAATCTGGTGGGTACACCATGCTGACTGAGAACTTGAACTACAAGGCCGCTACGCTGGCCGCGTGCTGGCCCAACCGGTTCGCGGTGCTTGGTCTAGACAAGAAGCCTAAAAAGGACGAGAAGGGCAAAAACATCCCCACCGCTGTGGCCAACACAATCGCAGGCAAACCCGAGTTGATTGCCAACATGGTTTACAGCAGTCGTATGGGTAACGGCCCCGCCGAGTCAGGTGAAGGGTGGAAATACCGTGGGCGGGGCCTCAAACAATTAACTGGGAAGTACAACTATGAAAAATGTGGTGCCGCGCTTGGTATTGATCTCGTTGGCAACCCTGACCTTCTTCTTGAACCTATGGCTGCTGCCCGTAGCGCTGGCTGGTTTTGGCGAAGTAATAACCTTTCTGCTTTCGCTGATGTGAGCGACATCAAAGGCATGACAAAGAAGATCAACGGTGGGCTGATTGGGTACGAGCAAAGACAAGCGCTGTACGATGTGTGCTATGACTCATGCCGCAATCACCAAAACTTCTTTTGAGCATTTAACGCGCTTCGTTTGTCACCTGCACCGTTGAGTCCTTCAAGTAGCTTGTCAGGCGCTTGATGCGGTCCTGATGGTACGCGGCCATGCGGTTGGAATATTCCGTGGCGCTCTGGGCCACGAGAAGCTCGCGCTTGGCCTCCTCAAGTTCCAACTGAGCCAATGACTCAGCAGACGGTGGTGTAAAAATATTCGACAGGGCTTTCATAATTTGCTCTTTCATTTTCAGACTCCTTTTGATTGACGATATTGCTTGACCGCGTTACGCAGTCCAGCTTGGGTTGTGGCCTTCTCATCGAGGGCCAATGCTTGTGCTTGATCGAGTGTGGCCTGCATCAAGATGCGGTGGCAGATCACGGGTACCCCTTGACCTTGGCGGCGCACGCGTGCGTTGAACTGCTCGTACAGGTCAAGCGACCAGTTGAGGCCGTACCACACGAGTATGTGGCCGTTCTTCTGCAAGCCATCGATCCCGTGACCCATTGATGCGGGGTGGCCGATCATCAGGGAGCAGTCGCCAGTTTTCCAACGGTGCATGGCGTTGGTCAGCGAGGCTTCGGATTTACACTCGGTCAGGTTGATCGGGTCAAGACGCTTGAACTTGTCCATGATCCGCGCGGCATCGCTGCGGTAGGCGTAGGCGCACAGCACCGGTGAGCCTTGGGCCTCGTCGAGAATCTCTTCTAGCGCCTCAAGTTTGAGGTCGTGGATCGGCTCCCACAGAGGCATACCGGCGATGGGGTACATCGCGCCGTTGGCGAACTGGAGACACTTGTTGGTCAGCGAGGCTTGGTTAAACGCCTCGACCTCTTTGCCGCTGTCAAGCACCAAGAAGAACTCACGCTCCATCTTTTCGTACTTGGCCCGCAGCTCGTCAGGCATCTCAATCTCGATGTTGTTGATCATCAAGTCGGGCAGCGGGTTGTAGTCCTCGGCGCTCATCTCAAGCGTAATGTCCCCGATCAACTTCTTGATGGTGTCCTCGGTGTCTTCATAGGGCACCTCTTTGTATGGCCCCACTTTCTTGTAGAAACGGGTGCGGAAGGCCGTCTTTGATGTGCCAAGGCGCACACCCCTGTCCACCACGAGAAACTGGCCGTGTAGGTCCTTGTAGCCGTTGCTAGCGGGGGTGCCCGTGAGGCCCGTGGTCCAGTCGAACTTGTCGGCAATCTTTTTGAACGCCTTGACCCGGTTGGTGGCCGAGTTTTTCATCTTGCTGATCTCGTCCCACACGATGCCGTTGAATGGCATCGGGCGATCCTTCTTGACAAAATAGGTCTGTAAGGTTTCCGAAAGCCAGCCAAGGTTTTCGTAGTTGATCATGTAAATGTCAGCGGGGCGTAAGAGAGCGCGGGTGCGCTGGTCCTTGGTGCCCGTGACCATGCTGAACTTGATGTGCTTGGTGTGTTCCCATTTGGCGGCCTCTTGTCGCCACACTAGACGGATCACGCGGATCGGGGCGACGATGATCACGCCGCGCAGGAAGCCGGTACTGATCAGGTGCGCCATCGAGGTGAGCGTGATGACCGTCTTGCCCAAACCCATGTCGAGCCACAGCATCGAGTTGGGATGGGTGCACTGGAAGTTGACCGCCTTTTTCTGGTAGTCGTGGAGTAGGTCAGGTGTCAGCATCGTTGACCTCACATGTGAACCCACAATCCGCAGGCATGTCTTGTTTGAACCGGCCACGATTGGGCGCAAGCTCGTCCAAGTAAACCGGACCCTTGTCGTCTTTGTTGATTGCGTGACCTATGAATCGTTCAAGTTTTGCCATTTCGTTAAACCGATTTGGAAAGTCTTTGCGAATCTGGTTCCAGTAACCCATTCCCCCTTTAACGCAACCGATGCAGTTGTTGTTGGAGTAACCGAGGTGGTACATTGCCGGTAACTTCAAACCTAGTTTGGACAAGTGAGCGTAGCAATCTTGCTTGTTAATGTTGTTGTCAATCAAAATAAAATCTTCATTGACTTCATTGTTGCCATCAATAAATCGATCTGCGCGATCTTGCTCATCCACCGTGTACCCGAACACTTGAATGTCGTCAGGGCGTTGATAAGATTTACGCATGTCTTTCTTTAAAACCATGGTGCAAGGTGCGCCATGCGGTCCTTTTATAAATTGACGTTTTGCGAACACCTCGTAAATGGACCCGTTGTACTTTTCATTGATGATTGTTTTGACGGGTATGCCGGTCACACGAGTGAAGTCATCAAGAAACCGCAGGTTATCGTCGTGCTCTTCGACAACTCTGCAATAGACGGCTTCGATCTCGCCATACTTAACGGCAGCAAGGATTGTGGCAACCGCACTGGCGGCCCCACAAGAAAACCATGAAACTACTCTCATAGGCCCATCACCATCAGGTCAATCATGGCCTTACCCGCGTCCACGTTGTCAACCACAAACACGTTCACTTTTTGTGCTCTGAGTCTTTGGTGCTCTCGGTCTTGGGCTGCGGTTGGCTTTTGGCCAGCGCGTTTGAATTCACAAAACCACACACGGCCATCTGGTGCGATGAACAGACGATCTGGCACAGCAGACCGTGCGGGGCTGGTGAACTTGTACGCAAGCACACCTTTTGATTTTGCATAGTCACAGACCTTTGCTTCAATTTGTTTCTCTAGCATCACCACACTCCTGATCAAGCTGTTTATTTTTATCATTCGATTGGTCCAGCCACATCAAGAACACAAGGCAACAGCCAGCGTGTGCAAGATGTGATAGGCCACTCTCGGGATCGTTCTTCTCACCACGCCACCATGACTCAATGTGACGCATCAAGGCATCGTAGTAACGCTGGCGACCATTGGGCACATGTTGCCAATTGTTCTCGGCATACTTGGCTGCACCAAATTCCAAAACCTCGATGATTTGCAACACCGTGCCTTTGGGCATCAAGCTCCAACGAGGCTTGCGCCCATCAAACTTTATGCCAATCCCAGACATAGCTTCTCCACTTCTCGAATGTAATAGTCAAAATCAATCGGCAACTTGCCAGCATCACGGATGTCGTTGCAAGGCTGCACGCCCCACCCAGACTCCACGCCAATCTTGCGCCACTCTTGTTTGCCCTTGAGCGGGGGCATCCACTTGAACAGTCGGCCACCATCCTGCGCGATGTAGTAGCGCGTGATGTTTTGCAACTGCTTTGTGACACCATCGTGCTCAATTGTCAAGTAACTAGAGCGCGGCACCTTGGTGCGAAGCATGAAGTCCATCATGTCGGGCCACTGCTCCAGCGTTTGCCGGATCGGTGCGTTCTCGAGCAGAACCTTTTCCGCGACCTTGGCGATCACTAGACCACCAGCGTTCTGGTGCCACTCCATGTCGTATTCGTAAGCGCCTTTGCGTTTGACTGAGTCGTCTTCGTATTGGGCGATGTAGTTGTTCACATCGCGGATCATCATCACCTTGTAGATGGCCTCTTCAAGTTGCAAACCGGTAAGGGTTTGCCACATGACAACAGCATCATCAACTCTGCATTTGTTTTTGCGTGGTACTCTGACGGTCAGACCATCAGTGTTTACCTGAATCAACTGTAGCCCGTCAATCCATAACAAATACTCGGCAAGTTTGCACAACAGCAGTTGACCATTGAGTGTGATGGTCATGGTGTACAGCGGGTCGTAGAACACGCTGAACTGGTTGTTGCTGTCACCATAGACGCCGTTGAGCGCCAGCTTCAGCATGGCCGACTCAGCCGACTTCTTGGGGTAGGTCTTGCGCTGCTCGTACAGGTTTTTGTAGATGGTGCAGAACTCTTTGCCTAAATGCTGCGGGTAAAACCCATTAGAAATCGCCAGATTCGGATAATAAGAAGCGACATCGAGATCAACGATAACATTGTCAGCGTCAGACTCAACCACGCGAGACTCAAGGCTGCCGTGAATCCCGCCAAGACCGAACACAAAACAAAAGCCGTCAACAATAGCAGTGAGATCATTGAATACCCCTTTGGTTTCCGTGATGCTTTGGGTCTTGAGCCAGTTGAGCACACGGTTAAATTCTGGTTGCTGGAAGTTGATCCATGGCAGGATTGCGTCCTTGAGATGAATCACTGGGCGCTTGGTTTGCCGTGGTGTGCGACCCTTGGGGCCGTAGTCGTAGCAAGACACACCGGCCTCTTCAAGTTTCATTGTGAAGAACTCTTTGCCGATCTTGGTGTCGTTGTAGTTGATCCAATCCTTGCCGGGATACAGGGCGCACATCTTCTCGCGAAACGCGATCATGTCTGTCGTGTGTTTTAGAAACGCCTTGGTCTGCGACACATCGTGCCGGTTGTACTTCTTGAGCACCTCGATCTCGGCAGCGTTGAGTTCCGTGCCAACCTTGAACGGCAGGTCCTCGATGTTGTCAGAGCGCATGTTGAACTCGAGCATCTTCAAACCGGTGGCGCGTGCTTTGTTGTCGAAGTGGTGAATCTTGAACAGGTCAATCTGCGTCACGAATCGATCAGCAGGGTTGACTTGGTGCATCCACCTGTCGTCCTCATCCTGCGAGTTGATGATCGCCATGGCCTTTTGATACAGCGTGTTGGCGTCACTCTTACCCATGCGGATCAGCGTGTGGAGGACAGGGTAATCGAACCCCAAGTTGTTAAAGCCGACCAAGCGCGAGTTGGTGTCCTTAAGGAACTGGAGGAACTCAACGATCTCACGACTGTCATTGCGTAGGTCGCTGATTTCGAACAACCAACACATAGGTGCTTCTGCGTGTTCCACCGCCAGTGTGAACACGTTGGGATAGGTTTCGATGTCGAACACATAGTCATTACTCATTACGGTTACTTTCAATATGGGGTGGGGGCTTCGATTTGGGCTTCAGCGTGCCGCAGAAGAAAACCAGAAAACTCTGCGGGTCACCATCCTCGAATGCTGGCTTAACAGCCCCCAATTCAATTACTGACCACCCATCATGAAAGGTGGAAAGCCCATAGGTGCGGGTGCTGGTGCAGATGCTGGGGCACCGGCCACCGCACCAAACAAACCAGACGCGTCCACAGCGCCTTCACCGAAGGGTGTGTCATCAGCGGCGAACTGCACAGCGATCAAATCGCAACGGATGCCACGACCATGTTTGTTGTCTTGCAACCATGGCTTGACAGCAGCGTTGACACGGCAACCACCGTACATCTTGCGTGCGAGTTGTTGGTAGGCCATCGTGTTCGATGGGTCGATGGGTGAGCCGTCAGCTTGAATCATCTGTGGCTGTGAGTCACGACCAGCAGTAATGAACATATGACCAGCGTAACCATCGTAGGGTTGGAAGGTTTTCTTGTTGATCTTTTCCTCACCGCGACCGTAGCAACGGGTCTTGCGGTCATTCTGGATCATTTGCATCACGGTTTGCGCGTGCTCTTTCCACTTCTCCAATGCGAGTGCACCGTAGCGCTGCATGAACTGAGCAAGGCCAGCGTGATCCTGCGGCATGATGAACTCACAGTTGTAGCTGATGCGCTCCTTACCGGTGGCTTCGTTGATTTGTTTTTGTGGTTCCGCGAGGTGCGGGAACGACAGACGCACGTTTGACAAAAAGATGATTTCAGACATTACATTTACTCCAGTTTAAGAAAGCCATGAAGGCAGGGATTCGGCAGCGGGTGCTGCTTCTACTGCACTGAACATCGGTGCAGCATTCGTGATGACAGCGGGGCGGCTGTCAGATTCGGGAACAACGGTCAGCTTGCCAGCCATCTTAACCACATACTCTTGGTCCATGCGGTTTAACTGGCGCTCGGTGAGCGTGACTTTTGTGCCGTCCTTTTTCTCCCACGTCAGCTTCTCAGCCTTCGCAGGTGTGACAAGTTTGGTTTCGTAGACCGCGCCTTTGGGGATACCCATCTTGACCAGCTTCTCAGCCATCTCAGCCTCGGGTAGCGCCCATGCGCGTGAACCGCGACCATTGACGAGTTTGAGTCCGGGAATAGATTGACCAGCCTGCAAGCGGCGCAGTGCTTCAGCTTCAACACCTTCAAGGAGTTGGCGCATCAGGGGTGCGGCCTCCATGATCTGACGAATCTGTGCATCGTCCATCGTGGTGGGGTCTTTGTCAGCGCTTTGTTGTGCGACATCGAGTGTTTGCGTTACTGTTGGCTGGAACATGATCCCGACCTCTTTCATTACGTTACCTGCAAGCGCGGCACAGTTGCCCTTGGCTCTACAGAACTTACATTGACTGTCACCCGGCACCAGTGGTGCATTTGGATCATCGCAGCGTTGACCTTCGATGACCATGCGGGGGATCATACCAAGTATTTCTAACACAGAAACTTCATGCGATGTGATTGCAGGCATGTTCCTGACGGCCAGTTTAGGTTGGATCACTGTCAAGCGAACCCTTTTCCAAGGGTACTGTGCGTTGATGGGTAACTTGAGCATGGCCAAGCAGCCCATGGCGTAGAGTTCAAGCTGGTGGTTGTTCTCGGCCTCCACGATGCCCATGCCGTCCTTGTAATCAATGACCTCAAGAACCTCAGTGCCGTGGATTTGGATGTCAACCGTGCCGCTCATGTCGTCACGACCCAGCAGGTGCGCGGGGTCCACCCGTGTCTCTGCGATGACGTGACACATGCCGAACTGTTCAGCGATGCGTTGCTTGACGTAGTCAGTGGCGACCTTGACGCGTGCGGCGCGGTCAGCTTCGACCTTGAACGCACCATCGTCATCACTCAAGACTTGACCGATCATCGACTCAGGCTCAACGCCTTCGCTGATGCAGTGCTCCAAAAGCGTGTGCGAGTGGGTGCCATCAATGGCCGCAGGACCAGATCGATCATCGGGGTACTTGGCCTCTTCGCGAATCGAGCCGGGGCAAGCGGACCAGCGGTGCCGTTTGCTTGGGCTAAGTTTGGAGTGCGTGGTCATACAGCGTTCTCTTTAATCCACTTGTACTTGGCGCGACCACACGATTGTTCAAGGGTTACATGACCCAAAAACACACGTGATTTGCCGATCACCTCATACGAGGTTTCACGAACTTCGACACCAGCTTTACGCAAACTTTTACGAAGTGATTTAACTTTTTTGGCGTTCATGATCAGCCCTTCAGTGCCTCAACACCAGCGTGCAACGCACCATAGTGCTCGGGCTTCACATCGTTAATGTTGGCGTAGCCTAGACCGGTCAGGACGCTTTGAATCTGTGCGCCTTTTTGTGGACCAAGTGCCTTGTATGCGCTCATCACGTAGTCAATCAACCCCTTCGGATCGCTGAACGGAGCACCAGCGGTGGGCGCTGCGGGCGCGGCAACTGGGGGTTGAAAGGAAGGCGCAGCAGGCATCACGGGTGCGGGTGCGGGAACCACGACAACGGGCGGCATCACTTGAGGTTCAGGTACAGCCACGGGCGCTGCCAGTTGTGCAACAGGGGCAGCAGGTGCTACATTCATGCCCTCAATTTTGTTAGTCAAGGCGATGACGGCAGCAGTGAGGTTTTTGATTTCAGTTTCCAACGACATAGAGAGACTCCTTACGAGTTACAGGGGGTTGTATTACAAGACGATCATCGTTGAACGCCTCGACGATTTCACGAAGCACGTCTGACGGATTCCCGTAGCGCTGTGCCTTGTTGTGAAATTTGGTGCGTGTCTTGTCGGTCACTCGGACGACAAGAAACTTGGATTTCAGTTTGGTGGTAACCATGGCAAAATAAATTTTCGGTTGCGTTGTACAAAGTATAACATCATCTGATACACTCATGTCAACAGATTTGAAAATTTATTTTTGGGGATCAAATGAACTGCAAACACCGATGGGTCGAAGTCAACTGGTTGCGCGAGGAGTACCGCAAATCAAACGAGTTTGTTTACCACTGCACCCGTTGCTACCAGTGCAGATTCGCACAATTGATCGCCCAAGAAAAAAGCCCCGGCCTTGTGAGCCGGGGCTAACCCAGAGAGGAGACTTCATGAAACAAATGACAACTGCTATTGTCAGAAGGATTGTATGACAGCGACACCACAAGTTCAAGCACACCCTGCATCAATCGATGCCTACATCAGACACGGTTGGTCCCTCGTGCCCATCCCTGCGGGCACCAAGGGGCCACGCACAGCGGGGTGGAACCTTAAGCCCAACGCATTGAAGTCACAGGCCGATCTGCCCGTAGGCAACGGCATCGGCTTGGCCCACGCCTACAGCGGGACGATGGCGCTTGACATCGATGAGTGGGACACCACCGCCATGCTGCTCGGGCTGCAAGGCATCGACATCCAAGAACTCTACAACGCCAACGACGCGGTGATCATTGACAGCGGGCGTGCAGGCCACGGTAAGCTACTGTACGCGATGCCCTTGGGGCTGGCGCTACCCTCGAAGAAGATCATCACCAACGGTGAAACGACATACGAACTGCGCTGCGCCACGGCCAACGGGTTGACGGTGCAGGATGTCTTACCACCCTCGATCCACCCTGACACCAAGCAGCCCTATCACTGGGCCGGTAAGGGCCATTGGATGCGCTTGCCCACCATCCCCCAGCCTTTGCTCGATCTGTGGCAGGGCATGATTGAGCAAGATAAGGCTAGGACTATCAGCACCGGCGACTCGATAGACGCGTCATGGGACGAGATTCGCAACGCCATCGAGTGCATCAACCCAAGCTGCTCCCGTGAAGAGTGGATCAGCGTGGGCATGGCACTGCACTGGGCGGGGTCGCAGACGGGCCAGCTTGATCAGGCATACCACCTGTGGCAAGAGTGGAGCATGCAGAGCGAGTCGAAGTATCCCGGCGACCGTGAGATCGCGCACCAGTGGTTGTCGTTCAAGACGGACAAGGCCACCGCTGTCAAGCTCGGCACCCTGTTCCACATCGCACGCAAGTCGGGGTGGACGCGCCCCATGCCTGACGCCACGCAGTTGTTTGCTGCAGTAGATACACCGGCCATCGCGCCCAAGGACATCATGGACGGCCTGCGTCCTGCGCCACCAGATATGGACATAAGTGTTTTCCCTAATATCTTGCAGACGCGTGCAAACGAGATTAGTGAGAGCGTGGGGTGTGACCCTTTGGTACCTCTCTTCGCAGGCTTGAGCGCGGTCTGCGGGGTGATTGATGCACAGATGCGCCTTGAGTTGATGCCGGGGTTCAAGGTGCCACCGGTGCTGTGGTTGATGACCTTGGGTGACCCAGCCGACAAGAAGTCACCCGGTTCGCGCCCCATGCTGGCACCACTCAAAAACATTGAAGCAGAGGATCGCCCACGGTTCCACAAAGAACTACTCGATTGGGAAGGCAAAGAGGCGGCATATTCTGCCGCTAAAAAGACGTTCCTCGAGTGGTCGGCTTCCCCTGACGCCCTGCTCGGTGGTGATCAGGCACCGGCGGTGCCCGAGATGCCACCGCAGCCCGTGCCGGTGAAGATCACAGTCAGTGACATCACCAGTCAGAAACTCGTGCGCCATGCGTCCGAGCGTCCGCGTGGCCTGCTGTGCTACCTTGACGAAATGAACTCGTGGGTGCGTAAGCTGACCGACAAGACCAGCGGCGAGGATCGCTCTGCGTGGGTTGTCAGCTACGAGTCAGAACGATACGAGATGGACCGCGTGGGCGCAGGGTCGATCCACTGCGAGAACTTGGCCGTGTCGATCTACGGCAACATCCAGCCAGCAGTGTTCAGGCAAAGCATCGCCTCTCTTGCAGCGGATGGCCTGTTGCAACGGTTTATACCAGCGATCCTGCGCGGGAACAAGACGCGACTAGGTCACCCTATCCCCGAGTATCTGACCTCGGCTGAGGCGTGGGAAAACACGCTGCGCTTGACCTTTGCGTTGCCACCACAGACGTACAAGCTCTCACCAGAGGCGTTCACTGCCTATCGTGAGTTCCAATCATGGTACGAGGGTGCCAAGCAGGACGAGCGCTTGCTGCACTCGGGTGACGTGTTTATGACGGCCTTTGGTAAGTTGGAAGGCACAGCGGGTCGGTTGATCCTGCTGTTCCATGTCATCGAGAACCCATTCAACCTGATTGTGAGCGCCGACATTGTTCACAGAGTTGTGCGGTTCATCAAGGGGTACCTGATCCCAGCGTATCGCTACGCCTTTGGCGAGGTGGGTGGCACGAACACATTTGATGTGTGGGTGACGGACTACATCATTCAACACTGCGACAAACAGACGATCACCTTGTCAGAGATCAAGCGTGGTGGCCGTAGGCAGTTTGATGGCATAAGCCCATGGCAGCAGGACCAGTGGGTGCTTGGGGCCATGCAGGTGCTAGAGACTACGGGCTGGGTGATTCGCATGGATGACGGGTCACGCGAGAACCAACACCATGCACAGTGGGCCATCAACCCAGCCCTTGCGACACAGTTTGCCGATCACCGTAAGCGCGTGATCGCGGCCAAGCAGCGCCAGCTTGACGACATTTACAAACTCAGCACAAAAGAAAAGCCCCGTGTGTACGGGGCCGATGAGTTAGACGATTGAAGGGGGCTGCGGCCCCTTTTTTATGTGTTCTTTTCCTTTGATAGGGCTTCGACTGCTCGAGCAAAGTCTTGCGAACTGATGTATCTCTTGCCGTTGTGTTTCAGTGCAGTGATTTCCTCTGGTGTCAGCCAAACCCATTCACGCTTTGGTTGTGGGCGGGTGTAGAGGGGAATGTTGTAAAAACCAAATTTATCCTCTCGAACATACAACTCAATATCGTCAGTTTTCCACGCCACAGGCTCTTGCTTCTCTGCCTCTGCGATGGCTTGTTCTAGGGATGTGATGGCTTTTTCTTTTGCTTCACGAATAGACGAACCCCAAGCGTCTTTGGCTTTCAATACCGAAAGCCACTGTTTCATTGCTTCAATGCTCATGTTCTTGCTCCTTCTCTGCCAAAATTGCACAAGCACCTAACCAAGACATACCGCAAATCAACGCAATAGGCCAATATAGCCATGCGGGTAGGAACTCAATCGCCGCTGAAACAATAAAAGGCATCGTAACGATGTGTAGATATGCGCTTCTTTTTCTAGTCATGTTCTTGCTCCTTGTGTCCATGGTGGTGGTGTGATCCACCGAGTTTTAATTGTTGACGGGTCATCGTTGTCGATCACCACTTGTTGTGCTTTAACTTGTGCCTTGCGTTCTTTTTCTGCAAGTTTTTCAGCTTGTCGTTTGGCCTTCTCTGCCTCACGCACCTTGGCACGCAGCGCACGCTCCCTCTCTCTGCGCTTCTTGAGTTCTTGCTTTTTCTTTTGTCTGATCGACTCTTGGAAGTCACACTGGGACTTGGCGTCCTTGGGTCGGGGTGCGTCCATGGGTATGCGAACAACGCACCACACGGCTCTGTATTTACCGGTGGGCATCTTTTGCCAACTGCCAATGTAGAACCCGTAGTTGCGATACAGGGCACTCAGAACCAAGTCCTGCGGGGTGCCATCAGCCTCGGCCAACTCGGGCAGGGTCATGCCGAACTGGTGCGTCGTGAGTAACTTGCGTAAGCGATCCCCGAGGGGTAATGATCTGGTCACCATGGTGCGTCCTCTTCATTGTTTGGGTTGTACTTGGGAACCTTGGGGTCCATGGGTAGTGGGGTGGTGGGGAAAGGCCAAGTCATGATTCACCCCTTGCTCGGATTCGTTTTGCAACATGGATTGCACCGCAATCTTCTGACACCAATGCACACGCCTCACGCTCACGCGCTGTGGCCTTCTCGTCTACCAGTTTGGCAAAGGCTTGAACCATTGTTACGTCATAGTACGGATTTGAACGATTAAAAAATCCAGCCTCTTTGGCCGTCTCAATAATTTCATATGGTGTCATTGCATATCCTTTTGAATGTCCGATGGGTCAACCATCATCATCTGCTGGAAATAGACAACAAACGATGCACGGGTGTCGTCGGGGAAGGGCATAAGGTTCACGCGGGTCATGGCCTCTTGCATGGCGCTGTTCCAGCCACTTACAAAGACAAATTTGGCGGCGTCTTGAGGGGTCAGGCCGAGGTCACCGTATAGACGGTCATAGTGTTCAAGTGCATTCATCTTTACACCTCTTTTGTTTTTGATGGGCGGCCACGCTTGCCTGCAACCTTGGGTGCGCTGGGTGCGGGCAAAAGACCGTCAAAAATTGCAGGTGCGAAAGTCTCAACGACGTTCAACACGTCAACCAAACGCACCGCTGCCGCGCTGGGTGCACGGGTGCCGGTTGTCCACTTTTTGAGGGTGTACACGGGCACACCGAGCAACGCGGCAGCGCGGGTGTCGTCTAGCCGGTGGCGCGTCATGATGTCGTTAAGGGTCGATTTAAAGTCATTCATAGGGTTTCGCTTTCGAGGGGTGGTGGTTGTTGCGGTCATGCGCGTGTTCGCGCTTCGCTGCGTCCGCGTTCGATCAGAGCACGGGCTTCGGGTAAATCCTTTGGGTTTTCACCCATTAGCATCGCGCGAATGTATTGGGCCTCGGCGCGCGCGGCGGCGGGGCTTTTGGCCCGTTCATACCGGTGCCCCGCGTTGATGTATTCGGATTCGGGGTGGTTCATTTGCTGGCCTCATTGATTAAGAGTTTAAAAAAGTACAGTTCTTCACGGGTTAATTCAAATAGGTTTTCCGTTGCGTTTGTCCAATGCCAAAGCAGATATGGGAAACGGGTTTTTATGGGTTTGCGTTTCATGGTGCGGTATCCTCTAAGGTTTGTTCAATCTCGATTAAAAGTTCTTCATTGGCATTGGTTTTGGAGAGCACCGCGTAGGCTTTACGCAGCACCTCACGAAGTTCCAAGCGCATGCGATATTCAGCCTCGGCGTCAAGGGTTTCCAATAGTTTGCTCATAGTTACTCCTTACAAAGAAAACAAAACGACTGTCGCCACATAGAGCGCAGCCCAAAAGACCAAGGCACCCAGCGCCACACAAAACCCACACGGGGTTTCGGTGGCCTCGGGTTCTGGTTTGTAGTTCTCGCGAAACTGGTGGTGTAGCATGTTCAATTACTCCTAACGGTTACTGGTTGATGAAGTCTCTATTCTGCACCCAAAGGGTTGACAATAAACCCCTTGGGTCATTGTATTTATTTATCACCCATTGGGTTAGCGATAGTCTTGTTTAATCGGTAATTCAGAATCGCGGCGTCTCGCTCGCCCTCGGTTGCGAAATACCCAATGTGTTTTGTTTTCGCACCGTCACGCACTATCGCACGAAATGGTTTCTTGTCGGCACGCGGTACACGCGCCACGACTTCACCGGTTCGGAACCAATGCAGCACGATGGATGCGCTCACGACCCGACCTCGCCACATTAGTCGCGACCCAACGGGTACAAATATGTCTCGACTAGTTATTGAGCCGTCACTGGCGAAGTGTCGCCATGATTCGCAACGCATCAAGCGACCGTCACGTTCGACTAGTTCAACGCCCATGCAAACCGGTGGCTTCTTTCTAAGCTTCTTTTGCCGCACCTTGCGTTCAACGAGCGGCGCGGGTTCTCTCATGTTTAGCAACTCGCGCAGTTTTGAATCGGGTAACGCGTCAATCACATCGAAGTCGAGGTGACTTAGTTCAGGCAATGCAAATGCGAGTTCTACTAACTGTTCGTGGTTCATTGGTTCTCCTTTGTCCGTGTTTCCATGTTACTACAGTTTTGTCAGGATGTGACAAAGTGTCTTGAAAAAGGGTTAAGGGGTTAGAAAAATCAACTTCTTTGTCGTGTTAGAAAAAGTCGTATATTTTTACGCTTCACGCGGAGGCACATCGGAACAGTTGTGCAGAAAACCAGTAACATGGTAACAAAAACCATTGAAACCACGGAACCAGCGACCCACGGGGTTCACCGATAACCCAGCGGGTTCACGGGTTCATCGAATCAATTGAGCCATGGGTTCAGGTTACCCAGCGGGTTAGCGGGTTCATTTGACCCATTGGGTCGCGGGTGCACGGTGCCCCGTGACGCTGGATGCGCTGGCGATTCTGGCACCCTGATTCCCGCCGACCGGGGTGGGTGGGGTCCCGAGGCCGAGGGGTCACGGCGACGGCGGCACCGCGAACAAAATTTTTATTTTTTCAAATTAACCCTAGACCCAGTGGGTAAGATATACAAAATCCAAAACCTGTGGTAGATTCACGGCACAGTGATACACCAAGACGCATGGGGATTACTCGCTTTGCCAGAAGATGGGTGGATCGCAGTTGAGATCACTGCCTTAGCCTAGTCCCCAGTCGTGTTGGTGTGGTTTGCGTTTTCCTTGAGTTGCACGTTTACCATCCCGTCGCGGCGGACACCAACAACTAACACGCATGGGGATTGTTGTACCCGTGTTCAGCAAGGCACAAGCCCCTATGAGCACATAGCAGTCCTCAGCCGTGTTGGTGAAGTGCGAGAGATACTTCAGGTTGCATAAGCTTGAGTAGCCCGTTCAACTCGGGCCACCAACACCCCACATCGAATTTGTGGTAGATTCACGGCACTATGGAAACAAGGAATATCCAATCCGTAGGCGCAGTTGTCACACCCGTCCAAAATGTCAGCAACGGTGACAACCTCGAACTGCCCCAGTGGCTATCTGTGCCTGACCCCAAGCCACTCGCACCATCTCGTGCGATGCGTGACCTTGTTCACTCCCAATATGAAAACATCTTCGAGCGTGTGATCGAGCAGATTTACCGTGGACGCTCGTTGTCCTCGTTGCTTCAAGATGACCCGCGTGAGATCAACTATGAAGATTTCCTTCGTTGGATCAAGCGCGACCCCATGCGCCATGAACGGTTCAAGGAAGCGCAAGAGTCGCGAACCGAGTTCATTGCAGGCGAGATTCTCGACATATCCGATGCCGAGGACAGCATCGAAGATGTGCAGCGATCCAAGTTACGCATTGACACGCGCAAATGGTTGATGAGTGCTTGGAACAGAAAACGCTACGGTGAGACAAAGACCGTTGAGATGGCCGGATCGATCAGTGTTATTGGCGCGCTGACTGCGGCCCGTGAGCGCATGATCGAGGGTGAGGTTGTAGATGTGACACCTAAGGAGATTGAATGATATTGAATCAGGGCAAACTTGCTAATGGGCTTGTTGATGAACTTCTTGAGGTGATCCATCGCTACGATGAGTCGTTGTACATGTCCACGGTAATCGGGTGTCTTGATCTCGTCAAACATCAGTTAATTGTTGACTCTGTGGAAAATGAGGAAGACTGATGCAGCGACCCATTTACTCGCCTGAAGAAGAGCAACTGCTGATGACGCAGCTTTGGAGTCCGCAGGTTGCGGATGACCCAGAGAACTTCGTCATGTTCTGTTTCCCATGGGGCCAAGCCAACACACCCCTTGAAAAGTTCAAAGGACCACGCGCATGGCAGCGGCGATCCCTGCGCCGTATCGCTGAGTTCATCAAGACCAACAAGGGCAAACTCGCCAACGATGAACTCATCGATGCGATGCGTCGAGCCGTGTCCTCTGGTCGCGGGGTGGGGAAGTCAGCCCTTGTGTCATGGCTCGTGCTGTGGATGCTGACAACCAGAATCGGATCGAGTGTGGTCGTGTCCGCTAACAGCGAGACACAGTTAAGAACAGTCACATGGGGTGAGTTGACCAAGTGGGCCACCATGGCGCTGAACTCGCACTGGTGGGAGCCGTCGGCCACTAAGCTAGCACCCGCATCGTGGTTGACCGACCTAGTCGAACGTGATCTGAAGAAGGGCACACGCTACTGGGGTGCCGAGGGTAAGCTGTGGAGCGAAGAGAACCCAGACGCCTACGCCGGTGTGCACAACATGGACGGCATGATGGTGATCTTCGATGAAGCATCGGGTATCCCTGATGGCATCTGGTCAGTGGCCGCTGGCTTCTTTACAGAGAACATCTTGGATCGCTACTGGTTCGCGTTCTCCAACGGTCGTCGCAACACCGGGTACTTCTACGAAGCGGTAGACGGTAACAAGCGGGACTTTTGGGAAAGCGAGAAGATCGACGCACGCACCGTCGAGGGCACCGACAAGTCGATCTATGAGCAGATCATCGCTGAGTACGGCGAAGACTCCGACGAAGCCCGCGTCGAGGTGTACGGTGACTTCCCCAAGAGTGGCGATGATCAGTTCATCATGCCCTCAGTGGTAGACGACGCCATGAAGCGACCCAAGTACAAAGACATGACCGCACCCATCGTGCTCGGCGTGGACCCCGCGCGCGGCGGCATGGACAGCACCGTCATCGTGGCCCGCCAAGGGCGTGACATCTTGGCCATCAGACGGTTCAAGGGCGACGACACCATGACCACCGTGGGCCACGTGATCGATGCCATTGAGGAGTTCAAACCCACCCTGACAGCCATCGACGAGGGTGGCCTTGGCTACGGCATACTTGACAGATTGACCGAGCAGCGGTACAAAGTGCGCGGGGTAAACTTTGGCTGGAAAGCCAAGAACCCTGTGATGTGGGGCAACAAACGAGCCGAGATGTGGGGTGCCATGCGTGAGTGGTTAAAGACCGCAGCACTGCCACAAGATAGACAGTTGAAAGCTGATCTGATCGGACCGATGAAGAAGCCCAACTCAGCAGGCACCATATTTTTGGAAGGGAAAAAGGAAATGAAAGCGCGTGGACTCGCGTCACCCGATGCCGCTGATGCACTCGCTGTCACTTTCGCGTTCCCTGTAGCACATCGGGAGTACAATCCCCGAACAACCGAACGGCGCAACGCTCAAAACGGCACCGTTGCAACATCATGGATGGGGGCTTAACATGGCAACAAAAAAAGGTGTCTCTTTGTCCGTAGGACGAGGTGAAAAGCTACCCGTATCCAAGGGCGCAGGCTTGACCGAAAAGGGTCGCGCCAAGTACAACCGCGAAACTGGCTCTAATTTGAAGGCCCCTGCACCAAATCCAAAAACCAAAGCAGACGAAGGGCGCAAGGCTAGTTTTTGTGCACGTATGGAAGGTGTGGTCAAGCACGCTAAAGGCGATGCTGAACGCGCCAAGGCTTCACTTAAACGATGGAAGTGTTAATCATGGCAACAAAACCCGGACTCTACGCAAACATTCACGCTAAACGTGAGCGCATCGCCGCTGGCTCCAAAGAGAAGATGAGAAGCCCCGGCGACAAGGGTGCACCAACCGCCAAGGCATTCAAAGAATCTGCCAAAACGGCCAAAAAGGGGAAATGATGCCACTCGTCAAGTCTGCCAGCAAGAACGCGTTTCGCGCAAACGTGAAAGCCGAAGTCAAAGCCGGTAAACCGGTCAAACAGGCCGTCGCCATCGCGTATTCAGTCAAACGCGAAGCCCAAAAACCAGCCCCGAAAAGTAAAAAATGAGCCTCAACGCAATGCAAAATTGCCTCATCATCGAACCCGATGTTGAGAAGCACGAACTCTTTATCATCCCACCCGGCGACAAAATGGAAACAGGCATTGTTGTGTCCGTTGGTCCAGATTGCACAGACGTTGCAGTTGGCGACCACGTATACTTTGGCGTGGGACAAGAATTCAAGTACGAAAACAAAGACTACATCGTCATTCGTGAACCTCACGTCTTAGGAGTTTTAGAACATGGCTGATCCAACAGGAATGGCGGCTGCTGCGGCGGTTGCAGTAGGCGGCTCTGCCAGAGATAAAAGCGATGCGGATGTTTTGGCCACCGCACGCACGCGCCTTAACATGGCGATTTCGGCGTTGTCTGACTCGCGTGAAGATGAACTCGACGACCTGCGGTTCTATGCCGCGTCCCCCGACAACCAGTGGCAGTGGCCCGCTGATGTGCTCGCCACGCGCGGCGCGGTGCAAGGTCAAACGATCAACGCACGTCCCTGCTTGACCATCAACAAGCTGCCACAGCACGTCCACCAAGTCACCAACGAGCAGCGCCAAAACCGCCCACAACCCAAAGTCATCCCTGCTGACGATGCAGCCGATGAAGAGGTGGCAGAGGTCTACAACGGCGTGATTCGTCACATCGAGTACATCTCTGACGCCGACGTGGCTTACGACACAGCGTGCGAAAACCAAGTGGCCTACGGTGAAGGCTACGTGCGTATCCTGACCGAGTATTGCGACGAGAAGTCATTCGACCAAGACATCAAGATTGGCCGCATCCGCAACAGTTTCAGCGTCTACATGGACCCACTGATTCAAGACCCCTGCGGTGCAGACGCCGAATGGTGCTTCATCACTGAGGACTTGCCACTCAAAGAGTACGAGCGCATGTACCCCAAGTCGGCACCCATCACCACCTTGCAAACACTCGGTGTTGGTGACCAAGGAATTTCTCAGTGGATCAACGAAAACACCGTTCGCATCGCTGAATACTTCTACAAAGAGTACACCAACGAAACATTAAACCTGTACCCCGGCAACGTGACCGCATTTGAGGGCACACCCGAGGACAAAATGCTGAAAATGCAGTTTGGTGAGCCTCTGAAAAAGCGCAAATCCGAGCGTTGCAAGGTCAAATGGCTCAAGATCAACGGTTACGAGATTCTTGAGCAATCCGATTGGGCTGGTGCCCACATTCCCGTGATTCGCTGCGTTGGCAACGAATACGAGGTTGATGGCCAACTGTATGTGTCTGGTTTGGTGCGAAATGCCAAAGATGCACAGCGCATGTACAACTACTGGGTGTCGCAAGAAGCCGAAATGCTGGCTTTGGCACCCAAGGCACCCTTCATCGGCTACGGTGGTCAGTTTGAAGGCTACGAGATGCAGTGGAAGACTGCCAATACGACCAATTGGCCGTATTTGGAGGTCAATCCAGACGTCACAGACGGCCAAGGTGCTGTTTTGCCGTTGCCACAGCGTGCACAGCCTCCAATGGCCTCATCGGGCCTCTTGCAAGCCAAGGCTGGCGCGTCTGACGACATCAAATCATCGACCGGTCAGTACAACGCTGCCCTTGGCATGACCTCAAACGAGCGCTCAGGCAAGGCAATTTTGGCCAGACAACGCGAGTCCGACATCGGCACCTACCACTACGTTGACAACTACGCCCGCATGATCCGTTATGTGGGTCGTCAACTGGTTGATCTGATCCCCAAAATCTACGACACACAGCGCGTGGCCCGAATCATTGGTGAAGATGGCGAGTCTGCCACCGCCAAGATGAACCCACAGCAGCCCGAGGCAGTCAAGAAGATTGTCAACGAGCAAGGCATCGTGATCGACAAGATTTACAACCCGTCTGTGGGCAAATACGACGTTCAGGTCATCACTGGACCCGGTTATGCCACCAAGCGCCAAGAGGCTCTGGAAGCCATGGCTCAGTTGTTGCAAGGCAACCCACAGTTGTGGTCTGTTGCAGGCGACTTGTTCGTCAAGAACATGGATTGGCCCGGTGCTCAAGAGATGGCCAAGCGCTTTGCCAAGACCATCGACCCCAAGATTATCGGGGACGACGAGGACAACCCAGCGTTGGCTGCCGCCAGACAGCAGATGGAAGCCATGGCGCAAGAACTCGAGCAAATGCACGGCATGCTTCAAAACGTGCAGCAGTCATTCGAGTCACGCGACATCGAGGTCAAGGAATACAAGGCTCAAGTGGATGCCTACAACGCCGAAACGAACCGCCTCAAGGCTGTTCAGGCAAGCATGTCACCCGAGCAGATTCAAGACATCGTCATGGGCACCCTTCATGCGGCCATGGACACCGGCGACATTGTTGCTGGTGCACCCATGTCACGCGAGAACATGGAAATGCCTGAGATGGGTCAACCACAACCCGAACAACCCATGGGAGATATGCCCCAATGAGCAACACCGCAGCAGATTTTGTAGGAGCACTGTTTCTCGCCCGCGACGTGGCGCACTCAGTGCACCTAAACACACGCAGCTTTTCCAAGCACATGGCGCTCAATGCGTTCTATGACGGCATCATCGATCACACTGACGCGTTTGCTGAAGCGTATCAAGGTCGCCATGGTCTAATTGGCCCCATCAGCTTGATGTCTGCCAAAAAAACTGGCAATATCACGGAATTCTTGGAAGATTCGTTGGCCGACATCGAGAAAATGCGGTATGAGGTGTGCGACAAGTCGGACTCATCATTGCAGCAGTTGATCGACAACATCGTTGAACTGTATCTGACCACGTTGTACAAACTCAAATTTTTAGCATAAGGACCAATCATGGCACTCTATAAACAAGGCAATGCAGACTCGCAAATCAAAATTGGTTTTGGTAAGGTGTATGGCGTGTTCATCTCCAGCACAACAAGTGGCACATTCACGCTGTACGACAGCGCGACTGCCAGCACCAGCGACCCCAAGATTGTGAACACTGTGACAGTTGCCGCAGGCACTCAGTACGCCAGCTTTCCCATCGGTGTAGGCTTTAGCAAAGGTCTGTACATCGATGTTGCAAACACGATTGAGTACACTGTCATCTACGAATAACCCCAAACCCGTACTGATGCGGTTCATCAGGGAATCTAAGGATTCGAGCAAATGACTGAAGAAGTCCAAAACTTAGCGGAAGTAGTACCCGCGCCAGCAACGGAAGTGACGGCCACCCCTGAAGCTGAAGTAAATGCGCCGGAAGTCACTGCTGATGGTGAGCAAGTAGATCAACCAGCGTCGAAGGTATTCACGCAGGAAGAACTAGATGCAGCTATTGGTAAACGGCTTGCGAGAGAGCAACGAAAGTGGGAGCGAGAGCAACAGGCGCGTTTGAAAGAACAGCAAGTGTTGCAAGCGATGCCTCAAGGTGCACCAACGCGTGATCAGTACGACTCTGACGAATCCTATGCGGAAGCATTGGCCACAGTCAAAGCCGAACAACTGGTTCAGCAGCGTAAGCAGCAAGAAGAGCAACGCAAAATCATCGCTGCGTATGAGGAAAGTGAAGAAAAGGCCCGGGACAAATACGACGACTTTGACCAAGTCACTCGTAACCCAAACCTGCCCATCACTCAAGTCATGCTCGAGGCGATCCAATCTTCGGACATTGGACCCGATGTAGCTTACTACCTTGGAACCAATCCCAAAGAGGCCGACCGCATCGCCAATTTGTCGCCCTATTTGCAGGCAAAAGAAATTGGGAAGATCGAGGTGAAAATCGCTTCTAATCCTCCTGTGAAAAAAACATCATCTGCGCCAGCACCTATTAGTCCGGTGACTGCCCGTGGCAACACATCAACTGCATACGACACGACTGATCCTCGTTCATCGAAGACCATGACTGACTCACAGTGGATTGAAGCCGAACGGCAACGCCAAATTAAGAAGTTGCAAGCACAGATGTCCCGCTAATTTTTTAAAAGGACCAAAATGTCTAATAGCATCTTAACCATTGACATGATCACCCGTAAGGCTCTCGAAATCCTCGAGAACAATCTGGTGATCACCCGTAACGTGAACCGTCAGTACGACGACAGCTTCGCTGTTGAAGGCGCGAAGATCGGTTCAACTCTGCGTATCCGCTTGCCCGACCGCGCTCTGGTGACTGACGGTGCCGCCTTGCAAGTTCAAGACGACAACGAACAGTTCACCACCTTGACCGTGTCTAGCCAAAAGCACATCGGTGTCAACTTCACATCTGCTGAATTGACCATGCAATTGGACGACTTCGCAGAGCGTGTGTTGAAGCCTCGTATCAGCCAATTGGCATCTAGCGTTGACGCTGATGTTGCCAACGCATACAAGAGCATTGGCAACTCTGTTGGTACTCCCGGCACCACTCCTGCAACTTCTTTGGTCTTGTTGCAAGCCCAACAAAAGTTGAACGAGAACGCTGCTGTGATGTCTCCACGTTACGCTACCGTGAACCCTGCTGCTAACGCTGGCTTGGTTGAAGGTTTGAAAGGTCTGTTCAACCCAACAGACACTATCAGCCGTCAATTCAAGAACGGCATGATGGGCACTGGCGTGTTGGGCTTTGACGAGATCAACATGTCTCAATCCATCAAGCAGTTCACAACTGGCTCACGTACAGCTACCGGCGGTACAACTTCTGCTGCTGTGACTTCAGAAGGCGCAACCACCATCGCCATCACCGGCGCAGGTGCTAACGCTACCGTCAAGATCGGTGACGTGTTCACCGTTGCTGACTGCTTCGCTGTGAACCCACAGACCCGCGAATCAACCGGTTCGTTGTTCCAGTTCGTCGCTACTGCTGACGTGACTTTGAACGGTTCTGGCGCTGGCAACATCACCGTTGCTGCTATGTACTCTGCCAACCACGCCCTCGCTACTGTGGACGTGTTGCCACAGACCAGCAAGGCCGTGGTGTTCGTTGGTACTGCTTCAACTCAGTACCCACAGAACTTGGTGTACCACAAAGACGCCATCACCTTCGCAACTGCTGACTTGCTGTTGCCACAAGGTGTGGACATGGCTGCCCGTGCTGTGCACAATGGCATCAGCTTGCGCGTTGTTCGTCAATACGACATCAACAACGACCGCTTGCCTTGCCGCGTGGACGTGTTGTACGGTTACAGCACTATCCGTCCTCAGATGGGCGTGCGCCTCTGGGGCTAAACCGAAACGGGGGCTTCGGTCCCCTTTCTTGTCAAATCTTTTTAAAGGAAATTTATCATGGCATTACCAAACGGCGCAGGCGGTTACCAAATTGGTGACGGCAACGTTAACGAACCCAGCTTCTCTGTTGTTCCCGCACCCGCTACAGCAACAGCAACCGCAACCTTGACTGCTGATCAAGTGCTTAACGGCATCTTGTTGGGCAGCCCCGGTAGCTCGGCTGCTAGCTACACTTTGCCAACCGTGGCTACACTCGAAGCTGCGTTGCCAAGTGCTGACAAACCCGGTGTTGCGTTCGACTTCTCAGTGGTCAACGTTGACGGTTCTAGCTCTGGTGTGATCACTTTGGTGACCAACACTGGCTGGACACTGGTGGGTCTGATGACTGTGGTTGCGACTGCTGGCACGGCACAAATGTTCCGCGCACGCAAGACCGGCTCTGGTACTTGGACTTTGTACCGCATCGGCTAAATCACAAAGGCTTCGGCCTTTCTCGGGGGCTTCGGCCCCCGTTTTTCAAAGGACTTCTCATGGCTGTTATTTACATGACCCACCCCATCCACGGCGCAAAAGTTGCCACGATGGAACTCGAAGCTGTTGCTGATGAAGCAAACGGCTGGGTGCGATATACTCCCGAAACACCTTCTGTCAAAGAAGAAGTGGCTCCTACGCAGGAAGTTAAGAAGCGTGGTCGCAAGACTGCTGAAGCAGAACAACCCGCAGCCGAACAAGTGCCAGAATTCTTAGCACCGCAGGCCGATCAAGGAGAGTAATTATGGCAACGTATACCGCAGGCGATCAAATCAACAGAGCGTTGCGATTGCTAGGTGTGCTTGCTGAAGGTGAGACACCCACAGCCCAGATGTCGGAAGACGCGCTGATGGCTCTCAACCAGATGATTGAATCTTGGAACACCGAGCGACTTTCGGTGTTTTCCACCATTGACCAAATCGTCAACTGGCCAACCGGCTCGATCAACGAAACTCTTGGTCCCACAGGCTCGTTAACGCGCCTCAACGGCACCGCTGTGCGTCCGATTCTGGTGGACGACGCCACGTACTTCAAAGACCCCGGCACAGGTGTGTCGTATGGCATCAAGCTGATCAATCAGCAACAGTACGATGGCATCGCTGTCAAGACGGTCACTTCGACCTTCCCGCAGGTGATGTTTGTTAACAACACCTACCCAGACTTCGACATCTTCATCTACCCGCGCCCAACGCGGTTGCTGGAATGGCACTTCATTAGTGTTGAGGTGTTGACACAACCCGCAACCCTGACCACAGAGATTTTGTTCCCTCCGGGCTACCTGCGTGCGTTTGCGTACAACTTGGCTTGCGAAATCGCACCCGAGTTTGGTGTCGAACCATCACCCCAAGTGCAGCGCATTGCAATGACATCCAAGCGCAACTTGAAGCGCATCAACAACCCCGATGATGTGATGTCGATGCCTTACGCGATTGTGGCCACACGTCAACGTTACAACATCTACGCTGGTAACTACTGATGAAATCCCCGATTCTTGGTGCTAGCTACGTGGCCCGCAGCGTCAATGCTGCGGATAACCGCATGGTGAATCTTTTCCCTGAACTTGTGCCCGAGGGTGGCAAGGAACCTGCGTTCCTGAGCCGCTGTCCGGGCCTGCGCCGTGTAGCAACGATTGGAAGTGGTCCGATCCGTGGGCTTTGGCAGACAAAAGGGATCATGTACGTGGTATCGGGAAACACCTTTTACCGAGTCGAGACATACGGTAGAACACGCTACAGAGGCGTGATCATTGGCACTGTGACAGGCAGTGGTCCGGTTTCGATGTCAGACAACGGCACGCAGATTTTCATCGCCTGCAACCCCGATGGGTTCATCTACAACACGGTCACCGAGGTCTTTGCTCAGATCACAGACCCCGACTTCCCCGGCGCTGTGACCGTGGGTTACTTGGATGGCTACTTCGTGTTTAACGAGCCGAACAGCCCGCGCGTGTGGGTGACCGCACTGCTTGATGGTTTGTCGGTTGACCCACTGGACTTCGCCAGTGCTGAAGGTGACCCAGACGGTTTGGTGTCTTTGATCATTGACCACCGCGAAGCGTGGTTGTTTGGCACAAACTCAATCGAGGTCTGGTACGACGCAGGTTTGCCAGATTTCCCTCTACAGCGCATCCAAGGCGCTTTCAACGAGATTGGCTGTGCTGCCCCTTACTCGGTTGCAAAACTCGACAATGGCGTGTTTTGGCTGGGTTCTGACGCCCGTGGTCGCGGTATCGTGTACCGCGCCAACGGCTACACCGGCCAGCGCATCTCGACCCATGCTGTCGAGTGGCAGATTCAGCAATACGGCAACTTGTCGGATGCTATCGGCTACACGTACCAGCAAGATGGTCACGCTTTCTACGTTTTGATTTTCCCAACAGCGCAGGCCACTTGGGTCTACGATGTGGCCACTCAGGCTTGGCACGAGCGTGCCGGTTGGTCGAATGGTGAGTTTGTGCGCCATCGCTCAAACTGCCAAGTGGTCTACAACGACGAGATCATCGTTGGTGACTTTGAAAACGGCAACTTGTACGCGTATGACTTGGATGACTACACCGACAACGGTGACGTTCAAAAATGGTTGCGCTCATGGCGTGCCTTGGGCACCGGTCAAAACAACCTGAAGCGTAGCGCACAGCACACTTTGCAGATCGATTGTGAGGCCGGTGTCGGCACAAACACAGGTCAAGGTAGTGACCCTCAAATGATGCTGCGCTGGTCCGATGACGGTGGCCACACTTGGTCAAATGAGCGCTGGGTGTCAATGGGGAAAATTGGTGAATACTTCACCCGAGCAATTTTCCGTCGCCTCGGTATGACGCTAAAACTGCGTGATCGTGTCTATGAAGTTTCAGGCACTGACCCAGTTAAAGTCGCCATCATGGGGGCAGAACTCTATGTGACGCCTACCAATGCCTGAACAACAAAATATCACCAACATACCGTCAAATCGAGTCGAGTTCATCGACTCGCGCACGGGCTTGGTTTCGCGTGAGTGGTATCGGTTTTTCCTAAACCTGTTTAACCTTGCAGGTGGTGGCGGCAACCAAGTAACGCTTGACGACTTACAAGTTGGGCCACCAGCAGGCAGTGGTGGTGATGGGGGCGGTAGTGGCACTGTTACGTCAGTTGATGTCTCTGGTGGCACTACGGGCATCACCACAACAGGTGGTCCAATTACCACCAGCGGCACAATCACTCTTGAACTCACAGGCGAACTGTCGCAACCCACAGCGATTCAGATGGGTAACGGCGCTGCCACAACGCTTGCCGCTGGCAAGATGTGGTACGACCAACTCACCGGCTCATGGAACATGGGCATGGGTGGCGGCAACATCACTCAGCAAGTTGGCGAAGAGTTGTTTCGCTACGGTAAAGCCTCTGCCGCAATCACCGATTCACCGTTGCAATTGGTCTACAAAACCGGCACCGTGGGCGCATCTAGTGTCATTACATTTGCACCCGCTGTAGCTGGAATTACTCGATCCGATGACATTCTTGGTTGTGCCACTGAAAGCATTCCGCTAAATGGATTTGGTCGCATCACGACCTACGGTCTTGTTCGCAACATCACAACCAACGGTGCCGCGTATGGCGAAACGTGGGCAGACAACGACGACATTTACTACAACCCTGTGACCGGTGGTTTGACCAAAACTGTTCCGACCGCACCCAATTTGAAGATGCTTGTGGGCACTGTGATTAACGCAGGCTCTGGCGGCTCGGGTTCGTTCATCGTCAAGTTGGGTGTGGCAACATACCTCGCCCAACTGTCCGATGTGCAGTTTGGCACGCTGGCGAACAATAACCTGATCGCATACGACAGCACCGCAGGTTATTGGAAAAACGTCACATCGTCTAGTTTGGGGCTGGGCACCGTCACATCGGTGGCGATGACCGTACCTACTGGGCTAACCGTTAGCGGCTCACCCGTCACGACAAGCGGTACGCTGGCTGTCTCACTTCAATCTGGATATTCGATCCCAACAACTGCATCGCAGACCAACTGGGATACCGCATATTCCGAACGTTTACAGTGGGACGGTGGTTCAACCAACCTAGTCGCGGCCACTGGACGCACATCGTTGGGTGCCACCACCATCGGTGGCAACATGTTCACGCTCACCAACCCGAGCGCGATCACGTTCCCCCGATTCAACGCGGACAACACGATCTCAGCGCTGACCGCCTCAGACTTTCGTACAGCCATCGGCGCGGGCACAGGTGACGGCACGGTCACCAGCGTCACCGGCACATCACCGGTGGTGTCAAGTGGCGGCACAACCCCTGCAATCAGCCTTGCCAGCGGTTACGGTGACACACAGAACCCCTACGCCAGCAAGACCGCGAACTTTTTCTTGGCTGCGCCCAACGGCACGGCTGGTGTGCCCACATTCCGCGCCATCGTGGCCGCAGACATCCCGACGCTGAACCAGAACACCACGGGCACCGCTTCCAACGTCACGGGCACCGTAGCCATTGCCAACGGTGGCACGGGTCAAACGACTGCTGTGGCGGCGTTCGATGCACTGTCCCCCACTACCACCAAGGGTGACTTGATCGTCAGCAACGGCACCGACAACGTGCGTCTTGGTGTGGGCACCGACACCTATGTTTTAACTGCGGACTCGACGGCTTCCACGGGTGTCAAATGGGCCGCTTCTGCGGGTGGTAGTAGCAACATTACAACCAAAGGAATGTGGGAGAATGCACTCACAATCTCAACCAATTACTCGATCACATCGGGCAACAGCGCCATGTCTGCTGGACCCATCACCGTTGCAACTGGCGTCACAGTTACTGTACCATCTGGTTCACGTTGGGTGGTCCTCTAAGGAAAGCAAATGACAGTCACCGCACGCAACCTTGTCCCTGCCAAGTTCGTCGAGAACACTCAGACGACTCAGTACATCGTGAGCAGCAACATCACGGCCACCATCATCGACAAGTTCACGGCAACCAACGTCAGCGGTTCTACCGCCACCATCAGCGTCAACATCGTCACTGGCTCGGACACCGCAGGCAACCAAAACTTGATCACCAAGCAGCGCACGCTCACGGCGTCCGAGGTCTATACGTTTCCTGAACTTGTGGGTCAAATCTTGACAAACGGTTCATTTATCTCCACCGTCGCCAGTGCGTCCAACGCCATCAACATGCGCGTCAGCGGAAGGGAGATTTCGTAATGAAGGTGACCTACGGTAAAGAGTTTGGGGTATCTACATCTGGGTCCATGCTGGACAAAGTGAAGACTCTTCAAGCAGAATTGTCAAAACTGCCACAGTACCAGCCTGAAACAAAGCACTATTTCCACGGTGGTATGTATTGCCGCGAAGTGTTTCGCCATGCTGGTGTGTTGGTTGTAGGGGCCGTTCACAAAAAAGAGCACATGTATTTGATCGTGTCAGGCACTGTTTCAATCACCACAGACGATGGTGTGCAGACTGTCACAGGTCCGCATTTGTTTTTGAGCAAGCCGGGCACCAAGCGTGCGGTTTTTGCTGAAACGGACGCGTTGTGCATGACGTTTCATGCGATGGAAGAAAAATCGGTCGAAGAAGCTGAAGCCGAATTGGTCGAAGTAGAGGATAATACGATGTATTTACCGGGCAATGTAGTTAAACAAGAAGTTCTGGAGGTGTCACCATGACATTCTGGGTAGCAGGGGCCGTTGTAGGCTCATCCCTCATTGGATCAAGGGCTGCGGGCAAAGCAGCAGATACACAAGCCGCAGCATCAGATCGTGCGGCAGATTTGGAGTATCAGCAGTTCCGTGAGGCCACCGCACTCCAAGAACCTTGGCGTCAAGCTGGTCAGCGTGCGCTGACAAAACTCGAGGGTGTTGTAGATTACACCCCGTTCAGCTACAACGCGTTTACTGCTGACCCCGGCTATGCGTTCCGTTTGGCTGAAGGTCAAAAAGCACTTGAGCGCAGTGCCGCTGCTCGTGGTGGCTTGATGTCTGGTGCAACCGGTAAAGCATTGACCCGTTACGGTCAAGAGATGGGTTCCCAAGAATACACAAACGCATTTAACCGTTATCAGACCGAGCGTGCTGCCCGTCTGCAACCGTTGCAGTCCCTTGCAGGCGTGGGTCAAACCAGCGCACAGCAGATGGGTCAAGCGGGAATGAACATGGCAGGCAACGTTGGTGAAGCGTTGACAGGTGGCGCTGCGGCTCGTGCATCGGGTTACGTTGGTGGCGCGAATGCGCTGACCAGTGGATTGGGTACATATTTGAACTACAGTCAAGGTCAAAACATGATCAATGCGTTGAACCAAGGCAACGTGATGTCTCGTTTGCAGACACCCGCAGGTATTGCAAACTACTTCGGGGGTTAATCAAACATGGCAGTCAATCCCAACATCGCCCTTGCTGTAAAACCTATCGAGTTAGCAAACCCTATGAATGCGATGCTGCAAGCAACACAGCTTCAGCAAGCGCAAATGCAAATGGACGCGTACCGACGCGCCGAAGAGAAAGATATTGCCCGCACCAATGCTCTTGCACAAGCAGGTAACGACGATGCTGCCATTGCCAACGCGTTGCTAAAAGCGGGTGACCTTAAAGGCTATTCGGATTTCACAAAGTCGCGCCGCGAAGCGATGAAGGCTGACACCGAACTGGTGGACGCCAAGTTAAAACAGTCGCGTTCGTTCCTTGACACCCTCGATCCGATGGACCCCAATGCACCCCAACAGTATTTGGCATGGCATCAAGCCAACCATACTGATCCGGTGCTTGGTCCTGTGCTAAAAGCCCGTGGTATTACTGCTGAACAATCGATGGCACGCATTAACGACGCGATTACCAAGGGTCCGCAAGCGTTCGCTCAATTGATCGCACAATCGAAGTTGGGTACCGAGAAGTTCATGGAATTGAACAAACCCCAACTGTCAACAAAAGACACCGGTGGTCAATTGATTGATCGTGTATTTGAGCCGCTGACGCAGAAAATCACAAACCTGAGTACAACAACCAAAACAATGACACCCGGCGAAGTTGCCTCGAACAGAATCGCACAGGGTCAATTGGTCAACGCGCAAGATCGATTGGCTTGGGAAAAAGCCAACCCCGGCTACGAAATCAAAGAAGGCGAAGACGGCACGATGTATGGTGTCAACAAGCGCACATTGCAAGCAACGCCGATCACCGTGAACGCCGCACCTGTTGCCGCACCTGTTGCCGCACCCGGTGCCGCACTTGCTGCTAGTGAGCCTCGCGTTCCACAGACTACTGCGGCACCAGCCACTAGCCCACAGCCTCTCAAGGGTAAGGGTACATCTTTGACTGAAAGTCAGGGTAACGCCACAGCGTTTGGTATGCGTATGACAGAGTCAAACAAGTTGTTGAACGAACTTGAGAAAGGCGGCACAACTAGCGGCGGTCGCATTAAGGGCGCTGTTCAGGGTACATTGACAGCTTTGGTGCCATATCAAGGCGAAAGATTGGCCGAGGGTGCTGGCTCAGTTATGAACGCGGTGCCGGGTTTCTTGGGTGGTCCTAATGAAGCCCAGCAGTCGTATGCACAAGCCAAGGAAAACTTCATCACTGCCATCTTGCGTAAAGAATCTGGAGCCGCCATTGGCGCTGATGAATTTGCCCGTGAAGAGAAAAAATATTTCCCTCAAGCTGGCGACAGTGAAAAGAACATCAAGCAAAAGCAGCGTGCGCGTGAGTTAGCTATCGAAGCGATGAAAGTTCAAGCAGGCCCCGGTGCCAAGAGTATTGGCAACGCTGGTGCATTGCCCAACGCAAGCGCAAACGATCCACTTGGATTGGGGATTAGATAATGGCCACACTTGCAGAATTTCGCGCCCAGTACCCGCAATATGACTCGGTACCAGATGTCAAGCTGGCCGATTCACTGCATCAGAAGTTTTACAGTCAGATTCCCAAGATGGAATTTTACAAGACCATCGGGTTGAGTCCGGCTGCGTTAATCCCCGGCGGTGAAGACAACATTACTTTACCTAGACAAGAAACATCGGTGCAAGACAAACTGATGGGCTTGGTCGAAACGCCTGCAATTCTTGCCGGTGGTCTTGGTCGCATGGTTGCAACACCATTGGCACGCATGTACGGTGAGGCAATGGGTGGCTACGGCACACCCCAAGGCAAAGCCGCTGGTGAAGCAATGGTCAGAACAGTGTCGAATCAGTTTTATCAGCCGAGAACCGAGTCTGGTCCGGAATATGTGCGATCTGTTGGCGGCGTTTTGGAAACTTTGCCACCCACTTTGGGTGCAACAGGTTCAACGCTCAATGCGTTGATTGGTCCAGCCGCGCAGCAAACTCGCGCCATTGTGCGCCCAGCCGTGGCTCAAGCCACCGCACCCGCACAGAACATGTTGGCAAACGTTATGACCCGCGAACAGCCTCAAATGCAGGGCATGGGCGCGGCATCCACATCGAGCCAAGCCATGCGTGAGGAGCGTTTGCAGAGATTCAACATCCCTGCTACTTCTGGTCAAAGAACCAAAAACTTGACACAACAGCAGTTCGAGTCTGAGGCCGAGCGCGGCGCGTTAACTGGCATCTCGGAAGACACAAAGACCAAACTGGCTGAACAGATGGCTTCTTTTAAGGCCAACCAGAAACAACAAATCGTCAACAACTTTGAGCGCATGACCTCTGAGGTTGGTGCAGAAGTGGCCGACCCAACACAAGTGCGACAAGTTGGCAAGATTGTTGACAAAGCCTTGAACGATGAGTACACCAAGAAATACGATGCGTACAAAGCGTTGTATGCCAAGGCAGACACGGCTGGAGAGACATTGCAGCCTGTGGAGTACAAGGGTTTGTTGGACTTCATCAACAGCAAAACCCCAACAACACGTCAAAAGTTAGACCCGATCTTGGACTCGGTGGCCGAATCGTTGGCCATGAACGACCCCGACAAGACGGGCACCATCACCGTGCGTGCGTTGGAAGACATTTACCAGCAGATCGGCAAGGTTCAAAACTCTCCAAACGCAAGAGAGTTGAAGCAAATCATTACCCAAATGGGTGAGGGTGCTGGCGGCGAGTTGTACCAAGCTGCCCGTGCCGCACGCAAGCAGTTGGCCAAAGAGTTCGAGGATGTCTCCCGTGTTGACAAATTGTTGGGCACCAAGGCTGGTTACGCAGATCGTCGGGTGGCGTTGGACGATGTGTTCAAGCATGTGGTTTTGGATGGCTCGTTGGAAGAAATGCGAACCGTGACCACTTTGCTCAAAAAGTCTGGTCCAGAAGGCCAAAGGGCTTACAAAGAGTTGCAAGGTCAAACCCTTCAGCACATGAAGGAGATGCTCACCAAGGGTGACCAAATGTCCTTCAGAAACTTGAATACATTGGTTACGCAGTTGGACTCAGAAGACAAACTGGCTTACATGTTTGGCAAGGTTGGCCGCGATCAAATTTTGGATTTGCGCGACGCTATCAAGGATGTGGTGGTCGCACAGCCGGGAGCCGTAAACTACAGCAACACGTCTGGTGCCGTTCTTCGCGGTTTGGAGGCTTTGGAATCTTTGCGAATTCCCGGCGCTGGTACAGCCGCGCAAGCCGCACGAACACGCGAAGTGTCAAAGAAGTTGGCTGAGTCACTAAAACAACCCAACCAATTGGCCCCAGCAGTCAAAAACCGAAACGCACTCGCCAATTAACTCGACAACAGTTAAAATCCACCAAGGACTAAGACATGGCATCACTTTCACCCGCACCAAAGCTACAGTTCTTCGGGACCGATGGGTCACCCCTTGTCGGTGGCAGGCTGTACACCTATGCCGCAGGAACCACGACTCCTTTGGCCACTTACACCGATCACACCGGCAACACAGAGAACACTAACCCTGTGATTTTGGACTCCAATGGTCAAGCGAATGTGTGGCTGCCTGACACCACCTCGTACAAGTACGTGCTCAAGACTGCCGAAGATGTCACTCTGTACACGGTTGACTATGTCTCTGTGCCACTGACATCAAACTCGTTCGCATCACCCCCACCCATCGGCAACGATGTGCCCAACTCGGCCACGTTCACCACATTGAACGTAACCGATGCTGCGGTGTTTGAGAGCACTGCCGACTTCACAGAGGCTGTGGACTTCTCGGGTACGGGTGCCATCAAGTTGAACGTGGGTACCACGGCTCAACGCCCAGCAAGCCCTGTAACTGGCGAAGTGCGCTACAACAGCACGATTGCTCAATACGAAGGGTACAGCAACGGTGAATGGGGTTTGTTGGGTGGTGGCGCTACCGGTGGCGGTGGTGATCGCATCTTCAACTTGAACGGTCAAACCGTCACGACGAATTACACAATCCCGACCGGCTCCAACGCGAGCACGGTCAGTCCTCTTTCAATTGCCAGTGGTGTTACAGTAACTGTTCCATCAGGCAGCAACTGGGTCATCCTGTAAGGAGAAAAAATGAGTTCTGTTGTTCTTACCGGCGACACCTCGGGTTCGGTTACGCTAACCGTTCCTCTGGTTGCTGGCTCAAATACTGCAACGCTTGCCGCTGCTACTGGCACACACTTTCCGTTTTCCGCTGGTACTGCTGTCAATAGCACCTCGGGCACTTCAATTGACTTCACCAGCATCCCTTCTTGGGTGAAAAGAATCACGGTGATGTTTAATGGTGTTAGTTTAAATAGTTCGTCATCTATCCTTGTGCAATTAGGTGTTGGGTCTACGCCAACAACAACAGGATATACCGCATCTCAAATGTATTGGATTCAAGGCGCTGGCGGGTACGGTGGTGCAAATTCAACTAGCGGTTTTCCTACACAAATGGGACTTGCGGGTTATGTAATGCACGGAACAATGGTTTTTAGCTTATTGAGTTCAAATACATGGGTTGGCGGCGGCACGTTGATAAATCAAGTAACAAATTCTTATATGACAACCAGTTGTGGCAGTATTGCTTTAGGTGGGGTGTTAGGAATGGTTCGCATTACAACAGCAAACGGCACAGACACCTTTGACGCTGGCTCCATCAACATCTTGTTTGAGTGAGGAAAACATGAAACGAATCGAAGTAAACGCAGTAACCGGTGAATCACAAGAAGTTGATTTGACCCCTGAAGAAGTGGCGCAAGCACAAGCGCAACACGCTGCA
>JACCDS012466765.1_pt1 | contig 37373 bp, 35 predicted proteins | sample 7446441 | NCBI WGS metagenome assembly JACCDS01 (sample SAMN15323445, study PRJNA562643) | freshwater metagenome | isolation source: river surface water | place: USA:Blue River Watershed | collected 2017-08-17
AACCGCATGAAAGTATTACCTTTGGGCAAAACGAAGGCCGTAGGCACCGAAACCGAAATCGACAAAGCCAAACTTCGTTGTGTAGAATTTGAAATTATTAGAAAATAAAACATTAAAATTAAATATTATGAAACAATATATCAAAAAAGCGCTTTGGATTATCCCTTTCGTTTTTAGTTTGAATTTGAGTGCAGCGACATATTATTTTGTTGGAAGCGTACCTTCAGGTGGCTATGGCAACGGTAGTGATCCCAAAAATTGGGTAGTTAGCACAAATCCCCTAGGAAGATCTGCAAGTCCTTCTTCAACAGCCACCATGCCAAATAACCCGGGAACAAACGCAACATTTATCGGTGGACACACTTATGACTTTAATGGAAAAAACGTTAATATCGGTGGTATTACTTTTTCACAAACTACCGGAACTACGCCAATTTCATTTACTGATAATTCAGGGTCAAGTAATACATCAAATGTAATCTGCAGTACAACAGTAACATTTACAAACATTCTTACACCACTCTGGAATGTAGGAACTGCAACAATGAATTTGAATTTTTCTGGAATGGGTAAATTTCTCTACACATACAACAGCACCAACACACAAGGAATTTCAACATTGAATTACTACAATATCGAATTTAGGGGCACTGCTACAAAGATTATAAATACATTAACCGTCAATAATATATTAAGTACCTCTAATTTTAGCACTTCTGCCAATTCAGTAAAAATAAAAATAGGTGACCAAATGTCATTGGGAATTAATATGACATTTAGTCTTTCAGCAACATCAAACACCTTTATTCTAGACTCGAAGATAGGTATTGCAGATAATAGGAATTCTTCCAATGTTTTCCCAGGAATTTGGTCTGTCGAATACGACCCATCACTCGGAGGTAACATATCTTTTCTAAATACAGATTATTGTGAGGTTCCAGCAGGGATTTTTGATAATTTAATTTTGAATGAACCAGCCTCCCTCTCAGGAAATACTGAAATAACTGGGGATTTTGATATTAGTCTATCAAGTCAATCCACATACAACAAAATGGAATTCATTTTAAACGGGAAAAAATTGACTCTCAGTGGTACAATTACTTCGCTTTCAGGAACTACAAATCACATCAGAGGCGATAATTTAGCTGAATTAATAATTTCCAACTCTAATGGACCAGTTGGAACAATATATTTTAGTGATACAGCTGGTCAAGACATAATCAATAAACTTACTATTAACAATGGGAGTAACCTAATATTAGGGAGTAATTCAACAAAAAATTTCGTTGTTAAGTCTGCCTTAACTCTCGACAATGGAACTTTAACTATTGGTGATAATACACTTGAATTGCAAGGAACAATTACTACTAGCAATAGTGGCGCGCTTTTGGGAAGCGTTGCCTCTGGAGTTGCACTCTCAAAACTCAAATGCAACAACGGTTTAACATCTACTTACTATTTTGGACAAACCTCAGATGAAGAGCACACACTAAGTAACTTACTTCTTTCTTCTGGCAGCTCATTTACGATGGGATCCGATTTGATTTTAAACAACGCAAACGATGCATTAAACTTCAATGGAAATTCGTTATCCATCAATAATAATACTCTCACAATTACTGGGGTAATCAACTACGGAGCGAGCAGCGCGGGAAGACTAAAAGGAAGTTCCAACTCCAATCTTTTTGTTCTCTCAGAAAATGATTTATACTTCGATCAAACAACAAATGAAAATCGCACCCTCAAAGACCTAACAATTGGAGGTAGTGGAATTACCGTTACTCTACAAAATTGGTTAAACATTACTGGAGGAACTTCAACTACAGGTTACGGAATTGTTGATGTTATTGCAGCATCTAATAAACTTTACACAAAAGGGTATTTAACATTAAAATCAAATGAATATGGCACAGCTATGATCGGTGCCAACCCAGGTACTGTTGCCTTTGATGCCTCAGGTAATACCGGCACTTTGCTCGTTGAAAATTACATACCGTATTTGAATAGAGGCCGTCAATATCGCTTTCTCGCTTCCCCAGTTAGTGGCGGTGTTTTCCTGCAATGGAGAGATAGTTTGAATTCTAGAACTGGCAGAGGTACACACATAACTGGAAAACAAGCAGGATCAGCGGCCAACGATTTTGACGAGTCCACAACAAATCATCCATCTGCTTTTTTATACGATGAAACCAAAGCCGGAAGTGTTACAGGTATTGGAACCAATTCTGGTGCAGCAGAGGATGCAGGGTGGGTAAGATTCAGTCAAGCAAATTCTAATACAATTGAAAATGGTAAAGGATATAGAATTCTTATTCGCGGGGATCGTACCATTGACCTTACTAGCAGCGGATCTAATTTTAGCCCAAACAATACCACAATTCAAACTCGAGGTGGCTATGTAGCGGGACCAACCGACGTAACAATTACTAATTCTGGCTCCAATGCGAACAACGGAATCAACCTAATTGGCAATCCTTACGCATGTGCTATAGATTGGAATGAAATTTATACTACGTGTAGTACAACTACAGGAAGTACAAACGTAGATCCTGTTTATGCTGTATTTGATCCGAGTATGCAATCCTATCAGAGTTACAGTGCGAATGCATCTACACCAGGTCCTATGCAATATATTTCACCAGGACAAGGATTTCTTGTATATACTTCCTCAGCTTCACAAAAAGTACTATTCCCCACAAGTTGTAAAGTAACATCTGACGCTGGTGCTCGGGTATTCAGTACAATAAAAACCAATCACTTGGTTACGTATCTAAGAAAAGACAGCGCTACAGCAGATCGTACAATCATTTATTTTGTACCGGGGGCTACAAATTTCTACGATAAATATGACGCAGGCCATATTCAAAATGGAAAAGTGAACTTATCCTCATTGGATTCCAGCAATATTTTATATAATATCAACTGTCTGGATTCCTTGTCGAGTTCTAGAATTGTAAGTCTTAGTTTATATGGAACACCGTTAGGGACATACTTTATGTCATTTGAAGATATCAATACTTTCAGAAATCATGATGTTTACCTTATTGACAACTACCTCAAAAAGACTACAAAAGTTGATGAAAATACACAATATCAAATTGATGTGACTACAGACAAATTTTCATATGCCGAAGGTAGATTGGCAATTAGTTTCGAACCTAAGCCCTTAACAAATTTACTAACTGTAAACAAAACAGACATATTCAATATTTCACCAAACCCAGTAAAAGATCAACTCATCGTTAAAATGGATAATCAGCAAATGGGGCCCATTGAATTTGAAATCCTTAATGTTAGCGGTCAAACAATACTGGGCGGTAAGTTGGATTCTCTTGAGACTAAAATTAATACCTCCAATCTGATGACAGGTATATACTTTATCAATTTACGCGCTAACAATCAAACTCAAACAATCAAATTCATCAAATAACCATGAAAAAAATATTCTTATACCTTTGTGTTCTCATATCCTCACAAGTTATCTACGCTTGGCCTGGAGGCACAGCTGGACCTGGTATGAATACCAACGAAGGAACAGGTTCCGGTGATAACCGAGATTTGGTACCCGTAGACGGTGGCATCATAACCGTAACAGCTCTTGCTATCGGTTATGGTGTACGTCAAGCCAGAAAGAAAAAGGAAGACAACAACACCGACAACGGCGCTATTTAATCCAATAAAACCATTGAAACAAAAAGGCCCCGAATACTTCGTATTCGGGGCCTTTTATTTCAATACTCCAACACCCAGTCCCACTACTCTAATTCCTTCGTTACCGTGATCATCCCCAACACCCCGTAAAACAAATATACCAACCCAGACCCTATGAACTTGAAAATCGTAAAATAAGCATCCACAGCAGCCAAAAAATCCCACCCAAAATATCGAAACAACCCCGTTGCGGTGAAAATCAAATCCAAACAAATCGTCGTAACAACAAACAATAACGAAATTCCCTGACTTGGATACAACCTACGAAACGACCAATACCCAATCGTTACATTGATATAAATCAAAATCTCACGCAACGCGAAACGCACCCACGCCTTCCCAAAAAATCCAGTATACAAACCCGTGCTTTTGTTATAAAAAAAGACCACCAAAACACCCTGCACGCTCGCAATCACCTCAATCAACAACAACACCAAAAACAGATGTCGTAAGATTACACCTTTCTTCGCATAAACATCAACCATATCGCTACCATTAATACATACATTACCATCTGAAAAATATTCTTGTGTGCAATCTCGAACCACTCCGGCGCATCACGCATAATCACATATAACATGGCCACTCGAAACGAATTCGCCATAGACAACGCCATTACCCCTATCAACACAAACAACCACTTGCGCTTCCAAGTAAAGCCCGGCAAAGCAAAAATAAACGCCGAAAATAAAAACATGATTTCTTTTCCGTTGCAGGAATGTCCAATGCCGATAACCGACCGAGGACCCACCATACACAACTGCTGTGTATGAAATTGATTCCGCACTGCTTCGCGATACGTTAATAACACATCCTGATCAAAACCCACATGCACCATCCATAAACTCACCTCAGAAACGAATCGCGTCAAATACACGTCCATTCCCACTATTCCATCCACCAACAACCAAACGACAATCGCTATCAAAACACGCGATACGAACTTTCTTTGCGACGCATCTATTAATGACCAACTCCGTCTTAAACTCCCTAAAAACATAATCCAAAATTACTACACAACCATTCGATTACCACATTGGACAAGTTGATTAAATCGGTTTCCCCATAGACCGGTATATCAGCCTATGCACAACAAACAGAATAAAGTAAATACCAACGCTCAATAAGAATGCATTATCCATCTGTTTCAAACGCCATTCCCAAAGAAAAATCAATCCTAATTGTATGGCTGCATATACAATAGAAACAGACATGTCACGCCAACCCAACTCAAAAGCCAACCGCTGATATAAATGCTTTTGATGTCGCTCAAATACATTCTCCCCTGCCCATAATCTGATCAACAATACAGATATTACCTCAACACCCATCACCGCAAAATATATCAAATACCCTAAGGACAATCCTCGAAAAACCCCTTCTAACATCAATCCAAACAAGATAAATCCAATTCCAATACTACCCGCATCACCCAAATACAATAAGGCATCCCTCCGCAGGTTGAAGTAACCAAAAGCGAACAAACAGCCCAACAACAACAGTAAAAAATCTTTAGAATCAACCCAATGGTCGCACCACAACATCCCCAGCAAAATCACAACAGATTGCAGCACGACCAAACCGTTTAAGCCATCCATGAAGTTAACGGCATTGACAAAACCCAAATATCCTACAAACAATAGCAACACCAAAAAAGGCGCTAACTCCGTTGAACCTCGAAAAAGCACGATCAATAGTACACCCACTGCATAACACACCAAACGTAAAAGGATTCCCAATTTCTTGTAATCATCAAAAAAGCCAACGAGGGTCATCAATGCTATACCCAATCTCTCCAACGGACTAACGGCATCCCAAAAGAATAAACAGCAAATCAAAATCAATCCACCGCCTGACACGATACGCGGGTCGTTAGTAAAACGGTCAGGTAGTACCAAGTTCGAAAATAGATTCTCAAACCTAAGCACAACCAACCGGTAGAGCCATAGCAATATCAAAAAACCGATTGTTGACAACAAAACTTCCGTCATTCCGATCTTTCTTTAAAATCCTCAATACATTCCGTCAACCGCTTCCTAGACAATCCGACACTAGATTGATCCCGCAATAAAAATAAACCCTCCGGCTCAACGATAAAGTTCTTCTCTAATTTCCCCAAATGCCAAGCGATTTTACCATCCAAAAATACCTTATCCAGTTTTAATAAACCCCACCACAATACGCCAGCCAATCTCCATTTCTTGATACGAGTTTTTGACCCTACTGCCATGGTTTCACAAATCTCACCCAGGGTCAGCGTGGGATTATCCGTTAAAAAATAACAAGCCAATAAATCTGACTTCGAGGGTATCTCTTCCAGAACATCCAATACACTATCAACGTGTACCATACTTCGCCTAACAACAAGCCATGAATCAAGCAAGGGTAACCCTCTATCAATCCACCGCCACAATGACCACAGCGTGCCCATTCTTTGGCCACCAAAAATCATCGTGGGTCGTAGAATCACCGTACTTTTGGCAGATTGCGGCTGAGAAGACCTAAAATCGGACCACATTCGCTGAATAATCATTTCTGCTTCCCATTTTGATTCGGCATAGACTGTTTCAGGGCAGGGGATTTCATCCATCTTGTAGGGATGCAGCCGACCCTCTCCCATCACTTTTGCCGTACTCATGTACACAAACATCTTCGCATCGGATTCCAAAAACAAAGAATATAGACGCTGTGTTGTATACACATTTGCACTATAATGATAAGATGTATCGCTTCGTACCGACCATAAATCCGTGGAACCCGCCAAATGATATACCACATCAATACCATTAAGATCATCTAACACCAATTCATCCCAATGAATATCATCCGATGTAGATCTACCTACTGTATTTACACGGATCGATGATCGTTCCGACAATCTTTCTAGAAAGCGCCCACCGACATAGCCACTTCCGCCGGATAATAAAATCGTGGCCTGTTTCATCGCCATATTGCCCTTAAAATACCATACCCCTTTAACGGCAATCGAACCCAAAGTTTGAACGTAGAGACCTTGTAACCGTGCGATCTCAATGCTTGTGCAATTTCCTTAGTAATAATTTTTCTACTTTCCTTTCCGCGCATGGAAACTCCACCGGAAAGCATATTGACTTGTATTTTCTTTAACCATTGGGCGGAAAAACCACACATATGATAAAATCGACACATCCACTCAAAATCAGCGCCAATTTGCATGGTTTCGATAAAGGGTCCAACAGATTGAAAGGCACTAGATTTTACAAAAAAACCTGGCTGGGGCGACATAAATCCCCAACTTAACATCCAAGGTCGCCACCATCGCGCAGAAATAAAACGACGCTTCCACCAGTGCTCACTCAACACCTTGACATCCCCATAAACCGCATGAATATCCGAATTGTGCTTCAAACCGAGCATAGCAATTTCACATACTTGAGCATGATCAAAAGCATCGTTTGCATGTAAAAAGGTAATTACCTCACCGCTCGTTTGGACCACGGTTTCATTCATCGCGGCGTACATACCCACCGATTGTTGCCGCACCCACTGAATTCGCGCCAATTTCGATTCACTCATTTCAAGCCATTGCTTGAATATCCCTTCGGTATCATCCATAGAACCACCATCGCACAGAATCAACTCGATATTGGGATAGGTCTGCGATGCAATAGAATTTAACGTCCGCAACAAGGTCTTCCCCGCATTCAAGCAAACCGTAATAATGGTTAGACGTGGGAGCAGGGTTGGGGAATCCATTGTTTCAAATCAGCAACGCCAATATCGAAACAAAAATACCCCGAAAAGCAGCAAAAAAGAACCCTTTTAGAACTTATGAAACGATAGATGTAGATTTGTGAAACATCCCATCCCGTTTCATTTTGAAGAAGCCGTTGTTTTTTGAAATCACCATCGAGGCCAATGCTGGTTCTACAGGCAAGGCATCGGAGGCACTGTGCGACGAACTTACAACGCAAGGATGGGATTGCATTGTGGCTTACGGACGCAACAACTATCAATCCAAGCACAAAACCTATCCCATCGGAAATCGGTTGGGGCAGTTTTTCCATCTATTAAAAGCGCGACTCTTGGATGCCGAGGGATTGGGCTCCCGATGGGCAACACAACGGTTGGTTAAGCAATTAATAAAAGTAAAGCCCACGGTCATCCACCTCCGCAACATACACGGATATTACTTGCACTACCCTACCTTGTTTGATTACCTCCGCGATGCCGGGATTCCGGTTTTATGGACCCTACACGACGCCTGGAGTTTTACTGGACACTGCAGTCATTTTGCCGCGGTGGGATGCGATAAATGGAAATCAGGGTGCGGTGTATGTCCTCAAACAAGAGAATACCCTAAAAGTTGGTGGGTGGACCGATCAGCGCGCAATTTTAAGCTCAAGCAACGCTATTTCACCCAAGTACCAACGTTACAGCTTGTGGCGGTATCAAATTGGCTAGCCGAAACCGTTCGAAATTCTTATTTTGGTGGGAAGGTACCGATACATACCATTGTGAATGGGGTGAATACAGAGATTTTTCATCGGTTGGATTGGCATTCCGATGCGGATGACCAACTAGGTAAAAGTGAATCCCGCATAAACTACTCTCAACATGCCATTCCCACCATCGCGGACCTTCGCCGAAAATACGGGATTACCGCGAAGCGAGTTGTAATGGCTTCAGCGCGACCATGGTCACGCAAGAAAGGTCTTTACGATATTATTCAACTTTGCAATTTACTGAGAACCAGTTACGATGCGAATGAACTTCAAGTAGTTTTTGTGGGGATAGATGGCAGTCAAAGAAAATTGCTACCATCGAATGCTGTGGGGATTCCACGCTCAGAGAACCTATCGGAGTTATGTGCGTTGTATAACCTCGCCGATGTCTATATCAATGCTTCTTACGAGGAAAGTTTTGGCTTAACCACAGCTGAAGCCTTGGCTTGTGGGACGCCGGTCATTGGGAATAACAACACCGGAACCAAAGAAATTTTGGAAGGTTTACAAGGCGATGACCCAAACTCCGGAGCAATTTTAGTGCCCACCGGTGATGTTACCGAGATTTACAATTCCGTGAAAGACATTTTGGAGACCAAATCTATCAATATCGATGGGAATTATTTACTCAAGGCCGTTGTTAAATCAGATTCCCAGAACATTGAATTTAATAACTCACTAACGGTTGACCGCTCAAATTCTAATACCAATATTAAACCTTCAATAGACGTCAACGACCATAAACTCCGAAGTCACATCAAAGAAAATTACGATAAATCACGACAACTCGTAGAATTTTCAACTTTGATCAATTTGTTCCGTTGAAGGGTTCCATTGGGAGATCAGCGGTTTGATTGACACCCTCTCGTTTAATAATTTTCAACACCGTTAGGTACACAATTTTACAATCTAAATAGAAGCTTAACTGGTCGACATATTCCACGTCTTTGGCAAATTTCTCAGTCCAACTGATACTATTACGTCCATTCACCTGCGCCCACCCTGTGATGCCCGGCCTTACTTCATGTCTACGCATCTGCGCCTCAGAATACAATGAAATGTATTTGAACAACAACGGACGGGGACCAATCAAACTCATATCACCATTCAAAACATTGATCAACTGAGGCAATTCGTCAATGGATAATTTTCTCACCAAACCACCATACAAGGTGATCCGTTGATTATCTGGTAACAAAATCCCCTGTGCATCCTTTGCATCGGTCATGGATTTAAACTTGATGATAAAAAACGGCTTGGCATCTTTCCCCGGACGCTCTTGGAAAAAGAATACCTTTCCCTTGTTTTGCCAGAACAATACCAAACAAGTAATCAATAATATCGGAGAAAGCGCTATCAACAAACAAGTCGATAGCAACAAATCAAAAAGGCGTTTTCCTATTTTTCTATACATGAATGAGAGTGACAAAATAAAAAGAGCCCCGCAAAAATACGGGGCCCTTTATGCATTTAATTTATGAATGAATTATTTTTTATATTCTTCACTAAACCAATCAAAGGTTATCTTGATACCATCGCGCAAACGATACTGGGGATCATACCCAAATAACCTCTTCGCTTTTTCGATCGATGCCAAGCTGTGTGGGATATCCCCTGCCCTTGGAGGCCCAAAGGTGGGTTGAACTTCCGTTCCTGCCGCTGACGCAATGGCATCCCACAACTCCACCAAATTGGTACGATCACCCACTGCAATATTCACTACCTCATGTTGGGTCAAACTTTCAGTGTCTAGCATCGCCTTGATATTCGCTTGTAACGCATTTTGCACAAAAGTAAAATCACGTGAATTAGTTCCATCACCATTGATCTTTGGCGATGTGCCCTCCATGGCCGCTTTCATAAACAAGGGAATAACCGCCGCATACGGATTGTTTGGATTTTGCTTTGGACCGAAAATATTGAAATATCTCAACCCCACTGTATGAAGGCCATATACTCGACTAAAAACATCACCGTACAATTCATTCACCCATTTGGTTACCGCATAGGGCGACAAGGGTTTGCCCTCTTTTCCTTCTACTTTGGGCAGTGCCTCGCTATCGCCAAAGCTAGATGAGCTAGCCGCGTATACCATCCGCTTAAGAGTAGGAGAATCTTTCGCTGCAACTAACATATTCAAATGGCCGCCAATATTCACATCGTTTGATGAAATCGGATCTTCTACTGATCTAGGCACCGAACCCAAAGCCGCTTGATGACTGACATAATCCATCCCCGCCACGGCTTTTTTACAGGTTTCTAAATCGCGAATATCACCTTCTATAAACTCAAAATTGGGCAACCCCACAAATCCTTGGATATTGGAATAATACCCATTAGAAAGATTATCCAAAACTCTAACATGTCTGGCTCCCACACTCAATAGCAACTCTACCAAGTTGGAACCAATGAATCCAGCGCCTCCTGTTATTAAAAAACTACTCTGAGTAATTTTATCTTTAAATTGATTCATTTACTTAAAAATTCTATCCAAAACCGCAAAAACCCGTTCAAACTCCTCGTCTGTCAAATTGCTACCACTTGGCAAACATAGTCCCTTTTCAAACAGCTCCACGCAAACACCCTCGCCGAAGAAACGAGAGCCTTCAAAAACAGGTTGTAAATGCATGGGTTTCCATAGTGGGCGACATTCGATGTTCTCTTTTTCCATTTCCAATCGAACCATTTCTCGATCGATACCGCCTGTTATTAACGGATCAATTATTACCGCAGTTAACCAAAAATTGGAGAAATAGTCTGCGTTGGGTTCAGATTGGAGTTCAACCCCATCAATATTGCCGAAGTAGTCACGGTATCGTTTGTTATTGGCTCTACGCTGAGCTACACGCTCATCCAGGACTTCCATTTGTCCGCGACCAATACCGGCAACGATATTGCTCATTCTGTAATTGTAGCCAATTTCAGAATGCTGATAGTGAGGCGCATTGTCCCTCGCCTGAGTACTTAAAAATCTTGCCTTTTCAGTATATTCCTTCGAACTCGATACCAATGCACCACCACCTGAAGTAGTGATTATTTTATTACCGTTAAAACTTAAGGCTGACATCACTCCGAATGTTCCACATTTTCTTCCTTTAAAAGAAGACCCCAAAGCCTCAGCCGCATCTTCTATGATGGGAATCCCCGCTTCAGCCGCAATGGCTTCTAAGCTATCTAATTTGGCCGGCATGCCATAAAGGTGCACGGGCATGATGGCCCGAATATACCCTTTGCCTTGGCGTGGCTCTCTTTTTTTGGGTATACCAAAACCGTCGGCCAACAAATCATCTATGGCCTTTTGCAGCGCGGCCGGATCAATATTCCAGGTATCGCGCTCCGAATCAATAAAAACCAATTCCGCACCTTGATACACAACAGGATTAGTAGTTCCACAAAAAGTAAAACTTTGAACGAGCACGACATCATTGTGCTGCACACCGAGCATAATCAATGCCAAGTGCAGGGCAGCGGTGCCTGAAGTAAGTGCGGCGGTATGAAGATTTGTCTCACCACTACAGACAAGATAATCATTAATATCTTGTTCAAAGCCATTAACATTGGGTCCCAAAGGCGCTACCCAATTGGTATCAAAGGCCTCGGTTACATAATTGCGCTCTTTACCTCCCATATGGGGAGAGGAGAGCCAAATTTTTTCTACCATTTTACAGTTTTCATTGTGCGCTATAACCGCCGTCTATTAATAAATCAATCCCAGTAATCCATTTCGATTTATCAGAAACTAGAAATTCGATCCCATTCACAACGTCGTCAACGTCACCAATTCCAAGTGGGTGCATTCTTTTTATTTCGTTAGCACTTTCTTCACTTACAGAATTTAAAATTTTTGATGACATTTCAGTAGTTACCATTCCTGGCGAAATACAATTAACCCTAATTTTTTTAGAAGCCAATTCTAATGCTAGTGCTTTAGCAGCAGCAACTAATCCACCTTTTGACATACAATATGCCGCTTTTGCAGGTTGCCCCAAACTTCCCATTACAGAACTTATGAAGACGATAGAACCACCTTCAGAAGAAAAATTACCTTTCTTTTGTAAGATTTTAGCAATTAACAATGCAGGAATTGTATTGACCTGAAGAATATCTGTTAAAAAATCAGACTTTGCAAACTTCAAAGGAATTGTTCCTTCTTGGCCAGCTGAATATACAAAACCAGTAAAAGGTTCTTCTATTTCTTTTGCTGATTTTGTAATGACTTCATCCAAACCTTTTTCATTTTTTACATCAATTGCAAAATATTGATGTCCCTTTCCTTGACAAGAAGCAATCACCTCCTTCAATTTATCTTCGGAACGTGCTATTATAACTAATTTTGCGCCTGCTTTTGCCAGTCCTATTGCAGTAGCTTTTCCTATACCTGAAGAAGCTCCAACAATTAAAATTTTTTGTTTAGACAATAATCCCATATTATTTCTTCTCAATCATTTCAATAATTTTATCCATAGAAGTCATTTCACTGATTTCTTCTGGCTCAAAAGATTTGTCGAAAACATCTTCTAACTCTACGATAAGACTTAAATGCCTTAATGAATCCCATTCATCAATATTCTCTTGTTTAATTTCTGATGGAAATTCACTGACTGCAACTTCAAAAACTTCAGACATTATTTCAATAATTTTCTCTTTCATATTCTTAGTAATTATTAATTGTAAAATACTCTTGTATTTCTATAGTCTGTTCAGGATTAAAGGTATAAAATTTCACCCCCAATTCGTTCTCTTTCTCTAAAACAAAACCTACTTTTTCTAAAAATTCTTTCGCAATTCCATTCTTTTTAGACGGAATAAATTCCGCTTTTAAAGACTTATTAGTAGTATTCACTAACCTCTTAATAATGCTCAACAAAGTAATTTTCTCAATTTCACGGCCTAAAATTCTACAGCTTAAAAGAAAAGTATCTAAGAACAATTCATTTTCTCTTTCATCAATAATACACAGTATGGTAATACCATTATCTCCAAATTTATCTTTAACATTGGCACAATATACACGAGCTCCTTTTCCCATTTTCTCCTTTAAGTCTTCCTCTGTATATCTTTGGGTACGGAGGTTAAACTGATTTGTTTTCTGAGTCATTTGTGCTAAACGAGATATGTTTCCGACGTTAGCAGGAATTATATCTATCACAATTTCCAAACTTGCCAAATATTCATCCATATGTTCGAAAACTTTTTTGCTCTCATTTCTGAAGAAATTTTCTTTGTATTGATCGGTTTTCTTTAGATCCTCACTAGACAATTCAAATGTAGAAAAATGTTCGTTGTAAACTCTCCAAAAGAAATCGACCAAATCATAAGGTTTTTCTGGAAAATCAGCAACTTCTACTTCCGGTAAAAATTCTTTCACCAAACCTCTTTCAATAGGGTTATCATCAATAAATACAAAACTATCTACTCCTAAATTCAATTCTTCTGCGATTGATTTGATGTTTTCTGCTTTATTTTGCCAATTGATTCTGTATGCGGAAACTACTTTATCGTTGATTAAATTATTAGGATTATCATTCCACAATTCTTGAACATCGGCTAAATTATTTTTACTACAAATTGCTAAAATAATTCCCTTTTGAGATAATTTGTACAACAACTCCTGAAAACTCTTAAAAGCATTTCCTGGATAATCTTGCCCAAGTTTTACGCCATGAACCCCATCTTCACCAACAACTCCACCCCATAGTGTATTGTCACAATCTAAAACGATACACTTTTTCCTTTTGAGGCTAATAAAATCCAATTGGGAATTCAACCATTTTTTAAATGGTTTTGCCAACTTGGGATTGATAATCATTTGTGAAGTGAAGAAAAATCTCCAATCTATTTTGTCAATAGTTTGCTTTTCAAAGAACTGATTAATCTCAAGTACTTTTATATTAGACCGATTATCTGATAGTTCTTTTAAAAAGGCGGAATTAAATTTATTGATCTCATTAGAAAGCTCTGCATACTTTATCTGCCAATTGTTCTGGTAATTTTGTTGAAGCGTTACGATTACAATTCTTTTATCAGAAACTAAATTCGTAATTAAAGAAACTTTAGATTTTATTTCTTCAATTTCTTCAATTTGTTTTTCTGGACTTTTAGATGGATTTAATTGATAAAACAAAATCAAATTATCAAAATTTTGTGGAGGCAAAGACACATCACCATATCCACTAAAGGTTGTTGAACTATCAAAAAGATATTCTACTGTGTAATTTCTATAAATAAAATTTTTCACTATTTTTCCAGTAATTCGATTAATCCAAGGGATGGGTTATACAAAAAACAAATTCTTCTACCATTGAAAGCTAATGCTGGTGTTGGTGGAAGAATTTGTGCGAAACGCTGCTTTTTTAATTCCACTATCTTATTGTCAAAATCATCAATTTCATAACAGATATGATATAATGAAGTTCCTGATTTGGCAATAATTTTTGAAACAGGATTTTCATCTTGCGCAGCTTCAACAAGTTCAATTATATGATCGTTTTCATTTTTCAGAAACAAAAGATTTACACCTTGTAAAGGATCAAAAATAGTTTCAGAACAAATCTCATAACCTAAAGCTAAGAAGGGTTTGATACTTTTTTCGATTGATTTTGTTGCTAAACCGTAATGATGTATTTTCATTTAGTATTCTATCAACTCACAGATGTGAGTATTCGACAAATCAAAAGAAGCTGTAGCCCAAGAAAGCCCTGCCCCAAATCCACTAACAATCACTTTTTTATTTTTGGATTGCCATTTTTTTAGTTCGCTAACAATGGTTAAAGGAATTGTTGCTGAGCTTGTGTTTCCAAATTTATCCAAACTTATGGGAACATTTCCCATATCATATTTCAGTTTTTTAGCGAAAAATTCAATCATAAATTTATTTGCTTGGTGGAATACAATAGAACCATAGTCTGAAATATTGGTTTCTGATTTTTCTAAAAGCTCCTTTATACTTTTAGGAACAACACGTAATGTAAAATTAAATACATCAATTCCGTTCATATAAACTTCTAATTCATTCCCTATACTACCATCTTCACGTACTACTTCCTGGAGGCTATTTTGGTTAAATGGATTTCGGCAACCTCCACCTGGAACACAAACAGCATTCCAACCCTCACCATCCGTATGCAAAACCGCATTAAAGATTTGTCCTTCATATTTCTCTAAAAGTGTTGCTGTACCAGCATCTCCATACAACAAAGCGTTTGTTTTATCATTTCGATTTACTATTTTAGAAAAGGTTTCACCATCCAACAATAAAACTCGATTTACGTTAGGTAAATTCAAATATGTCATTGCAGTAGTTAGTGCATACACATAACCACTACAAGCTATAGAAATATCAAAACAAATGGTATCTTTACTTAACCCCAAACGATGTTGTAAAATTGGTGCTGTAGCAGGAATTCTATAATCTGCAGTTTGCGACATAAAAATTAGAACATCAATAGATTCTCTATCAATATTCATTTCATCAAAAAGCTTCTCCGCAGCATTAAAACACAAATCTGAAGCACATACATCGGCATCAACTATTCTGCGCTCTACAATACCAACAGATTCAATTGTTTTTTTTAGTTCCTCTTCTGGAAAAAGATTCCCTAAAGATTCATTTTTTACTACATTTTTGGGGACACAAGCTGAAATTCCCTTAATAGCTACATTTGGTATTTGTAGAAATGCCATTTTTCTAACTTTTTATGATATTATAAATATCTTTTATAGTATTTGACTTCTCAATATCTTTACTTGAAAGTTCAGTTTCATACTCTTCTTCCATTACAGCCAAAAGTCCTAAGGCTGCTAGAGAACTCCATTCGGCAAGTTTTTTAAACTCTGTATCCATGGTAAGTTCAGATACTACTATATCATCGAATATTGAAGCAAAGTCTTCTAAAAATTTATTTTCGTCCATATATTTTTACTATTTATGTTAAATTTTCATTTTCACAGCCGGAACGCCAATATAAGTGCCATCATCCTTAATACTTCTTACCAAGATTGCACCTGCTCCCACTAAATTTCTATTGCCAATTTTTTTATTTTGAATGATGCCACAATTGAATCCTAAAAAGTTTTCGTTACCAATTGTTACCGTTCCAGAAATTTGAGCATTAGGGCTGAAAACATTATAATTCCCAACATAATCATGATGCCCTAAAGTTGATCTTGTATTGAAGATGTTGAAATCCCCTACATTGCAACTGCAACTAATAATAACATCTAATGACAATATATTTCCTTGACCTAAAATCGTAGAAGTCCCATCCAAAAATTTTACTGTAGGATGGATAATATTTGGGAATGTCAAATTTTCATTATTCAATCTATTTCTAACAGACAAGATAAAATTTGGCTTACCAATCGCTATGGCAACTTCCAAAGGATAATCGATAGTATTTAAGTCATCAATTTTTCCAACAACTAACCCGTAACTATTCTCTTTTAAAGCGTCTGTATCGTCAAAAAATCCTACAAAATCGTATTGAATATTTTTAGCATCAAGCATATCTCTCCAAATACAAAAAACTTCTTGTCCAAAACCTCCCGCACCTATAATCGCAATTTTCCTCATAGCATTATTGTTATTTATGACCGTTAAAAGCCTCCATTGTAACTTCTACTCTTGAGAAACAGCTTCACGCAAACAACTGTTTTTATTGTGATTAACAATATTTTGATACTAAAATGGAATGAAATATTATCCACATACCACAATTATAATTAAACTTATCTCCCCACTAAATACCGTTTCTACTTTTTACTTGGTCCCAGCATGGGATGGCTGGTTTTAATTCGTGTCCTCTTTTTTGAGTTTGATTGAATAATTGTAAATATTCGCGCAGCACAGGTATCCGGCCTATGAGACTCTTCTCTCCTTTCAAAAAAAAAATTGGTGAGTTGTGGATGTACGTCGACAAGTTCATTAGAACGAGTTTTACACAAAACTAGATGATTAATTTTGAATTTGCAATAGATGATTTATTCTCCTTTGTAAAATTGTCTTTTGTTTGATTTATTCTCTTTGTTTTTAAATTTTTTCACCCCTATTGAAGTATACAGCGGCAGGGGCTAGATTGTTTAAGGACTCATGTAGGCGGTTATTGTTGTAAAAATCAATAAACTCACCCAATGCCATTTCTAATTCTACTGGTGAATAATAGTGTTCAAGTAAGATTCTATTCTTCATGGTCCTATGATTGCGCTCAATTTTACCCTGGGTTCGTGGGTGCATGGGCTTGCCACGAGTGTGTTCTACGCCCCTTTTTTAACAAATAGAACTTTAATTCCCCTTACAAATAACATGATCCAAAATCCGATAGTCATCTTGGCTTTGCATTCACCTTAATCTTCGATTTTTACAACGCTTGATCCACCGTCATAAGAGCATCTTCGGCTTTCATTGTTGAACAGAGTTCCCAATGCACAATGTATCTGCTGTAATTACCTAAAATGGTCGAAAAATAGAACCAAACCCAACCTGAAGTGGTCGGGTTTGGTTGGACTAAACTAGTATAATTCTTAATTCAATCAAAATAAATGAGTTTTGATTTTAATAGAAGGGTGTTCCTGGGTTAGATCCATAACTTTTCCTACTTGTTGATATACATTGATTGGAGTTTCATATTTGTGAGATGAATGCCCTCGTCTTTGATTGTAGTATTCTATAAACTCAGAGTATTGCTGGTACAAAATGAGTGCCGTCGGTACTTGGTGCCAAGTACTGTTTATCATATTTGATGGTTCTAAAGAACCGTTCAATATGCGCATTATCTGTGGCTCGACCTTTTCCATCCATGGATATCTCAGTCTCTTTTAATGATTTAACGTATTCGGTGTATTCATCACTGGTAAATTGATAGCCTTGATCTGAGTTGATATACTTAGGTGCCCCATGTTGTTTTACCGCTTGTTTGTGCGTGTCCACGACCCACGTTGCATCCATCGTATTTGAGATGCTCCAACCAACGCTATACTTGCTGTATATGTCTATAATTGCCGTCAGATACATAAAGCCATATCTCATTGGTATGTAACTGATATCTATTCCCCATGCCACATTAGGAGCATTAATGGATATGCCGCGCAACAAATAGGGATATTTGTATTTAGCTTTATCAATCACAGTGGTTCGAGGTTTAGGATAGATAGCAGCTATACCCATTAATTGCATCAGTGTTTTTGCATGTTGCCGGCCACCGGGTTTTTAAGCACTGTATTCTCGTTTCTGTTCTGATTTACTTGATCTGTATTTGCCTCCCGCAAGGTGTATCCATTTAATCTACGATTTCCCCTTCTTTTCTCAAACAGTGTTAATTGATTCATCACCACGCAATCATGAAATACTAATTCTAATTTTTTCCTCAGAGATAAATTTACGCTTGGTTCGTCGGCGAATATACTTGGTAACCGCCTCTGCGTATTTTGGTTCTTTTTCTTTCATTGTAAGCAATGTATGGTTTTTAGGTATAACCGTGTTTAGTCACACTTATGTCCACTTATGCTGTCGATCTATAGATTCAAATTTTATTCTCCCAAATTCGCGATGTAATGTGAGATTAAAACAATAAACTAATTAGTATTACTTATGATCTTATGATAAATATTGTAGGCTCCAGAAATAATTTCATTTTTTTGAAACTTTTTCAAGACCAATTCTTTACCGTTTCTAGTAAAACACTCAGAATCATTGTCAAGTAAAAAATTTATTTTTTCGATTATTTCGTTTTTTTTATTAGGATTTAAGTTAAAACCCGTAAAATTATTTATTACTAACTCTGGCAGAGCACCATTATTTGATGAAATTGTCGGTATTTCAAAAAGTAGACTCTCAAATACCCCACCCAGATTTTCCGTCTTCGACAAATAAAGAAAAATATCAAAATTTGATATTATCTCACAAATATCGTTGTATCTACCTGTGAAAAATATCTTATCCGGACTAATTGCTGCTGCCATTTTTCTCAACTTTTTTTCATACTTGTTATCAGTATGAAAACTCGCACCCGCTATTACCAATACAACATCATCTCTCTGCTTGATCAAGGAGGAGAATGCAGTCAGTAAATACTCATGACCCTTGACTCCTTTACTTTGATAAAACTTTGGAGGATAAATGTATGAGGCAGTTCCTATTATTTTAATATTTTGATTAATATTCAAATCTTGCCTTAAATCCCGAAACGCAACGTGTTTCTTTGATTCCAGTAGTCCTAATATATCTACATAAGCATAATTTAAAAATATACGATCTTCACTTACCCCTCCCTTTTTGTACTTGTCCAAAATATAATTGGACGTAGCAATCCAATAATCATTATATCTGGCACTTTTAATATCACCTATTTTGAAAAGTAGATTTTCAAGATGCGCTGGTCCAACAACCTGAAAAACAGTTGGTATTTGTATGTTGCGCAAAAAAAGCCTTGTGTAAAGAGTAGTTTGCGTAAACCATGAGTGAATAATATCTGGTTTATCGTGTAAGACAATTTTCTTCAGTTGAATGCCTCGGGTTATAATGGTACCATTTAACTTGAACTCGAATTGATATACGTTCCTACATAGTATTTTGTATTCTTGAAAATACTTTCCACCAGAAGGAATAACTACACTAAAAGTTATATCTTTATACTTAATCTTCAACTCCTTTAACAAATTAATCGCCCAACCAGCTCCCTCACTCGTTTTAATTAAATGTAGAATGTGCATGTATTTATATTAGCCAACATATAGTTGTAAAAAACCTTTCTTTTTTCACTCAAAATCCTATCATCGTACTGGTAAGATTCCTTTAAATTTCTTAACGCTTGAAAATTATAAAAATCAGGTGTCACTAGAAATTCAGTAATTTTGGAAGCCAAATCTGTTGCGCTGTTTTTGGGAACCATCGCTCTCGATTCCAACAACTCCGGAATACCTCCAACATTAGTACCTACACAGGGCAACCCAACTGCCATTGCTTCAATCACTGCTCTTGGAAGTCCCTCTGTTTTTGATGCCAATACAAATAAATCAGATAAATTGAGATATTCCAAAACTTCCTCCTTATTGACATTGCCTTTAAAGTCTACAAATTGCGAAATTCCAAGTTTGTCCGCAAACTTCTCCATATTCTTTTTGTAGCACCCATCACCGAGCCAAATCAATCTGCACCTGCAGTCAGTTTTTTCATTTATAATTTTCAAAGCCTCCAACAAAGTATCAGGCCCTTTATACATTTGTTCCAAAGATCCAACCGAAATCAATGTGTAAGTGCTTTTTATACTGTGAGACTTGGGATTTTTATTATAAAAATCCCAATTTAAATTGACATTTGATACAGTAGTATTAAATACTCCGGAATTTTTATTTGGAAAAGATATATTTACATCCGAATTATTGATGGAGAAAACATTGTTTCCAACAGGATATCGTTTTTGAAGTTGAAATTTAGTTACATATGACACTGCAAAAGCCTTTCTTACATTTTTTTTCAATTCAATATAACCAAAGATTCTAAAAAATAAACGAAATGGGTGACTTATACTGCCAGGTGCAAAAACATCCCATGGATCACCGACAACTTCAACACCATAAGGCAACTTTCGCTTGACCAAATACTTAATTACAACACTCCCAATATTCCCGGGAATTCTACAAAGAAAGACACCACAATTATCTTTCAGTCCTTGATGAATTATCTTTTTCACTGCACTTCGTTTGATCATATATTCCCATGGACCGACATAGTACGGCACCTCTATAAAATCAACTAATTCGTCCGTGCAGAGATATTTTTCGTTCCCAATAAATTCAAAATCCTGTTTTACTCTCGCTATTATTATTATTCTCGAGAACGTCGTTAAATAACGCCTCCACAAATCCATCGTATAACTAGAATCACCATATATATTCCCCTCACCATCTTTTGTGAATCTAGCCTCAGTACAAAACACCAAATTTCTTTTATAATTCATTGTAAAATTGATAACGTCATATTTTGTGATCAAAGTGGCTAGTGGCCCACTCTGAAAAATTACTGTGCTCTCTTTTTTCTTTTTTAAATACTATTTCTTCTATTTAATTAAAAAACCCTTAGGGATCCATAGGCGTTACCAAGTCTTTATGAATAACGCCAGGTGTCGTTTCCGTTGTAGGGCCATTATATAAATGAGTTCGATTTTCTCGAGATGACGAAGCCACAATTTTCTCCCGAATTATTCATTTCCAAACACATTTTCCGACTTATATTTGAAGCATCCGGCTGCAGTAACAAAAATCAGGTTGATGATGACAAGATATCAAAAAATTCACCAAATAATATACGATGATCAAATTGATTCCGTGCCCATCGACTCAAATCTAATGACATCACATTTTTATTTTCACAAAAATAACTGATTTCTTCAACGAATCCATTGACATCCAAAGGTTCTAATAATCTGTTTTGAAACTCACTTGGTACCGTTTCCCGAATCGCGCCAATATTTGATGCTAAAATTGGTAAACCACAAATCATTGCCTCAATTAAAGCGTTAGGTTGACCTTCGGTCAGGGAGGGGAAAAAGAAAAGATCGAACATTTCCAAAATTGCCCGCACGTTTCTCCTGTAACCAATTAATTTCACTCGATGTTTCAATAATTCATTTCTTGCCACTATCAACTCAAGTTCACTATCCACATCTTTGCCACAAAAAACGAAATAAACTGAATCATATTTACTACATATAATTTCAGCAACTCGCATCATCGTAACATGATTCTTGGCTTGATTGTATCTTCCAACATGGCCAACAACGATGCTCTCTTCTGGTACACCAAAATCACTTCTCTTAAATTCTATTTTTTGTCCTATAAAATCTTCTGCGTTTATTCCATTGTATATTACTCTGAATCTGGAATTATTATTTGAATCCCGTTTAAAGAAATAACTCATTGCAGTGTATGAATTAAATAAAATATTTGTGGCAAAAACGTAAACAAATTGCTTCATAAAATAATTGTAACAGAGATTCAGCGCTGTGGGTCTGAAGTGATTTGAAGCCCCCCGATAAAATGCAATCCTCACTTTAACTTTGGCTATCGCAGAAATAAATAGGATTAATCCCGCAAAATTACCTGTAAAATCGCAAGCCACGTTACAATTCTCCCTCTTAATTAGCTTATATATCTTGTAGTATGGGACCCATCCTAAATAAGAGACACTAATGCGATGTATTTTAATATATTTTATCTTCCTAAATTCATGTTTCAACTCTCCAATAACACCACCTTTACATACTATTACAGGAACCAATTTTCCATTATATTCTTTTAGAAAACGGAGTAAATAATTCTCAAGACCACCAGAATTCAAAGTTGTAACAAAAAATATAACTCTCAACATAGGATTCTATTATTACTGAATTGTGTATTTAATTTCAACACAACTATTATCCAAATCACAGATCGAAACTCAAAAAAAAATGAGGATCTCGCTATGTAAACAGCTGCTGTAATGTACACAATAAAAAACACAGTACTGAATAAATTTGGAAGTACCCGCGTATACATCTCCATTTCGGCAAACCTCATGAGATAACCAAACATAAACATACCCAAGACAACTCCAAACAATCCAAAATCGAAATAAAAATCAGCAATAACCGAGGTCCCGTTACCATATGTAGGATGATCCCCTTGGAAAATCCATGTCACAAAAGATGCAGACCCCGCGTATTTCTTTGAATTATCCTGAAATATAAAATTGTTAATTATTGAGAAAAACGGTATCGCAGCAGATATTTGTTGAAATTGAAATCTACCGTACAAATAGTCATGGCGCTCTGGTATGTAATCAATCGCATGATGTAAAGGTTTAGCTGAACCTGCTAACTCTTGAGTTTGAGGTAAAAATGAATCCTCCAATCGCAAATGATCCTCACTTTCAAAGGCAATTTTCAACTTTTCACCAAACGATAAGCTTGACCCTTGTTGGCGTGCAATGCCGAGTATAGCTATTAAGGTTGCTCCGCCAAACAACAGTATAATTCCGTTTCGCAGCGCCAACTTTCTTTTTGTGGTAAAATAATAAGCTGCTAAATACAACAGTGAATAAGAAATAATGGGGCCCCTATCACCACTAAGTACCACAACACACAGGTACAATAGGACCGTTACATTCACCGAAAACCCCAATTTTTGTATGTATTTATGTAGAGATAAACCCGTTCGCTTCTCGATAATATAATTTCTCGACTTTTGAATAATTATTGCAGTTACTAATACGTTTATAAAAACTGTTAGATAATTCATTGTCGAATCCAAATCAATTTCACCATACCCGCCAAAAACATATGCTAAATCAAGATTGGCAAAAAACAAAAGTAAAATGACTATTAACATTACTTCCAACAAATGGGTTTTGTATGCAAATTCCGTGATATTATGATTCTCATCACTTCTGACTGATTTACGAAAAGATAAATACCCCACAAAAAACATAATCAACCCAACCAAGGCAACTACAAAAGTTCTTTTTATCAAATTTTCATTTACAAAAACAAAATCGTAGTCCTTGGATACGTTTCCTAATAAAATATCTACATAGTACTGAAAATTAACAATAAGTAGACCTACAATTGCAAAAGTTGAATGTTTGAAAAATTGACTTCTTAATTTTATCTCATGCTCCTTCCTCATAAAAAAAGTTACATTTACGATACCGAGGATTATCAATAAAAAGGACAGCGAATTATTGTTTATTTCAGTCTCATCTACTTCGATATATATAAACAGACAAAGTGCCAAAGCACAGTAAAATATTCTTAACATAAAAGTCCGACTTTGATTTATTGAACAAAATATTATTTCACCGCCATCTTTCTTCTGATGAAATCATTAATATTGTACATGAATTATACATTTTCCTGCAATTCTACTAAGACTAGAAATGCGTAGACTTATTTGGGTCTTTATCAATTTATATTTCTAATTAACTGTAATTGTTGGTACTTAAATCGACACTATAATACGCCTATAAACGTCTCTCTTTTACTTTGAAGAACACTCTCTCGGTAGTCGCTAAATCTATACAAATTGAATTTTGCTTGATCATTGTAAAAACTGGGGTTTATAAATATTTCCATTATTTTAATACAGAGCGATTCAACATCATTTTTGGCCACAATTACCGTTTATTCCAACAATTCAATCACTCACCCAACAGTGGCACTAATACTCGGCATTCCTACAGACATAGACCCGATTAACGCTCTTGGCCTCTCCTCCGTCCTGGATGCAAGCACAAAATCATCAGAAAGTTCATAGATTCTTCTAATTTCAGGATTGCTGACATTTCCATAAAATTTAACCTTGTCTGAAATTCCGGTCAGTATATACCCTGGGTTGGTATTTAGAATATCTTGAGAGAAAATCAATATAAATTCATTATTCAAATCACAAGTTCCACAGGACCAAATCCATTTAATTAGGAATAAAAGGTCTTAAACACAAGGTAAAAGATTTGATTTACTCATTATTTGAATCAACCGCGATTTTATTTATAATTTTAGCATTTGGTTAAATAACCTTTGCTAATAAACAAATTTGAATTGAGATTCAGCAAGTATCTCCTTTTATCAAAATAGGTCATACCCTTTGTACCAACATTATATTGTGAGATATATTCTTCAAAAGAGTTGATGTCTCCAACTATTTTAGCTGGGTTACCCGCCACTATACATCCGTCAGGCACAGATTTTGTCACAACACTACCGGCTCCAATAATAACATTATTACCTATTTGAACTCCAGGAAGAATTAAACAATCATTACCCACATACACATTGTTTTTTATCTCAACTTTTCCAAAGAAATCAAGATTAGGATACTTTTTACGCAACACCCACCCCCCTCCATGTGTAAATATTTTCGTTCCATTCGTAATTTGGACATTATCTCCAATTGTAATTAAATAAGGTTCTGAACCAAAAGTTACATCCTGGATATCACAACCCTTACCTATTTTAACACCTAGGGATCGCGCATACTTTTCTCTTGGCCAAAAAAATATTTTTAATTTTCCAATGATTCTATTGTACATAATGTTTAATTTTCATTTTGTTCATACCACAAAGCTAATACATAGAGCCTCCAGACAAGATGTGAATAGTTGTAACGCCCCTTATAAAAGTCATTGAATTTCTTTTTAAACTTCACTACGTCAAGATGAGATATTTTACTCAAAAAATTATCCGTGAGTTTGCTGTGAACATCCGCCTTTAGCTCATTTTTCAGCCACCGCGAAATAGGGATTTCGAAACCTCTCTTGGGTCTATTAATAATTTCAGACGGTAGATATTCTGAAAGAATATCCTTTAAAATACGCTTTTTATTACCGCTAGAGTAGCGAAAACTCTCAGGTAGGGTCCTTGCAAATTCTATAATACGATAATCGAGGAAAGGACTTCTTACCTCAACTGAATACGCCATACTCGATCTATCAACCTTCACATTGCTATCATTTTCTAACCACAACTTAATGTTAAAATCAGCCATCCTTTGCTTCGGATTACTGGACAATTGCAAGTATCGAGAAAAACACCCTCTCCAATTTAACCCATCATCTAAGTTAACTGAATCAAAATCGGTGAATAATTTCCAAGTAAGTGCTTTATCATCAGCACAATTGAGAATGGATTTAATTGTTTCAGGTCTTCCCTGAAAAAGTCTATGCCATGGGAAAACACCTAGTATCTTTCTTAATTTCAGTGGGACTCGCATAACTTTTTGGAACTTGTCCATCATGTCAAAATTCAAATATCCAAAAAAACTCTCATCTCCGCCATCACCAGAAAATGCAACGGTCGCAGACTTGCTCACTTCCCTATTTAATAACAGCGATGGTATCGCAGAACTATCAGCGAAAGGCTCGTCGAAAGCTCCAACAAATTCAGGTAATAATCTGAGCAGGTCATTTACCGAACAAATTTTCACCTTGTGATGCGAGTTAATTAACTTCGAAATGTCCATTGAAGCTTCACTTTCATCTATATTCCGATCTTCGAACCCAATCGTAAACGTTTGAATCGGCACATTTGAATACTTAGCCGCTATACTGGATACCAGCGAAGAATCAACACCTCCGGAGAGGAAAAATGCCATAGGCACATCCGCATTCATTCTAATCCGCACTGAATCAATTATTAATTCGTGTAGCTTATCCTTAGCCTCATTGTAGGTTAACTGAAAATTCTCTTGGACAGCATTTAAATCCCAATATTGTATAATTTGATTGGACCTGTTCTTCAGATTAATTTTCATATAACAACCAGCCGGCAATTTATAAATGTCCTCAAAAATACTCAACGGACTAGGCACGTAACCACAATCTAAAAATGCCGACATTGCTTCTGCACAAATTTTATTACTTCTATCTTTAATTACATTCACCTGACTTGACACTTCGAAATCCCCTTGACTCCAGTAATAATAGAATGGTTTGACACCCAAACGGTCTCTCGCGCAAAATACTTCACCATTCTTACTGTCAAAAATTGCGAATGAAAACATTCCGTTTAACTTTTCTAGAACTTTCACACCCCAAGAATAGTAGCCTTTCAAAAGGACTTCCGTATCTCCCTTTGTCTGAAATTTATGTCCAAGCAATTCTAATTCTTTTCGAAGAGACAGATAATTATATATCTCACCATTATAGGTCATGTGAAGATTCTCAAATGAGTATGGTTGATTAGACCTATCATCGACATCGATGATTTTTAATCGTAAATGACCAATAGTTATATTGCCAAATTTCTCTATACCCAAGTAATCCGGGCCACGAAAAAGAACTCTGGACAACTTTTCGTGAATACCATTTATACTATCTTGAATATTAGACATGTAAATTCCGCACATGTGATTTATTATTTAAACTTCCGTACTTTCAAAAAACCCATAAAATCACAAAATGGCTCAATCTTTACAAGGTACGATAATCCTAGATAACAAAAAATCCAGCTACTTGTGGCTAGTAAAAGTTCTAACCCCAAATTCATTCCTTGCAATCTATTAAATTCATGCAAGAAAAATCGAACCACGAAAAATGTTATCAAACTAATTACCATAGTTGGCAGAATAATTTTCAATTGACCCATCATTGATACACCAGTAAGTCTTCCGCTAAAATGCATATTTAACAACAGCGTAAAAATTGAATTGAGAACTATACTCCACAAAAAAAACGGAAAACCAATAAATAAAGATATCACGGTTGTTATCAGCATTACAATTTTCAAAAACATTTCTCCTTTCAGTATATAATCAGTTCTTCCAAAAATTTTGATCACATTGACATTTAACGCTCTAATTGTATAAAAAACACCCCCAAAACACAGGATTTCAAAAATTGGAATCGCATCCATCCACCCTGTTCCCAGCAATATTAATATTAGAGGCTTTGAACATAATGAAAGTAGAAGCATAAGTGGAGCGTTAATATAAAAAGCAACCTGTATGAACTTTAAATAAGCTCTAACTAACCTTTCATTTTCATTCTGAATTCCTGCCAACATGGGGAAAGAGACTTTACCGATAATCTGTGTTAAAACCATAAGTGGATAATTATTAAGTGTCATAGCCCTCTCAAAGTTGCCCGTTAAATTCAACGAGAAAAATTTTCCCATGATTGAATTGTACAAACTTGTAGTAGTACCATTTAATACATTTGCCAAAAGTAACTTGTAACCAAATTTAAAATGGTACAGAAATTTCTTTTGAGAAAAAGCAAACTCAGGCTTCCAATCACTTGTCCACCATAGTGAAATTGATAGAACTATTTGATTGACAATATGCATGCAGACAATACTCCACACTCCGCATTCATTTATTGCCATCACTGCCCCTGTGGCCAGGCTTAACACAACGCTTGGAATATTCAACATTGCGATTCTTTTAAATTTCATTCCTTTAATCAAAATTGTCGTTTGAACAGAGGAAAAAGAAGCGAAAATAAATACTGTCGAATACAATCTTATAACTCTGGTTAAAATTGCTTGGTTATAAAACTGCGCTACTAGTGGTGCAAAACTATAGAACAATATATATATTGCTGCTCCAGTTAAAACATTGATATAAAATACTGTCGAATAATCAACACTATCATTATTGTCATTTCTAATCAATGATGAAGATAACCCACCGTCTAGAAAAATATTACCTAGTGTAATGAAAATTGATATCATTGCAATTATTCCAAAATCACTCGGTACCAGGATTCGTGCTAGAAATAGGGATCCAAAGAATGACAAACCTTTGACGACAAAATAATCGACAAACACCCAAATCATGCCAAAAATTGTCTCTTTTTTGTAATTCATGATTTTTAACAGCGCAATAAACTAAAGCCTTGCATCTGCGCTTTCCAGAAGTCCCTTGATATCGAAAACTACTGAATTCTCACTTTTAATATTATGATAATCAAAATCACGAAAAGCGCTGTGCGCAACACCTAATACTATCGCATCAAATATTATGGGCGAATTATTTGATTTATTTATGCCCTCGTCTCCTAGGTTCTTGTCACAACAAATCAGTTCCTTGTAACTTGTTAATCCATATTCAATGAATACTTCTGTTGGATTAGCCCATGGGTCCAAAATAGTGATTTTGATACCATAGCTTTCCAAAGCTTGTATGACATTAATAATTTTTGTGTTACGAATATCAGGGCAATTCTCCTTAAAAGTTATTCCTAACATTAATAATTTTGAATTTTTTATTACATGACCTCTATTGATCATTAATTTTACCACTTGCAAAGCAATATAATCACCCATACTATCATTCAGTCTTCTTCCCGCTAAAATGATCTCGGGGTGATATCCCACTTCCTGTGCTTTTTGTGCCAAATAATAGGGATCTACGCCAATACAGTGTCCCCCCACCAAGCCAGGTTTGAATTTCAAGAAATTCCATTTGGTACCCGCTGCTTCCAGTACTTCGTGGGTATCAATTCCCAATAAATTGAAAATCTTTGCCAATTCATTCACGAAGGCAATATTGATATCACGTTGAGAGTTTTCGATCACTTTGGCAGCTTCCGCCACCTTAATGCAACTCGCTTTGTGTGTGCCAGCCACAATGATAGATTTGTATAATTCATCAATATAATTCGCAGCATCAGGGGTAGAGCCCGAGGTCACCTTCACAATTTTTGTCACTGTATGTTCCTTATCGCCGGGATTGATTCGCTCAGGAGAGTAACCACAGAAAAAATCTTGATTAAATTTCATCCCACTCACTTTTTCCAATACCGGAACCATCTCTTCTTCTGTTACACCAGGGTAAACAGTACTTTCGTAAATTACTACATCGTTGATTTTCAACACTGATGCAATCGCTTCACTGGCCTTAATCATGGGTGTTAGCACCGGACGATTGTGTTTGTCTGTTGGTGTGGGAACAGTGACGATGTACACGGTACAATCTTTAATTTCATTCAAATTAGTACTTACCAACAGTCCTTTGTCTAATAATTGATCAACGAGAACACTTTGAAGGTGCGAATCTTCAATCTCAAGTGTATGGTCTTTACCCACTTTCAACTCTCCCACCCGTTTTTCATTGATGTCGTAGCCAACCACGGCATACTTCTCTGCAAAAGCCACAGCCAATGGCAGTCCCACGTACCCTAACCCAATGATAGCAATTTTGGGGTTTTTATTAAATTTTTCCATGTTAATAATATTATATTTAACGCACATTGTGTCATGATTCCCAGTGTGCAGTATTGTTGTTATTTTCATAAACCGCTACGCGGATTTTTCTATCCAGCAGGGTTCGGCTTTTTGGATCAGTTTATGAATAAAAACCTAATCGACCTTACCTACAACCATCAAATCCAGAAAGGGACCAGTCTTCCCTTCTGCCTAGTCATGAGTCAGATAAACCGTATTTACTTCTCCTACTCGAAGCCGCAGTAAACAGCCTTACTCCACCGTCACACTCTTCGCCAAATTCCGGGGTTGGTCCACGTTGCAACCCCGCATCACGGCGATGTGGTAACTCAACAATTGCAGAGGTACGGTATTAATCAACGGACTCAAAGCCTCAATGGTTTCAGGAACCTGAATCACGTGATCTACCATGTCGTTTAAGCCATTATTCCCCTCGCTCACAATCGCGATGACCTTTCCTTTTCTAGCCTTCACTTCTTGGATGTTGCTCACCACCTTCTCGTAGTGCTCAGAATTGGTCGCAATCACCACCACAGGCATCTCTTCGTCAATCAAAGCAATCGGACCGTGTTTCATTTCTGCCGCAGGATAGCCCTCCGCGTGGATGTAGCTAATCTCCTTTAACTTCAATGCGCCTTCCAAAGCCACAGGAAAATTATAACCTCTACCCAAATACAAGAAGTTCTTGGCATCCTTGTACTGTTCGGCCAACTTGACAATCTCATCGTTCAGCATCAAAGCCTTCTCGATCTTATCTGGAATCGACTCCATCTCCTGGTAGAAAGCCGTCAACGCCAATGGATTCATGGTTCCACGCAACTTCGCCATCCCCACCGCCATCAGCGCCAACACCGTTACCTGGGCCGTGAATGCCTTGGTGCTCGCCACCCCAATCTCAGGTCCCGCATGAGTGTACGCCCCGGCGTCGCTCATCCTTGGAATGCTAGAACCCACCACATTGCAAACCCCAAATACCGAAGCGCCCTTTCTCTTAGCCAATTCCATGGCCGCCAATGAATCCGCTGTCTCCCCGCTCTGGGAAATTGCCACAATCAAGTCATCGGCATATAATACCGGGTTTCTGTACCGAAACTCCGAAGCGTATTCCACTTCCACCGGCACACGGGCCAAATCCTCAAACAAGTATTCCGCCACCAACCCCGCATGCCAGCTGGTACCGCAGCCAATCAAAATCAATCGTTTGATCTCTTTCAAACGTTCCGCAAAATCCTCCATGCTTCGCATGTGGATTTCGCCAGTTTCGGCGTCGAAACGACCCCTAAAACTATCGTAAATAGACCGCGGCTGCTCATAGATCTCCTTCAACATGAAATGCGAATAGCCGCCCTTCTCCAACTGCTCCAAACTCAACTCCAACTCCTGCACGTAAGGCACCTGCACAACATTGTCGATGTTCTTCACCGTCAATTCCTTGTTCTCCACAATCGCAATCTCCCCATCCTTCAAGTAAACCACCTTATTGGTATACTCCACAATGGGTGTGGCATCCGAAGCAAAGAAAAACTCGCCGCGGTCCTTGCCCATACCCACCACCAAGGGACTTCCTTTTCTCGCCGCAATCAAATGTTCGGGGTGGTTCTTGCTCAAAATCACAATCGCATACGCGCCACTCACTTGCTTCAATGCCGACCGCACCGCATCCGCCAAAGGCAATCCGGTGTTTTCCATGACGTCCTCAATCAAGTGGGCCAATACCTCCGTATCTGTATCGGAATGGAAAGTATGTCCGCGCTCAACCATGCCCGCTTTCAAGGTGGCGTAGTTCTCAATGATTCCGTTGTGGATGATCGCCAAATCACCGCTCTCACTCAAATGCGGGTGGGAGTTTTTGTCATTGGGTTCACCATGCGTGGCCCAACGCGTGTGGCCCATACCCATACCGCCCGATACATCCTGTCCGGCTGTCTCCTCCTCCAAATTCGCTACCTTACCCTTCTTCTTGTACACACGCATATCGCCGTTCAACAACGCCACACCGGCACTGTCATAACCGCGGTATTCCAAACGCTTCAGTCCCTTGATGACGATGTCATAGGCCTGCTTTTCTCCGATATAGGCAACGATTCCACACATATTATATACTCAGTTTTTAATATTAATTAATTCCAAAGGCAGTTTTCACTGCGCCCACCGCGTTGGTCTCTTCCCAAGGGAACAACTTCACATCCACGGCTTTTTCATTCTTGCTGCCCTTGTTAAACACCTTGGTCACTTCCTTGCACTCACGGCCCATGTGTCCGTAAGCCGCTGTCTCCAAATAAATGGGCGTGCGCAAGTTGAACCGCTGCTCAATGTGGTAAGGACGCAAACTGAATTCGGGCATCGCCAAAATCTTCGCTGCAATCTCTCCATCCGTCATACTCACCTTGGCCGTGTTGTAGGTATCCACAAACAAACCCACCGGCTCAGCCACACCAATCGCATAACTCACCTGCACCAAGGCCTGATCACAAACGCCCGCCGCTACCAAGTTCTTCGCAATGTGCCTTGTAGCATACGCGGCCGAACGATCCACCTTGCTGGGATCTTTACCCGAGAATGCACCCCCACCGTGGGCACCGCGACCGCCGTAGGTATCTACGATGATCTTACGTCCGGTCAACCCGGTATCACCGTGAGGACCGCCAATCACAAACTTCCCAGTTGGGTTGATGTGGTATTTGATATCGCCATCAAACAACACCTGAATGTGGGCCGGTAATTTCGCTTTTACGCGGGGCACCAACAAATTCACGATGTCGTCGTGGATCTTTTTCAACATCACCCCATCTTCCGCAAAATCATCATGTTGGGTTGAGATGACAATGGTATCAATGTTCAACGGCTTGTGATCATCCGAGTATTGGATGGTCACTTGGCTCTTGGCATCTGGACGCAAATAAGGAATCTCTTTACACTCTCTGCGCATCGTCGCCAACTCCTCCAACAACAGGTGGGCCAGCATCAACGGCAAGGGCATGTAGTTGTCGGTTTCATTGTTGGCATACCCAAACATCATCCCTTGGTCACCGGCGCCCTGATCTTCTGGATTCTCACGCTCAACCCCCTGGTTGATGTCCGCACTCTGCTCATGGATGGCGCTCAGAATACCACAGCTGTTGGCATCAAACATGTATTCGCTTTTGGTGTAGCCAATTTTGGCAATCACCTCACGGGCAATCTTTTGTACGTCGAGGTAGGCCTCGGATTTCACCTCTCCCGCCAATACCACCTGTCCGGTAGTCACCAAGGTTTCACAAGCCACCTTGCTGTTGGGGTCATAAGCCAAAAAATGATCGATGAGTGCGTCTGATATTTGATCCGCTACTTTGTCTGGGTGTCCTTCCGACACAGATTCTGAGGTAAAGAAATAAGGCATAACGTGTTAAAACAACAAAGATAATTTGATTTTGGGCATTATCTGCAAAACCGCTTGGGGTTGCTGATTATTCATGGCTTCGCCCCTTCACTCACAGTGAAATTTTTATCAATGGTTACTCCACAAAGATACAATGAACTTTGCAGGCTTTGATTTGTTTCACAAACGAAAAACACCTACTTGTGAAGTAATAAAAAATTCATTTTGGAACACCCCTAATACCCCCGAAACAAATCACCGATCTGCAATTCGGCGGTGATGAGCTTGTGGTCGCTCGGCACATCGGCAACCGACCGGTAATGGATGGCCCGCATCGGGTTGTCGAACAGAATATAATCGATCCGAAAACTTGGCATGCTCCCCTTGTACGTGGTCTCCAACCCTCGTCCCGCCTCGCCAAAGGCATCCTTCATCCCCGCGCTCAGCTGTCGGTACGTATAACTCACCGGAATATCATTGAAATCACCGCAAACAATCTTGGGAAAATCGCAAGCAATCATGCTCTCCTTTACAATCGCCACCTGCTCTGCCCTGCGTTCGTAGCCCAGCCGCAACCGACTGATGATCCCCTTGCTCCCCTCAATGTCCAAGGCCTGCTCCCGCGTTTGCTTCTCCATGACGGCGTAGTCCTTTTTGGCGAATCGGAACGACTGCAAATGCAAATTGTACACCCGAATCCGCGATTTCTGTCCAACCCACCCCTGAGCCCGATGCTCCGATACTTCCACATCCACCCACATCGCCATGTTCCCGGTGTTTTTTCCCAGCGATAACGGCTGCCAACGCTTGATCTTGTATTTGCTCAACACAATCATTCCGTACGGACGTTCCTGATTCAGCGTGTAACTCTGACTGTAATCGTATCCCCCCTCGGCCTTCAAAAACCGGGAGAGCGCCTTGAGTCCGCCCGACTTCGCATACACCTCCTGCAAACAGACCACATCGGCCTGCTCCGCCTTCAGCACCCGCAAAAACGAATCCATCGCCGGCATGTACTCGGTATTCACGATCCCCACCGAGGTTTCATCCTGATACAACCCAAACAACTGGGCGTTGTAACTGATGATTTTCAGTCGCTGCGAACCCATATTCATCTCCACATCCAAGGCGCTTTCTTTGTCGTCCGCCTCGCTTCGCTCGGCTGTAACATCGTTCCACTGAACATACAAACTGGCCGGACCCAAGTTGAGCAGCAAACACGAAAGCGCAAACAAACTCCGCCACTTCCGCTGAATCAGCCAATACAAAAAGGCCAACACCATGAGCACAAACAATACAGGAAACGCCAACCCCAATAGCGGCAACCAAGAGTTGGTGGCCGGGGAAATCGATGGCACCAGGCCCGACACCATCAACACCAACCCCAGGACCACCGTGGCGGGAAAGGCAATGATGTTGAGCAGTTTCATGTCAGTCGGTTTTGCTTGCCTTAAACAACGTCTCCTTCTCCTTGGCGCTGAGGTTGTTGTAGCCCACCTGCGATATTTTGTCGAGGATGGCATTGACTTCCGCTTCGGTCGGACCGCGATGCTTGTCGGCTTTTTTCGAATCTAGGACTTTGTCGCCTTTTTCAAAACGCAAGGCGGTATTTCGGGCCGATTTTTTTGTGAAAATGACCGAAAAAGGATTGGAAATCGATACCGGACCCCCCTTGAGGGCGAAATACACATAGCCGGCACCCCAAAGGATGCCTCCCAAATGGGCGGTATACCCCCCGATGTTACTGCCGCTGGCCAAGCCCGAGAGATCCAGTAATACTTTCACCAAGGCAATCCAGCGGAGTTCCACTTCGATGAGGCCAAACAAGAATAAGCGGTATCGCGGGGTAAACACGGCGGTGCCGATGACCACGGCCGACACCCCACCCGAGGCCCCCAGCAGTTGCATGGGCGTTTGCAAATCGCTGTAGACCGAAAAGTAATACACCAACTGAAACACCAAGGCGCCCACCACACCGCCACCCAAAAACAGCCAATAGATGGGTTTGCTGCCCACCAAGTCTTCGAGGATGCTGCCCACAAAATAGAGCCAGAGCAGGTTGCCCAACAGGTGCCAAAACCCCAGGTGCAAGAACATGTAGGTCACCACCGACCAAGGCTTATACCATACCGAGGGGGTATAGGTCAGAAAGTACAGCGGGGATTCCAAACGAAACAGCTGCAACAGCAGGGCCGGCACAAAGACAAGCACACAGATGAATAGGAGTTGCTGAACCGCCGGTTTGGGACTTTGGATCCAATCGCGCAGGGATGGCATGACTTAGAAAACGTTAGTGGTGAAACCGGTTGTAGCGACGGCGATTGAGCCGTTTCCAAACAAAGATCATAAGGAGTCCGGTGGCCGCCCCGCCGATGTGGGCAAAGTGGGCCACGTTGTCGCCACTGAAACTTCCCAGCCCCAGCACCACATCCAATCCCACCATGATGGGCACCAGGTATTTGGCTTTGATGGGGTAAGGAATGAACAGGAACAGCAGGGTTTCGTTGGGATAGAGCACGGCAAAGGCCACCATCACCCCGTACACGGCACCCGACGCGCCGAGCATGGGTGGGTATTGGATGGCTTCAAACCCCGACAGGTGGTTGGGGATGAGGGTATGGACTTCGCTATACAGACTATAGGCCATGGCCGCGAAATGAAAGAGGACCGCGCCGAGGGCCGATACAAAAAACAACTGCAGGAAGCGGGTGCTACCGAGTCGGAGCTCCACGATGAGGCCAAAACTGAACAGGGCGATGCCGTTGAAAATGAAATGTCCTATGTCGCCGTGACAAAAAACATGGGTTACCAATTGCCAGATTCGAAACTGGTAGCTATCGGGGTAGAACAGGTAGAGCTGGAAGGGGTTGAAGCCGATGTTGGGCAGGGCCACTTGGGCCAATCCCACCAGGGCCATGACGATGAGCAAATTTTTAAGTGCTGGCGGCAGTTGGGGCATGGTTATGATTTAAATTTTTGGGATTGAAACAGATCGAACAGTTGGGTGGCGGAAATTTCTATGTAGATGGTTTTGCCGTTGAGCGAGGTTTGAGGGTTGGGCAGCGATAGCAGTCGTTGCAACAGGGATTGCAATGCTTCGGGCGAAGAACCTACGGCATTGCGTTGGGCGGCATGGCGGGCCATGGTTAGGGCCATGCTTTGGTATTTGGCGAGTTTGACATCACCTTGGGTATTTTGGTAGTCTTCGAGCAGCGTTTCGATGAGTTTTTGTTCATCACCTTGCGATAAGACGGCCGGAAGGCCATTCACGATCAGGGTATTACCCCCGAAATGAGAGATGTCGAACCCCAACCACTGCAACTCCTGGAGGATTTCCAGCACCACGGGGATTTGGGTGGGCGACAGTTCTACGGTGCGGGGAAACAGCAGGTGCTGGCTGAGGCCGGCGTGGGCTTCGAGCTGCTGAAGGTATTCGTGGTAGTAAATATGCTGCTGGGCGCGCTGTTTGTGTACGACCCAGAGTTGGCTGTTGACGTTGGCTACGGCGTAGACATCGCCGAGGGCGAAGGCTCCATCTGCCAGAGACACCCCAGCCGGAGCTGTATTGATGGCGGGGGGTTGGGTTTCCGGGGGATGGGAATCACTGGGCGAGGCATTTCCAAAGAGCGGCTGGGTAAACCCACCCGCGGTTTTGTGGTTGAGCTCTACCGAGCCCAGGACTTTTTGCCAATCTTGGTGGCTGTTGCGCTGGTATCCACCGCCATTGTCGCCAAAGGGATTATAGGCCGGATTTCGCTTTTCGGTGCTTGGGGGTGTGCCGCTCTGCCATTGCGGTGGTATTGCGCCGCTTCGCGGCGCAATGGGCTGACGCAAAAACGCATCGAGGTGATCGAAATCACCCAGGTCGAGGTTGGGCTGCACCACGAACGACCCCAAAGCCCTGCGCACGGCCGCTTTGATCAGGTTATAAATGTGTTTTTCGTCCTCAAATTTCACCTCCGTTTTGGTGGGATGCACATTCACGTCCACTTTCCCGGGATGCACTTTGAGGTAGATGGCGTAGGTGGGATGGGCATCCGACTCAATCAATCCTTCATAGGCCGAACTCACCGCATGGTGAAAATAGCTGGACCGGATGAACCGGCCGTTCATGAAAAAATACTGCTC
>JACCDS011410157.1_pt1 | contig 37356 bp, 31 predicted proteins | sample 7446441 | NCBI WGS metagenome assembly JACCDS01 (sample SAMN15323445, study PRJNA562643) | freshwater metagenome | isolation source: river surface water | place: USA:Blue River Watershed | collected 2017-08-17
GGCGCCTGCACCGGGTAGACGCCATTCTTGTCCTGGTACAGCTTCCACCACCAGTCGTTCAGGTCCGACTTCGGCGCCAGCATGCCGTAAGCGCCGCGCGCGCCGAGGATGGTCCCGTCGGGCATCTTCTCGGCCAGCGGCACCAGCACGTGGTCGGCAGCGGTCAGCACGACCTGTGACTTGCGGAACAGGCCACGCGGCATCGATTGCAGCACCAGCGCCTGCAAATCACCGCCCCACAGGCTGGAGTGGGTCACGTCGGCCTGCTTCGACATCAGTTGTGAAATCTCGGTGCCGTACTGGCCGGCGCCGAATTTCGGACGCTGGTCGGACTGCACTTTCGCATTCGGATACAGCACGGCCATCGACAGCGAGAAGTCCTTGAGCGAATCATGGCCCCACGCATAGTCCTGATTGATCATGTTGATGGTGTCGACCTTGACATTGCGCGCCTTCAGGTAGCGCGCAGCGGCGACGTTGTCCATCGCGCCATGCGAGGCGGTGCGGAAGACGTACTTGTACTTCGCCTCTTCGAAGATGCGCGGGGTGCCGCAGTCATACAGCACCAGCAGCTTCTTCATTTCTTCGGCAACCGGCGACACCGCCAGACAGTCGCCCGAGCTGACGTAGCCAATCACGAGGTCGACCTTTTCACGCTCGTACAGGTTGCGCAGTTCCTGCACCTGCTTGGTGGCGCCGCCGTTCTCGTCGATAAAGACGGGATTGATGGTCAGGCCGCCCATGCCCTTCTTATTGTACGGGGCCGGCGCTGCGCCGCTGTTGAACGCATCGATCAGTACTTTCGCGCCATTGACTGCCGGCACACCGAAACTGTCGGCCGCCTGCCCGGACAGGAAGCTGACGATGCCGATCTTGATTTCCTGCGCACCGGCGGCACTGCCCATGCCCAGCGCGATCGCGGCAGCCGCCGCCCGAAGTGCAAAACCGCGCGCGAATACGCGCAGCGGTGTGTGGTCTCCACCCTGCATCATGATGTCTCCTCCAGAGGTAGTGATGTATGTGTTCTGGTGTGTGCGCGGTCAGACCGCATCTTGCTTATTGATAGTCATTCTGAATCGTTCACCAGGCTTTCGGTCTTTGTCGTTGCAAAAGCTGGCATGAAAGATATTGAATGATTGAATCGCCGGGGACTGGCTCAGGTGCCGGCATGCTGCATCGCGAAAGTCGCACTGGTGGCTGACCGGGGTCGAATTCGGAGCGGATATATTGCATCGCAGCGCTGCGCGACGACACGCAGCGCGGCGCAGCGCTGGTGAGGGGTCGGGTGGATTGCGCCGCACCGGGAATGCGGACGACGGGCAGCGGCAAACTGCTGCGGCTACCGCTGTCCGGCGGGGGGTACGGCAGGCAGCGAAGGGGCGGGCGGCGAACCCGGCGTCGGCAGGGTAGCCGGCACCTGCTCAATCATCTTGTCGGTGTCATGCTGACCGGGCGAACGCTCGCCACTGCCGATATCCGGCTCCTCAATCAGGTGGCGGGCAGGTGTCTGCATCGACGTCGGTACGGTAGACTCCATCACCTTGTCAGATAGCTACCGGCGCACCAAGTTCAGTCAGGTGAGCCGGTTCAGTCCGAATGCTTGACCAAAGTTACCCACGACAAGTGGGGAAAAGACTGTGGACAAGTGCAGGTGATGACCGACAAGTCGTTGATTTGAATCGGCTATCCGCTACTGATCGAAAACAAGGCAGCGCCCGCGGCGTACGCCGTCAATCTTCACGGCCGAAGGCCAGCTGCGCTTGCCCGGGCTGCTTGCGCTGATTGCGGCGTGCGCGAGGCCGCTTCACGTTGTGCGGTCGGATCGACTCCGGCACCAGCCGCGCCACCGTCCGGCGAATCTCAAGCAACTGCTCGGTGCGCGCCAGTCGAATGATGCTCTGCAATGCTTCACGCGCCAGCCAGGCTTCACGCAGGCTGTCGCTTCCCCGTTGCGACGCACACAGGAATTCTTCCATCAGGTCTGACGAGTTCAGCGTCGCGTACGCGGGATCGGATTTCGTTGAGTGGCTCATCGTTTCAGTCCGCAAATTAATCATCAGAAACGGAGTCTAGCGACTATCCCTCTGAAGTCCAGAGTCATCCGATTGAGACAAATCAAGGGCCTGCCAGACTCTGAGATTTCGCAAGCGTATTTTCATTTAGTCATACTTTGTTCGAACGAACGGATAGTCAGCGAACCTCCAAGGCGAGTGACGCGCAGTTGGTGCGGTGCTGTCAGTGCAGCGCGTGGCGGGAACCGTTGCCGCTCTTGCCACTCTCTACCTAGTACAAGGTCTGGTGAATCCTGCGTTTTTGTGCGGTGTCAAAAAGCGATGCCCGATATCAGGATCACAATGATTCAGCAAGCACTGTGCTAACGACGGCTGGCTTTCGCCGGCGCAGTTGGCATGGGCGTTGCAGACCGCATAGTTTTTACTCACCTTTAGCGGAGGGGTCCATGGAAGATCTGAACGAACAACAGAAGACCCGACTTGGCGAGGTGCTCGCCCAACGCGAGCAGAGCCTGCGCGTCGACCTGCAGCGCGAGATCAGTTCGCAGGACGAATACATCCAATTGGCCAGCGAAGTTCCTGATCCGGGCGACCTGTCGTTCGCCAACCTGTCGGTCGATCTCGGCAATGCGGCGGTAACGCGCGACCTGCATGAGCTGCGTGCGGTGGAACTGGCCCGCAAACGAATGGAAAGCGGCACCTATGGCGAATGTGCGTCCTGTGGCTATCCGATCCCGTTCGAGCGGCTGATGGCGATGCCGTCGGCCGAACGCTGTGCACCGTGCCAGGATAATTTCGAGCGCACGCATCACGACGGCCACCGCGGAGCGACGATGTAATGCGCGCTGCGAGCGGCGACCCGCGGCAATGCATCGTTAAAAAACGAGAAGGAAGACACATCGCTACCGCATCGGCCCGAGGTCGATGCGGCAACCCTGTTCATCGTCGGCGCTGCACTTGCGCTGCCGTACACCCCTGCATGCGATAGCGGTCGGTCGGGGCGTCCGGCCAGATTCGGCCGGGTCTTCTACAATCGGCTCTTGCGCGCTTCCTGCGCTGTCTATTTCCGGAGCCCTTGATGACCCTGATGCCGAACGGCCATCTGATCCTTCAGTCGCTGCGCATGACCCGACGCGACTGGCGCGCCGGCGAGTTGCGCTTCCTGCTGCTCGCGCTGGTGATCGCCGTGGCCGCGCTGTCGGCGGTCGGCTTCTTTGCCGACCGGATGAACCGCGCGCTCGAGCGTGATGCAGCGCAATTGCTCGGCGCCGACCTGGTGGTACGCAGCGATCGCCCGCTCGAACCGGCGTGGCGCGCGCGCGCTGAGCGCGAAGGGCTGCGGCTGGCCGACACGGTCAGCTTCCCCAGCATGGCCAGCACCGGCAGCGGCGACCAGGAGGATACCCGACTGGTCGCGGTGAAGGCGGTGTCGGCGTCCTATCCGCTGCGCGGTGAACTGAAGCTCGAACGCGATGGCCGGCAATATCCGGCGCGCGGCGCGCCCGTATCCGGCACCGTCTGGGTCGATCCAGCCTTTCTTTCTGCGCGCAACGCTGCACCCGGCGACCGGGTGCAACTCGGCGAACGCAGCTTTCGCATTGACGCTGCGATCGCGCTCGAACAAGATCGCGGCGCCGGCTTCATGAACTTCGCGCCGCGCGTGATGATGTCGCTCGACGATCTCGCCGCCACCGGGCTGGTGCGCGCGGGCTCGCGCGTGAGCTACCGGCTGCAGCTGGCCGGCGCGCCGGGTGCCGTCAAGCGCTTCGGTGACTGGCTGGCGGTGCAGCTCAAGGATGGCGCGGTGCGCGGCGTGCAGATGGAATCGCTCGACGCCGGGCGCCCCGAAATGCGCACAACGCTCGAGCGCGCACGGCAGTTCCTGTCGCTGGTCGGCTTGCTGACCGCGATGCTCGCCGCGTTGGCGATCGCGCTGGCCGCGCGCCGGTTCATGCAGCGTCACGTCGATGCGGTCGCCATGCTGCGCTGCCTCGGCATGCCACAGTCGCAGGTCACGCAACTGTATGCGCTGGAGTTCCTGCTGGTCGGGCTGGCTGGTGGCCTGATCGGTGCGTTTGCCGGTTTCGGTGCGCATTTCCTGTTGCTGCAGTGGCTGGGTCCGCTGGTTGCAATCGCGCTGCCTGCGCCCGGCGCGCTGCCGCTGCTGCAGGGCGTGGCCACCGGACTGTTGCTGCTGGTGGGCTTTGCCCTGCCGCCGGTACTGCAGTTGCGCAATGTGCCGCACAACCAGGTGATCCGCCGCGAGCAGGCGCCACCGCAGCCGTTTACGCTGGCCGGCTACCTGATCGCACTGGCGGCCTTTGTTACCCTGCTGGTCTGGCAGGCCGGCGACCTGAAGCTGGGCTTGCTGACCTCGGCAGGCTTTGCCGCCGCGCTGGTGGTGTCAGTGCTGGTCGCGTGGGGCGTACTGCGCGCGCTGCGCTGGTTGCGTGCGCCGCTGCACTGGCCCGCGTGGCGCTTCGCGCAGGACTCGCTGCGGCGCCGGCCGGCGGCCAGTGCCTTGCAGATCGTTGCACTGGCGCTCGGCCTGATGGCGCTGCTGTTGCTGACCATCGTCCGCGATGACCTGCTGGCCGCATGGCGGCAATCGGCGCCGCCGGATGCACCGAATCATTTCGTGATCAACATCCAGCCTGAGCAGCGCGCGCCGCTCGCCGGCCTGCTCGCGGCCAGTGGCGTGGCCGATGCACCGCTGTACCCGATGATCCGCGGCCGGCTGGTGCAGGTGGATGATCGCAGTATCGGTCCCGACAGCTACCGCGAGGAGCGCGCACAACGACTGGTCGAGCGTGAATTCAACCTGTCGGCCGTCGCGGACTTGCCAAGCCATAACAGCGTGGTCGAAGGTCGCTGGTTCGGCGCGCGGCCGGCCGGCGGCGAGGCCTCGGTTGAGCAGGGCCTCGCGCAGACGCTCGGGCTCAAGCTTGGCGACATGCTGCGCTTTGATGTTGCCGGCGTGCCGGTCGACGTCAGGATCACCAGCCTTCGCAAGCTCGACTGGGGATCGATGCGGGTGAATTTTTTTGTGATTCTCGATCCCGCCATTGCCGCCGGCCTGCCAACGACCTGGATCACGGCCTTCCATCTGCCGGCCGGCCAGTCAGCCCTGGTCAACCGGCTGGTGCGCGAGTATCCGAACCTGACCGTGGTTGATGTCGGCGCCATGGTCGCGCAGGTGCAGCAAGTAATCGACCAGGTCGTCAGTGCGGTCGAATTCCTGTTCCTGTTCACGCTGGCCGCCGGCGTGCTGGTGCTGGCCGCTGCGCTGCTGGTGTCGCGGCAGGAGCGCGCGCACGAGGCCGCACTGCTGCGTGCGCTTGGCGCCACCCGCACGCAGCTGGCGCGCGCGCAGTGGGCCGAGTGCATGCTGGTAGGCGCCTGTGCCGGCGTACTCGCGGCCACTGGCGCATCGCTGGTCGGCTGGGTGCTGGCGCGCCAGGTATTCGACTTCGCATGGGCCTTCAGCCCGCTGGCCTGGCTGGCCGGCCCGGCGCTGGGCATCGTTTGCGCACTGGCTGGCGGCTGGTTCGGCCTGAACAGCGTATTGTCGAGGCCGCCCATACTGACCCTGCGGGAAGGCTGAGCATCGTCAAGCGCGGCCGGCCGCGCTACCCGTACAGTCTCTCCCACGTCAATTCGTCAAGCAGGGGAGACAGCGAGCATGCGCAGTCGGTACGCCTTTATCACCATCGTCGTGCTGCTTGCCGGCTGCACGGCGATGGCGCCCGGTATCCAGTTTGCCGATACCGCGCCCGCGGTCAGTTCACGCGAGCCGCAGACCCACCCGCCGATTCGTCCGATCACCCCGGCGCTGGTCAGGGCCGAGCGCGAAGAGCGCGACCGGCGCGTGGCTGACGACATCGGCGCGCTGATGCATCCGGTCGAGCCCTACCGCATCGCCGCCGGCGACGTGCTGGCCATCGTGGTCTGGGATCATCCTGAACTGTCGGCGACGATGCTGCCGCCGGCGCCCGCCGCCGGCGCCGGCGCCATCGGCATCGCTGCCAGCCCGATGCAGCCGGGGTCGGGCTTCGAGGTGGACCAGCAGGGCATGCTCGACTTCCCGTATGCCGGCCGCCTCAAGCTCGCCGGCCTCACGCCGGCCCAGGCCCAAGAACTGCTGACCACGCGCCTCGCGGTCTACCTGCGCAAGCCGAAGCTTACGCTGCGCGTGCTGTCTTATCGCAGCAAACGCGTGTATGTCGATGGCGAGGTGAAAATGCCCGGGGTTCAGCCGATCAATGACATCGCGATGACGCTGACCGAGGCCATCAACCGGGCCGGCGGCATGAACCCGGTCGCCGACCAGAGTCGCGTATCTGTCACGCGCGACGGCAAGACCTACCTGATCAACCTGCCGCTGCTGGTGCAGCGTGGCCTGAATCCGTCGGCCGTGACGCTGCAGAACGGCGACCTGGTGCGCGTGCCGTCGCGTGAAGACAGCAAGGTCTTCCTGTCCGGCGAAGTGAGCGCGCCGCGCGCGCTGGCCATGCGCAATGGCCGGCTCACGTTGAACGAGGCACTCGGTGAGGCCGGCGGCATCAACCCGGTGACCGGCGATGCACGCAAGGTCTATGTGGTGCGCCGGAACGGGCAAGAGTCGGTGGTCTATCAGCTGGACGCCAATGCGCCAGGCGCGCTGGCGATGGCCGAAGGATTCGAGCTGCTCCCCAAGGATGTCGTCTATGTCGCCGCCACTGCGCTGACCAACTGGAACCGCACCATCAGCGCAATGATTCCCGGATCGCTGCCCACCGCCGTGATCGCTACCACACCGGCCGTGCGCTGATGACCATGAACATCCTCTTGCTCTGCACTGGCAATGTCTGCCGCAGTCCGATGGCCGAGGGACTGCTGCGCCAGAGCCTGCCGCTACATGAGCTTTTTTCTGCCGGCATCTGCGCACAGGAGGGGGCAGCGGCCGATCCGCTCGCGGTCGAGCTGATGTGGCAGCTCGGCGTGGATATCAGTGCGCACCGTGCGCGCCAGCTCAGCCGCTGGATGATGCGCGAGGCCGACCTGGTCCTGACGATGGAGCGCGCGCAGCAGCAGTTCGTGCAGCGCTGCTTCCCGTCGTCGGCGGAGAAGGTCGAGCGGCTTGCCGCGGCCGGTGGCGTCGACATTCCCGATCCCTACGGGCTCGGATTGCCGGCATTCGAGCGGGCACTGCGGCTGATCTGCGATGCCATGCGCAGCCGCATGCCGCAGCTGCGCGTGCGCAGCGCCTGCGCGCTCAACTGACAGCACACCGGGACCAGCCGATGCGATCCTCGATGCCGCAGCTGAATTACGCGGGCCAAGCGCCGGTTATCCTCGCCGGCGACGGCGAGGCCGAACTCGCTTCCTACATCGATACCCTGCTCGAACAGCGCTGGCTGATCGCCGCCGTGGCGCTGGCAGTGACGCTGGCCGGCGTGCTGTACGCCTACCTTGCGCGGCCGGTGTATGAAGCCAGCCTGATGGTGCAGGTCGAGGAAAAGGGACAGCGCGAGCCGAAGAACATTCTTGGCGAAGCCGGCGCCATCCTTGACTACAAGACGCCGGCGTCGGCCGAGATCGAGCTGCTGCGTTCGCGGCTGGTGGTGTCGCACGCGATTGACCGGCTCGCGCTCTGCATCGACGCACGGCCGCAGCGCTTCCCCTTGCTGGGCGACTGGGCCGCCGCACTGCGGCTTGACGAATGGCTGCCGGCGCTGCGCGGACTCGGCGGCTATGCGTGGGGCAATGAGGCCATCGTGGTCGCAGCATTCGACGTGCCCGAGTATCTCGAGAACCGGCCGTTCACGCTGCAGGTGCAGGGCGGCGGGCGCTACCGCCTGACCGAGGCGCAGACTGGCATCGGCTTGACCGGGCAAGTCGGTGCGGCCGTCACCGGCACGACCCGCTACGGGCCGGTCGCGGTGCAGATCACGCGGCTGGACGCGGCGGCGGGAACGCGTTTCACGCTGTTGCGCCAATCGCGGCTGACGGCCATCGACAGCGTGCAGAAGTCGCTGGCGGTGGCTGAAATCGGCAAGCAATCCGGCGTGGTGGTGGCCACGCTGCGCGGCAGCAGCGGGGAGCAAGTCTACCGGCTGCTGGGCGCGATCGGCAACGAATACATGGCGCAAAACAGCGCGCGCCGTACCGAAGAGGCTGACAAGTCACTGGCCTGGCTCAACCAGCGCTTGCCCGAAGTCAGGCAACAGCTGGAGCAAGCCGAGGCGCGCTACAACCAGTTCCGCAATACGCACGGCACGGTCGACCTCGGCGAGGAGGGGCGCATCAACCTGCAGCGCTCGGCCGCCGCGCGTACACGCAAGCTCGACCTCGAACAGAAGCGCAGCGAGCTGCTCACGCGCTATACGTCGGCGCATCCGTCCGTGATGGCGCTCGAGCATCAGTTAAGCGAGGTCAATCGCGAACTGCGCGAGGCCGCCGCGCAGTTGCGCCAACTGCCTGTGATGGAACAGGAGCTGGTCCGGCTGGCGCGCGACGTCAAGGTCAACAATGAACTGCACACCGCGCTGCTGACCTCGGCGCAGCAACTGCAGCTGATCGCGGTTGGCCGCACCGGCAACGTGCGGCTGGTCGATGCGCCCGAACGGCCGGAGAGCCCGGTCACGCCGAACCGGCCGCGCATCATTGCGGCGGCGATTTTCGGTGGCGTTTTTCTCGGTGTGCTGCTGGCCTTCCTGCGCCGCGCGCTGCAGACCGCACTCGATGACGCGGAGGATGTCGAACGCCTGTTCGGGCTGCCGGTCTACGCCAGCATCCCGCACAGCCGGATGCAGCAGACGCTCGACGCCAACCGGCGCGACCCGACCCATCTGGCCATGCTCGCGCGTATCGCCAGCATGGACATCGCTGTCGAGGGACTGCGCAACTTCCGTACCGCGCTGCAGTTTTGCATGAGCCATGGCGGCAACAATGTGGTGCTGATCACCGGGCCTACCGAAGGCATGGGCAAATCCTTCGTGTCGGTGAACCTCGGATCAATCATGGCCGCCAGCGGCAAGCGCGTCCTACTGATCGATGGCGACCTGCGCGACGGCCAGTTGCACCGCTATTTCCATGCCGAGCGCAGCGGCGGCCTGGCCGAGATCCTGTGCGGCGCACCGCCCTTGCAGCTGCTGCGCGCATCGGTGCTGGACAACCTCGATTTCATCGCCACCGGTATCTTGCCGCCGAACCCGTCCGAGCTGCTGCTGCGGCCGGCGTTCGGCGCGATGCTGGCCGAACTGTCGCCGCACTATGACGTGGTACTGATCGACGCGGCGCCCTTGCTGGCGGTGGCCGACAGCCTGGTGATCGGCGCGCATGCGGGCGCGATCTTCCTCACCGCGCGCGCCGGCGTCACCCGCCCCGGCGAGATCGCCGAGGCAATGAAGCGCCTCGCACGCGCCGGGCTGGCCGCCAAGGGTGTGGTGTTCAACGATGTCAGTCCGCGCCCCGGACGTTACGGCTACGGCAACCGTTACGCTTACGGTCGCTTCCGGCAGCTCGGTTACTCGGACGATGCGGCCAGGACGGCGGACGCATGAACATGCATGCCTTCGTTCATCGCGACGAGCGCGCCCGCCCGGTGTCCGCGATCGACCAGCTGGTGCGCCCGCGTGATCCGGGGCTCGCGCAGGAATTCCATCGCTGGCCGCTGCCGGGCTATGTGTGGCCGGGCCTCGAGCGGCGCTACCACAGCATTTTCTGCTCGGAACCGCTGTTGCGCCTGCATGGCGCGCTGACCTGGCAGATCGAGGCCTGGACGATGCGGCGCGACGGCCGCATCGCGGTGCTGATCCTGTTCGAGCGTACCGGTCGCTGTGCGCGCGTGCTCAATGAAGTCTTCGATCTGCCGGCCGCAGACCTGGACGCATTCGCACAGGCCGTCTTCGCTCAGTATCCGGAGCTGACGGCGATCCGGCTGACCGCCGTTGCACTGGACGGACGCCCGCGCCGCTACCCGTGCATCGTGGCGCCGCATTCGGACGATTATGTCCTCACGCTGCCGGCCAGCGAAGAAGCGTGGCTGGCGACCCTGTCGGCGCAGACGCGCGAGAAAATCCGCTATCACTGGCGGCGCGCGCAGCGGCTCCGGCCCGGCCTCTGCTTCCGCACGGTGCCGGCGGCGGCGATCGAGCAGGCGCAACTGCGCACGGTGCTCGGCTTCAATCGGGCACGCATGCAGGCCAAGGGGCGTCGCTTCGGCATGGACGAGACGGAGCAACGCCGGTTGTGCGCGCTGATGCACGAACGCGGCCAGCTGTCGGTGATCGAGGTCGACGGCGAAGTGCGTGCCGGGCTGCTGTGCACCCTGGCCGGCAACGACATCACGATGCATGTGATCGCACACGATCCGGCATTCGACGACCTGCGGCTCGGCTTCCTCTGCTGCGCGCTGACCATACAGGACGCCATTGGCCAGGGGCTGCAGCGTTTCCATTTCCTATGGGGATACTACGACTACAAGGTGCGGCTGGGCGGACATCCGGTCACCCTCGACCAGGTCCTGCTGTTACGCGCGCGTGGCCACGCATGCCGGCATCCGCGCTTGCTGGCGGCGCAGTGGCTGGCCGGCTTGCGCGGATTGGCGCGACGCTGTCGCCAGCGCCTCGGCATAAAGCGCCACTGACACCACAAACGCGGGAGCCGGCCAGCCGATGTTCATCGATACCCGCCAGGTCGGCGACGGCCGCACCCTGATCGCTACGGTCTGCATCATCGGCGGCGGCATCGCCGGCCTGACCATCGCGCGCGAGCTGGAGGCGCAGGGCGTGGACACCTGCCTGCTCGAGAGCGGCGGCCTCGAACCCGACGACGCCACGCGCGACCTGTGCCGCGGCGACGCCACCGGTATCGATTACCAGTTCGCCGATGGCTGCCGTGCGCGCTTCCTCGGCGGCAGCAGCAACTGCTGGGGCGGCTGGAGCCGCCCGCTCGATCCCTGGGACTTCGAACGGCGTGACTGGATACCCGCCAGTGGCTGGCCGTTCGGCCTTGACGAACTGGCGCCGTGGTATGCGCGCGCCCATGGCGTGCTCAGGCTCGGTCCGGTCAACTTCGATCCGGCCGACTGGGAAAAGGCGATCGGCCGGCCCGACGTGCGCCGGCTGCCGCTGACCAGCGGCCGCGTGCGCGACACCATTTCACAGTTCAGTCCGCCGGTGCGTTTTGGCCGCCATTACCGCGGTGAACTGAGCGCGGCGCGTCATGTGCGCTTGTTCCTCCATGCGAACGTTACCGAGATCGTGCCCGATGCGCTGTGCACGCGCATCAACCAGGTGCGCGTGCAGACCCTCAACGGAAAGCGGATGACAGTCGCCGCGCGGCTGTTCGTGCTGGCCACCGGCGGCATCGAGAATGCGCGCCTGTTGCTCGCTTCGAGTCGCGTGATGACAGCCGGCATAGGCAATCAGCATGATCTCGTCGGCCGCTACTTCATGGATCATCCGCGCATGCTGGTCGGTCGCGTGCGCTTTGCCAGCGCGTGGGCGCGTAACAAGCTGTACGACATTAAGTACAACTACATGAACAGTGCAGTTGCTGCGCATGGCCAGCACATCGCCGCGCAGCTCGCGCTGACGCCGCAGGCCATGGCCAGCGAGCGCGTGCTGAATGCGCGGATCTGTTTTTGTTCCGAATTCCCGGGCGAAGGCAGCGCCGGGGCGCAGGCGCTGTTTCGCTGCAAGCAGGCCTGGCTGGCCAAGGACCAGCCGGGTCGGCGACTGGCCGACGACCTGCGCGTGATGGCGCGCGATCCCGTCAACACCTTCCTGTATGGCGTCACACGGCTGTGCCATCCGCGTTCACTGATCCGCAGCGTTGGCTTCCAGCTGATCGTCGAGCCGGCACCTGATCCGGACAGTCGCATCACCTTATCGACCTGCCGGCGCGATGCGCTCGGGCTGCCGCGGGTCGAGGTGCACTGGCGGCTGGGCGCACAGGTGCGCCGCACGGCCGACCGCTCGCTGGCGCTGGTGGCGCAAGAATTGCGCGAAAGTGGTGTCGCGCAGGTCGATGCAATGCCATCGTTCGAGCAAGACGGCTGGCCGTCCACCTTCGAGAAGGAGGGCACCTGGCATCACATGGGCACGACACGCATGCATGATGACGAGCGACAGGGCGTGGTCAACCGCGATTGCCGCGTGCATGGCATCGCCAACCTCTACATCGCCGGCAGCTCGGTGTTTCCGACCGCCGGTGCAAATTTCCCGACCATCACGCTGACTGCACTGTCATTGCGGCTTGCCGCGCACATCGCAACGCAGCTGCGCAGCCCGGCGAGCATGCCAGTGGACGAGGTCGCGATGGCGGCGATGGGCAGTGCCGACCGTAGTGACGTTGCTGCGGCCTCGGTCGATGCCGGCCGGCTGCCGGCCACGTGATCCGGTAGCACTTCCGACCAACCCGCGCTGGCCGGCCACGCCGGGCCAGTGACACCGTAGCGACTTCCCAAGCTTTCCGAGGGCCACCCGCCTGCCGTGCCGGTGGCTTTTTTTATGCCGCTTCGCTGTCGTCGGCGCTTGTGGTTCCGCCAACAAAATTTCTTTATACGAATTTTTTGATTTCTGATTGGAACTATTTGCGTAAAGCAAAGCTCTGACTCAGGCATTCGCAAGAGATCTTTCGCGAGATCAATAACCTGAGGGAGAAATCACTGATGTTCATCGTGTCATTTAACGCAAAAGCAATTCGCCTCACGTCGCTGACGGCAGCGGCAAGTGTCTCGGTTCTGCTCACAGCCTGCGGGGGTGGCACGGGATCGGCGCAATATTCGATTGACAGCAATGGTAACCTGACGTCAGCCACGGCAACCACCAGGCTGGCCGACGGTTCGACACAGACAACGACAGTCAGCAGCACGCCGTCGACAAGCACCGGCACGACCACGACGACCGGTACGACCACCACGACGCCGCCGGCCACGACAACGCCAACGACGACGACACCCACTACCACCACGCCGACCACCACCACGCCGACCACGACTGCCACCATGCCCTACGGGCAGACGGGCACCAACTGGAGCATGACTTTCTCGGACGAATTCGCCGGCACCGCGCTCAATACCGCTCGCTGGAACGACACCATCTGGTACGAGGCATCGAATCCGACCAAGAACTATGCGGTGTCCAACGGCAGTCTGAAGATCTGGCCGCAGCGCGATGCAAACGGCAGGTTCTTCAACCGTACCATCGACACCGACGGCAAGTACTACCAGACCTACGGATTCTTCGAGATCGAGGCGAAGCTGCCGATCGGCAAAGGTACCTGGCCGGCCTTCTGGCTGTTCAACCACATCGGTACCCGTCGCCCGGAAATCGACATCATGGAAGCCTATGCCGGTGGCGGCCCCGCCAGCGGCTGGTCGGATGCCAATCTTCACCCGACCGCCTATGCGCCCACGGTATGGATCGACGCCAGCCGCCTGGCCGGTACCAAGACCATTCTGACCAGTGACCTGTCGGCCGCCTTCCACAAGTACGCCGTGAAGTGGGAAGCGGGCAGGCAGACCTTCTACTTCGATGGCCGCGAAGTCTTCACCCTGGCGGTGACGATGCCCGACACGATGTACATCATGCTGGACCTCTGGTACGGCAGCGCATCGGGGCAGCCGGACAACACCACCCCGACCGGCATCGGCAACTCGTACGAGATCAACTACGTACGCGCATGGAAGGCCATCTGACCACTGCGTGACACTGACAGCAGCAACGGCATCCGGCGCCACCGGATGCTTTCAGGGCCGGCAGAATTGCCGGCCCTTTTTTTCTGGATTGGTCGAGACAGCGGGGACTTGCCGCGCGCCGTCGGGATCATCGTTGTGATTGATCATCCGCAGCAGGATCGCAAAGTGAAGCTTGGCGCGTGTCAGACCGCGTGCCTGCTGCATCGACCAAGCTGGCGCAGACCAACCACCCGCCCCGGAAGGCCCGCATGCGACACCTGATGATCATGCTGCTGCTGGGTGTGCATGTCTGTTCGCATGCGCATCAGGACGACCTGCTGCCGTTGCCGGACGCGCTGCACGACAACGACACAATCGATCTCGACTGCGGCCGAACCTATATCGGCGAACTGCGCCTGGCCGGCCTGAGCGATGTGACCGTGCGTACCCGCGGCAACTGCGGTCACGCATCGCTGACCCCGGCGCTGCCGGTCGGCGGTTGGCGGCGCGATGCGCGGCAGCCATCGGTCTGGGTGGCCGAACTCGGATTCGCGCCGGTACAACTGCAAATCGGCACACGCTTCGTGCCGCAGGCCCATCATCCGAACACGCCGGGCAACTGGCTCATCGGCGACAGCAAGATCGCCGGACAGCTGCGCGCGCGCCTGCCCTCGGACGACCTGGCCGGCGCGACGCTGGTCTGGCGCGCGGCCGACTGGCTGATCGAGACGCGCAGCATCGTCCGTTATGACGGCCATACCGCCTTGCTCGCGGCCGGCGGCGACGACAGCTTTGGCCTGCCGGTCGATCCGGCGTTCTATGTCGAGGGCAAGCGCTGGATGCTGGATTCGCCCGGGGAATGGGCGTATGACGGCGGCAAGCTTTACCTGTGGCCGCCCGACGGACGTTCGCCGCAAGGTCGTGTATGGGCATCGCCCAGGGCGCGCGCGATCGATGCGCGCGACTCGCGCGACATTCGTATCGAGGGTGTGCGGATCTTTGGCGCGACACTGGGCATCGACGGCAGCGGCAGCCGCGGATTACAGCTCAGCGACATCCTGATCGACAACAGCGGCGAGGCGGCGATCATGGCCGGGACCGGCATGCGTGTGTTGCGCGCCAGCGTGCGCGGCAGTGTCCAGGACGGCCTGCGGGCCACCGACGACGCGCGCGACGTGCAGGTTCTTGACAGCCGCTTCGACGACATTGGCATGCTCGGCATGCCGCGCCGTTCGCGTGGCGCCATCGTGTTCGAACAGGCGCAGCGTGTGATCGTCCAGCGCAACCGGATACGCAACGCCGGCTATATCGGCATCCGCGTGTTCCGCGATGCGCTGGTCAGCGGCAACGAGATCGTGCGTGCCTGCCAGCGGCTCGACGATTGCGGCGGCATCTATACCTTTGCACGCGACCGGCAGCCGCTGCATGTGACCATCGATGGCAATCGCGTGAGCCGGCTCGGCGGCCGCCAGGCCTATGCAATTTATCTTGATGATTTCGCCAATGGCGTGCGGGTCGTGCATAACCAGCTGATCGACAATCCCGGTGGCCTGCAGCTGCACAATGGCTTCGACAACGAGATCACGGGCAATGCGTTCGTCAACAGCCAGCACCAGCACATCTTGTTTAACGAGACTGCCGATGTCGCGGCGATTACAGGCAATCGCGTGATGCGCAACCGCTTCGTGTCGGCCGGCGAGGTACCGGTGTACCGGCTATGGAGCCATCACGGCGAGAAGTATGTGGGCCGCTTCGCGCAGTTCGGCGACAACCGCTATCGCAGCGCGCCGGTGCATTTCGCCGAAGTCGAGGGACAAGGAACGCTGGCACTCGGCCAGTGGCTCGCCGGCATTGGCGCCGGTGATGACGCGACGGCAGCGGCGCCGCAGCGCGAGCGCGCGGCCGCGGCGAGCCCGGCGCAGCTGCCGCGCTCAGGCGGTGCCATCCGGCGGACGCCGCCACAGCTCGCGCGGTAGCGACAGCAGAAACAGCGTATTCGTCAGCAGGTAGCGCGAGGCCAGCCGCAGCGGTTCCTGCGCCAGCCGGTACAGCCATTCCAGGCCCAGTCGCTGCCAGGCGAGCGGCGCGCGCGGCAGCACGCCCGCGTGGTAGTCAAATGCGGCACCGACACCGAGCATCACCGCGCTGATCCGGCCGCGTTGCGACGCCATCCATTTTTCCTGCTTCGGACAGCCCAGCCCGACCAGCACGATGCGCGCGCCGCTCGCATGCACGGTCGCTGCGATCTGTTCGTTATCCGTGTCGTCCAGTACCCGAAATGGCGGCGACAGGCAGCCGGCCAGCGGCAACGCAGGAAAGGCGCTGTGCAACGCAGCCTGCAGCCGCTCCAGCGTCGACTCCGTGCCGCCGAGCAGGAACACCGGCAACGTCAGCCGGGCCGCCTCGCCCAGCAGCCGCCACATCAGGTCCGGTCCGGACAGGCGCTGCTGCTCGGGCCAGCCGCGCCGGCGCATCAGCCAGGCCAGCGGCGCGCCGTCCGGCGAGTTCAGGTCGGACAGCGCCAGCGCTGCCGCCAGCGCCTGATCGTGGCGCGCACTGACCAGCGAATGCACATTGCACAGGCAGACCATGCGCGAGCTGCCGGACTGTGCCCAGCGCAGGATGCGTCCGGCGGCCTGTTCCCACGACATGGCATCGAGTCGCGTTCCCAGCACGGTGGTCGACGACATGGGCAGGGTCCTCCGTAGCCGGGTGATGCTGTGATTGAAGCGCGGCGTCACCACCGGCGCGCTGAGGGGACGCAAGGCACACGCGCTGCGACACGCGCAAGATCGACGCTGTTTGACGACCCCGGGAGGAGCGATGGCATTCGACCTGATCGCGCGCGCGCAGCAGACCTGCCGGCTGCGCCTTGCGCAGGCCTTCGACGAATTCTGCGGTGACACGCCCGCTGAGTCACGGCTGGAACTGCGCGAACCGGCGCAACTGCCGTCGCGCGAGCAGGTTCGCCTGCCCTACGACGATGGCGAATTCGACTGGGTCGCCTGCCAGGAACTGATCGAGACTTTTGGCAATCATGAGCGGCGGGTACGGCTGCTGCGCGAGCTGCTGCGCATCGCGCGACGCGGTGTGTTTGTATCGACGCCGAACCGCGAACATCCGCTGGCGCGCTGGATCTATCCGCAGCGGCATGCCCAACTGCTGAGTGCGCTGTCGATCAAGACCATGGTCGATGTGTTGCCGGGCCGCCCGACCTGGAAGCTCGGCCATATCCGGCTGGCCGGCTTCAAGTCGCACTACTACCTCATGCTGTGGAAGGAGGGGCCGTCTGAGCGGTCCTGATCAGCGTGCCATTGGCGATGCGCCGCTGCGGCGGCGCGTGATCAGCCAGCTGGGCGAGGAAGCGGTCGAGCGTGCTCCACAGTTGCAGCTGCTCGATGTCGAGTGCGTGCAGCCACAGGTGGAACACGCCGGCGCGCGCCTGTGCGAGCGCCAGCAGCTGCGTCAGGCGGGCCAGCCAGTCATCCTCACACAGCACCGCGCGCAAGGCCGCCGTACGTGCGCACCAGTGGCGCTGCGACATGAAATTGCGCAGCCATACCGCACGCGAATGTGGATAGAACTGCGCGCTGGTGGGCAGCTCATAAGCGCTCCGGCCGGCGTCGGTGCGCAGGTTCTGCGTGGTGCGCGCGAATTGGAAGCCGGCCGAGCGCACCAGTCGCACGTGGTCGCGCCGGTAGCGGCCGCCCGGATAGCAGAAGCCGTGCACCGGCAGGCCGAGCCTGTCCTCGAGCGCGCGCTTGCCGTCGCAGACCTCGCGCCATGCGATGTCTTCCCGCAGGCCGGCGAGGTAGCGGTGCGACAGCGTGTGCGAGCCGATCTCGAAGCGCTGTGCCAGTGTACGTGCCTGCGCGCCACTGAGCACCGGCGCTCCTTCGCGGTTCGTGACCGGCAGATAAAAGGTCGCCCGCAGCTCATGTTGCGCCAGCAGCGCCGCCACCTTGAGGTCGAGCGGATGGCCGTCATCGACCGAGACCGTCACCCGCAGGCCGCTCACGGGCCGTCCCCGACGCCAGCGTGCTGCGGCAGCCGCAGGTCACGCAGTGCGCAGGCGCAGGCATCGACGATGCCCTGTGCAGCGCTATCAAAGTCGTAGCTGCGCACGCGCCGCAGGCTCTCGTCGCTGAACGCCTGCCACAGCGTCTGGTCGGCCAGCAGCCGCTGCGCGCCATCGGCCCATTGGGACACGCGCAGGTCGCGCACATAGCCGTTGCCGCCGTCGACCACCAGTTCGCCGGCGGCACCCGCGTGCGGCGACACCAGCACCGGCAAGCCGGCCGCGCAGGCTTCGTTGGCGACGATGCCCCAGACATCCGCGTGCGTCGGGAACAGGAACACGCGTGCCGACTGGTACAGCGCGGGCAGCTGCTGTTGCACGGCGAAGCCGTGAAACTGAACGTCGACCCCGGCGCAGTCGGCGGCGGCGCGCCGCAGCGTGGCGTCGAGGCTTCCGGCGCCGACGTACAGCAGCCGCAGGCGCCGCCCGAGCCGGCGCGCACATTCCCTGGCAACCGCGAGCGCGAATAGCGGGTCCTTGGCGGGCTCCATGCGGCCGCAGAACAGGAAGTCGACCGGCCGTTCTGCCGCCGCGGGCGGCGCAAACGCATGGTTGTCGATGCACAGCCACGAATAGAAGCAGCGGCTGGCCGGCACACCATATGAGCGGTACAGCCGTTGCCCGCCCTCGGAGGCGGCGATGAACGCGGCGCTGGCGCGGAAGACGAAGCGACGCACCAGCCGGTGCGCGAGCGACAGCGCACGCTCCGACTCCCAGGTGCCGTCCGTCATCGCCACATGCGGCCAGCGCCGTGCGCGCGCGCACAGGAAGGCGTACAGGTGGGTCGGGTTGAAGCCGTCGGTGACGACCACGTCCGGTCGCAGCCGCGCCAGCAATGGCACGACATCCGGATTGTGATGAATGTAGCGGCCATGGACGGTGGCGAAGCGCTCGCGTAGCCAGTGGCGCTCGAACTGCATCGGCGGCAGGTCCCACTCTCGGTTCGGTTCGCGTGCCGCGCAGAACACCGCATGGAAATCGATGCCGGGCCAGCGCGCGAGCCGACTGAAGATGGGCACGCGGTAGGGCGGCGGCGTGTTGGTCACCAGCGCGATGCGTAGCGTCATGGCAGGCATGCGCTACGCAGCGCCGGCTTGGCGGTCGTCGCCGGCACGATGAGCGAATTCCCAGCGCAGCCAGCCCTGCATGCGTCCGTGCGCCACGGCCAGTCCGTGCAGCAGGCCGGGACCCGGCGCGCTGCGCGCAAAGGGCCGGACCGGATGCATCAAGGGTTTGAGCAGCGGTGACAGCAGTCCGCGTGCAATCACCCAGGCTGGCAGCCGGTGCTTTGCATACAGCGCACCGGCGCCGCGCGCGCGCAGGCGCGCCACGTGCCGCACCGCCGGCCCGGCCGTGCGCGCAGGCGGCTCGGCGCGATGGTGCACCAGCAACTCCGGCTCATAGGCGAGCAGCGCGCCGGCGCGTAGCGCGCGCAGCACGATATCGGTCTCTTCGCCGGCACCGAACCACTGGCCGACGCCGAGCCGGCCATCGAAGCCGCCCAGCCGCTGCAGCAGCGCGCGTGAGAAAAACAGCGTGATCGAGGCCACCGGCAGGTCGCGAAAGCGCGACGAGCGCTGCCAGCTCAGTGCACCCGGCGGGTAAGCCGGATCCTGCTCGACCCAGCGGCCGACGATGCCCGCCGGGCGGTCGCGCCGCAGCGTGCGCAACAGCATCCGCTCCAGTGTTTGCGGCTCGTACCAGCAGTCGTCATCCGGGAAGCCGAGCCAGCGCCCGCTGGCGGCGGCGATGCCGGCATTGCGCGCCAGTGCCAGGTTGGGCGGTGCATGCTTCAGGTGGCGCAGCGACAGCCCGAGGCTGCGCGCGCGCTGCAGCGCCGGCTGCAGGCGCTCGTCGGCGTTCTGGTCGACCACGATCACCTCGAAGTCATGCAGGGTCTGCGCGGCCAGCGAATCCACCAGCTTGTGCAGCTCGGTAGTGCGGCCGACGGTTGCCAGGATCAGGGAAATATCACGCATGCAGGGCTCCGGGGAGGGACAATCGTGCGCGCTGCCGGCGCACCAGGTAGCGCAGGATGTGCAGTGCGCGTGTCAGCGGGTTGCGGCCCGCATGCGCGAGCCGCACCTGCAGGTCTTCGCGCATGGCCGCGCTGCGCTCGCGGGTAGACAGGCTGCCACTGTGCTCGCGGAACGCCGCCAGTGGCTGCGCCAGTGCCAACGGCTCTGCGTGGTGCGCCAGCCGCAGCCATAGGTCATAGTCCATCGCATATTTCAGCCGCGGGTCGAAGCCGCCGGCCTGCTGCAGCAGTGCGCGTGCGACGAAAGTCGCCGGGTGTGGAATGAAATTTCCGCGCAGCAGGCGGCGCCGGCTGTAGGGTGGCGCGGTGAAGCCTTCAGGCAGCAGGCGGCCATCGATACAGCGCAGCGTGCGCCCGAACAGCCAGTGCCGGCCACTGGCCTGCGCTGCGCGCGCGACCGTGAGCAGCACATCGTCGCGCAGGTAAAAATCATCGGAATGCAGGTGGGCGACGAAGTCGCCGCGCGCGATCGCGATGCCGGCGTTCATCGCCGCGCTGATGCCGTTACGCTGGTTCTCGATCAGTCGGTACGGCCGCTTTAGCGTGCTTATCCGCTGTAGCGTGCCGTCGTTTGAGCCACCGTCGACGAAGATCAGCTCGACATCGACACCGCGCTGCATCAGTACCGACGCAATCGCTTCCTGCAACCATGGTTCGCTGTTGCGCGTGCAGGTAATGATGGAAAAGCCGGGCAGCTTCATGAGGCGACGCTCGCCCCGGGCGGCAGGCGGTACAGCGCCAGCAGGCGGCCGGCGGTGTCGGCCACGCCCACCGGCGCCTGCGGTGCGTACGGATAGTCCGGCCGCGGCCGGAACGCCAGCAGCGCATCGACCAGCATGGCCATGGTGTCGTACAGCCGCAGCTGGTCGGGGCCGCTCTGGTACGCGGCCAGCTCCGGGGTGCCGCCGAGCTGCAGCGCGAACACTGTCTTGCCCAGCAATAGCGCCTCCAGCACCGTGGTCGGACAGGCCTCCTCGCAGATCGACGGCACGACGACCGCGTCGGCGGCGGCGGTCAGCCGCAGCGTGTCGCGGCCATTCAGGAGGCCATGGAAATAGACCGCCGGGAAGCGCTGGCGCAGGCGGTCTTCGTCAGCGCCGTCACCAGCGACTTCGACCCGCAGCGACGCATCGAGATGCGCTGCCAGCGTATCGAGGAAGGCCTCGACGCCCTTGGCCGGATAGAGCTTGGCCGCGATGAAGATACGCAGCACGCCGTCATGGCGCGCGCCGCGGCGCCGACGCAGTGGCTGCAACTGTGCGGTATCGACAAAGTTGGGCACGATCACGCCCCAGCGGCGCGGGCCGAAGCTGCGCGCCAGATTGCGTTGCAGCAGTTCCGATACGAACACGGTCTTGTGGCGCAGGAAGCCCTGGCGCACCTCCGAACGAAAACGCCGCACCGCCAGTGCACTGGTGAGTCGCTGCAGCAGATTCGGCTGCCAGCTGCGGCACCCGGCGCAGTCGGACGAGTTGTCCGATGTGCATACCTGGCCGCGTCTGAAGCGGATGTGGATCAGGCAGTCGCTGCCCTGGTCGTGCCGGGTCTGGATGAAATTCAGCGAAGCGGGCAGGTAATAGGCGAGGTTGGGCAGGTGGCCGTGATAGTGCACGACGTCGTAAGCGATGGCGCGGCGCATGATCGCGCGCGCGAAGCGGCGCGCGATCAGGCTGCGCTTGGGCGGCATGAATACCCCGAGCTGCATTTCCTTCCAGCCGTCGAATTGTCCGCGCAGCTCCGGAAAGAAGCGCCCGTCGAAGTCGAATTCGTCACCGGCATGCGCAGGGGAGACGTCGTCATTGCCCATCAGGTCGACGCGGTGGCCGTCGGCGGCGAGCCCGCGCGCCAGCGCCAGCACATGGCGTGCGAGCCCGCCCATGCCGACGGCGGGCAGGTCTTCGCTGACCATCAGGATGCGCATCTCAGCGCGCTCCCGGCATGAGCCTGCGCGACGCCGCGCGCAGCGCCGCGCGTTCATCGACGCGCACGATGAAGGCCAGCCCGCCGGCCAGCAGCAGCAGGCTGCCAATGCCGGCCAGCAGCGACAGGCCGGCCAGCGTATCGGGCAACAGCCATTTCAGCGGCAGCGCCAGCAGCAGTGCGCCGGCGGCGGTTGCGAAGCCGGGCCACCAGCAGGCACGCAGGGCTTCGCGCGCCGGCACCGGCACGGTGCGACCGTGCACATAGCCGATGAAGAGCGCGGCCATCAGCAGCGATGCCAGCAGGTGGGCGGCGGCTGCGCCGATAATGCCCCCGGCTGCGATGCCCAGCCACACCAGCCCGACGCCGAGCACGCCGCGCACAATCGCGAAGCGGCCAGTGATTTTCGGGTGGCCGAGGCCGTCGTTGACCAGCGATGGCAGCGTCGTCAGCGAATCGGCCAGCAGCGCCGTGGTGATCAGCAGCAGCACCGGATAACCGTCGGCGACGAAGGCCGGGCCGACCCAGCGGCGCAGGAAGAGGTCGCCGGTCAGCGCGACCAGGCCGAGCGCTGCGAAGTTCAGGTAGCCGACGAGGCGGGTGGCGTCGAGGTAGAGCGCGCGCAGCGCCGTGTCGCCACCGCTGGCGGCCAGTGCCGAGACGCGCGGATAGATTACGCTGGCCAGCCGGTAGGTCAGGCCCAGCAGCCGGCCGGCCAGTTGCGCCGGCACCGTGTAGAACGCCAGCGCGACCGGACCGGCGAGCGAGCCGACCAGCAGCTTGTCCGCATGCTGGTGCAGCAGTGACGCCAGTCGCGACAGCCAGCTGTGCCCGGAAAAGCGCGCCAGCGCCGCGCAGGTTGCGCGCCGCGGCAGCGCCGCTGTCAGCGGCACGCCGAGCCGGCGCACCATGTGCGCCAGCCACAGCAGGTTCGCGCAGGACACCGTAACGCGCGCCAGCACCACGCCGGCGATGCCGCCGCCCTGCAGCGCGACCACCGCCGATGCCAGGTTGGCGACGATCCCGAAGACGGCCTCACTGCCGGCTGAACGGTCGTAGCGCTGCAGTGCCTGCGGCACCACCAGCAGGTAGTTTTGCAGCTGCGACAGCGCAAAGCCGGCCGCGGCGAAGTGCAGCGCACGCAGCGCGTCGTCGCGCAGCAGCGCCGACACGCTGAAGAATCGCGCCAGCAGGGGCGCGGCAAACGCGAACAGCAGCACGCCGCCGAGCAGTCCCAGCAGTCCGTAGAACACCAGCCCGAACCAGAAGGTCTCGGCAAAGCGGCGGCCGTCGCCACGCGCATGATATTCGGCGAGATACTTGATCGCACCGGCCGACAGGCTGATGTCGAACAGTCCGGCGTAGCCAACGATCGCGCTGATCAACGTGACGATACCGAAGCCCTCCAGTCCCAGCCCGCGGATCAGCAGCGGCACGGTGGCCAGCGCGGCCAGCGCCGGCAGCGCGGCGCCGGCGAGGTTCCACAAGGAGTTACGCAGCAGCATAGAGCCCACGCGGAACCAGCGGGCGGGCCGACGCGCGCCGTACCGCCAGGTAGGGCAGGGCCAGCGTCAGGCCGAGCAGCAGCATGGTGCGGAATTCAATGACGGGCGTGCCGATCAGCAGGGTCGGGCTCCAGAACAGCAGGCCGGCCATGCCGGCGTCGGCCAGCAGTGCGCTGTTGCCGCGCAACGCGCGGCGCTGCCGCAGGTAATGCGCAATGCAGGCAGCCAGCAGTGCAACGAACAGCGCCAGTCCGGCAACGCCGCTCTTGAGCAGCAGGTGGCCGAAGCCGCTATGGACGAAGTCGAACTTGCCGAAATGGTAGTCGAGCACGTCTTCATTGCCGTAGAAGCTGCCCCAGCTGCCCAGGCCGAACAGCCAGTGCCCTTGCAGGCTCTGTGCGGCCGCCTCGAGTTCGTAGAACCGGCTGATCTCGGTCGCGCGATCGGGCCCGACGTCATACAGCAGCGATGATAAAAAGCCGCCGCCGGCCGCGTTGGCCGCGAGCCGCTCGCGCATCAGCGCGCCGGATGCAGCCAGCAGCGCAAGCGCGCCGAGCGCACCGAATGCGAGCCGGCGCTGCCACGGCAGCTGCCACAGCAGCACGACGCACATCAGCATCAGCCCGAGCAGCGATGAGCGGCGGAACGACAGCGCCACCGTCGCCAGCTCCAGCGCCAGCAGCGCCAGCAGCGCGAGCCGGCGCACCAGCGGCATGCGCACCTGTGGCATCAGCAGCAGCCAGGCGATGCAGAACGCCGCCAGCGCAGCGATGTAGTTGTCGGCGATGTCGAAGTAAACCAGCGTGATATCGAGCCGCTCGAAATTACGATAAGGGTTCGCATCGTCACCGCCGAAATACACATAGCGGACCAGGCCGAACACGGCGCGCACCGCCGCCAGTGCGAGCAGCAGCAGCAGCAGCCGGCGCCGGCCGCGCTCGTCGTGCAGCGCGTGCAGCAGCAGGATGGCGAACAGTGCCATGTTCAGCACGTTCAGGATTCCGTTGTAGCTGAGCACCGCGAGTGCGTCCACGCCGTCGGCCAGTCCCAGCGCGAGATGTGCGCACAGCAGGAAGCCGAAGGCGAACGCAAAGGACGGGAAAGGCGACGCCGCGCGCAGCCGGAAGCGGTGTAAGGACTGGCGCGCCAGCGCGGCTGCCACCGCGACCCATAGCAGCAGGTTCAACAGCGAAAAATAAAACAGTCCTGTGCCGCGCGAGTAGATGGTGTTCTCCTCCTGCAGCTGGCCCCAGGTCGAGGCCGAGAACAGGCACAGCACGGTGACGAAGCCCAGCGCCACCGCGGCCGGCGCGTGCAGGCAGATGGCCAGCGCCAGCGGCAGCAGCGCAAGCGCCGCAGCCAGCAGCAGGAACGGGTCGGGCGTGCTGGACATCGCGGTCGCCGCCTCAGGTGCGCAGCCGCATCGGTGTGGCCTGGCCGGAGCCGGCGTGCCGGGCGCTGAGCGCGTCGAGGTAATGGCGTACGGTCAGGCGCAGGCCGTCGGCCAGGCTGATGGTCGGTTCCCAGCCGAGGCTGCGCAGCCGGCTTGAATCAAGCAGCTTGCGCGGTGTGCCGTCGGCACGGCTGCGGTCGAACGCGATGTGGCCCTGGTAGCCGACAGCCTCGGCCACCATCAGCGCCAGCATCGCGATGCGCACCTCTTCGCCGCTGCCGGCGTTCAGGTGAGCGCACTGCGGCGTGATGAGCGCGGCCAGCCGCTCGCGCGGTTGTGCCATCAGGTGCAGGCATGCGGCCGCCAGGTCGTCGACATGCAGGAACTCGCGCAGCGGCGTGCCACTGCCCCAGATGCAGACCTCGGGTGCGCCGGCCAGCAGCGCATCGTGGAAGCGCCGCACGAGCGCCGGCAGCACATGGCTGTCCTCGGCATGGAAGTTGTCGCCGGGTCCGTACAGATTAGTTGGCATCAGGCAGCGGAAGTCGGTGCCGTACTGCCGGTTGTAGCTCTCGCACAGCTTGATGCCGGCGATCTTCGCGATCGCATACGGTTCGTTGGTTGGCTCAAGCGCGCCGCCTAGCAGGTATTCCTCGCGCATCGGCTGAGGCGCTGCGCGCGGATAGATGCACGACGACCCGAGAAACAGCAGTCGCTGCACACGATGCTTCCAGGCCGCGTGGATCACGCTGCTGGCGATCGCCAGGTTGTGGCGGATGAATTCGGCCGGATAGGCCTGGTTGGCGTGGATGCCGCCGACCCGTGCGGCGGCGAGGTAGACGGTGTCAATACCGGCTCCGGCGAAGAAGGCGTCGACGGCGGCGGCGTCGCACAGGTCGAGTTCGTCATGGCTGCGCAGTAGCAGCTGGCAATGACCGCGTGCGCGCAGCGTGCGCACCAGCGCGGCGCCGACCATGCCGCGGTGGCCGGCGACAAAGATACGTTCCGGCGCGTCCTTATTCATGGTGCGCGAAGGCGGTGAAGCCACTGCTTTTGACGAGGGCATACTTGCGTGCGGCGGCCAGGTCGGCGTCCACCATCTCGCGTACGAGCTCGGCGAACGTCGTGCGCGGCATCCAGCCCAGCTGGTCGCGCGCCTTGCCGGCATCGCCGAGCAATGAATCGACCTCGGTCGGGCGGAAGTAGCGCGGGTCGATGCGCACGATCACCTGGCCGCTACGCAAGCCCGCGTGCTCGCCGGCCGATTCGACGACGCCGCGCTCGTCGCACCCGCTGCCTTGCCAGCATAGCGTGATGCCCAGCGTCTGCGCAGCCAGCTCGACGAACTCGCGCACGCTGTACTGGCGGCCGGTGGCGATGACATAGTCTTCCGGCTCCTGCTGCTGCAGCATCAGCCACTGCATTTCCACATAGTCGCGCGCGTGGCCCCAGTCGCGCCGCGATGCAAGGTTGCCGAGATACAGGCAGTCCTGCTGGCCAAGCGCGATGCGCGCCAGCGCGCGTGTGATCTTGCGTGTTACGAAGGTCTCGCCGCGCAGCGCTGATTCGTGGTTGAACAGGATGCCATTGCACGCGTACATCCCGTAGGCCTCGCGGTAGTTGACCGTGATCCAGTATGCATACAGCTTTGCGGCCGCATACGGGCTGCGCGGATAGAACGGGGTGTCTTCGGTCTGCGGCACCTGCTGCACTTTGCCGAACAGTTCCGACGTCGACGCCTGGTAGAAGCGGGTCTTCTGCTGCAGGCCGAGGATGCGAATCGCCTCCAGCAGCCGCAGCGTGCCAAGCGCATCGGAGTTTGCGGTGTACTCGGGCTCTTCGAAGGACACCGCGACATGGCTCTGCGCGGCCAGGTTGTAGATCTCGTCCGGCTGCGCCTGCTGAATCACGCGGATCAGCGAGGCGGTGTCCGTCATGTCGCCGTGGTGCAGGATGAAGCGCCGGCCAGCCTCGTGCGGGTCCTGGTACAGATGGTCGATGCGGCCGGTATTGAATTGCGAGCCGCGCCGCTTGATGCCATGCACGACATAGCCCTTGGCCAGCAGCAGTTCCGACAGCAGCGCGCCGTCCTGGCCGGTGACGCCGGTGACCAGGGCGACCCGGCTGGCATGCGCTTGGTTCGCTTCGTTGGGGATCATGGAGGTCTGCCTGTGCGGCGCAGTGGAACAAGGGTTCATTGTGGGTGCGCTGCGGCGGCGGCGATTGCGATCGCGCAGCCGGCGCAAAGCGGTGCGGATTTGCTCAATAGCCGTCCGGGTTCATCTGCTGCCAGCGCCAGTGGTCGGCGCACATCTGTGCAAGGTCTTTTTGCGCGTGCCAGCCGAGCAGCGCGGCGGCCTTCGCCGGCGACGCGTAGCAGGTGGCGACATCGCCGGGCCGGCGTGGCACGGCGCGGGTGGGGATCGCACGGCCGCAGGCGCGCTCGAACGCCGCCACCGCCTGCAGCACGCTGGCGCCGCGGCCGGTACCGAGATTGACCGTGAACGAGCCACTGGTGTCAAACAGCCGCTCGAGTGCGGCCAGGTGGCCGCGCGCGAGGTCGGTCACATGGATGTAGTCGCGCACGCCGGTGCCATCGGTGGTCGGATAGTCGTCGCCGAACACCGCGAGATGCGGCCGGCGCCCGGCGGCGACCTGCGCGATGTAGGGCATGAGGTTGTTTGGCACGCCGCGCGGGTCTTCGCCGATCAGGCCGCTCTCGTGCGCACCGGCCGGATTGAAGTAGCGCAGCGTGGCGATGCGCCATTCGGGATCGGCGTGCGCAAGGTCGGCCAGCACTTGCTCGACCATCAGCTTCGAGCGGCCATAGGGGTTGGTCGCGCCGGTCGGCGCGTCTTCGCTCACGGGTACCGACTGCGGGTCGCCATAGACCGTGGCCGACGAGCTGAACACCAGCTTGCGCACGCCCTGCTGGTGCAGCGCGCGCAGCAGCGACACGCTGCCGCAGAGATTATTGTCGTAGTAGTCCAGTGGCTGCGTGACCGAATCGGCGACCGCCTTCAGCCCGGCAAAATGGATCACCGCCGCGATCGGCTCGTGCTGCAGCAGCCTCGTCAGCGCCGCATGATCGCGCACGTCGAGCAGATGGAAGGGCAGCGCGCGGTCGGTGATCTGCTCGACACGGGCGATCGCACGCGGCGAACTGTTGCTGAGATTGTCGATGCCGATGACCTGCCAGCCTGCCTGCATCAGGCAGGTGCAGGTATGCGAGCCGATGTAGCCGCTGGCGCCGGTGACGAGGATGGTGTGTGCCATGCCGCGAGCGCTGGTATCAGTGCATGCCGGAAGCCAGCATGCGCGACTGGCCCGGCATGACGTCGTGCGCCTGCGTGGCGGCCGCCGGCAGCTGGTTGAGGAAGCGCCGGAACTCGTCGGCCACTTCCGGGTGGCGCAGCGCGAACTCGACGGTCGCCTGCAGGTAGCCCTGTTTGGTGCCGCAGTCGAAGCGCCGTCCCTCGAACTGATAGGACAGCACCGCCTCGCACTGCATCAGCCGGGCGATGCCATCGGTGAGCTGCAGCTCGCCGCCGGCGCCCGGCGTGATCTCGCGCAGATGGCGAAAGATCGACGGCGTCAGGATGTAGCGACCGACCACGGCCATGTTCGACGGGGCCTGCTGCGGTGCCGGCTTCTCGATGATGCCGTCAAGTTTCAGCAGCCGGTCCGCCACCGGCCGGCCCTCGACGATGCCATAGGCGCCGCTTTGCTCCATCGGGATCGCCTCGACGCCGAGGATGCTACTGCCGTAGTGTGCGTGCAGATCGACCATCTGTCGCATCACCGGCACCGGTGCATCGAGCAGGTCGTCGGCGAGGATGATGGCGAACGGTTCATCCTGCACCAGCCGCTCGGCGCACAGCACCGCATGGCCGAGCCCGAGCGCTTCGGACTGGCGCACATAGAAGCATTGCACTGCGTCCGGCTTGATCCGGTGGATCAGCTGCAGCAGCGCATCCTTGCGCCGCGCGACCAGCTCGGCCTCGAGCTCGTAGGCCTTGTCGAAATGATCCTCGATGGCACGCTTGTTGCGGCAGGTAATGAAGATCAGCTCGGTGACGCCGGCCTCGATCGCTTCCTCGACTGCATACTGGATCAGCGGCTTGTCGACCACCGGCAGCATCTCTTTCGGGCTGGCTTTGGTGGCTGGCAGGAAGCGGGTGCCGAGCCCGGCTACCGGGAACACGGCCTTGCTGATTTTTTTACGCATGGATATCCGGATCGGTTGAAGGGCGGGTGCGCAACAGCAGCAGCGACACCAGCGTGGCGGTACCGATATCAAAACACCAGTCGATCAGGGACGCGTTGCGATAGGGCAGAAGGGACTGGATCGCCTCGTCGGCCAGGCCGAGCAGCGCAATGGTGCCGAGCGTGACGGCGGCGCGATGCAGCGGCGGCGCGGCGACGGCGGCGAAGCACAGCAGCGTCATCAGCCCATAGGCGAGTATGTGCAGCAGTTTGTCACCGACACGCGCGGACAGCAGGTCGGCCTGCCCGGGTACGGCGCCGGCGCCCACCATCAGCAGGAAGAACAGCGCGAGCAGGCTGAGCCAGAACGGGCGCACGCTCATCCGGCGCGCCCGTACGGGTCGGCCAGGCGCACGATGTCGTCCTCGCCGAGGTAGCTGCCGCACTGCACCTCGATCAGCTGCAGCGGTAGCCGGCCCGGGTTCGCCAGCGCATGGACCACGCCAACACCGATGAAGGCGCTCTCGTTCTCGGCCAGCAGGCAGGTCTGGCCGGCGCGGGTGACGCGCGCGGTGCCGGACACGACGGTCCAGTGCTCGGCGCGATGGTGGTGCTTCTGCAAAGACAGGCTGGCGCCGGGCGCGACGGTCAGGCGCTTGACCTGGTAGCGCTCACCACGCACCAGCACCTCATAGCGACCCCAGGGGCGCTGTACCGCGCGGTGCTCGCGCCATTCGGGCCGGCCGTCCTGCTGCAGCCGTTGCACCAGCTCGCGCGTGCGCGGTGCCTGCGCCTGTGGCAGGACCAGCAGCGCGTCATCGGTGTCGACAATGACGATGCCGTCGAGGCCGCAGGCCGCCACCAGCCGCGGGCCGGCATGCACATGGCAGTCGCGGCAGTCGTCCAGCAGCACATCGCCGCAGCTGGCATTGCCGTCGCGGTCGCGCGGCGCGTTCTCCCACACCGATGACCATGAGCTGATATCGGACCAGCCGGCGTCCAGCGGCAGCAGCGCTGCATGGGTGCTGCGCTCCATCAGTGCGCGATCGATCGATAGGTGCGGGCTGTCCGCATAGGCAGCGGCCGCCAGCCGCACGACACCCGTGGCACGCACGGCGTCGCGTTCGGCATGTTCGGCGGCGCGGTGTACCGATGGCGCATGTTCGGCCATTTCCTGCAGCAGGCGACGGCCGCTGAACAGGAACATGCCGCTGTTCCACAGGCACTGCCGCGCAGCGATCAGCTGTTCCGCGTGCGCCCGCTCGGGCTTGTCGATGAACGCGTGCACGCGGCGCGCGCCGCACGCCAGTTCGGCGCCGGGTTGCAGGTAGCCGTAGCCGGTGTCGGGTGCGCTGGCGGCGATGCCGAAGCTCATCAGCAAGCCGCTGCGCGCGGCATCAGCGGCGGCACGCACGGCATTGCCGAAGGCCGCCAGGTCGCGCAGCAGGTGATCACACGGCAGTACCAGCATCAGTGCATCGGCATGCGTGCGCAGCAGGTGCAGCGCGGCGCAGGCGATGGCCGGCGCCGTGCCGCGCGCCACCGGCTCGAGCAGCAGCGTCGCGTCGCGCCTGCCAAGCTCCTCGAGTTGCGCGGCAGCGAGGAAGCGGGACGGCTCGGTGGTCAGCAGTAGTGGCGCACTCGGTGTCAGCGCTGCACAGCGTTGCAGCGTCTGCTGCAGCAGGCTGTGCTCGCCGTGCAGGCGCAGAAATGGTTCCGGCAGACTTTCGCGCGACAGCGGCCAGAGCCGCATACCGGCGCCGCTGCACAGCACGACCGGCACCAGGGGCAGGTGATTCATGGGTTCAGGTCCTTCGGAGAGACGCGTTGATGCGGCGGCGTTCGCTGTGGCCCGGGTCGGTGCGTCAATAGGCGTTGGCGCCGCTCCAGCCGCGCAACGCTGTCCATGCAACGATTTTCAGATCCATCCAGAACGACCAGTGCCGTATGTAGTCCAGGTCGAGCTCAATGCGGCGGGCCATTTTTTCGAGGCTGTCGGTCTCGCCGCGACAACCGTTAATCTGCGCCCATCCGGTGATGCCCGGTTTGACGCGATGCCGTTGCATGTACATGGCCAGTTTGTCCTTGTACAAATCGTTGTGCTGCAGCGCATGGGGACGCGGGCCGACCACCGACATCTCGCCCATCAGCACGTTGAAGAATTGCGGCAGCTCGTCGAGGCTGGTGCGGCGCAGGACGCGCCCGAGCGGTGTCACGCGCGGGTCGTCGCGGCGCGCTTGTGTGAGCCGGCCGTCGCTTTCGTCGTGCAGGTGCATGCTGCGGAATTTCAGCACCCGGAACGGGCTGCCGTTGAGTCCGATGCGCGGCTGGCTGAACAGCACCGGGCCGGGCGAGGTGCATTTGATGGCGATCGCGATCGCCAGCAGCAAGGGCGACAGCGCCAGCAGCGCGGCTGCGGCGAACAGGCGGTCGAACAGCTCTTTGCCTAGCTGCGCGATGCCGCCGGCGGCGGGACGGTTCAGCTCGATCGCAGGCAGGCCAAGAAGGTCGCCCGCACGCGGGCTGAGCATGTGTAGCGCGGCCATGTCCGGGATCCAGCGGATGTCGACCAGTGCGTTCCCGAGCTGGCGCTTGAGGGCGGGCAGGCGGGCGCTGGCCGACAGTGGCAGCGCGATCCAGACTTCGTGCGCGCAATGGCGCTCGACAGCCTGGGCGATCTGATCGACGCTGGCCAGTGCGTCGATGCGTGCATCGAGCGGCGCGGCGCCGCTGTCGTCGCAGGTTGCGACGATGCGGTAGTTGCCGTCATGCCGCTGGCGCGCGCGCCGGTGCAGCTCGCGTCCGGTATCACCGTAGCCGACGATGATCACGCGGCGCGGATTGACGCGGCGCTCGCGCCAGCGCGCCGACACGGCCTGTAGCAGAGCGCGTGCCGGCATCACGCGCGCGTTGGCAGGGCGGTGGCAGGAGCGCCGGCAGGCGCGACCGTGCGGCCAGCGTGGTCGGCGTTGTGCGCTTGGAGCGGGTCATGCAGGTCCATGGCCGGGTCTTTCGTTCAGGAGGCCTGCGCTGCGCCGGGGCGGCAGGGGCCGCAGCGGGCCGCAGGCAGGCTTGCCGCGGTTGGAGCGTGGGTTGCCGGCGCGAGTGCCGGGAATTGGGCGGCATCAATCGGCCCGTGGTGCCTGCGATACCCGGCTGTGCTCGGGTATCATCGCGACCATGGATAAGGATCAAACCAAGCAGGCGAGCCTGTATGAACTGGTCGGCGGCGACGCGAAGTTGCGCGAGCTGGTCGACCGTTTCTATGACCTGATGGATCTCGAACCGCAGTTTGCGGCGCTGCGCGCGATGCACCCGCCCTCACTCGACGGTTCGCGTGACAAGCTGTACCGCTTCCTGTCCGGCTGGACCGGCGGGCCGGATACTTACACCCCGAAGTACGGGCCGGCATTCCTGCGCGCGCGCCACCTGCCGTTTCCCATCGGTTCGCAGGAACGCGACGAGTGGCTCACCTGCATGCTGCTGGCCATGCGTGACCTCGGCTACACGGACGGTAAGGAAGACCTGCTGCTGCAGGCCTTTTTCAGGACGGCGGACTGGATGCGCAATAAGGCCGACTAAGCGTCGGCGCGCGCCCGCTCAGATCAGCCCGTTGAACGGAATCACGCCAACCGGCTGGCCGGCCGCGATATCGCCGGCGTCGTGATCGAGGACCACCATGCCGTTGGCTTCCGACATTGAGCTCAGGATGCCGGAGCCTTGCGCACCGGTCAGGCGCACGCTGGCCACGCCGTTGGCGTCATAGTCCAGCACGCCGCGCTGGTACTCGGTGCGCCCGGGGCGCTTGCGAATGGTGTCGGTGCTGATGGCCCGCACCACAGGCAACACCGGCGGCGTCGTGCCCATGCGGCGGTAGATCGCATCGCGCGCAAAGAAGTAGAACGTCGCCATCACCGCGACCGGGTTGCCGGGCAGCCCGAAGAACAGGGCCTCATGGCCGTCGCAGCCGAGGCGGCCGAAGGCCATCGGCCGGCCGGGACGCATGGCGATCTTCCAGAACAGCACGTCACCGAGGCGCGCCATCATGTCGGCCGTATAGTCGGCGTCGCCGGCGGATACACCGCCGGTGGTGATGATCACGTCAGCCTGGCGGCAAGCGGCGCGCAGCGTGGTTTCCAGCGAGGCAGGATCGTCGCGCACTACGCCGAGATCAATGCCCTCGCAGCCGGCGCGCCCGAGCATCGCCTGCAGGGTGTAGCGGTTGCTGTCGTAGACGCAGCCCTCGTCGAGCGGCTGGCCGATCGAGCGCAGTTCGTCGCCGGTGGAGAAAAAGGCCACACGCAGCCGGCGCATGACGCTCAGCTCGCCGATACCGAGCGACGCAATCAGCCCGAGGTCGGATGGCGTCAGCAGGCGTCCCCGTGGCAGCGCGACGGCGCCGGCCGGCACATCTTCGCCGGCCAGGCGCCGGTTCGCACCGGGGCGGATCAGGTTGGCCGGTATCGTCACCGACTGCGCGCTGGCGCCTGTGGCCAGTTCATGCGGTAGCACGCTGTCGCAGCCGCGCGGAATCACCGCGCCGGTCATGATACGCACGCATTCGCCGGGCCGGACTTCCTGCCGGTACGGATGGCCGGCGAAGGCGCGGCCGACGATGCGCAGGGTCTGCTCGCCCGCCAGCAGGTCGCTGCCGCGCAGCGCATAGCCGTCCATGGCCGAGTTGTCGTGCGCGGGCACGTTGATCGGCGAGACGATGTCGGTCGCGAGCACGCGGCCGAGCGCCTGTCGCAGCGGCACGGCCTCGGTGTCGGTGATCGGGGTGATGCAGCGGGCGATCGCGTCGCGGGCGACCTCGACACGCAGGGAATCAGGCGTATAGCCGTCGACGGCGCCTGCGATCTGGTTCAGCGGGGAGGACATGGTGCGCGTGAATGCGTGCGGGGCCGGGATGGTGCTGCAATTCAGCCGCCGATGTAAGACATCTCCACCTTCCGCACCGGCTGCGCCAATCCCTCGGTATTGATCGTCCTCAGTTCCGAGTAGCGGTCGTCGCGCTGTGCCCACAGGTGCGCGATGGCGGCGATGATCTCATCGTCGCTGTGGCCGCCGCGCAGCAGGGCACGCAGGTCATGGCCGCCGGTGGCGAACAGGCAGGTAAACAGCTTGCCCTCGGTCGACAGGCGGGCGCGGTTGCAGTCGCTGCAGAAGGCCTGCGTGACGCTCGAGATCACGCCGACTTCGCCGCCGCCATCGGTATAGCGCCAGCGCTCGGCGGTTTCACCAGTGTAGTTCGGCTCGATCTCTTCCAGCGGCATCTGCTCGCTGATGCGCCGCACCACCTCGGCCGACGGAATCACCTCGTCCATCTTCCAGCCGTTGGACGCGCCGACATCCATGTATTCGATGAAGCGCAGGATCACCGGGCTGCCCTTGAAGTGGCGCGCCATCGGCACGACTTCCTGGTCATTCATGCCGCCCTTGACGACCATGTTGACCTTGATCGGGCCCAGCCCGACGCGGTGCGCGACATCGATGCCGTGCAGCACGTCGGCCACCGGGAAGTCAACGTCGTTCATTCGCTTGAAGGTGGCGTCATCGAGTGAGTCGAGCGATACGGTCACGCGCTTTAAGCCGGCGTCTTTCAGCGACTGCGCCTTCTTCGCCAGCAGCGAGCCGTTGGTGGTCATGGTCAAATCGAGCGGCTTGCCGTCCGGCGTGGTCAGCGCGGCCAGCATCTCGATCAGCTTCTCGATGTTCTTGCGCAGCAGCGGCTCGCCGCCGGTCAGCCGGATCTTCTCGACGCCATGGGCGATGAAAATCTTTGCGATCCGCGTGATCTCCTCGAACGACAACAGCAGGCTGTGCGGCAGGAACTGGTGGTCCTTGTCGAACACTTCCTTCGGCATGCAGTACACGCAGCGGAAGTTGCAGCGGTCGGTCACGGAAATCCGCAGGTCGCGCAGCGGCCTGCCACGCCGGTCGGACAATAGTCCGGTGGCGGGAATGAGCTTTTCCGGGATATGCGGCACGGCCTGCAGGTAGCGCAGGTCGGCCACCGGGATGATGCGTTCTGTCATGTTTGCGAGGGCAGGAGGTTGGCTTCCTGCGTGTGAAACTGCCTGTTCCGGTCGGGTCGTGCCGGCACTAAAAAGCCGGCCGGATCGGCAGGTAAGATACCACGAGGCCAGCGACCGCACAGGCGATAATCAGCCGGATTGTGCTGACTTGATAGCGCAGCAGCGCGACTGCGGCGCTGGCGGCAATCGCGAGCGCCACCCAGTCCCAGCGCGCCGGCGGCAACTCGAGATGGAAAACGTGCAGCGCAAAGAAAGCGGCGAGGCTGACGATGACGCCGACCACGGCGGCGGTGATCGCGGTCAGCGGCGCGGTCAGCCGCAAGTTGTCGCGCGTGGCCTCGACCAGCGGGCCGCCGGCCAGGATGAACACGAAGCTGGGCAGGAAGGTGAAGAAAGTGGCCACCAGCGCCCCCGCACAGCCGGACCAGAACAGCGCGAGCGGGCCGAATACTTCCTTGCTCCAGCCGCCAACGAAGCCGACGAAGGAGACGATCATGATCAGCGGGCCGGGGGTGGTTTCGCCGAGTGCGAGGCCGTCGATCATCTGCGACGCGCTCAGCCAGCCGAAGTGCTCCACTGCGCCCTGGTAGACATAGGGCAGCACCGCATAGGCGCCGCCGAAGGTCAGCAGTGCGGCCTTGGTGAAGAACCAGCCCATCTGCACCAGCGGATTGCGCCAGCCGAACGCGAGGGTCAGCAGGGCCAGTACGACAGCGCCGATCGCGATGCCGGTGCCGACGGTGAACAACAGCTTGCGCAGGCTCAGGCGCGCATGCGCCGGCGGCGGCGTATCGTCGTCGATCAGTGCCGGCGCGTGGGATTTTTGTGCCGCTGCATGGGCGCCGCCGAGCCGGAAGCGCTCCGGCGCCAGTTGTCCCCCCACTGCGCCGAGCAGCGCGGCCAACCCTATCACGGCCGGAAAGGGTGCATCGACAAAGCTGATCAGCAGGAAGGACAGGCAGGCGATGACGACCAGCCAGCCGTTCTTCAGGCTGCGCCGGCCGATGCGCCAGGCCGCCGCCAGCACGATCGCGACCACGGCCGGCTTGATCCCGTACAGGATGCCGGCCACCACCGGCACGTCGCCGAAGGCGAGATAGATCCAGGACAGCGCGATCAGGATCAGCAGCGACGGCAAGACGAACAGGGTGCCGGCCAGCAGGCCGCCGGCAGTGCGGTGCATCAGCCAGCCGATGTAGGTCGCCAGTTGCATCGCCTCGGGGCCGGGCAGCAGCATGCAGTAATTCAGCGCATGCAGGAAGCGCTGCTCGGAAATCCAGCGCTTCTTGTCGACCAGGTCGTAATGCATCAGCGCGATCTGGCCGCTCGGGCCGCCGAAGCTGATGAAGCCCAGTTTCAGCCAGTAACGGAACGCGTCACGCAGCGAGACGCTCTCCGCTGCTGCGCCGGCTGCTGCGACCTGGTCGCCGCAAGCCATTACATGTTCGGGTAGTTGGGGCCGCCGCCGCCTTCCGGCGTGACCCACACGATGTTCTGCGTCGGGTCCTTGATGTCGCAGGTTTTGCAGTGCACGCAGTTCTGCGCATTGATCTGCAGCCGCTCGGCGGGCCCGTCCTGCACGAATTCATAGACGCCGGCCGGGCAGTAGCGCGATTCCGGTCCGGCGTAGCGGGCGAGGTTGATTGCGGTCGGCACGCTCGCGTCCTTCAGGGTCAGGTGCGCGGGCTGGTGCTCGTTATGGTTGGTATTCGAGATGAACACCGACGAAAGCCGGTCGAAGGTGAGTACGTTGTCCGGCTTCGGGTAGGCGATCGGCTGGAATTCCGCTGCCGGACGCAGGCATTCATGGTCCGCATGCTGGTGATGCAGCGTCCATGGCGCCTTGCCGCGCAAGAGTACCTGGTCGATGCCGACCATCAGCGTGCCCAGGACCAGCCCTTTGCTCATCCACGGCTTGAAGTTGCGCGCTACGTGCAGCTCGTCATGCAGCCACGATTGTTCGAAGGCGGCCGGGTAGGCGCTCAGCTCGTCCTGCGCGCGGCCGGCGGCGAGTGCGTCCACCGCCGCTTCGGCCGCCAGCATGCCGGACTTCATCGCCGCATGGCTGCCCTTGATGCGGCTCGCATTCAGGAAGCCGGCGTCGCAACCGATCAGGGCGCCGCCGGGGAAGCTCAGTTTCGGCAGCGACTGCAGGCCGCCTGCGGTGATCGCGCGCGCGCCGTAAGACAGGCGTTTGCCGCCTTCGAAGAAGCCGCGGATCGCCGGGTGCGTCTTGTAGCGCTGGAATTCCTCGAACGGTGACAGGTAGGGATTCTGGTAGGACAGCCCGACCACGCCTACCTGAAGCCCGCAGCAGAATGCAAACCCATCGGCTACCCCAAGCCCGATGGCAAGCTCACCTTTGACCGCTTGAGCAGCGTGTTCATAAGCAACACCAACCATGAAGAGCAGCAGCCCGCACACTTGACGCTCAAAGACGCCTCAGTGCCCGTGAGCATCAACCTCGCCAAATACGCCGGCCCCGAGGCCCGCTACTGCCC
>JACCDS011359823.1_pt1 | contig 37256 bp, 33 predicted proteins | sample 7446441 | NCBI WGS metagenome assembly JACCDS01 (sample SAMN15323445, study PRJNA562643) | freshwater metagenome | isolation source: river surface water | place: USA:Blue River Watershed | collected 2017-08-17
CAGATTTTTTCAAGGTTCCGATATCTCCACCTGAGCCTTTGATCCACATTACCTCTGTCTCAGATCCCGTTAAAGGATCCTTGTCTTTTATTTTTACGGAGGTATTTCCCCCACCATAATTTGTGATGCGTAAATCCGCTCCTAGAATGTTCGAACGATAGATGAATAGATCGACTTCATTTCCGGCAAGCGCAGCTGCTTTTGCGTCATCCCAGAGATATGATACGTGTTTGTACATGTTAAATTTATTTTTTTGTAATTGCATTGATAAAAGGACTCAATGGCCCTAGTCTACCTAGGGTAGTTCAAATTATTTTTTAGCCTTAATCAGATTTTCAATTAACTAATTGGTAAAAAAAGAGACGCGAAAATCGCGTCTCTCAAAATCTATTTCTTTTTCTTCGGTTGCGCCATGTCCATGTAGTCCACAACTAAACTACCCAGAGCTTTAACTCCCACTTGGAATTGACTTTCATCTAAGTAAAAGTCTGGTGTGTGGTGACCAGCCACTTCGTTCGCCTTTTTATTATCAGGTCTTGCCCCTAAAAAGAAGAAGAAACCAGGAACTTTTTGTTGGAAGAAGGAGAAATCCTCTGCACCTGTGTGCGCTGGAACTGTTCTAACCCGATCTTTACCATTCACACCTTGCAAAGTAGGCAACATTTTCTCCACCAATTGCGGATCATTATAGGTCATAGGATATCCTGTTCCAATCGTCACATCCGCTTTACCCCCACCACTTTCGGCAATATTGGTTGCGATATCTTTGATTCGCTTATGCACTAATTCACGTTGTGCTGTTCCAAAAGTCCGAATGGTTCCAATCATATGAGAAGATTCCGGAATGATATTTTGGCGAATACCACTGTGAATCGCACCCACGGTAACAATCGCAGGGTCCTCTGTAATATTAACCGAACGTGAAACGATTGTTTGTAGCCCCATCACAATTTGAGATGAAATCACAATCGGGTCAATTCCAGTCCAAGGACTTGCGCCATGCGCTTGTTTTCCTTTGACCTTGATGTCTAATTGATCCACAGCTGCCATCGTTGCCCCTGGTTTATATTCAATCACCCCGTTGTCATTTCCAGCGCCAATGTGTAAACCAAAGATCACATCGACTTTTGGATTTTCTAACACACCCTCTTTCACCATTAATTCAGCACCTGCTAGAATAGTCTCGCCTTTGTCATTGTAAACGCCTTCTTCTGCCGGCTGGAAAATGAATTTCACAGTTCCCGCTAAATTTGCTTTCTCTGAGGCTAAAATCTCTGCAACGCCCATCAATATAGCCACATGAGAATCATGACCGCAAGCATGCATAACACCTGTTTTTTGGCCATTAAAATCAGTTACAACCTTAGATTTAAAGGGTATATCGACACGCTCCGATACCGGTAAACCATCCATATCCGCACGCAATGCAACGACTGGACCTGGTTTCCCACCTCTCAGAATTCCTACCACACCTGTATTAGCTACCTTTTCTTGCACCTCTATACCTAAAGAACGTAAATGTGCTGCTACAATTCCGGCAGTCCTCACTTCTTGGTTTCCTAATTCAGGATGTTCGTGAAAATCACGGCGCCACGCAATAACTTTGTCTTTCATGGCATCTGCTTTTTGAGCGATGACCGGTTTCAAATTAGATTGCGCATCCGCTAAAAAGGGAGCAGCTAATAAGCTGATTAAAGCAATTTTTTTCATAGTGTTATTTGTTTATTTGTATCCCCATCCACGCATAATCGCAATATTTTGCTTCATACAATCCAATGGTTTTAATCCTTGATATGATTCTTGTTCAATAATAAAATGTTTCGTTCCACCTTCTTTATCTCCTAACTTAACTAAAGCTTGAACGTCTATTTGGCCTGAACCTTTGCCTAAAACGGTGGATTCGAATTTCTCATGTCCAGCGGATGATGGAACCTCATCTTTCACGTGCATTGACACGAAACGACCTGGGAATTTCTTCATAACCTCGGCAGGAACTCCTCCTCCGTTAATCATATTACCAATATCTAATTGTTGAGCAACCAGCGTAGGATCGGTATTATTCAACATAATGTCATATAATAATTCACCATCTAGTTTCTCAGAGAACTCGAAATCGTGATTGTGGTAGCCGAAACGCATGCCAGATTTTTGACATAATTCACCAGACTTATTAAAGATATCCATGTACTTTAATAATAAGTTCTTATCCTTGCGAATTCCCATATCGATGGACGGACTTATGACTAATTCCTGACCCATGACAGCCGCATCTTCTACTGTATATTTCCAAAGATCAGTAAAGTCATTCTTCGCATCATCCCAATGCATTTTACCCATTACTGTATGACCTGAAGGCATTTTCATCCCTAAATCATCTAGGCGCTTCTTGAATTCTTTAGCCTCCCATCCATAAAATTTACGGCCGATGTAATTCGCATGCTCCACATATTTATAACCCATTTGCGCTAAAGCTTCTAAAGTAGATTGTGGATCTCGTTTCATATCATCGCGAACCGAGTACAATTGAATTCCTACTAATTTCTTGTATTTAGCTACAGCTAAAGCTTGCAAAGCAGGAGAGGCGAAAGCCAAAGCGCCCAACCCAAAGGCTGAATTGCGCAAAAAAGAACGTCTAGATTGATTCATAATTGATAGGTTTAATTCGTTGTTCAAGCTACAAATTCTATTTCTATTTTACAAAATTCCCGTAACTTCGAATCATGATGCAGCCCCTCGCAGAACGAATGCGCCCTACTATATTGGATGAGTACATTGGCCAAGAAAAGGTGGTGGGCCCCAATGCTCCTTTACGAAAAGCGATCGAGGCGGGACATTTGCCGTCTTGTATATTATGGGGACCTCCAGGAGTGGGAAAAACGACATTGGCGAATCTTTTAGCAGGTGCTTTAAAACGGACTATGTACTCACTTTCTGCAGTGCAATCTGGGGTGAAAGAAGTGCGAGAAACCCTAGAATTAGCGAAGAAGAATCGCATGTTCGAAGCACAATCACCTATCCTATTCATCGATGAGATTCACCGTTTTTCGAAATCCCAACAGGACTCGCTTTTAAATGCCGTGGAAAAAGGAATCGTCACCTTAGTGGGTGCGACGACAGAAAACCCGTCCTTCGAGGTTATTTCGGCCCTTTTATCTCGCTGCCAAGTGTACGTTTTAGAATCACTTTCGAATGAGCACTTGAATCAGATGCTTTCCAAAGCCATCGCATCCGATTCTCTATTTAAGAATAAAACCATAACCCTTAAGGAGACCGATGCTTTATTCCATTTTTCAGGTGGAGACGGAAGGAAATTATTGAATCTTTTTGAGTTATTAATCACAACCGAAGGCGGAAACGAACTCGAAGTAACCAATGCCCTAGTCACTGAAAGATTACAAAAGAATCTGGCGCAATACGATAAAGACGGAGAACAACATTACGATATTATTTCGGCTTTCATCAAATCGATCCGAGGATCAGATCCGGATGCGGCGGTTTATTGGTTAGCCCGAATGCTGGTGGGTGGAGAATCCTTGGAATTCATCGGTCGTCGACTGTTGATTCTAGCCTCTGAGGATATTGGATTAGCTAATCCAAATGCACTACTGTTAGCCCAATCTTGTTTCGATTCGATCAGAGTGATTGGGAATCCCGAGTCACGCATCATTTTATCACAAACCGTTATTTATTTAGCGACTTCGCCCAAAAGCAATTCAGCCTACAACGCCATCAACAAAGCCATGGCCTATGTAGATCAAACAGGGGATTTGCCTGTGCCTTTGCATTTACGCAATGCACCCACGCGAATGATGAAAGATTTGAATTATGGGGCGGATTACAAATACCCGCATGATTTTCCGGGAAATTGGGTGGAGCAGAATTATTTTCCAGAAGTTCCTTCGAGGCCAATCTTTTACAAGCCTGCTGATCAGGACAAAATTAATCGTGGCACTCCATCAAAATAAGCGCCCCACTTTCGTACGAAATTTTCACAATTCCATCCTCCCTTGCTTCGTTGCTTGAACTTGTTTGAGTGCCCAGTTTTAACAAGGGATGGTTTAAATCGTAAAGCAAGCCTGTTGAGGTAACGTTTTCCGCCTTCCCGTAAGGAATCAGAGAAATAGGCGTCCCCGCTGGATACCATTTTTCAAAATTCAGAGGCAATAAATACGAGGTCGAATAATCATCAAAGAACACAATTTTTAGTTTATACCCGTAGCGTACGAGAGAATGGAAATTATTTAGCGTGTGATCCATCCGCTTTCCCGACGCCCAAACGACATTAACGGCAGGATAACCCTCCTCAATTAAGTATTCAAAAGCCTTTTCTAGATCGGTTAAATTTTGATCAGGTGTATGGATTTTTTTCAAGGGATAATCGGTGTAATCCGCCTCGTGTGTATGATCAAAATCTCCTAACCAAACATCCACTTTGATTCCTAAAGAAACCACTCGCTCAATGGCACCATCTAACACCACTACTGTAGGAGACCACTCTAATAATTGCTCCACTAAATCCAAAGAACAGGCCTCCCCATTCGCGATAATGAGCGCGGGTTCTTGCTTGTCTCGAATAATGTGGTGAGAGGACATATTAGGCTTGAAAATCGGATTTGCCGCCAGACTTTGAAATCAGCTTTGTTTCTTTAATTATGATGCCTTTAGACACCGATTTACACATATCGTAAACTGTTAATGCAGCCACTGAGGCTCCTACTAAAGCTTCCATTTCTACTCCCGTCTTCGCTTCTAAGCGACAAATACAAGTAATGATTATTTGATCTGCCTGAACTTCCGTCTCAAACTTACAAGAATCAAGGCCGAGCGGATGACATAATGGGATTAAATCTGATGTCTTTTTCGCGGCCATCGTACCGGCAATAATTGCCGTTTGAAGGATACTCCCCTTTTTATTTTGCCAGCCAGCTTCCTCAAAATGCTGCACAATTTCTGCTCCTAAATAAACGATGGATTGCGCTTTGGCTTCTCGAACCGTCTCGTTTTTTGCACTAACATCCACCATTCCTGGGGTGCCATCCGATTGTAAGTGAGAAAAGTCTATTGACATAGCTGATTTGAAATTTAGAAGACAAAAATACGGGAGAATTAGCAAAAAATAGCGAAATTTATCAAATACGATAAAACACAACACATGATCAGCCCACTTGAAGCGATTGAACTTTTAAAAAACATTACCATTCCTTTCCGTACAGAGAAAATGCCTTTGGCAAAAACGCTAGGAATGAACATCGCCGAAAAAATCGTGGCAGATCGCGACTTCCCTCCCTTTGACCGTGTCATGATGGACGGAATCGCCGTAAAAGATATCACCGCACCTACCTGGAAGATTGAGGGCATTTTATTTGCAGGCGAACCTGTGAAAGCCATTAAGAAAACGGATGGGGCCTTAGAAATCATGACTGGCGCTACCGCTCCTCGAGGAACGGAGGCAATCATCAAAATCGAAGATCTGAGCATTGAAAAAAAGATAGCCACTTACATCGGTAAAACGCCTCTCGAAAAAGGGCAACATATCCATTTACAAGGGGCTGATGCGCCAGCGGGTTCTGTTTTAGTGAAGAAAAGAACGAAGATTGGACCTGTCGAAATCGCCATTGCCGCGACTGTAGGCAAAGCACACATTGAAGTAGAATCGAAGCCTCACGTACATATTTTCTCTACAGGAGACGAGATAGTAGGTTTACACGAGACACCAAAAGATCACCAGATTCGTAGCTCAAATGTGATGATGCTAAAGTCGGTTCTTTTGTCCAATGGATTCAAAGCCAATTCTAGCCACCTAGCCGATTCAGCGGAAAAAATTAAATCAAGTATCGATAAAGCATTGGAATCGAATGATATCATTTTATTGTCTGGTGGCGTTTCAGCGGGCAAAAAAGATTTAATACCAGGTGTTTTAGCGGAAGCTGGATTCGAAACGGTATTTCATAAAATTTCCCAAAAACCCGGCAGACCCTTGTTAGTGGCTACGCGTCCAGACGGAAAAGTGGTTTTTGCTTTTCCAGGAAACCCAATTTCAACGTTAACCTGTTTCTGGGTATACTTTCTTCCTTGGGTATCTGGCGAATGGCCGGAGTACCAGGTGAAAGAAATCAAATTCCTACCTAAACCATCCGCTGAATTAGACCAATGGATCCCTGTGGAAAATGGCGAGGTTTTAGCCCATAATGGATCAGGGGACTTGATTAATTGGTCGCGGGCGGATGGATTAGTTTGGCAAAAAGCAGGTGACAAATCGAAAAAATTACCCTATATTCCACTCAAATAAACGCGTATGGAACTGAAACTTCATACTTTCGATCTACCACTAAAACACACCTTCACGATTGCACACGAATCGAGAGATGTGCAGCCTACCTTAATTGTGGAATTGTGTTGGCATGGTAAAAGTGGATTTGGAGAGGCGACGGAGACCCCTTATTATGGGGTTACGATGGAAAAAATGAAGGCTCAGATTGAGTCAATAATCGATTTATTACCCCACGATATTCTTCCCCATCCGAGTGATTTTTGGGCGATGATGTCCAAGTCACTACTAGATGAACATCCGTTCGCCCTTTGTGCGCTGGATGTGGCCTATTGGGACCTGTGGGGTAAGACGCACAACAAGCCATTGTATGAAATATGGGACTTAGATATTACTAACAATCCCATCACAGATTACACGATCGGTATGGATAAGGTGGAGAAAATGGTTGCCAAAATGAAGGAGACCCCCTTCCCTCTCTATAAAATCAAACTAGGCACTCCAGACGATTTGGAAATCGTAGAAGCTTTGCGCCGCGAAACAAATGCGGTATTCAGAGTCGATGCGAATACTGCCTGGTCTGTTGAACAAACCATTTATTTCGCCCCTGAACTAGAAAAATTAGGAGTAGAATTCATTGAACAGCCCTTGAAAGCGGATAACTGGGAGGGAATGAAACGGGTATACCAAGAATCTACTTTACCTATTATTGCGGACGAAAGCTGTATTCTGGAATCTGATGTGGAGAAATGTGCCGGCTATTTTCATGGGATTAATATTAAATTAATGAAATGTGGCGGGCTCACGCCCGCTTTGCGAATGATAAAAAAGGCCAGAACTCTTGGCTTAAAAGTCATGGTGGGCTGTATGACCGAATCGACGATCGGCTGTTCTGCCATAGCACATTTACTTCCCTTATTAGATTATGTCGACATGGATGGCTGCCTTTTAGTGGATGATACCATATCAAAAGGCATCACCATTGAGTATGGTGTGGTATCTTATTCAAATTTACCTGGAACGGGTGCCACGTTGTTATGAGCTATTCGCTGCTAGAAAATCATATTCCAGGACGGAAAATAAACTATGAAGGAGCCGAATACCTTTGGCTCGGAGGTACGAATTACTTGGATATTGGTGCGCATCCTATCTTTCAAAATGCCTTAAAGGAAGGTATTGAACAGTATTCCCAAAACTTTGGCAGTTCTCGTCGCAACAATTTACAATTCTGCGTTTGGGAGGATTTTGAACAGGCTTTAGCCGTTCATTTTAACGTGGAAGCCGCCGCCTTGTGTTCTTCCGGTTTAGCCGCTGCACAAATTGCGGTCCAATTCGCACAGCAAAAAGGATTAAGCTTAAATCTAGCTCCTCAGGCACACCCTGCTTTGTGGCGCCACCCCTTCAAACCTTTCTCCGGGAGTTATTCTGAATGGATCTCTTCTCATCAAAAAGGACAAATTCTAGTCTCAGACGGCATCGGTACTCCTTGGATTAATTCCTTTGATTTCTCGTTTGCAAAAGCGATGGACCCAAGTAATTACTTAATCGTGGACGAGTCTCATCGAATAGGTATTCAAGAAATCCACCTTCCATGTGCGGGAAATTTACTTCAAACGGCCTCTCTTTCAAAAGCGTTTGGTTTGCCCGCTGGAGTTATTTTAGGATCTGAGAAAAATATTCAAGAAATTAAAAAAGATCCCTTTTGGGTTGGTTCATCTCCACCTAATCCTGCTTTTTGTCAGGCTGGATTGAAATCGATGGAGGCGTATAAAGAGCAAACTCAAAAGAGCAAAGCCTTGGCAGATCGCTTTGCAAATAATCTACAGGGTTTTGAGGTGGCTGTAACCTATCAAGCAGGTTATCCTGCTTTTTGTTCTAAAGCACCAGGCCTATTCGAACACCTCACATCATCTGGCATTTTAGTGAATCAATTTGCTTATCCAGATATTACTGCGCCACCCATTTGCCGCGCCATCTTACCCGCATGTCTAACATTAGAAGATATTGATGTGATTACAAATGCCATAAAAAGCTATGCCTAAATTCCTGTTTATATTACTGATCAGTATGAGTACATTCGCTCAAAAGCCCGTAAATATCCTAGAGAAATTATTGCTTTCTCATCCGGATAAATTCAAGAAACTAACGGATAATCCTGAAAAATACCGTCTCCAAATTCTCTATACGCAGATTGATCGAGATGCAAAAAATAAACCCACCTTGACAACCTATGCTTATCGGTCTGATTCAAACGAATATTTTTACCCAGCTAGTACGGTAAAATTAGCGGCAAGTGTTTTGGCTTTAGAAAAACTAAACGCCCTAAAAATAGATAAATCAACTACACTTCATACGCTAAAAAACCGCCCTTCTCAGCTTGAAATAAAGACCGATTCCACATCGGCTTCAGGCCTACCTACTATCGAGCATTATATTAAAAAGATACTTTTAGTCTCTGATAATGAGGCATATAACCGCCTGTATGAATTTTTGGGCCAAAGGCCTTTCAACGAAATCATGGCTAAAAAAGGATTCGAAGGCGTCCGACTGACACATCGCCTTCAAACTCCCTTGCCACGTTTAGAGAATCAATACACGAACCCGATTGAACTAGTTAATGCGGAAGGCAAAACGCTCTACAAGCAAGCAGAAGTCTTTAATGACCGACCATATGGAGCCAATAAGCCAATTTTAATTGGAAAAGGGACGATGAATGATGCAGGCGTAGTGGAAGATCATCCCCTAGACTTTAGTCTAAAAAACGCCTATCCATTACAAGCACAACATCTTTTTTTACAACGATTAATGCTTCCTGAGGCTTTTGCTAAAGAAGATCAATTCAAAATTTCGAAAGAGGATTACCAATTTCTGTATCAGTATATGTCCATGTATCCGACAGAATCGAAAGACCCTGTTTATCAAGAGGAGTTCGCGACCTATTGTAAATTCTTGTATTACGGTTCAGAAAAGAAGGCGACATTAAATCCCTCCATCCGAATTTTCAATAAAGTAGGAGATGCATATGGTTTCCTATTAGACAATGCTTATGTAGTAGATTTTGATAAAAAAATCGAATTTATTGTGACGGCCGTCTTGCTATGCAATGAGGACGAGATTTTCAACGATGAAAAATACGATTATGATACGATTGGTTATCCTTTCTACAAAAGCCTAGGTCAAGTGATTTATGATTACGAACAGAGTCGCCCTAAAAAGCACCTTCCTAATCTATCCCACCTGCGTTTTGATTACACTAAGTAGTTTTACGCTTAGCATAAATAAGTACCCCTATTCCAAATAGGACCGCTGGAATGGATAATATTTGACCCATGTTGAGCGTCAAATTGTTCTCAAATGAACTCTGATTTTCTTTTAAAAACTCATAAAAAAAACGAAGAGTAAATAGAACAATCATAAAAAGCCCAGTCAAAACACCGTTAGGTGTGTTTTGTTTTTGACGGCTCCACATCCAAAGCAAAAAAGCAAAAATAACTAAACAGGAAAGCGCCTCATATAATTGAGAGGGATGCCGAGGAACTACAAATGCGGCTAAGCCACTTGGATTGAACTCATAATCCCGCATAAATTTGAACCCCCATGGCAAATCAGTCGGTTTCCCAATGATCTCAGAATTCATCAAATTTCCAAAACGTATAAAGAATCCAGCCAAAGCAGTTACTATCACCATGCGATCAGTCACATACAAATAGGATTGATCTTTGTTCTTTTTAGTATACAAATAATAGGAAGTAAATAAACCAATAGCCGCTCCATGGGAGGCTAAACCAGAAAATGGAGGGGTGATCATTTGGATAAAAAACCGAACAGGATCAGCTAAAAGTAAAGGAAATTCATAAAAGAAATAATGCCCCATACGCGCACCCACAATTGTTCCCACCATGGTATACAATAACAATTGATCCGCTTGCTCTACTGGTCTCCCCTCTTTTTTAAACATATAACTTACGACCTGAAAACCGGCTAAAAAAGCTAGGGCAAAACAAAAACCATACCAACGAATAGGAAAACCCAAAAGGGTAATAATGGTAGGGTCAGCATTCCACTCAATAAATAATAAGCTCATAGTATTTTAGTCTTTCGACCAAAATTAAACATTATTTCTTTGAGTTTTTCACAAAAACTTGGATAGTCTTTTTAATAAACTTCGCAGGGTATAAACGATGAGGAAAGCCTAAGGACATGGCTTGAAAACTACAAAAAACGAGAATTAGGACAAAAAGCTGACGTTTTTTCATGGTGGTTTGTTAAATCTTTGGCAAAGATATAAAAACAAAAGGTACTTTGCAATACAAGGTACTATAAATTATCAATTAACTGATATTTTTGTATCCAAGATGCACTTGTTCGTCGATTAGTTGCTTTACATTTTCTTTTTTTTAGAGAATAAATATATAATTACATCGGTTTTACCGTTTGCTAGAACAAATCAATTTATAAAATCATGAAAACAAAAATTTCATTAATCGCGTTTGTTTCATTACTCGCATTAAATGCGTGTACAAAAGATCAAAATATAGCCCCACAAGAGGCTACAATGCTAGCACCTCAAGATGTACCTGTACTTGTCACACAAGCAGTGTCTAAGGTGTATCCAAAAGCGACATCTGTTGACTTTTCAACTCTTCAAACAAATTCGCTTTATGTTGCCAATGTTATCACCCCTACAACAGAGGCTCAAGTTGTCGTCTCTAATAAGGGGGTCATTAAGGAAGAGGCTGTGAAAATTGCTAAATCAGAATTGCCGGCCGCAATAGTCACCTACTTAGACACAAATTTCCCAGGAGCTACCTTTGAACATGCATTCAAAAAGACAAAAGGGGAAAAATTAGGTTTCAGAGTTGAATTAATTTTCAACAAGGAAAAATATTCTGTATTCTTTGATCAAACAGGTGCTTTTTTAAACCAAATAACGGGTTTACAAGGAAAACCTGGAAAGAAAGGTCTAGCACCAGTAGCTACAGAAATCGCCTTAACTGATTTACCTGCGGCAGTAAAATCCACCATTTCTGGATATACATTTAAAAGAGCCTTTTTAGTGAAAGATCCGAAAGGTATGGAAGTTTACCATATCCGTATTGACAAACTAGGAGTTCCCTACGATTTAGTAGTTGATGGAACTGGTACGATTTTAATGACAAAAGAGGTTAATACAAAAGGTCCGAATTTTACCAAAATTGAATTAAAGACACTACCAGATGGTTTAATTAGTTATTTAAATGCGAACGTCACGGGATATAAATTAGATTACGCTGTCGCTATTTTAAAAGATTCTGTCATTGTTGAATACCATGTAGGTGTTACCGTAGGCACCACTAAAAAAGATATTCATTTGGACGCGAAATTCCAGGTTCTACCTCAACATATGGGAGGAAAATCGGGTCACAATCCTCCAAATTTAGGCATTAAAGAATTGAAGGCTTCAGATTTACCTGCGACAGTTAAGTCCTACTTAGACAGTAAGTATGCAGGTTGGGCTTTTGTTAAAGGCGTAAGTGGTTCAGTGGATAATGTGGTGAAGTTTTATCACGTGGTAATCGAAGTGGCCACTAAAAAATATATGATTGAATTCGATGGCAATGGCACATTTAAGAAGGCCGTTTCTCTTTAAATTTAATCTCTATTGGATTTTAAAAAAGGCTTGCGATTGCAAGCCTTTTTTAAGTTATTAGAGCATGCAAAACATCGAACCATCGTTCCAATGGGAATCTATTTACGTCGCGGCAAAAGATAAGAAGTCCCCCTTCTTTGGCAGACATTATTCCCAAACTACCTATGAAAATGATATTTATGGCTACTATATTCACCCTTTATGGGATGATATAGGCTCTGAGACTCTATTTTGTAAAATTCTATTCACAGATTATACAGCAAAATACACCATTATCGAATTATTTGGTGAATGGAATGATACCCTCCATAACGATGTAATGCACTTGAAAAGAACCGTAGTGGATCATTTTGTCGATGCGGGGATAAATCACTTTATTTTAGTGGGAGAAAATGTGCTTAATTTTCATGGATCTTTCGAGGACGACTACTATGCAGAATGGTTCGAAGATGTGGAGGATGGCTGGATTGCGGCGATACATTTTGCGCCTTTTGTGGAGGAAGAATGGGCCAAATACAAGATAGATTACTACCTGAATTTTGGCGGAAACCTTCAGATTCCGAACTGGAGAACACTAAAACCGGAGATGTTATTTTTTATGATCGATAAACTACTAAAAAGACGATTAAATCCGTAAATTCGTTCAAACCTATTTAAACACATGAAAAAATTAATTCTTTTGACCTTGCTGTGTGCTGGTCTATTTCCATTTGCTGTAAATGCAAAAAAAGCAGATAGCCGTTATTTTGAAATGCGTATCTATTATTGCCATCCTGGCAGATTAGATGCCCTAATTCAACGATTTACGAATCATACGACTAAGATTTTCGAAAAACACGGCATGACAAATGTGGGTTATTGGATTCCCACCAATAATTCGGAAAATGCACTTTATTATATTTTAGCTTATCCATCTAAAGCGGATCGCGATTCTTCATGGAAGCATTTTAGTAGCGATCCTGAATGGAAAACTGTTTCAAAAAAATCCGAAGAGACTGGAAAAATTGTCGCAAAAGTAACCAGTGTGTTCATGAATGCGACGGATTTTAGCCCTAAAATCAAACCATCAGGTGGCTCGGTTGATCAAGTATTTGAATTGCGAACCTACACACAATTGCCTGGTAGAAATCCAGCGATATTAGACCGATTTAAAAATCATACGATGAAAATTTTAAAATCTCATGATATTAAAAACATCGCCTACTTCACAACAATAGAAAAAGATCCAGCTGTTCAAAGCAAATTAGTTTACCTGGTAGCGCATCCATCAGAAGAGGCTGCTAAGACGAATTGGGCTGACTTTGTAAAAGATCCTAAATGGAAACAAGTAGCTGCTGATTCAGAAAAAGACGGGAAAATCGTTGAGAAAATCGAGTCGATTTTTATGACCCCTACTACCTTCTCTACTATTCGATAATGTCATGAAACTTGCTAAAAACACCCCGCTCCTATTTCTGGCGGGCATGATTAGCCTTGTAAGCTTAGGCGTTCCTACACTGATTGAGCCTAATAAACTACAAGCTGATAGCGTCCAGACCAAGGTTTCAACTCTTCAAGTCCCAGATGGCTTAGAATTGAAGCTATTCGCAGCAGAACCGATGCTAATTAATCCAACTAATATCGATGTGGATTCTAAAGGTCGCGTATGGGTGTTAGAAGCCTACAATTATAGGCCGGGTATTAATGGAAATCCGACAAATCCTCAAGGAGATCGAATCTTGATTTTAGAAGATACAGATGGTGATGGAAAGGCTGATTCACGGAAAATTTTTTACCAATCCCCAGAAATAAATTCTCCACTGGGAATAGCGGTGTTAGATTCGATGGTCATTGTTTCACAAAGTCCATACATCTGGAAAATGTTTGATGATAACAGGGATGGAAAAGCGGACCGAAAAGAAGTGATGTTTTCCGGCATTGGCGGGGAACAACACGATCATGGTGCACATGCGTTTACTTTTGGTCCAGAAGGAAAACTGTATTTTAATATCGGAAACGAAGGAAAACAACTGTTGGATGCCAAAGGCAATCCAGTCTTAGACCAAGATGGAGATCCAATAGGCCCTAAAAAATACCGCCAAGGGATGGTTTTTCGATGCAATCTAGATGGCAGTCAAGTCGAAGTCCTAGGCCACAATTTTAGAAATAATTATGAGGTGGCGGTGGATTCCTATGGGGCACTTTGGCAATCAGATAACGATGATGATGGCAACAAAGGGGTTCGAATCAACGCCGTTTTCGAGCATGGAAACTACGGTTATGTAGATGAAATGACGGGAGAGGGCTGGTCTGTCAACAGGACAAACATCGAAAAAGAGATTCCTTTACGTCACTGGCATTTGAATGACCCGGGCGTCGTACCTAATTTATTGCAAACCGGTGCAGGTTCACCTACCGGTATGATCATTTATGAAGGAAATTTATTGCCTTCTATCTTCCAAAATCAGATGATCCACACTGATGCAGGACCTAATGTGGTACGTTCTTATTCCACTACTCCCTGGGGTGCAGGATATGAAGCTAGAATCAACAATTTAATTACCTCACGAGATCAGTGGTTTAGACCTGCTGATGTGGCAGCTGCTCCCGATGGATCTCTTTTCATAGCTGACTGGTACGATCCAGGCGTAGGTGGACACCAAGCAGGTGATCAGGCAAAAGGGCGTATTTACCGAATGGCTCCTAAAGGACATGCCTATAAAACGACTCCTATAGATCTGAAAACCCCAGAATCTGCCTTAAAAGCCTTGGAAAACCCGAATTTAGAAATGCGTTTCTTAGCCTTTCAAGCCCTTCAAAAGATGGGAACCAAGGCGGAAAAAGTGTTAGAAAATGAATTTAATACGCATGAAAATCCCCGTTTTAGGGCAAGAGCATTTTGGGTATTGAATAAGGGCATTCGTTCCAATGAATTTATTCAAAAAGCATTTGATCAAGCTAATCCCAATCTAAAAGCAATGGCTATTCGTGCGGCGAAGCAAAAGCCATTTACAGAATGGACTGCACTAGCAGAAAAAGCGGCAAAAGATCAACACGCATCAGTGAGGCGTGAATTAGCGATTGCCTTGCGCCATCTATCCGGTGATGAAGTGAATAAACTTTGGGCGAGTCTTGCCATGAGACATGGGGGTGTAGATCGATGGTATTTAGAAGCCTTAGGTATCGGGGCAGATGGGAATTGGGATGAACGCTTTGCGGCTTATTCTGCTCTAAAACCGGAAAATTCCAAAGGATATGCGGATATTGTTTGGAGAGCACGAACAGAGAAAGCACTACCGGCACTCATCGAACTGATTGGTAAAACTAAGTCGCCTGCGTATTTCCGAGCCTTGGATTTTATGCCAGGGGACCAGAAATCTGCCGCATTGTTTGGTCTAATTCAAGGCACATTTGCGAATGATGCCACCTTACAATTAGAGGCTATTCGACATATGAAACCAGCCTATATTTCTAGCCATCTGGAGGTTAAACAACTGTTATTAAGCCTGCTAAAGCAAACCACTGGGAAGCAATACTTAGAGTTAGTAGATAACTATCAGTTAATTGAAGAAAGCGAACGAGTGTTAGGAATGGTTCTTTCCCGTACCGAGTCTACTAAAGCTGGCCAAGTGCTGTATAACTTGCCGGGCGGTTCAGCATTAATTCGATCTAAATTTCTGTCAGGCAGTGAATCGGAAAAATTAGCCTTAATCGAGTCGTTGCGTTACCAAGGAAAAACAGAATCTGCTCAATTATTGTTTGAGGCGATTTCGAATCCAAAGCTAGGTAAAGCCGTTCAAATGCAAGCTGCAAGAGTTATTGGAAATGCTTATCCAACAGAAGAATTTGTCTTGGATTTATTAGATAAAAAGAAAATAGCACCTGCTTACATTCCCCTAGTAGTAGAAAGCCTTCAAAAGGCTTGGAGAAAGTCCATTCCAATCAAAGCAAATAGTTATTTAGACAAACATCAAATTGAAACTAAAAAAACACATCCTGCAACAGCCGAATTAGTTAAATTATCAGGAGATGCAGTAAAAGGTAAGGTTGTATTTACTAATTCGTGTGCAATGTGTCATGTGGTGAATAATGAGGGGATTGAATTAGGACCTAAGCTATCTGAAATAGGATCCAAATTATCGAAAGAAGGATTGTATATGTCTATTTTACATCCCAATGCAGGGATTGGATTTGGCTACGAAACCTTTGAAATAAAGACAAAATCAGGGGATACCTACCAGGGAATTATCGTTTCAAAAAACGAGACTGATATCGTATTACGAATTCCGGGTGGTTTGGTAAAAAGCTTCAAAACATCTGCCTTGAAATCTTACAAACAAGTACCTGAGTCACTAATGCCAGAGGGTTTAGCCGATGGAATGAAAACAACAGAATTAGTTGATTTAATTGAATATTTATCCACTTTAAAAAAGAAATAAGATGAATCGCCGTGATTTTGCCTCGATCTTAGGAGCTAGTTTATTAGTACCATCATTCTCAAAAGGCTCCCCTATTGCACGTGAAAAACCATTTGAATTGAACTATGCGCCACATTTTGGCATGTTTAAAAACCACGCAGGGCCGTCTGAATTAGATCAATTACAATTCATGTATGACCAAGGTTTTACCGCACTGGAGGACAATGAGTTAATGGGGAGACCAGTAGCACTACAAGAAAAAATAGGCGAGAAACTGGCTAAGCTCAACATGAAAATGGGCGTGTTTGTGATCAAGTTTGATGGTTTTTTTGATAAACAAACGATGACTACAGGCAAAAAAGAATGGACTGATTTATTCCTTTCGTCTTGTAAACAAGCTGTAGAAACTTCCAAGCGAGTAAATGCTAAATGGGCAACCGTAGTACCCGGTAATTTTACGAGAGACCTACCTATAGGAATCCAAACGGGCAATGTAATTGATAATCTAAAGCGCGCTGTAGAAATCTTAGAACCGGCAGGATTAACCATGGTATTAGAGCCTTTGAGCGATAATTCAGACTTATTTTTACGTTATTCGGATCAAACCTATAGTATTTGTCGCGCAGTGGACTCCCCTTCTTGCAAGATACTTTTCGATATGTACCACATGCAACGGAATGAGGGAAACCTGATTGCCAATATGGATAAATGTTGGAATGAAATTGCCTACATACAGATAGGAGATAATCCAGGACGTAAAGAACCTACGACAGGTGAGGTGAATTACCAAAATATATTTAGGCACATAAAACAAAAAGGATTTACTGGCGTTTTAGGAATGGAACATGGAAATTCAAAGCCTGGAAAGGAAGGAGAATTAGATTTAATTGAAGCGTATCGTAAATCAGATCTATAAATGTTTGGATTTATCGAAATTAATTTAGACATTCGCTTAATTATCTAATTAAGATGGACGCAAAATTTAAAGCAATCAACGATCCTACCAGGAGAGAGATCTTGCAGTTCTTGGTTAACGGACCACAAAATGCTGGAAAGATTGCCAGTCAATTTGACATGAGCAAGCCCAGCATTTCGCATCATTTGGATTTATTAAAGCAAGCAAATTTGATCCAAGCCGTTAAAAAAGGGCAATTTATCGAATACAAACTAGATAAAACCGGATTTGAAACCATTCATGCTTGGTTCCAATCCTTCTCCAAGTATTTTGAATTCCCTAAGCCTAAAATTAGAATCGAAATTTAATCTGTTTTATTATGTCTATTCAACTGCCCAGCACTTTTCAATTTATACAGAAACACTTACCAGCTAACACTAAAGGCCTTGGAATTACCACTTTGTCTAAACGTAATTTCTTCCAATCCATCGGTGATTTTTTTGCGGAGAAATCTGGCAAAAAACGTGTATCCTATGTGGCTGTTTCAGACACATCCATCACGCAATTACATTTTCAGGGAAATGATTTGATTGCTGAAAATACAATAGAATTAAGTCAATTAGATCATTTTTATGTTTCTGAAGGCCAAACACCTGACGGAATCATTCACCACTTATCTTGCGATGCAACAGTGATTGTTTCTGACAAGAAGATGGAAGAACATCACATTAAAATACTTCCCTGCTTACTAGGCGAAAATGCAAGTAATGTGCAAGCAATTCAAAGTATCCAATGGGCTCAAGAATCCAAAAAGGCTTTAACTGAGATATTAAAAAGTTGGCCTGAGCAAATAGCAAAGACCAAAGTGCAAAGTTAAAATACGGAAAGCGAACGATTATTCTTCGGCTATTTTCTGATCGACTTTAAGATCAAATAATTCCTTAGAGGTAAGAGCAACTAGACTTACTAATACCAACGTTACCCCTGCACCTATCAGAACAGAAGGCACCGTACCGAATAACTTCGCAGCTACTCCCGATTCAAAAGCACCTAGCTCATTGGATGTGCTGACAAAAACCCCATTAACAGAAGATACGCGTCCCCGCATCTCGTCGGGCGTATAGAAACGTAAAACAGTTTGACGAATAACGACTGAGATAGAGTCAAAGGCACCAGTAAAAAACAAGGCCGTAACAGAAAGCCAAAAATTAGTCGACACCCCAAAAACCAAGGTGGCCAAACCAAAACCCGCAATGGCTAAAATCAAGTTTCTCCAGGCATGTTTCAGCGGTGGGAAATAAACCAATGTAACCATTGTCACAACAGCTCCTACTGAAGGAGCCGCTCTCAATATTCCTAAACCCTCCGCCCCTACTTTTAAAATGTCCTCTGCAAAAATGGGCAAGATGGCAATTACACCACCAAAAAGGACCGAGAACAGATCTAATGAAATCGAATATAAGATGATTTTAGTCTTAAAAACATACGCAATTCCCTCTCGCAAACTATGCCATATGGATTCGTGATGAACCGTTTTCTCGGGCACAGGACGGTTATCAATTTGGAAAATACAGACCATTACCCCAAGTAACAACGCAATTACCGTCATCAAAGAACCAGATAATCCCGCATATGCATACAAAAAACCTGCTACTCCAGGGCCTAAAATAGAGCCCAATTGCCAAAAAGAACTATTCCATGTTGCTGCATTTGCAAACACTTCTTTAGGCACTAAAAATGGATTTAAAGAAGAAGCGGCAGGGCTGAAAAAACCTTTGGAAAGACCAATAATAAAGATAACCGCATAGATCGAATAGATATGAAAATCCTGATCTGCGGATTGAAGTTGTGTACTTGAGTATAACAAAAAGATGGAGGACGCAATGATCAAGGACAGCGTTACCTGCATGATCTTTTTCTTATCCCGGTTATCTGCAAAATGACCTCCAAATAAGACCAAAGAGATAAAAGGAACAGCTTCCGCCAATCCGATTAGACCCAAAGCCAAAGGATTGTGTGTAATCTTATATATTTCATACGCCAAAACTACCTCTTGGATCAACAAAGCAATCGTAAAAAGCGTATTGCCCGTCACATAAGCGCGAAACTCCGGAAATTGTAAGGCTTTGTAAGCGTCTTTATGTTGAAAAAATCCCATGAAATAGATAAATAAGTAGACTTCAAAATGCTATTTCTCCCCAGAAGCGATTCTTTTCGGATTTAGTTGAATAGACAGCAGGAATGTTATTCCAAATGTAACCAAAAAAGGTAAGACGATAAAAATTCCACTTCTAAGGATAAATTTTTAATAAATGGCATCCTGAGAACGAATGATTTGTACCTCCATTCCCACGTAAATTTCGCCTATCGAAATAGGTACAAATTGTTGGCCAAAATACACCTTTTGATTAATTGTTCTAAAGGAGGCTAAGGTTTTCAAGGTTTTCTTATCTGATTCCCCCGAAATAGGATCCACATTTACTAAAGGGCATCTTGCACAAGGTTTGGCACCCGAAAGAGACACCTCTCCTATCTTAATCTCAGACCAAGTATCTTCTACAAAAGGTTCTGTAGCCGAAACGATAATATTAGGTCTAAATCGTAGCCGATCTACTGGCCCCATTACCTTGCGCTCTAAAGCACTAAAGGAGCCTGAACTCACTACTAACAATGGCAATGAATCTGCGAATGAGGTGTTCTTAGCTATTGCCGTTTGGTATTTTTCCTTCATTTGGCGAGGATTTTCCTCCGTAATCCGAACCAACTTAACCTGTTGAGATAAGGCTTGTGAAAACCAAAGTGACCACCCATCCATTACTTCTCTTGCCTGCAATTGATCATCCCAAATATCAACGGGAATAAAATCCCCTAAAGTAGGCGCTGTACATAATTCTTTTTCCAAGCCTGTTGCAGCATCTTTCACTAAATAGCCATTTGCTGATTCCGACAGAGCAAATCTAGTTAGTGTAGGCCGGGTACGCTGAGTAATAAATTTACCTTGTTCATCCACCAGCATGAAGCGGCGATCATCCCGCAAACCCTCCTTCTCCATGATTGCTTTTGAGACAGAAACTGCTCCCAAAGACTTAATTGGATAGATATATAGATGTGAGACCATTAAACAAATGTATTACATTCTATGCAAAAAGCCTTATGGGTGCTTATAGGCTTTTGACTTCCTAATGTGGCTTGATTTTGTTAAGTTTGTTTTATTGATTGATTTAACCTATTTCTATGAAACTATATCGCTTAGCCTTCTTCGTTTTTTTGTGTCCAATAGCGGCGCAAGCACAACAAATGTTGACTTTAGAAGAGGCAATCCAACAAGGAATAACAAAGCAATATTCCATTCAGATTTCGAGGCAGAGGGAGCGTATCGCAGAGAATGAAAATTCACTTGGTAATGCAGGATTTCTTCCTACCATCTCCGGGACAGCTTCTAAAAATTATACAGTCTCTGGTCTTGATCAATCATTTTTTGGCGGATTAAGACCCCCTTTAGTTCAATCTGGTGTTAAATCAAATTCTAGCAATGCGGGATTAGCGATGGCTTGGACATTATATGATGGACAAGGCATGTTTGTTTTACGTGATCGGTTTAAAGAATTGCAAAACCTGGGGGCAAAGCAAACTGAATCCAATATTGAAAACTTAATCGCCTTAATTTCAACCACCTATTACGACATCATTCGTCAAAACCTCAGAGTAAACAACTTCAAAAAAGGACTTGAAATCTCGAATGACCGCTTGAAATTAGCGAAAGATCGCTACGAAGTAGGTCAAGGTTCTAAAGTGGATTATTACTCGGCTCAAGTCGATTTTAATGAAGATAAAGCCCTATTAATAGCACAGGAACAATCCTTTACAAATACTAAAATCGGTTTCAACACCCTCTTGGTTACAGATTACAAGGCAGATTTTCAAATAAATACGATGATTGATTTACTGCCTAAACTAGACTTAAATGAGCTAAAAACGAGTGCTTTGTCTCAAAACCCTGCACTCATCTCGGCTATTTTGACAAAAAAAATCAATGATTTGGATACCAAAAATTTACAAAGTCAACAGAAACCTCAAATCGATTTATTAGCTGGGTATAACTTAAATAGCGTGGCAAATGGGGCTGGTTTTGGGGTAGAAAAAGGAAGCAGCAATGTTTTTAACTATGGCTTAAGAGCAACGTTCAATATCTTTGATGGCTATAACCAGAAGAGAAGAATTCAAAATGCAAAAATCAACGCAGAAATTGCTTCACTGCAAATTGAGGATTTGAAAAATAATCTGTTGTCTTCTTTAGAGAGAACCTACATTACCTATGAAAATGCTTTGAATTTGATTCAGCTTGAAACAGAGAATTATGCCATTGCAAAGCAAAACATCGATATTGCTTTTGATCGCTTTAAAGTAGGTATCGCTACATCCTATGAATTGAGAGAGGTGCAACGTAATGCTGTGGCGGCTGAAACTCGTTTAATTGAAGCTAAATTTGCCGCAAAATCAGCTGAAATAGAATTAATTCGATTGAGTGGGAATTTGATGTAATTCCTCGTTTAACTGCTGTTGATAAAGATCGAAATAGAGCGTTTTACGCTCCATCAGATACTCGTGTGATCCACTTTCAATGATACTTCCATCAGAAAGTACAAAGATTCGATTAGCTAAACGAGCGGAAGAAACACGGTGAGAGATGATTAAAGAAGATTTCCCTTGTGTGACCTGTTTCAAGTTTTCGAGAATCGTGTGTTCCGTATGCGTATCAACTGCAGATAAACAGTCGTCTAATAGAAGCATTTTAGGTTTTTTGGCCAAAGCACGTGCAATCGAGACTCTTTGTTTCTGACCTCCAGAAAGGGTAATTCCCCTCTCTCCTAAAATCGTCTCGAATTGATCAGGGAACTCCATAATATTATCATACACATCCGCTTGTTTTGCTGCTACTTCGATTGCCTCTTGTGTTAGCGTATCATTACCAAATCGAATGTTCTCCGAAATACTCGTCGAGAACAAAAATACATCCTGCGGCACAAATCCTACAAAAGAGCGTACCCATGCTATATCCCACTCTTTCAATGAAATACCATCCAATAAAATCTCACCCGCACTAGGATCATAAAAACGAGCCATCAACAAAGCCACTGTTGACTTTCCTGAACCAGTTTGTCCTAATAATGCCACGGATTCCCCCGCCGCAATGGTTAAATTAATTTTTTCTAATACCAAGCGATCTGAACCTGGATAGGCAAAACTGACTTCTTTAAATTCCCAATTCCCGATGATATCCTGGCGAATTTGCTGACCAGTTGTCAGTTCTGATTTGGCCTCTAAAAACTCATTAATCCGCTTCTGTGAAGCTGCAGCCCGCTGAATCTGCGAACTCGTCCAGCCCAAAGCAGTCACCGGCCATGTCAACATAAACACATACATAATAAACTCGGTAATATTTCCCACAGTCATTCGGCCGGCGATTACTTCCTGTGATCCAATATAAACCACTAAAATGGTCGAAAAACCAACCAGCAATGCAATCAAGGGCGTAAAAAGCGAATCCACTTTTACTAAACCTAGTGATTTACTTCGGTAGGCTGAAGATGCTTCTGAAAAAGATTCCAATGATTTCTTCTCTCGAACAAAAGACTTTAACACTCGAATCCCAGAAAAGGCTTCCTGTGCAAAGGTAGAAATCTGCGATAAAGCAGCTTGAATCTCTTCAGATTTACGAATAATTAGGGAGTTGACGTAATATATACTCAATGATAAAATAGGTAATGGCATTAACACATACCACATCAATTTCTGGTTCACCTGCCACATCGAATAGATTACAAGTATAAATACCGTAATCAAATTCAATCCATACATCATGCTGGGACCTACATACATCCGTACTTTTCCTACATCCTCAGAAATACGCGCCATCAAATCTCCCGTATTTTGTTGGCGATAAAAGGATAGAGGCAAAGTTTGGTAATGGGTATAAATCTCGTTTTTTAACTCATACTCGATGTGACGAGACATCACAATGAGGGTTTGACGAACTAAAAAGAGAAATACTCCTTTCATAATCGCCATCAAAATGATTAAACCTCCATAAAAGAATAAGGTAAAGCCAAAAATTTCATAAAAGGCTTTTTGAAGACTAAATCCTTTAAATAGAAAGTAAATGTCAATAGTTTCTGTCACTAAATCGAGCGCATATCGAACTAATTGCGCAGGAAATACGCCAAAAAAATTAGACAAAAGTGTGAAAATAATCCCCAGCAGTAAAAGCCATTTGTACTTCCAAAAATATTGATTGATATGACTTAACGCGCCCATGTGTAGATTAATTGCTCACAAAGATAGGACCTTTATCAATTAAAATTCTTAATTTTGAGATTCAAAACAAGACGCTCTTTTATTTCGGATGGTTAACAGGAGATTACTACGTGTCAAAGCATTTCAGCAATTGTATGCTTTCTATACACAAGAACGTGCCCAATATCAATTAGCTTTCGATGGTTTAGCGACCATTTTTCAGCCTGATTTATCCTTAATGGTCGCAAAAGAAGACCAAATGCCTCGTTTAGAGGGCCTACGACAACTAGCCGAAATTCAGTTAAAAGAGTTTTTTCAAGAAATTACATCAGAAGAAACAATACCAGACGAAGCGCAAGAAGCAGCTCAATCCGTCTACAATCAATACCAGGCAAACGTAAAGCAAATAGCAAAAAAACTGAAACAAGATATGGTTTTGGAGGTGGAAGCCATCAACAAGCAGTACCTTAAAATCTTGTATTACTTGCAACAATTGCCCTTAATTGCCCTTTGGGACGAAAATAGACGCTTGTTAGAAAATAATACAAAGACCTCATTACTAGCTAAGAATAAGGTATTATATATTCTGTCCAAATGGAGCGATTTGCAACGCGCCTTCGACAAAAACCACATCGGTTGGTCGGAAGAGGATGAAAATTTAATCAAGAAATTATTTATCGAGAACATCTTAACGGATGAAACCTTCTTAACTTACCTTCCTACGGCGGGCAAGAAGTTTGAAGACGATTTAGCTTTCGTCGTTTACGTGTTGAAAAATTTCCTTTTAAAACACGAGTCGATGACAGAATATTTTGAGGAAAAAGATTTAAATTGGTCTTTGAATAAGGATGTGGTAAAAAGTATGGCGAACAAAACCTTTAAGATAGAGGCTTTGGAAGACCTAAGTTTACAACCTCTCGCTATCCAATGGGAAGACGACAAACAATTCTTTGAAGAATTATTTGATTACAGTGTCTCACAAGACAAGCAATTAAGCGCTTGGATCGGGGACCAAACGAAAAACTGGGAATCTGATCGCCTAGCGGTATCAGATTTTATTATTCTTAAAATGGCTTTAGCCGAGATGGTAAAATTCTCCAGTATTCCAGTGAAAGTGAGCATAAATGAATATATTGAACTAGCAAAAAACTATTCGACACCTAAGTCTGGCCAGTTTATTAACGGTATTTTAGACGTCGTTTCGAATCGCTTAGTTCACGAAAAAGTGATTAACAAATCAGGTCGAGGATTAATCGACATAGCTAACAAATAAAATGAGCAAATCATCTAGATCGTTTTGGGCCTTCGTTGTAGGCGCGGCAGCAGGAGCTGTAATAGGTATTTTATACGCTCCTGATAAAGGAGAAAATACCCGCAGTAAATTGTATTTTCAATTGAACAAATACCGTGATCAATTAAAGCAATTGATTAATGATATCGTAGATGGCAAAGAGGTTATCGAAACCACTGCGAAATCGGAAGGTAAAAAAGTGGTTCAGGATGCAAAAATCAAAGCAGAGAAATTGCTAGAGGATGTGGAAAAAATGATGACACAAATTAAGGCGAAATAAGATGCGTTCTATTCTCCTATTCTTCTCTTTACTTGGTATTCTATCTTGCAATAACAAGCCGAAAGAGGCGAACAATGCCACGGAAAATGCCATCCCTGCTACTTTAAAACCGACTGCAGAAAAACACCCCATTTTCTCTTTAGAAGATTCCCATGTTTCACTTGGGCGCATAACAGAGGGAGATAGCATTTTTCATACCTACAATTTTAAGAATACTGGAAATTTACCTTTGAAAATTATCACAGTGAATGCTTCTTGCGGATGCACCACGCCTAAATGGAGTACCGAATTAATTCAACCCGGAAAAAAAGGATTCATTCGAGTGAAATTTGATTCAAAAGGCAAAGTAGGGAAATTAAAAAAATCGATTACCGCTTACTGTAATACGCTTCCCGCGGAGAACAGAATGGGCTTTAAAATAGAAGTATTACCTAAAAAATAAACAGATGTTATTATTACAAGCACAGAGTCCAGCCTACATGCAAATCGTCCTTTTCGGAGGTATTTTTGTTGTATTTTATTTCTTCATGATTCGTCCACAACAAAAGAAGGCGAAAGAAGCGAAGAAATTTATTGAAGAATTAAAGACGGGTGACAAAGTGGTGACCATTGGTGGCGCCCACGGTACGGTCGTAACAATCCGCGAAAAAACAATCGTAGTTGAAGTTGATTCAAATAAGGGGGTTCGTATGGTTTTCGAGAAAACAGCTATCTCAAAAGATGCTTCCTCTCGTTTAGAAGAGTAATTCAATGCAAAATAGCCTGAAACCTTTCATTGGAATTACAGGCGGAATAGGATCCGGCAAATCGACCATTTGCCGGATTTTTTCGTGTTTAGGAATACCTGTATTCGAAGCAGATAAAATAGCACGCGAAATTTGTGATAAGGATGCTTCGGTAAAAGAAGCCATCATTGCAGAATTTGGACCTAAAGCCTACCTTCCTGATGGAAGCTATAATCGCACTTGGATCAAAGGCTTGTTACAAAAATACCCTGGAGATATTACTCATCTGAATGCGATTATCCATCCTGTCGTTAGATCAAAAGCAGCAGAATGGATTTTAAACACCCCTGAAGCACCTTTTTGTTTGTATGAATCTGCCCTCATTACCCCGCGCACTAAACCGGGGCAAATCTCCCAGATAATCACTGTGGATTGTCCTTTACCTGAGCGTATTCAAAACGTCCAAAAAAGAAGTCATATGAGTTATATGGAAACCATGCAAATAATCGATTTGCAACCACAACCTAAAAGTTACCTTTGGGGAGCTGATTTTGTGATTCAAAACGGAAAGAACGACCGCGTTTTTCCTCAAATTATGAACATCTTAAAAGCATTTACTTGTTTTGTACTTTTATTAGCCGGACCATCCGCTGTAGCCCAATTGAAGGCGATGACTTTCAATATTCGAATGGATACCGAATCAGATGGCGCAAATCAATGGAAATTCCGTGCGAAACATTGTGGAGAATTGATTCGCTACCATGAAGCCGATATCATCGGATTACAAGAGGCATTCTTGCATCAAATTACGGATTTAGAAAAGGAATTACCTGGGTATGGCTGGTTTGGAAAAGGGCGTGATGATGGAAAAGCAGCGGGAGAATTCTCTGCCTTGATGTACCGAAAATCAAAGTTCAAATTAATGAAAGAAAGTACGTTTTGGTTATCGGACTCCTGCGATAAAGTAGGTTTTGGCTGGGATGCCGCCTGTCGCCGGGTCGTAACTTGGGGGCAATTTCAGGAGATTAAAACAGGGAAGAAGTTCTATGTTTTCAATACCCATTTCGACCATTTAGGTAAAGTAGCAAGACGAGAAAGTGCGAAACTAGTTTTACGTAAAATCGAAGAAATCGCTGGCAAAACTCCAGTGATTTTAACAGGTGATTTTAATGCTACGCCAGAGGAGGAACCCATTCAAATTTTAGTGGATGGGAAAAATCCAGCGCGCGTCATCGATACAGAGAAAATTAGCCAGAAGGGACACTATGGTCCATACAGCACTTTCAATGGCTTTACTAAAGAACAAGATGGAAGACATATTGACTATATTTTTGTCAAAAATGGACCTTCCGTTTTACAACATACCACCCATAGTGAGACTTGGGGAAATAGATATCCAACGGATCATTTTCCTGTGAGCGCTCTCATTAGTATCCCGTAAAGCATTTGGGAATTATCCCTTAAAAAGGTAAATTTGATTATGGAAAATTTTATTGTTTCAGCGCGTAAATACCGCCCTACCCTATTTGATTCCGTGGTAGGCCAAAGTCACATTACCACCACCCTTAAGAATGCCATTAAGTCAAATCACTTGGCTCAAGCATTCCTTTTTTGTGGTCCAAGAGGAGTCGGTAAAACGACTTGCGCCCGTATTTTAGCGAAGACGATAAATTGCCAGGATTTAGGTGCAGATGGAGAAGCTTGCGGCAAGTGTTCATCCTGTCAATCTTTCCAAGAAAATACCTCTCTAACCATTCATGAATTAGATGCAGCCTCGAATAATTCCGTTGAAGATATTCGTAACCTAATTGATCAAGTTCGCTATCCTCCTCAAAACGGTAAATACAAAATTTACATCATTGATGAGGTTCACATGCTTTCGGCTGCTGCCTTTAATGCCTTTTTAAAGACCTTAGAGGAGCCGCCTTCCTACGCTATTTTCATCTTAGCAACAACAGAAAAGCACAAAATTTTACCTACGATTTTATCCCGTTGCCAAATCTTTGATTTCAACCGAATTCAATGGAAAGACATGGCTTCCCATCTTGCATCTATAGCCAATAAGGAAGGCATCAATGCGGAACCAGCTGCTTTGGAATTGATTTCTATCAAAGCCGACGGTGGTCTTCGTGACGCATTGTCCATGTTTGATTTAAATGTAACTTTTTCGACAGACAATTCGCTGAGACATGCCGCTGTATTGGAAAACCTGCACATACTTGATAGCGACTATTACTTTCAATTAACGGATTTCTTTGTAAATCAAAACCACACTGATTCACTCGTTTTATTAGACGAGATTATGCGCAAGGGTTTTGACGGACAACAGTTTATAGCTGGCCTATCGGAACATTTCCGTAATTTGTTATTTGCTAAAGATCCGAAGACGCTCGCATTGATGGAATTAAGCGAGGAAAATCGAGAGAAATTTCAAGTGCAGTCCGCAAAAACGTCTGCCTCTTTCTTGTTATCAGCGATGAATCTATGCTCCCAATGCGAGATACATTACAAAGCGGCAAAGAACGCACGTTTACATGTCGAATTGACCCTTCTAAAAATCAATTACTTGCCGTCGGTTTATCAACCAACCGCAACTCAACCTGCGGTGGAGGGTGGCGCCGGAAAAAAGTCTGAGAGTAAACCGATAGCTCAGGCTTCGGTTTTAGAGCCTAAACCTGTGATTGAGCCTGTCACTTTACCTGAGACTGAGCTTGTCCCTTTGACTGAGACTGCTCCAACACTTGAAACACAAGTTATCAGACCTACCAGTCATGGATTACGCAGTGCAAAGAAAGTGGTCAGCTCAAATCAACTCGAAAATGAAACGGAAGCTGGGACGGTGGATAAGGTTCAGCAAGAACCATTTACCTTCGAGGAATTAAATTTTGTTTGGACTCAAATTGCTCAAAGCTTCAAAACAGGCAATTTCATAAACAAATTTGTTATGATGAATCGAGAGATTAGTCTAATCGATTCTGTGATACATTTGAAGGTGGAAAGTGAAGTTCAGTTGCAACAATTTAACGATTCATTGAAACTTGAATTGGTATCTCAGCTACGAACAAAATTGAAGAATGATTCGATAGACCTCGTTTTAGATCTAATTCAAGGTGAAGTTTCAGATAAAAAAATGATTTATACTCAGTCGGATAAATACGAATTCTTATCTCAAAAACATCCTATTTTAATCGAAATGAAGCAAAGAATGGGATTAGATCACGAATTTTAGCGAATTTGGCCTTGCCCAATTCCAATCCATTTTTCCGTCACTAATTTTTCCAAAGCAAAAGGCCCTCTTGCGTGTAATTTTTGTGTAGATATCCCTATTTCAGCACCTAAGCCGAATTCTCCACCATCTGTAAAACGCGTTGAGGCATTCCAATAGACTGCCGCAGCATCAACTGTAGATAAGAAAAACCTGGCTTCTGTTTCATCATTTGAAACAATTGCTTCTGAATGCCGAGAAGAATAGGTTGAAATATGTTCAATAGCTTCTGTTAAGTCTTTCACCACTTTAATCGAACAGGCAAAATCCAAGAATTCACGTCCAAAATCTGATTCAGCGGCATGCTCTAAATAGGGATAACCCACCTGCTTCAGAGTAGCATACGCTGAAATGTCAGCGTAGATCTTTACGGAGTATTCTTGTAAAGATGAAGCTACTAATCTAAGAAATTCTTCCGCTATGGATTGATGCAAAACAATGGTGTCTAGTGAGTTGCAGACAGATGGGCGAGAGACTTTGGCATTCACCACAATGGCCACTGCCATCAAAAGATCCGCTGATGCTGCTACAAACGTATGGCAAACTCCTGCACCCGTTTCAATCGTAGGAACTAAGGATTCCTTTCGAACCCGTTGAATTAAAGCCTCTGATCCACGAGGAATAAGCACATCAATGTAGTTGACTGCCGTCAAAAGTGTCGTTACGTGCGCACGATCCGTAGGCATTAAATAGACTAAATCTGTCGAAAATCCGTGTTTTTCTAGTGCGAGGTGAATCAATTTAACTAAAATAGTATTCGTAAAATAAGCATCCGAACCTCCTCGTAAAACTACCGCATTCCCAGAGCGAATACAAAGAGCTGCTACATCAATCGTTACGTTAGGACGAGACTCAAAGATCACCCCTACCACTCCAAGAGGTACGGTTATTTTAGACAATTCTAAACCATTCGGGAGCTTTCTTTTTGACAAAACCAGGCCAGCTGGATCTGGTAAATGCATCACAGAAAGAACACTTTCTGCTAAAGCAACTAATCGTTCTTGGGTTAAAAGAAGTCGATCTCGCATTGGATGATCGCTTGGCATTTGGTCTACATCCTGTTGATTTTCGGTCAAAATCTCCTTCGTATTCTCCTTAATCAACTCAGCTAAACTATATAATACTTCATTTCGCAAATCTCCACTGGCCATCGCAAGAGAAGAAGCTGCAAAACGCGTACGTCGAAATTGATCTAGAATCGATAACATTAATGTAAAATTTTTGATTTGCGATACTTCACCTTCACCCGAATTTCAGGAGTATTGGTAAGTGTCTATACTAGAAAAAATTTGACTATTTAAAAATCATATCCTAGTGTCAGATACGATAAAGGAGATTTCACTTCTTTATTTTCAATTCCAAAGGTGTAATCAAATTTAACAAAATAGCCAAAAAGAACGGCCCTAGCACCAATTCCATACCCCACTAAAAAAGGGTTTCTAAAATCAGTGACCGTAGCAATGAATGGATTCGTTTTTCCTCCATAAACGTTCGTATTAAATCCATTGGATTTCTCAAAAGGACTAGAACCTGTCCAAGCTGTTCCAACATCCGTGAAACCAACAAATTGAACCGAGTTAAGGAAACCGGAAGATTCTGAAGGCATCATAGACTTGACGGGAATTCTAATTTCTGCATTAAATAACAAATGACTATTTCCACTTAACTTATTCAATGCAAATCCACGTAACGGAGCAATGAAATTACTCATAAAAACATCCCTCCTTGCAAGACCATCCAATCCCAATGGCGTTTCTTGCGTGCGCACATCTTGTCTATTGAAAAACCAATTGTCCATCCCACCTAACATGGAAGCCTGAGTCCGACTGCCTAACTGATGAGAAGAGGATAAACGAGTGGCTAAATAAAATGTATTAGAAAGTTTCTTATAATAGCGAGCATCAAATCCAATTCGGACAAACTCTCCGGACGAGATCATATCCTTATGAGCTTCAAAAGTTGCATTAATTCGATAACCAGTTCTTAGATTTTCCCCTGTCTGAACGGTATTATCTACTTCATACGAAATTAATGTACCTGCAAAACCTGAATATTCCTCTGGAGTTACAAGTGATACTTGGTTAAACAATCGATTAGTTGAATATAAACCCGTCACAGACAAACGGCTCAATAGACTAAATGGATAAGTAGCAGTCAAGGCAAATCGATTAAAACGAATTTTTTGAGAGTTATTTTCTGTATCCTGACCTAATACCTTTCGATCGTAACGGAATTTCCAATCCAATTTATTAGCGAGGTAGGCATATTCACCCCAAATATCTGAATTGAGTAGATTAGCTGTCAGAAATGCACCGGCTTTGAATAAGTGATTCTCTAATAAATCATTTGCTTTAACTTCATATGCATAACCAATACCTCTTATTGGATCTGATTTGAATTGTCCTTCAGAACTATTAAAAACAAACGAATTTTGATAGGCAAAAGGCCCCACGATCTTACCAGGCTCTTTTTTTAGTCGAATAGATAGTTGTCGATCCAATCTTGCTTTTCTTGCCTTTTTGGCCGCGTCTGTTTCAAAAGAAGCGACTTCCTGTTCAACAATAATTGTAGGATTTACGGTGTTAATCGTGGGAATCCATTCAGCACCAAGATATTCTTCGAGACTTGATTTGGAGTAGCGCTGTATGTTATCCGTTACAATATTTCTTTCTAGCGCATAAACACCTTTAGATGTCCATTCGAAATTTTGCCAAGCTACAGTTCTAACTTTAGATTGTCTAAAGGTAGTATCAGCCAATTGATAACGAATTAACCGAGGTCCATTCGGCTGATTATGCAAAAAATAAGCCACTGAATCCGACTGAAAATTAAAACTATGTACCTTTCCTGAAGTTGAGAATAACCTTGTCGGATTTTCTGGCTCCTCAGGATTCCAAACAAATAAAGAGGAAATAGGTGTAGGTGGAGAAGGTAATGAATCTACATACCGATCTGTTATATATATCACCCGATTATCAGGCATCCAATGGGCCTCCGTTTCATTATAAGCGTCTTTAGTAAGTAAATTCAACTTATTTCGCTTTAAATCATAAATTCCTATATCAACTTGACCTTTTTCTAAAACACGCACTAGTGCCTTAGTCCCATTAGAGGACACCTTCATATCTAGGTATGACAAATTGGCAATTTTAAGTTTAGGCTCTGTGGTATAGTTACTCCCCTTGTTCACCTGATAAGTCTTCATCCAGGTAAATCCTTGCTCGTTAAAAAGAACAGAAAGCCTATTATTACCACTCCAAGAAATTAAAGGCCCTTTCCCATCAGAAGTACGATTTAAATCCTTTAGTCCAGTTTGTTGCAGTAATTGAAGTTTATCCGTCGCCAAAGTATGTAAATAGACTTTATAGCGACCAGATTCATCTGTTACAAAAGCCTCATAAAGACCATCAGGACTTGCTTGATAAGAGTTAATTTGACTCGATGGAGGCAAATAAAAAGAGGAAGGAAAAACCTTCGAAGTAGCAATTTCTAAACTTTTTGCATCATTCAAATAGTACTCGTACCAATCCTTTAAAAATTTAGAAAATGGCTTTCTAATGGTACTAGATAAACTTGATTGTTCACTTCTAATAATCCGAGTTAAATTTAAAATATTGCCTATTGCCTGTTTTCCATAGGTATTTGCAATATAGGACCAAATGGATTGACCTAGTAACTCAGCCTCTGCACCTGTGGCTATCTGCAGCCTTCTAATTTTATTTTCACTAATGATTTGATAGGTAAAACGTCTCATTTCAGGTGAATCTCCTGAAGCTAAATAAGCAGACATTCCCAAGACAAACCAATCTGACACATTTAATAACAAAGAGTTTTGTAATACATCCCTCACACTACCTCCAAACAATAAATCATGTAAATAGACGCGGACAATTTGCTTGGTAACCTCTTGTTTAAATGCGACTAAATTATCCTTAAAGGCAACTTCAATTCTAAATTTGGCTAAATTCTCGTCTGCCACATCAGCCGAGTTAGCTAAAGAAATTCCACTATTACTTTGTAACCACGTTTCGTGATTAGGGTATACAAAAATCTTCACCTTTTGATAAGGCGTATAACTCAGAATCTCCGTTATTCGGCCATTATCTGACTCAAGGTAGGTTAACGTCGATTTTGCTAAAGCTTCATTTTTATCAAAATAATACACCTCAAAATTGGAGCTGCTAATGTAATTCCATTGGAAATTTTGGTATTGAATCCGGTGATTCTCTGGAATCCATTGCGAATCTTGTCCATATAGCTTAGTTAAGCCAAAAGACAAGAAAAAGAGGACTGCTAAAAAAGAATTTGAATTACGCATTTAGCCAAAAGACAATAAAACCAAATTTACAGATTTAAACGGAAAATAAATGATAAAATCGCCGAATTGATGCCTCTGAATGAACAGAAGATTTTCCTAGGATCTCGCTAGTCCATTGTTTGGCAAAATAAGGCGCTAAAGAAACTCCTTTTGATCCAAAACCATTAAATATACCCGATTGTTTAGTTGGATGAAAACCTATAAATGGTCGACGATCTTGAGTAGCAGGCCTAATACCCGTCTTTTGTTCAATCAACTCGAATTGATTACAACCCATTATTCCTAATTTTTCCGTTAACTCAACTAAGGCCTCCGATGTAATTTTGTTTGTATATTCTTTCCAGGCATAGGTCGCACCCACCTTAAATTTCTGCTCCCCCAACGGCAACAAGAAACCATTTTTATTTAAAATATATTCCTGGGATAATTCTTTAGAGCGAACTTCCATCAATTCTCCCTTTGCAGGTAAAAAAGGTAGACAAGACCAAAGTGGATTTTGTTGCCCATGGAATCCTTCACAAAAGATGGCCTGAAAATCCGTATACTCGGCTTCTTTCAGTATGCCTTTGGAAGAAAAATACGCCCGAGATGCTTGAAGTAAAGTAGCTACATCGACCCAACCCGCTTTTTCTACCCAAACACCCTCCGATTCCCATCGTAAATAATCATGGTGTATTTGATCTTTCCGCTCTACCAGCCAAGTCTTCATCTCCTCATTCGCAAAGGGACGAAATAGCGGCATGGGGAAAAAGAAACGCGTATTTAGCGTTTTCTCTAACCGAGGATAGAAATCAAATAAATAGGTGAATAATTCATCTGCCAGCCAGGTTTGCTCTAATTTGCGACCTGTCACCGGATTAAAAATGCCACCAGCAGCTTTTGAAGAATTAAAATGTGTTTCTGGCGAATCCCAAATTTCGAAAGGAATTTCTGCCTCCAAAAAGTGGTGTGCTAAAATGGTGCCAGCTAGACCCTGGCCTACAATGATAAAAGGATTATCGTTTTTCACCTTGCACGCGTCGAACCTGATCTAATACAAACTCTACTTGTTCATCCATGGTCCGATAAGAAGTATCTAGATCAATGGCATCTGCAGCACGTTTTAATGGACCCTCTTTCCGATTCGAATCTAACTCGTCTCGGTGACGCAAGTTTTCAACTATTTCTTCTATTGGAAGATCCTCTCCTTTTTGCAAAAGTTCTAATTTACGGCGGTGTGCCCGAATATGCGGCTCAGCTGTCATGAATATCTTTAATTCGGCGTTAGGAAAAACAACTGTTCCAATATCGCGTCCGTCCATGACAATCCCCTTCTTCTCCCCCATTTTTTGTTGCTGAGCCACCATGGCATGTCGCACTTCTGGAATCGCTGCCACTTGGCTTACTAAATCAGAAATATGCATTTTACGAATCTCTGCCTCCACATTCTCCCCATTTAAAACGGTATCAGAAGCCTGTTTTGAGGGATTGAATTGAAAAGTGATTTCAATGTGAGCAAGCGCCTGTTTAACAGCCTCTAAATTATTCAAATCCACATTTTGGCGATCAAAATAGAGTGCCACCGCTCGGTACATCGCACCTGTATCTAAAAAAGCATAATGCAAGGACGCAGCCACATGACGTGCGGTTGTACTTTTTCCGCAAGAAGAGAAGCCATCTAGGGCAATAATAATATCAGACATGCACAAATTGATTTATTGCCTCTGCAACGGCTTCGGGCGCTTCATAGGTACCTTGGTGACCTACATTTGGTAAAATTACAACCGATTTTGTTACAAACCGAGAAATAGACTCCGGAGAAATCAACGCGTCTTGTTCTCCCAAGATAAATAGGACGGGGATATCCGTTTTTTGGATAAACGTGGTAAAATCTATTCGATTTCGCATCGCCTTGGTGGCGGCAATTAATCCAGCAGCGGATAATTCTCGGTACCTGGAGGCTAATGTAGAAATGAGTTCTTGAGATGGATTCGCGAATAAATTAGGCAAGAAAGGCCCGATAAAAAATGATGTTCCTTTTTTAGCTAATAAATCAGCCGTTCTATCTCTATTTATTTTCTTTTCCTCTGTGTCTGCCAAAAAAGTAGAATGTAGCATCACTACTTTCTGGACTCTTTCTGGAAATTGAGAGGCTATTTCTAAGGCAATATATCCGCCCATCGAATGACCCACTAGAATGAAACCACTGCTAAGGGGAAGAGAAGAAACGATTTTACGCGCATAATCTGCTAGCGTAACACAATCCGTCCATTCCGCATAGGAGGGACAAATAGCCGGAAATGGCCAGGTATAATTAGGCAAAAAATCTGACCATACCCGTTCATCTTCTCCAAATCCGTGCAAAAATACGAGCTGAGTAGCTGGCATATTAAGCGACTACTTTCATTTGATGAAACACCGTTCGCTCGAACTTAGACTTCGCATAATTCAAATCCACCTCAAAGGACTTCATTTCTGTTTGGGATGGAATTTCGTACATCGCATCTGTCATAACAGCCTCCATAATCGAGCGCAATCCACGTGCCCCTAACTTGTATTGCATGGCTTGTTCTACCATGTACACCAAGGCATCCTGCTGGAAAGTTAACGAAACCCCTTCCATCTGGAAAAGCTTCTCGTATTGCTTCACTAATGCGTTTTTAGGCTCGGTTAAGATAGACAACAGAGCCGTCGTATCTAAAGGATTCAAATAAGTCACGACAGGTAGACGGCCTAATAATTCAGGAATCAAGCCAAAAGACTTGAGATCCTGCGCCGTCACGTACTTCATGATTTGGTCCTTCTCAAATGATTCATGGAAGGTATCATCGCCAGAGAATCCAATTGGACGCGAATTCAAGCGCTTCGCGATATGGCGATCTATACCATCAAAGGCACCACCGCAAATGAATAAAATGTTCTCCGTGTTCACCGCGATCATCTTTTGGTCTGGATGCTTGCGACCTCCTTGCGGTGGTACATTCACAATCGAACCTTCTAATAATTTTAATAAAGCTTGTTGCACGCCTTCACCAGACACATCGCGTGTAATAGATGGATTATCCGATTTACGGGCGATTTTGTCAATTTCATCAATGAAAACGATACCACATTCCGCCTTTTCCACTTCGTAATTCGCCGCTTGAAGTAAACGTGTCAAAATCGTTTCTACGTCCTCTCCCACATAACCTGCTTCCGTGATAACCGTTGCATCGGCGATGCAGAAAGGGACTTGTAATTTTTGGGCAAGCGTACGAGCTAGATAGGTTTTACCCGTGCCTGTCTCCCCTACCATCAATATATTTGACTTCTCGATCTTGACATCGTCATTCGAAGGAGCCTGCATTAAACGCTTGTAGTGGTTATAAACCGCCACAGAAAGGTGCTTTTTTGCTTCTTCCTGTCCGATGATATAGCCATCTAAATATTCTTTCAAATCCTTCGGCTTCACTAATTCGAACGAGTGTTTCGTGCCCGCTTTCGCTTGAGCCGCTACACCCATCTCCTCTTTCACCACTTCATATCCCTGTTGCAAGCAGTTATTGCAAATGTGGCCATCAATGCCAGAAAGCAATAAACCTACCTCGTTTTTAGAACGACCGCAAAAGGAACAACTTGTTTTTTTACTAGCCACTAGACAGTTCTTGTTAAAATCTCGTCAATTAAACCATATTCTTTCGCCTCAGCCGCTTTCATCCAATAGTCACGATCTGAATCGCGCTCGATATCTTCGAACGATTTTCCCGAGTGCTTCGCTAAGATTTCATATAATTCTTGGCGGATCTTCACGATTTCGCGCGCTGTGATTTCGATGTCACGAGATTGACCTTGTGCACCACCGGAAGGTTGGTGAATCATCACACGCGCATGCTCTAAAGCAGAACGCTTTCCAGCTGCACCACCGGCTAATAAAAC
>JACCDS010382244.1_pt1 | contig 37185 bp, 31 predicted proteins | sample 7446441 | NCBI WGS metagenome assembly JACCDS01 (sample SAMN15323445, study PRJNA562643) | freshwater metagenome | isolation source: river surface water | place: USA:Blue River Watershed | collected 2017-08-17
CCTCTCTCTGCGAACCTCCTACAATTTCTCCAATACCTGGGAAAAGGATATCCATGGCGCGAACGGTTTTTCCGTCTTCGTTCAAACGCATGTAAAATGCTTTGATATTGGCAGGGTAATCAAATAAAATTACCGGACATTTAAAGTGTTTTTCTACCAAATAACGCTCGTGTTCTGATTGTAAATCAGCACCCCATTCATTAATGATGTAGCTAAATTTTTTCTTTTTATTTGGAGTAGATTCTCTCAAAATTTCTATAGCCTCCGTATAAGAAACACGTTTGAAATTATTTTCCAAAACAAAGTTTAACTTGTCTAACAAAGCCATTTCGCTACGTTCGGCTTGTGGTTTTTGTTTTTCTTCTTCCAACAAACGATTTTCTAAAAACTTCAAATCGTCTGGACATTTGTCCATCGTGTACTTAATTACATACTGAATGAAATCTTCCGCCAAATCCATGTTGTCATCCAAATCATTGAACGCTACTTCAGGTTCAATCATCCAGAATTCAGCCAAGTGGCGAGACGTATTCGAGTTTTCAGCTCTAAAAGTAGGTCCGAAAGTATAAATTTGGCCTAAAGCCATCGCAAAGGTTTCCCCTTCTAGTTGCCCTGAAACCGTTAAGTTGGTTTCTTTGCCAAAGAAATCTTTTTTGTAATCTACTTTTCCTTCTTCGGTTCTTGGTGTATTGTCAAAAGGCAAAGCCGTAACTTTGAACATTTCTCCAGCTCCTTCAGCATCTGATCCGGTTATGATTGGCGTATTTACGTACACAAATCCTTTTTCTTGAAAGTAGGTATGAACGGCATGCGCCAAAACAGAACGCACACGCATAATGGCTCCAAAAGCGTTAGTTCGTACTCTCAAATGCGCATTTTCACGCAAGAATTCCAAAGAGTGTTTCTTGGGTTGCATTGGAAATTTTTCCGCATCGGAATCGCCTAAAATCTCTAATTTTGATACTTGAATTTCATATTTCTGCCCAGCGCCTTTACTTTCTACCAAACTTCCTATAACCGAAACAGAAGCTCCTGTTGTAATGCGTTTCAAGGTTTCTTCAGGAGTGTTTTCAAAATCAACTACACATTGAATATTGTTGATAGTCGAACCATCGTTCAACGCAATAAATTGATTGTTTCTAAAAGTTCTTACCCATCCTTTTGCATTTACTTCTTGAAGTGTCGAGGTACTGTTTAGTAAGTCTTTAACTTTTGTATGTTTCATTTTTATGATAATTGATTATTAAAAATCAGCTTAAGTAAGCTGCAAATATAATTGTTTTTGCGTTTTTATTGAAGCGATTTCCCGCTATCTGCTGTATCTTTTACTTTTTAAAGAAAAAAGTAAAAGGATGCCGCTCCTATCGGGGCTAGAGCTCTTGTTTTTCGAGCTTGTCTATCTCTTCGTCAGAATGTTCAATAATATCAATTTTGGGTTCAATAAACTCTTGTTCGTTAGCCAATGTTTTGTTCAATGTCAATACCAATGCCGGTAATAACATTAAATTGGATAACATTCCAAATAATAAAGTTAAGGAAATAAGTCCGCCTAAGGCAATTGTTCCACCAAAACTTGATAACATAAATACCGAAAATCCAAAGAATAAAACAATCGAAGTGTAAAACATACTCAAGCCAGATTCGTTAAAAGTTGCATAGACTGATTTGCGAATTTTCCAGTTGTTTTTCTTTAGTTCTTCTCGGTATTGTGCTAAAAAGCGTAGCGTATCATCTACAGATAAACCAAAAGCGATTCCGAAAACCAATATAGTGGAGGGTTTTAAAGGGATATCCATAAATCCCATAATTCCTGCGGTTAATAACAACGGAAGTAGGTTAGGGATAATAGAAACTAAAACCATTTTAAAAGAACGGAACATAAAAGCCACTAAAAGTGCTGTTAAGAAAAAAGCAAAAATTAGCGACGATAAAAGATTGTCTAAAAGATACCCTGTTCCCTTTTGAAATACTAATGCTTTCCCAGTTATAGTAACATGATAGCGATCGGGGGGGAATAATTTATCGGCTTCTTTTCTAATTTCGGCCTCAATTTCAGGTATTTTACCTCCGTTTTCATCACGCATAAAAGTGGTAATTCGGGCATATTGACCAGTTGAGTCCACATAACTCTTCATCAAATTGCCTTTGTTGTTTTTCGTTGCGTTTTTGGCATACGGCAAAATAAATGTCTGCTCCTGTGAAGTGGGTAATTCGTAGTATTGAGGATTACCGTTGTAGTAAGCTTGTTTCGAATATTTGACCAAATTGACAATGGACATGGTTTTGGATAATTCGGGAATTTCCTCAATGGCTTGTTCTAATTCCTCCATTCGCTTGAGCGTAGATAATTTCATCACTCCTTTTTTGCGTTTGGTATCAATCATTATTTCCAAAGGCATTACACCGTCAAATTCTTTTTCAAAGAAAACAATATCTTCAAAGAAAGGTTCTTTTTTAGGCATGTCTTCAATTAAACTTCCCGAAATGCGCATTTGGAATACTCCAATAATTCCAAAAATAAGTAATACAATAGCTACTGCATAAATCGAGAAGCGATTGTATTTTACATTGCGTAAAATCCAGTCCATAAAACGTTTTACCGAGCCGCGGTCCAGATGTTTGATATGGCGGTCTTTTGGCGCAGGAATGTAGCTGTGAAAAATGGGAATCACAATAATGCACAAAAAGAATAATCCAATGATATTAATGGATGTGACTACGCCAAATTCCAACAAAAGTTGGTTGTTAGACGCTACAAAAGTGGCAAAACCTATCGCAGTAGTGACATTGGTCATTAAGGTAGCCATTCCAATTTTGGTGGTAACCCGCTGTAAGGCTTTTGCTTTATTCCCATGAACTTTGTATTCTTGATGGTATTTATTGGTCAGGAAAATACAATTTGGAATTCCAATCACAATGATTAAGGAGGGAACTAAAGCTGTTAGCACGGTAATTTCGTAATTGAAAAGTCCTAAGAATCCAAACGACCACATTACTCCAATAATTACGATGATGATAGAGATAAGTGTTGCCCTAAAACTTCTGAAAAAGAAGAAAAAAAGTAAGGAGGTAATTAATAAGGAAGCGCCTATGAACAGTCCAATTTCTTTAACTATTGTTGCGGCGTTTAAGGTGCGTATATAGGGCATCCCTGAAACGCGTAAATCGATATTCGTTTTCTTTTCAAAGGCTTCGATAGCTGGGACTAAACGGTCTAATACAAAATCTTTACGTTCTGGGGTATTTACAATTTTTTTATTTAAGTAAATCGCTGAACGAATACTCCCTGATTTTTTGTTAAAAAGAAGTCCTTCGTAAAAAGGAAAATTAGTAAAAAGTTCTTTTTTGACTTGATTCAGGTAGGATTTATTTCCGACTTTTTTAGCATCAATAAAAGGAACTAATTCGAATTTTTGTAGTGAGTCGTTTCGTTGAAGTTGCTGTAAGTTATTGACAGCTATAACTAAATCTACAGCTTGGTCTTTTTGGAGTTGGTGCATCAATTGCGTCCATGCAGCAAAAGCTTTTGGCGTGAAAATAGCGTCCTCTTTAATGCCAATAATGATTAGATTTCCTTCTTCTCCAAATTTGTTTAGGAAAGCATCGTATTCAATATTGACAACATTGTCGTCAGGCAACATATTAGCTTCAGTATGGGTAAAATGGATATTTTTCCATTGGGTAGCCAATAAGCCGGTTATTACTACCACTAACGTTAGCATCAAAATTCTATTTCTAAGTACGATTCGAGCAAACAATTCCCAAAATCCTAAACTAAACCACTTGATCATTATTGATTTTTTAAGCGATGCAAAGTTAGGTAAAGCCTGTTAATTTTCCTTTATTTTACTGTATTTGATTTTATTATTTTTAGGATGAGAAGAAGTGAAAGATTAAATTATGGTTACTATTTGTATTCCTATTATAATTGCTATATTTGATTTTTACATCTTTGTGAAAGACAAAGCGATTAAAAGGTATGAAAAACTTTAAAAACGGGGCATTTTATATAGCTATAACAGGAGGGTTCACTGCGCTGATGTATTCGATTATCAGAGAAGGAAAGCATCTTGAGGTTAATAAAACAATCTTAAATACGGGGATTAAGAATGGTTCTTGGAATGATTTTATTGATTCAATACTTCATAACTTACAGGATCCATTAGCGATTCTTTTGGCTCAGATAGTTACAATAATTATTGTGGCTCGGTTTTTTGGTTGGATTTTTAAAAAAATTGGCCAACCTACAGTAATTGGAGAAATTATAGCCGGTATTGTTTTAGGACCATCTTTATTAGGGATGTATTTTCCAGAATTCTCATCCACACTATTTCCAGTAGAATCATTAGGAAATTTGAAATTTTTAAGTCAGATTGGTTTAATCCTTTTCATGTTTGTTATCGGAATGGAATTAGATTTAAAAGTCTTAAAGAATAAGGCTAACGAGGCTGTTGTGATAAGCCATGCAAGTATAGTTATTCCATTTACCTTAGGAATTGGATTGGCTTATTTTGTTTACAATCGTTTTGCTCCTGAGGGGGTGAAGTTTTTATCCTTCAGTTTATTTATGGGAATTGCAATGAGTATCACAGCTTTTCCTGTATTAGCTCGAATTGTTCAGGAACGAGGGTTACATAAAACAAAATTAGGAGCGATTGCTATCACTTGTGCTGCAGCTGATGATATTACGGCTTGGAGTTTGTTAGCAGTGGTAATTGCAATTGTCAAAGCAGATAACTTTGCAAGTTCTCTCTATATCATTGGATTAGCGGCTTTATATGTAGTCACAATGTTGTTCGTAGTAAAGCCATTCTTAAAACGAATAGGGGATTTATATGGTACAAAAGATACCTTAGTAAAACCAGTGGTAGCTATATTTTTTCTTACCTTGATAATTTCCTCTTATGCTACTGAAGTGATTGGAATTCATGCTTTGTTTGGGGCATTTATGACAGGAGCAATTATGCCAGATGTACCTAAATTTAGAACCATTTTTATAGAAAAAGTAGAGGATGTTTCCCTGATATTATTGTTGCCATTGTTTTTTGTATTTACGGGCCTAAAAACGGAAATAGGTTTAATTAACGATCCTTATTTATGGAAAGTAACAGGGTTTATCATCTTGGTTGCTGTTGTTGGAAAGTTTTTTGGAAGTGCTTTAGCGGCCAAATTTGTAGGGCAATCCTGGTCGGATAGTTTAACAATTGGTGCCTTAATGAACACCAGAGGATTGATGGAATTAATTGTTCTAAATATTGGTTTAGAATTAAAAGTGCTAACTCCAGAAGTATTCACAATGATGGTAATTATGGCCTTGGTAACTACCTTCATGACAGGCCCTGCTTTGGATTTTATTAACTTTATTTTTAAAAATAAAGAGGTGATTACTCCTGAACTTGTGATAAACCATAACAAATACAAAGTTTTGATTTCATTTGGTAATAATGAAAAGGGTAAATCATTGTTGCGTTTAGCCAATAGCTTGACGAAAAAACAAAAGAAATCAGCCTCAATCACAGCGATGCATTTGTACTTGAGTGATGAGATGCACACGTTCAATACAGAAGAAATTGAGAAAGATAGTTTTGTTCCTATCTTAGAAGAGTCTAAAGTATTGAATCAAGAAATAGGCACATTGTTTAAAGCAACAATGGATATTGAAACTGAAATCGCAGATGTAGCTAATCAAGGAGATTATGATTTGTTGTTAGTTGGACTAGGAAAATCTATTTTTGAAGGAACTATTTTAGGGAAAGTGATTGGGTTTACTACCCGAATTATTAATCCGGATCGTTTGATCGATAAGTTTACAGGAAAAGAAGGTCTTTTTGAAAATTCTCCTTTTGATGAAAGAACGCGTCAGATAATTTCTAAAACTAAAATGCCTTTGGGAATTTTGATTGATAAAGATTTACAAAGTGTAAACAATGTATTTATACCAATATTTACCTCTGAAGATTCATTCTTGTTAGATTATGCTCAAAAATTAATTTACAACAACAATTCCAAAGTTGAAATATTGGATGTGAATGGAGATATTCATAACAATTTTGTAGTACAAAGTGCCTTAGAATCTTTGGAGCAAAAATACCCCAATAACATTAATTTAATGGAAGACCGAATTGTAAAGAAAGAATTTTTAGCCAATCAAGACGTGATGATTATTAGTCTAGAAAGCTGGAAAGCATTGGTTGATTCTAGAAGTGTTTGGTTGAGTGGAGTGCCCTCAGTACTAATCTTAAAGCCCTAAGTCTACAATATAGCTTATTTTGATAGCTATATTGTCCTCAAATTTAAGTAGTTGATTAGGTCCGTAGCGATAAAAACCAGCTAAGCCCAGTCCTTTATAAATTTGGTTTAACTCAATACCCGACTCAAAATACCCCTTGTTGAGTGTTTTATAGGCTAGTCCTGAATGGCGTTCATTATGGTCTAGATTTCCCCAAGCCATTCTTGAAACAAAAACAAAAGAGGGTTTTATTTTCTTAAATAGTGTGATGCGATGAAAACCGTGTTTGAACTGTAGGTAGGCATATTCACTGGAGAAAAACTCATTGTAGTACATGGTTTCAAAACTGTTCTTTCCTGCAAAAGTAATTCGTTGTAAAATGGTTTCTTTTGTGATGTTGTTAGGAGAAATACTATACAAATGAGTCAAAGGGATTTCACCAAAAGCGTATCCGGCCTGAAACAGCACAGTTGTTTTATTTCCGTTTAGATAGTGTTTTTCATATTCAGTTTTAAAGTCAATTTTTCCAAAATCAAAATCATTTTGGATGAGATGAGGAATTGATTTTGTAAATTGGAATGTGAATTTTGGAAAACGTTTTTCTACTTCAACCCTTCCCGAAGGAGTTTGCATGTAATCACTAAAAGGATTCCAACGTAATGAAACCATAGCTGTAGTCATTCTATAATCACTATAGGTTTTTCCATTTAACAAAAAAGAATAGTCAAACCTAGGCATAACACTAGTTGTAGCAATCTCCCAAATACTTTCTGTTTTTGGGATCAATTTAGTTTCAATAAAAGCTTTCCAGTTTTTGTAGTTGTAAAATGTACTGATATTGAAAGGTCTTGGGTCGTAAATTTTAAAACCTTTCTTGTCAATTGAAAAAATGGTACTTGCAATTTCTCTAACATCGTCAGTGTAAGCAATGCCCACCCAAGAGTTAGTTTGCCCCCCTAGTAGAGTTCCTACCCCTAAATTGTATTTAAAATCTCCATCTTTTGTGCCATAAGCCGTATAGCCTTCGAGTTTAATAGTCTTTGAAAAACGATCATTTGTTATTCCTCCTAATCCTATTCTAAATCCTTCGTAATTGTTGAAACTAAAAAACTTTCTCAAATCGATATCGACTGGACCAACGGGAATAAAGCCATTAATTAGTCGTCGACCAACGGTTAATTTTAATTCAATTTGATTTTTTTTGGCAATGCTGTCTAATACAGAATATGTTTTTTGGCTTCTATAATCTAAACTGTCTTTTCGGTAGGTATTCCAAAACTCATTTGGCCTGTCTATAGCTTCTTTTTTTATCTCAAGGGCAATAGCACTTTTTTTGATTTCAATGGGTTGATTTATAGTAAGGTCAAAATTGGTGCTTTTTGAAAGGAGATAAATAAAATCAGAGGCTTGTTTTTTTCTGGGTTTAAAATCTTTATCTGTATTGCCTTGAAATTGAATACTCCCTCCTAATAACTTGATATCCTCATCATTATTGCCTTTAACAATTTTGAACGATTTATTGGCAGGGAACCAAATTTTTTCTTTTGGAAGGTAATTGAATTCATGAATTCCGCTAATGTCTAGTACACCTCTTATACGCATAATTGCCTTCGCTATTGCATAATTATTTTTGTCAATGTATAACACTCCCTCTAGTCCTCCGGTCTTTTTTTTCTTTTTAAAATGAATTATATAAACCTCCCGTCCCTGGATGTTTGTAGAGTCCAGAAGTTGGTATTTGTATTCTTTTAATGCATTATTTTCAATTGGGCTATTGTATTTTGTTTCAAAGAGTTCGTAATTAGAATCATATATAGAAAAAGATTGGAGTTTAAAGCCTAAAATTTCATAAATAGGTTGCTTTAATCCTGCCATTTTGGTTCCTAAAATAGTTTCTTTTACAATACCTTCTTTGTATTGGAATAAAGACACTTTTTCAGTTTGAAACAAATGTTGTTTCTCGATTGTTTTTTTAAATTTATAATTTGCTGAATCTATTTTTACAGTGTTTTTGGTAGTCGTTAGAGTATCAATTTTTCCACTGATGGAATCCGGATTGGCAGTTATTACTAATGTGTTGTACGATTTGAATTCGAAAGCACTTAGCTTCTTTTGAGGATTGTTTTGGATTTTTTGAGCGATTGTTTTACGGATAATTCCAAGAGCTGGATTTTCGCTAGGGATGATGACTTCGTTTAAAGTATGCGTGTCTTGTGTTAATGCAATACTATAAAATGACTTCCCTTTTTGAGTTGGAACGGTTGTTTTGGTATAGCCAATATACGAAACGGAAAATTCGTAAATAGGATGTAAAGAGATAATGTTAAATTTTCCGTCAACATCTGATATGGTATTTGTTCCCGAAGCAGTATGTATTGAAGCAAAGGCTAAGGGTTGATTATTTTTGTCATCTTTAACAATACCATTCAATTGAAATTGAGCTTGAATTGAAAGTGTAAAAAAGAAGAAAAAAATGATACAAAAATGCTTCATAAAACTATCTTGGTTATTTACTACAAAAGTAAAGATAAAAAAATCCGCCTTATTATTGCTAAGACGGATTTTAATGGAATATTGAGATTGAACTACACTTTCATAATTTCAGCTTCTTTTTCAACTAGAAGTTCGTCGATTTTTTTGATATACAAATTCGTTAGATTTTGCACATCGTCTTCGGCACTTTTACAAATGTCTTCAGAAGTCCCCTCTTTTTCTAATTTTTTAATATCGGTGTTGGCGTCTTTACGAGCATTTCTAACACCAATTTTAGCATCTTCCGCTTCTGCTTTGGCTTGCTTGGCTAATTCTCGTCTTCTCTCCTCAGTTAGAGGTGGGACACTAATAATAACTACATCACCATTGTTCATAGGATTAAATCCTAAATTAGCTATCATAATTGCTTTTTCAATGGCTTGCAACATGTTTTTTTCAAAAGGCTGCAAAGTGATTGTTCTAGCATCAGGAACACTGATTTTTGATACTTGAGAAAGAGGTGTGGCCGAACCGTAGTAGTCAACAAAAACGCTTCCCAACATAGCCGGAGAGGCTTTCCCAGCACGGATATTTGTAAATGATTTTTCTAAATGCGCGATAGAACCTTCCATGGATTCTTTTGTACTATCTAATATAAATTCAATTTCTTCAGTCATTTTTCAGATTATTTAGATTGTTAGATTAGTTAGATTACTAGATTATTTAGACTTCTTAGAGTCTAACTTTAGTCTAATAATCTAATAAGTCTTTAAATAGTTACTACCGTTCCGATGTTTTCTCCCTCACAAATTTTAATTAAATTATCTTGTTTGTTCATATCGAAAACTACGATTGGTAATTTGTTTTCTTGACTTAAAGTAAATGCAGTAGTGTCCATTACATTTAGACCTTTACTTAATACATCTTCAAATGAGATGTAGTCAAATTTCACTGCAGATGCATTTTTTTCAGGATCAGAGTCGTATACACCATCTACGCGAGTCCCTTTTAGAATTACATCGGCATTGACTTCAATTCCACGTAATACAGCGGCAGTATCAGTCGTAAAATAAGGATTTCCTGTTCCTGCTCCAAAGATTACAATCCGCCCTTTTTCTAAATGGCGAACGGCTCTTCTTTTGATATAAGGCTCAGCAATAGATTCCATTTTTAAAGCTGTTTGCAGTCGAGTCTTCATCCCTTTATCCTCTAAAGCACCTTGTAATGCCATTCCGTTAATTACGGTTGCCAACATTCCCATATAATCACCTTGGACACGATCCATTCCTGAACTTACTCCAGCAACTCCTCTAAAGATATTACCTCCACCAATTACAATAGCTATTTCTACTCCTTTGTCATGAATTTGTTTGATTTCATCAGCATATTCTTCCAGTCTTTTAGGGTCAATACCATATTGTTTATTCCCCATTAAAGCTTCGCCGCTAAGTTTCAAAAGAATTCTATTGTATTTCATGAGATGGTTGAGTTATTTGTTGCAAATATAGTTATATTCTGTTTTTTTGAAATAGTGTTATTAAAAATAATTTGTTGTAATTTTTTAGACTTAAGTAATAAAAGTTACTTGAGTTTTTTGTCTAAAAAAATACCTTTGTATTAAAAGCTTATCTTATGAAAACATATATTGCCCAAGCCTTATTTAAAAGCTATTCGTATCTAGAATATAGAAAGTTGATGGCTGATTTATTGCAAGAGGGAAAATCTACTGCAATAGAACAGACAGCACAGCGTACTCATTATAGTGAACTGAATGAGACCCGAATGCATCGGTTAGATAAAACAATGAAAATTACAGAGAAAAATGCTGCAGCATTGAAAAAGCTAAGTAAAAATTATATTGGATTGGTTCTTACAGAAAGTTGGTGTGGCGATGCAGCTCAAATTTTACCTATTCTTAATAAAATAGCTTTAGAATCTAACCATCAAATAGAGTTGAAATTGGCATTGCGTGATGAAAATGAGGATTTGATGAATCATTTTTTGACCAATAAAGGCAAAGCGATTCCAAAACTGATTTTGCTTGACAAGGCCACTGGTGATGTAATAGGAGATTGGGGGCCTAGGCCTCAAGGCGCGGTAGATTTACTTCAAGAGTATAAGCAAAGTTTTGGGATTATTGATGAGAAAGCTAAAACGGAATTGCAATTATGGTATTTGCACGACAAAGGAGTGAGTACTCAAAATGAAATTATTCAGTTGCTTCAGCAGATAGAATAGTGTTTTCAAACTTTTCCGGAGTTAGTGCTTTTTCAGTGGTGTAATGGCCAATTTTAGTTCGGCGCAAAGCAGTTAAGTGGGAACCAGAGTTCATCGCTTTTCCAAAATCATAAGCAAGGGAACGAATATAAGTACCTTTGCTGCATACGACTCTAAAATCAATTTCTGGCAAGGCAATTCGAGTGATTTCAAATTCGTAAATAGTTGTTTTTCTCGAAGCAATCTCTATTTCAACACCAGCTCTTGCATGTTCGTACAAACGGGTTCCTTCTTTTTTTATAGCCGAAAAAATAGGAGGCTTTTGATTGATTTCTCCTAAAAACTGCGCTACAGTTTCGTAAATTAAAGTTTCGTTAATATGAGCAGTAGGGTAAGTGTGGTCAATTTCGGTTTCTAAATCATATGAAGGTGTAGTGGCACCAATGAAGAAAGTACCCGTGTATTCTTTTGGCTGCGCTTGGATTTCGGTAATTTTTTTGGTGAATTTCCCTGTACAGATAATCAAGAGTCCAGTAGCCAAAGGATCTAAAGTTCCAGCATGCCCAATTTTAAATTTCTTAGGTAAATTGAATTGACGCTTTAAGATATATTTCAGTTTGTTTACGGCCTGAAAAGAAGACCAAGTCAAGGGCTTGTCAATCAAAATAACTTGACCATTTAAAAAATCTTCGGCTTGCATTAAATGATAGTCAAAGGATGAATAAAAAAATGGATAATTAAAAGAATGATTCCGGCTATGATTCGGTAATATCCAAAAAGTTTAAAACCTCGTCGGCTTAAAAATCCAATAAAAGTTTTGATGGCTAAAAGCGCCACAATAAAGGCAACGATATTGCCAATGATTAGAAAATTAATCTGATCATGAGTCAGTACTAAACCATCTTTATAATAATCATAACATTTTTTCACGGTGGCTCCTAACATAGTAGGAACAGCTAAGAAAAAAGAGAACTCTGCTGCCGAAGTACGGTTTAATTTTTGAGACATTCCTCCTACAATTGTAGCACCACTTCTTGATACTCCTGGAATCATAGCGATACATTGAAACAACCCAATTTGAAAAGCTTTTAAATAAGAGATTTCTGTTTCTTGGGAATTATTGAACCAATCATCTACTTTTAGCAATAAAATACCTCCAATTAGCAATGAAATTGCTACAGTAACTGGATTTTCAAGTAGCGCATCTATCTTTTTGCTAAAGAGCAGACCTAGAACAACTGCGGGTATAAAAGCTACAAATAGCTTAAAATAAAAATCAAAAGATTGGAAAAATCGTTTAAAATAAAGTACTACTACCGAAAGAATTGCTCCTAATTGAATTATAATGGTAAAGAGTTTTGTGAATTCATCATGCTCTATTCCAAAAAAGGAAGAAGCAATAATCATGTGACCTGTAGAGGAAACAGGTAAGAATTCTGTAATTCCTTCGATTATAGCAAGAAAAATAGCTTGTAAGGTATTCATTTAGGCTTTCTTTGGATTTTTCAAAATAGCATAAATAGTAATTCCAAAGCCAATTAATACCATTGTAGGAGCTAAACGAATACGTCTAAAGTTAAATATGTCTTCATTAAATACATTTGGATCGTCACTTCCACCTCCAGACATCAAGATGAATCCTAATGCGATTACGGCAATACCAATTAATAATATTTTATAATTTATTTTTTCAAAAAGAAATTCTTGTTTGTGTTCCTTGTTGTTTTTCATAAGTCATTGTGAGGGACGAAACAATCTCCTCGATATTAGTTAATACAAATCGTCTGTTCGTAAATTCAAGAAACGTTGTGTTGCAAAATAGGTGCTTAGCCAAGTAATCAATATACCTAAACCAAACACAGAAAGTAATACTAACATAATCAATAATTGATCGTCAAGAAGTCCTAGGTCGGGAAAATTATTTTCAAGATAAATCAGCACACCAATTAAAGCTAAAATAGCTAATCCAGCACCAATCATTCCTAGTTTTATGCTTCGCATCAAAAATGGTTTTCGAATAAAATCTTTAGTAGCTCCTACCATTTGCATGGTTTTAATGATGAATCGGTTGGAGTGGATAGAAAGTCGTAAGGAGCTATTGATAAGTAGTACCGCAATAATAGTAAAAAAACCACTAATGATAAGAATCCACATACTGACTTTTTTAATATTATCGTTTACTAGATTTACTAATTGCTTGTCATAAACAATATCGGATACCATTGGATTTTGTCTGAATTGACTTTCTACTTTAGCAATACTATCTTTATAAACATAGTCTGCTTTTAAATGGATGTCAAACGAATTTTGTAATGGATTTTCGCCAAGAAAAGTTACAAAGTCCTCGCCGATGATGTCTGTATGTTGTTTTGCAGCTGCTTCTTTTGAAATGTATTCATATGTCTTTGCGAATGGAGCTCTTTTTAATTCAGCATCAAACGATTTGATGATAGTGTCGTTAGCCTCATTTTTAAAGAATACTGTCATAGCAATATTTTCTCTAAAATCATCGGCTAATTTTTTAGAGTTAATGATGAAAAGTCCTAACATTCCAAGTAAAAATAGTACCAAGAATACGCTTAAAATTACTGAAAAATAAGAAGAGATTAATCGGCGTTTTTGAAATTTATCGTAAGAAGAACCCATAGTTTATCGAAATTATGGGGTAAAAATAATAAAGAATTTCTTTATTTGAAGTTAATATCGCTCAAAGTTTTAACTTTCGTACAATAAACGTAAATTTGGCACTTGATTTTTTGTTTTAGGTTGTAAGCTCAAGGTTTTTGATATTTAGCTTATGGGCCTACTAAAAATCTTAAATTATCCATTTTTGAATTAGTAATGATGAAATACAATCCGAACGAAATCGAAGCCAAATGGCAAGAATATTGGGCAAAAAACCAAACCTTTGCAGCTAAAAACAATGCTGACCAACCTAAATATTATGTGCTGGATATGTTTCCGTATCCTTCGGGAGCTGGATTGCATGTGGGACATCCGCTAGGGTATATTGCATCCGATATTGTAGCGCGTTATAAAAGGCACCAAGGTTTTAATGTGTTGCACCCGCAAGGGTACGATTCGTTTGGTTTGCCTGCTGAACAATACGCCATTCAAACAGGACAACATCCAGACACAACAACCAAAGAAAATATTGCTCGTTACCGTGAACAATTAGATAAGATTGGGTTTTCATTCGATTGGAGTCGTGAGGTGCGTACTTCAAATGCAGCGTATTACAAACATACACAGTGGATTTTCATCCAATTGTTTGAATCTTGGTACAACAAAACAACGGATAAAGCCGAAAGCATTTGTACTTTAATTCAAGAATTTGAAAAAAATGGAAATGCCAATGTTAATGCTGTTTGTGATGACAATATTGCACCATTTTCAGCTGAAGATTGGAACTCATTTTCTTCAGAACAACAACAAAAAGTCTTATTACACTATAGATTAACCTATTTGGCCGAAACGGAAGTGAATTGGTGTCCTGCATTGGGAACCGTTTTAGCCAATGACGAAATTGTAAATGGCGTTTCAGAGCGTGGCGGACACCCTGTAATTCGTAAAAAAATGACTCAATGGTCTATGCGAATCTCAGCTTATGCAGAACGTTTGTTACAAGGTTTAAACACGATTGATTGGAGCGAATCGATTAAAGAATCGCAACGCAACTGGATTGGAAAATCGGTTGGTGCGATGGTTAAGTTTTCGGTTCTCGGTTCTCAGTTCTCAGTTAATGAACAGACAACAGATAACAGACAACGGTCAACAATAGAAGTATTCACAACCCGTCCCGATACCATTTTTGGGGTGACGTTTATGACGTTAGCACCAGAACACGAGTTGGTTGCTCAAATTACAACACCAGAACAAAAAGCAGCTGTTGAAGCTTATATTGACGCTACTGCAAAACGTTCAGAAAGAGAACGTATGGCCGATGTGAAAACCATTTCAGGAGTGTTTACCGGTGCCTATGCGGAGCATCCGTTTACCAAAGAACCTATTCCAGTTTGGATTGGCGATTATGTGTTGGCAGGTTACGGAACAGGAGCGGTAATGGCAGTGCCTTGTGGCGATGAGCGTGATTATGCATTTGCTAATTTCTTCAAAGGTCAGAATGGAATGCCAGCCATTAAAAATATTTTCAATCAAGATATTTCAGAAGCGGCTTATGGAGAAAAAGGCGGCTTTGAATTAGTAGATTCCGATTTCTTAAACGGATTGGGGTACAAAGAAGCTACTCAAAAAGTGATTGAAGCATTAGAAAAAATAGGGCACGGAAAAGGTAAAACCAATTACCGTTTGCGTGATGCTGTTTTCTCTCGTCAACGCTATTGGGGCGAACCCTTTCCAGTATATTACGTGAATGGTTTACCACAAATGATTGATATCAAACATCTACCTATTGCGTTGCCCGAAGTGGAAAAATATTTGCCAACCGAAGACGGGCAACCGCCATTAGGAAACGCAACCGTTTGGGCTTGGGACATAGAAAAGTTGTCGGTTGTTAGTTGTCAGTTAATTGATAATGTTAAAGTTTTTCCTTTGGAATTGAACACTATGCCAGGTTGGGCGGGAAGTTCATGGTATTGGATGCGTTATATGGACGCGCATAACGAAAACGAATTTGCAAGTCAAGAAGCCTTGAAGTATTGGGAAAGTGTGGATTTATACATTGGCGGAAGCGAACACGCTACGGGACATTTATTGTACTCTCGTTTTTGGAACAAATTTTTAAAAGACCGAGGTTATGCACCAACTGAAGAGCCATTCAAAAAACTGATTAATCAGGGAATGATTTTGGGGATGAGTGCGTTTGTATATAGAAGTGAAGATTCGAAAAAATTGTATTCCAAAGGATTGATTCAAAACGAAACGGTTCATCCAATCCACGTTGACTTATCGTGTATTAATGATATTACGAACGAGTTGGATATTGAAAAATTCAAAGTACATCCTTTATATACTGATTACGCAACGGCTGAATTCATCTTGGAAGATGGAAAATATAGTGTAGGTCGCGAAGTTGAAAAAATGTCGAAATCAAAATATAATGTGGTTAATCCAGATGATATTTGTAATGAATACGGTGCAGATACCTTGCGTTTGTATGAAATGTTTTTAGGACCATTGGAACAAGCAAAACCATGGAATACAGCAGGTATTACAGGAGTTTATGGTTTCTTGAAAAAATTATGGCGTTTGTATTTTGACGATAACGGTTTAAACATTACTAATGATGAGCCAACGGCTGACATGTATAAATCGTTACACAAAACCATTAAAAAAGTAACCGAAGACATTGAGAATTTCTCATTCAACACGTCGGTTTCGCAATTTATGATTTGCGTCAATGAGTTATCACAACAAAAATGCCATCATCGAGCTATTTTAGAACCATTGGCAGTAATCATTTCGCCGTATGCGCCTCATATTGCAGAAGAGTTGTGGAGTGCTTTAGGGCATGAAGGTTCTATTGCAACAGTTGCTTTCCCAAAATTTGAAGAAAAGTTTTTGGTAGAAAGCGAAAAAGAGTATCCAGTGTCTTTCAATGGTAAAATGCGTTTCACGATAAAATTACCTTTGGACTTAACCGCTGCTCAAATTGAAGAAATCGTGATGAAAGATGAAAGAACAATTCGTCAATTAGACGGAAGAACGCCTAATAAAGTAATCATTGTTCCGGGTAAGATTATTAATTTGGTTGGATAGTTAATCGAATGTTTTTTAAGCAAATACTATAATAATTTGAATCCCAAATATAATATTTGGGATTTTTTTTATTTCTAATGCAACCATTTGCATATTTTTCTCGTCTATTCTAATAGAAACGTATCTATAAAATTTGAAAGTAATCAACATATATCAATCAGAAGAAGAATTAATCCGCTTGGCTGTCGATAATAATCGTCAGGCACAACATAAGATATATGTTAGATTTTCTCCAAAAATGTTGGCAATTTGCCGACGGTATTGTAAGGATATACACGAGGCGGAAGATGTTTTAATCACGGCTTTTACTAAAGTTTTTGTCAATTTAAAACACTTTAAGAACGAAGGAAATTTTGAGGGATGGATACGTAGAATAATTGTTAACGAATGTATTTCGTTTCTTAGAACGCGAAAAAAAGTAGTTTTTATTGAAGAGGAATTGTTTGTAGAGGATAGTTTAAATAGTATTGAAATTCAATTTTCAGTTGAACAAATACTCTATCTAATTGATAATCTTCCTGAGGGATATAAGATGATCTTTAATTTATATGCAATTGAAGGTTTCAAACACCAAGAAATTGCTAGTATGCTAGGAATTAGTGAAGGGACATCTAAATCTCAATTATCACATGCTCGTAAAATACTTAAAGAACAAATTAGCAAATTGAATAATGGAAATGGAACCAAATAAATTTGAAACCCAAATTAGGGAAAAAGTAAGCGCCCACGAAATTACTCCTAGTGATTCTTCATGGGAACGATTAGATACGATGTTGTCTGATAAAATGGAGTCTAAGTCAATCCGTAATTTTATTTGGATTCCTGTAGCGGCTAGTTTATTGATTAGTATAGGATTGTTTTTCAATACTAATGGTGTGCAAGAATTGACTAAAGATAAGGTTGTCAAAGCAGTTGTTAATTCAACGGATTCAAGTAAAAACCGCACAGCTAAAAATAGTGTGGTGATCAAGGTTTTAACTCCAGAAAAAAGAGTTGTTGTAAGTTCTGTTGCTCAGCCTCGTTTGGCTCAGCAAATTCCTTTAAAGATAAAAATTGGTAAAGTGAATGATCCAATCTTTCAAATTCAAAATAAAATAGCTTCAAATGAAAAGGAAATAATATCAAAAATTCAAAATGAGCTAATAGAATCTGAAAAAGAAATCCATGTTTCAATTCTGAAACAAGTGCCTGTAAATGAAAAGATAAAAGTAGATGCTAATAGTCTTTTGTCAGAAGTTGATAGAGAATTAGAACAAACGTTTAGAGAAAAAGTGATTACTAAAATAGGTAAGAATTACCAAGAAATAAAAGTAGTCGTAGTAACACGAAATCAAGAATAATCAATTTTAATCCATCCTAATTATGAAAAACAGTATTGTTTACCTAACAGTTGTAGTAAGCCTTTTGGCAAATACATTAAATGCACAAGAAACATTTGAGTCTAAAATCAAAGCAATTGGAGAAAGAATAGAGCAAATTACCAAAGAAGAAAAAGCAGCTTTAAAGGTAGAGATTGAAGCTGTTAATACCCAATTAGAAAATGGAAGTATTACGAAAGAAAATGCTAATTTAGAGAAGAAGAAAATGGCAGAGGCAAGGGCAGTTTTAATCGAAAATAAAATTGCTGTTGTACAAGCTGAATTGAAAGATATAATTCAACAAAAAGTAGATGAAAAAGTGAAGAAACAAGATGAAATTGTTTCTGGTTTGAGTGTTAATTGGAAGCCTAAAAAACATAAATCAGTCAATTATGAAAAAAGAACAACCTCTCAGTTTGTTTTTGCGGCTGGTATAAATAATGTAGCAACAGAGGGTAAGATTGATAATTCTGATTTTAGGTATTTTGGGTCACATTTCTATGAAGTAGGAGCAACGTATAATACCCGTTTGTTTAAAGAGTCAAATTTACTTCATTTCAAATACGGTGTTTCGGTAATGTATAATAATCTTAGGCCTACTGACAATAGAGTTTTTGTAAAAAATGGAGGTCAAACAGCATTAGTAAAAAGTCCATTAACATTAAGTGATAGTCGATTCAAAAATGTTTATTTGGTAGCGCCATTGCATTTGGAGTTTGATTTTAGTGGAAAAGTAGTGAGCAGTGATAAATCTTATTTTCGAACTCATCAAAGTTATCGACTTGGATTTGGGGGGTATGTTGGAGCGCGAATAAAATCAAAACAATTTCAAGAATATTCTGTTGATAATCACGAAAATACATTAAAACAAAAAGGAAATTTTAATACTAATGATTTTATTTATGGATTGAGTACATACGTTGGGTACAAACAAACAAGTTTGTATTTTAAATACGATTTAAATCCCCTTTTTGAAAAAAATACGGTTAAACAGAATACTATTTCTTTAGGGGTGCGATTTGATTTAAATTAAATTTCTAGCCTATTACAACTGAATTTGTCTATCAATTTGTTGGTCTAAAGAAATAAATGTTTCTGTTCTAGAAACGCCTTCAATGGCTTGAATTTTAGTATTCAAAATATGCATTAAATGTTCGTTATCCAAACAAATAATTTTAATTAAAATAGACCAATTTCCAGTGGTGTAATGACATTCTAGTACTTCGGGGATTTTTTTTAAATCGCGCACTGCTTCAGAGTTTCGAGCAGCTTTGTCTAAATAAATTCCAACAAATGCCATAGTGTTATAACCAAGCACTTTATGGTTTACGGTGAACTTGGAGCCTGAAATAACGCCAGATTGTTCCAATTTACGCAAACGTTGATGGATAGCAGCTCCCGAAATACCGATTTTATTGGCGATTTGAAGAATGGGTTTTCTAGCATCGTCCATTAAATCGCGCAGGATTTCTTTGTCGATCCCGTCTATTTCTACTTGAAGAGAGTTAATTTTCATTTTTTATAAATTGCAACCAAAAATGCTTTTTTGGTTTGAATTGAAAATCAAAAATAGGCAAAATATAGTAAATAAAGTTGTTTTGTTTGTTTTTACTTATAAAAAAACCATCCTTTAAGGGATGGTTTTGATATATTGTTTAAGGAATGATTATTTACCTTTATTAACTTCGGCGATATATTTTTCTAAAGCCATTGTCATGGAGGGTGTTCCAGGAGTTGGAGCCATAATATCTATTCGTAATCCATGTTCCAACGCTTCTTTTTGGGTGGTGCTTCCAAAGACAGCTATACGAGTATTGTTTTGCTTAAAATCAGGGAAGTTTTTAAATAATGATTTAATTCCTGTTGGACTAAAGAAAGCCAAAACATCATAATAAACATCAGCAAGATCGGAAAGATCACTCATTACTGTTTTATAGAAAACAGCAGGAGTCCAATCTACTTTTAATTCATTTAAAGTAACCGGAATATCCGCATTTAATTGGTCTGAAGCAGGTAATAAAAACTTCTCGTCTTTGTATTTTTTAATCAATGGAGACAAATCAGCAAAATCTTTTGGGCCTACATAGATTTTACGTTTTCTATACACTACATATTTTTGAAGATAGAAAGCAATAGCTTCTGACTGGCAAAAATATTTTAATCCTTCAGGAACTTTATAACGCATTTCTTCGGCGACTCTAAAAAAGTGATCTACCGCATTTTTACTTGTTAAAATAATTGCACTATAGTTAGCCAGGTCTATTTTTTGCAACCTAATTTCTTTGCTACTAACCCCTTCTACATGAATAAAAGGTCTGAAATCAATTTTTACTTTATGTTTTTGTTGTAGCTCAAAGTAAGGAGAATTCTCTACTTTAGGCTCTGGTTGTGATACCAAAATTGTTTTCACTTTCATATTTAACTGTTTCTAAGCAATTCCTTTTGTAAACCAATAATATAGGAAATAGTAGGGTGCTATTTCGAGAGTGCAAAGATACAAAATAAAATAAAATAACTTGTTGAATATTAAATTTTGATAATTTTTTACTGAAATAAAATAAGTAACTAGGTTAGCTATAATTACGATTGCAATTATTAAAGCTGGAAATACTTTTGATACATGATCAAAATAGAAAAACAACATATTAATTGGGAGTAAAAGCAGACCAATATAGGTTCTGTAAGTTACCTTTTGATGGTTAAATTGCTCAACAAATTCTTCCATATGAAATGAAGTAGCAATTATTTTTTCAATTAAAACTTTTGTTAGGATAAAAAACAAAAGAAAGTTAGTAATTTGAATGTATTGCATCCAGTCTGTTTTTTCTCCATAGCCATAAATATTCAATGAAAGTTGGATAAAAAACGCTAAAGAAATTACTTGAACAAAAAATAAGGCAATGGTAAAACCATTTTTTAAATTACTACTTTCTCGATACACTTTGTTGTATTTGTCAGAAAAGAGCAAGTTGGCAAAATCAGCAAATCGATTTTCGAATACGGATTTTGTGATTGCAATTGTTGCAAAGCATAATAGAAATAAAAGAGTAGCCCAATCGGTGTTCTCAATAATGCGGGGATGAAGTACGTAATCAGTCATAGTAACGCCAAAATTACTAATTTTTTATTTTCATTCTTTTTATTAGGAATCAAATGGCATAAAAAGTTTACTTTTGCGTTGAAATTACTCGAAAATATGAATGATTGCATTGTTATAATCCCTACCTATAACGAAATTGAGAATGTGGAGAGCATTATTAGAGCGGTGCTTTCGCAGCACAAGCCATTTCATGTCCTGATTATTGATGATAATTCTCCAGATCATACTGCGGATAAGGTCCTGACACTTCAGACGGAATTTCCAGGACGATTGTTCTTGGAACAACGAAATAAAAAGTCAGGTTTAGGTACGGCATATGTTCATGGATTCAAATGGGCAATGCAACGTCATTACAATTTTATATTTGAAATGGATGCTGATTTTTCTCACAATCCACAGGATTTAGAAAAATTGTATCAAGCATGTCACTTTGGAGATGCTGATTTAGCAATAGGCTCTCGATATGTTACAGGTGTCAATGTAGTCAATTGGCCTTTGAGTCGAGTATTGTTATCGTATTGTGCGTCGGTTTATGTACGCTTAATTACTGGAATGAAAATTCATGATGCAACAGCAGGATTTGTTTGTTACAAAAGGCAAGTTTTGGAGCGAATTAATTTGGATCAAATCAGATTTGTGGGATATGCATTCCAAATAGAAATGAAATACCGAACATTTTGTAAAAATTTTAAAATTACGGAAGTTCCAATCATTTTTACAGATAGAACTAAAGGGCAGTCTAAAATGAGCAATTCAATTATTGTAGAAGCAGTTTTTGGAGTAATTGCACTTCGATTAAAGAGATTAGTTAACACATTATAAGTAAAAGAAAGCATGAATAGGGTTTTAATTAAAAATGCCAAAATAGTAAACGAAGGAAAGATTTTTGAAGGCGATGTTTTAATTGAGGGAGACTTAATTGTAGAGATTGCGGAATCAATTAGTCCGAAATCAGCAGAATGTAAAATTATCGATGCCGAAGGGAATTATTTAATTCCAGGAGCTATTGACGATCAAGTACATTTTAGAGAACCGGGTCTTACTCATAAGGGAGATATTGAAACAGAATCAAGGGCTGCAGTAGCAGGAGGAATAACTTCTTTTATTGAGCAACCTAATACAGTGCCAAATGCTGTAACTCAGGAAATTCTAGAAGAAAAATATGTAATTGCTTCCAAAAAATCATATGCTAATTATTCGTTTATGATGGGTGGTACGAATGATAATTTAGATGAAATTTTAAAAACAAATCCTAGAAATGTGGCAGGATTAAAGTTGTTTTTAGGTTCGTCAACGGGAGATATGTTGGTTGATAGTTCAGCTTCTTTAGAGAAAATATTCTCAAACACTAATTTATTAATTGCGGTACATAGCGAAGATGAAACAACAGTAAAGAATAATCTTGAAAAATATAAAGCGCAATACGGCGATGACATACCGGTTAAATTTCATCCAGAAATAAGAAGTGTTGAAGCCTGTTATAAATCAACAGAACGCGTGATTGCACTAGCTAAAAAAACAGGTGCGCGTTTGCATGTTTTTCATTTGTCAACAGCAAAAGAATTAGATTTGTTTACAAATAAAATTCCGTTAGAAGAAAAACAAATTACCGCCGAAGTTTGTATACATCACTTATGGTTTACAGATGAGGATTATGCGACCAAAGGAAATTTGATTAAGTGGAATCCGGCCGTAAAAACAGCAAAAGATAGAGAAGCACTTTGGAAAGCATTACTTAATGACAGCATAGATGTTATTGCAACAGACCATGCGCCGCATACCTTAGAAGAAAAAAATCAAGTATACACAAAAGCGCCTTCCGGAGGGCCATTAGTACAACATGCTTTAGTTGCATTATTTGAAGCCTACCATCAAGGAAAAATTAGTATTGAAAAGATAGTGGAAAAAATGTGTCACAATCCGGCTAAGATTTTCAAAATAGAAAAGAGAGGGTTTATTAAAGAAGGGTATTACGCAGATTTAGTTATTGTAAATCCAGGTTTGCCTTGGGGAGTTAAAAAAGAAAATATCTTATATAAATGTGGCTGGTCTCCATTTGAAGGTTATACTTTTAAATCCAGAATCACGCATACTTTTGTAAATGGACAACTAGTCTATAATGCATTTAAAGTGAAAGACATTCGACCAGGGAAACGATTGTTGTTTAATAGATAGTAGCATGAAGAATTTAGTGCCATTTTTTGTAATCCTGACCATTTTAGGTTGTAAGGAAGATTTGGTAAAAAAACCAAAACATCTTATTGATAGACAACAGATGGTAAATATAATGTATGATTTATCTTTGTTAGAAGCAATCAAGTATCAAAATCCAGGGGTGCTGGATTCTAATCAAATTCATCCTAAACAGTTTATTTACAAAAAATATGGAGTGGATAGTTTGCAATTAGCACAAAATAATGTGTATTACGCTTCAGATTATAAGAATTATAAAATTATGTATGAAGAGGTCGTAAAAAGAATTGAGAAGGATAAAAATAGAGCAAAGGCTATAATTAAAAACCAAGCAAAGAAGAAGCTCAAAGAAAAGAAAATTCAAAAGGCAGTTACAAAAACAGTAAAAAGCAATTCTAATTAATACAATAAAAAAGCAGCACAAAGTGCTGCTTTTTTATTGTATGTTTGTTTGGGTTTTCTATTCTTTTTCTCGCCCAAAACGTTCAAAAATGCTGATATAAGTATTGAATGTTTTTTTCGATTGATTATAAAATACAGTATCACCACTTTCCTTCATAATATCAAGCAATCCTCTGTAACGTTCAATGTCTGTAATTATTTCTGTAGCAATATCTATTTGCTCAGAGCTGGATAATTGGCTGTAATAATCAAGATTTTCAGTATATTTATTGATTAATTGCGCAAGTAATTGTCGTGCTTTGGTTTTCTCACCTACTTCATAATATCCTTTGCCAAAAGGGTCAACTAAGGAATAATAATCAAATTTATCTATTGGCATTTTAGTCATAGCAAGGTCAATCACTTTTTTCGCCTTTTCTTTTTTACCTTCCTTGATGAGTTGATTCATTAATCGAGATAAATTCATGCGGTAAGTAATACTATTTCTACGCGTTTCTGGGTCGTGGTATATAGTATTACTTTCACTATTGCCCCAATCCCATTGCATTACTTTTCTATACATGATTTCGGAGTCAATTTGACCCATGTCCATCTGACTTGCATCCTTGTTTAAAGGTTTTTTGATAGGGATTAATTTGTAAACCATTCCTTCTAATTGAAGGTATTCTTTCATCCAAAGGTAATCGTCACCATCAAAAGCACCACCACTGAAATAAATTGGTCTTTTCCAATTATTGTTTGCTACAATATCTAACATCATTAGTCGGTTTTTGTAAATAGCACTTCCCTTGATATCAATATCAATCGCCGAAACTATAGAGTCATTGTATTGTGGACTTACCACTTTATTTTTAATAATTGTATTCTTGTCAATAGGTATTCTGATTTTGTTAGTTGGATAAAAATGAATAATTTGTCCATTTGACATTTCTAAGGTTGACTTAGGGTTCTTAATGAAGTTAATAAAATCATTTACATTCCATCGGGTTTCTGTTTTAGGAATATGGGCTACATAATCCAATTTATCACCCACATATTCACTATGTTTGAATGATAAAGGGAGTGGGTCAGACTCATAGCTTTTCATTTTCATCTGGTCAATATACCAATCTGTCATGAAAAGACTCGTGTTGACGATTTTTACATCCGTACGGTATTTTTCTATCTCTTGGGCATACCAAAGAGGGAAAGTATCGTTGTCTCCAATTGTAAATAAGATAGCGTTTTTATCGCATGAATTCAGATACGCTTTGGCCATAGCCACTGCAGTGTATCGGTCTGAACGGTCATGGTCATCCCAGTTTTGAGCAGCCATAAGTATAGGAGCGGCCAATAAACTTACTGCAATGAGAACAGGTCCTGCAATTCTTGGAGTTAAGTAGCTTTTGGCGCTTTCATATAGAGAATATACACCAAATCCAATCCAAATGGCAAATACATAAAAAGAACCTACTAAAGCATAATCGCGTTCGCGAGGTTCAAAAGGTCGTTCATTTAAGTATATTTTCAATGCGATTCCGGTGAATAAAAACAAAGAAAGTAATACGTAAAAACTTTTTCGGTCTTTACTGGCGTGGTACATCAATCCTATTAATCCTAAAATAAAAGGCAAGAAGAAATATACATTTCGTCCTTTATTATTTATTACATCTGAAGGTAGATTTTCTTGAGATCCTAAGTGTAAACTATCCATAAATGGAATACCACTAATCCAGTTCCCATTCAAATTATCATATCGTCCTTGTACATCATTTTGACGCCCAACAAAGTTCCACATTAAGTACCTCCAGTACATATACCCAAATTGGTATTCAAACATAAAGCTAAGGTTATCAACTGTTGTTGGTTTTTCAATTATTAAATAGTCGCCGTAATTTCGTAAGAAGGCTACATAACCGTCATTGTCAATTTGTTTTTGTGCGTAGGCCTGTTTGAATTCAGTTACCACTTTTTCTATTTCTCCTTTGAGTTGCGCAATTGCTTTATTGTATTCTTCTTCTGTTAATTGATTAGCATCAATTCCATATTTAGCTAGATCTTCCTCAAAAGGGTAGTCATAATTAATTTTGAATTCTGGTGGATGTGTAAAATGGATGTAGTTTTCTATATGTTCGGTACTCCACAATCTAGGCAAAATAGTTTTTTGGTTATCATCACTATTTTGTTCGGCATTTTTGAAATTATTGGTGATATCGTATTTACCAGTGGTATAGTTTCGCTCATAATTAGGAGCTTTGTCTAAATAAGGTCTTTCTTTGTCTAACCCGGCAAATGTTTCGGTGTATTGAGGTCCATAAAAAAGCGGATTGACACCATATTGCTCACGGTTGTAATACGCTAGTACCTCGGCAGCATCTGACGGTTTATTTTCGTTAATTACTGTATTAGCATTGGCTCGAATAGGCAACATCATCCAAGTAGAAAAACCAATTAAGATAAATAAAGTACAAAGGATAATTGTGTTGTAAAAAACAAGTCCTTTTCGCTTTGTATAACCTAATCCAAAATAGAAGAAGGCAATTAGTAAAAGTGTAACGAAGATAGTTCCTGAATTGAAAGGTAATCCCATTTCGTTGACCATGAAAATTTCGGTTTTACCAAAGAATGCCATGGTTAATGGCAATAGCATTTTGAAGATAAATAACAATATAGAAACAACCACAATATTAGCAATAATGAAGTTTTTGATTGTGATGGTTTTATAGTTTTTAAAATAATATAAAAAACCAATAGCCGGAATAGTCAGCAAGGCCATAAAATGGACTCCAAAAGACAATCCAATTACAAGTGAGATAACTAATAACCATCTGTCGCCTCTTGGGGTATTCATTTCTTGTTCCCAACGCAATCCTAGCCATAAAAGTAGTGCGATAAGTAGTGATGCCATAGCATATACTTCGGCTTCTACGGCGTTAAACCAAAAACTATCTGAAAAAGTATAGGCTAAAGCACCTACTAACGAACTCCCTAAGATAACAATAGAATTGTCTTTATTGATCTCGTTATAGGAACCGATGATTTTCTTCAAAATCATACTAGATGACCAAAATAAAAAGAGAATAGTAAACGCACTCGATACTACTGAGGTCATGTTTACCATTAGTGCAATGTGTTCTTTGTCAATAGCAAACATAGCAAAGAACGCTCCAATCATTTGAAACAAAGGCGCTCCAGGAGGGTGTCCTACTTCTAGTTTGGCTGCAGTGGCTATATATTCGCCACAATCCCAAAAACTCATAGTAGGTTCAACAGTAAGGGTATAGGTTATCAAAGCTATTGTAAAAGCAAACCAACCTAAAATAGTATTCCATTTATTAAAATTGAAATCAGCCTTATTCATGATTAAAACAGGTTTTTTATTTATGATGCAAAGAAAATGTTTTTTTGTGTAATCATGCGAGCATTATCAAAAAATTCTGATGTAATAATGAAGAGATTAACAAATTGGTTTTTAGTGGTTTTCTAATTTCTTCGGATTATCACTAAAAGTTTTTTGATAAAAATAATTTAAAAGTTTGCGCAAAATAAAATTTGTATTAAATTTGCACTCGCTTATTAGCACTGCTGGTCTATGGTGTAATGGTAACACTACGGTTTTTGGTGCCGTCTTTCTAGGTTCGAGTCCTAGTAGACCAACATAATAAAGCCTCTCAAGAAATTGGGAGGTTTTTTTTATTTCGTTAGAATTCGAGTCTTTAAGGTGTAGAAATTTGTTTACAATAGTCTTTGACAGGAATGAATTCAATAGTCAACTCTTTTTTTATTTTTTCATTAGAATATACGTTCTTAGAATAGGATGCTTTTGCACTAGCACGAGATAGTTTTCTTTTTTGAAATAGAAAGGTATTCAAGAACCAATCTATTCTCCAAAACACTTTCATTACAAGGGGAGTAGCATGCCATTGAGGTCTTTTGGTCTGTAGGCTATCAGCAATACAATTCAGTATTTCTTGAAACGAATAATTATTTTCAATCAAGGTAAATCGTTCGTTTTTGATATTGCTGTTCATTAATTTCACACTTATTTCAACCACATCACTAACTGCAACAAATCCTGTAGTGCCTAAGGTGTAAAAAGGCATTCCTTTGGCAACAGCCGTAAATAAAGTGCCACTTCCTTGCTCTAAAAATCCTGGCCCAAGAATAATTCCAGGATTGACAATAACTACCTCTAAGCCTTCTTGTTGTCCTCGCCAAACTTCCATTTCAGCACCATATTTTGAGATGGCATAGTCGCTATGGGGTTTTTCAGCATTCCATTCGGTAGTTTCTAAGATGATAGTTTCTGCTGAGATTGGGTCTCCTAAAGCCGCAATCGAACTCACAAACAAGAGTTTTTTGATAGAGTAGGCTAAACAAAAGTTAACAATGTTAGCAGTTCCCTCGATATTGGTTTTACGAATGGCATTTTCGTCTTTTGGATCAAACGAAATTAGTGCGGCGCAATGGTAAACCAAGTGAATGTCTTGAAAGGCTATTTCTAAGGAAGGAATATCTAAAATATCAGCCTCTAGCCATTCAATTTTTTCAAATAAGTCAGATTTGTGGTAGATTGAAAATAAGTTTTCAGTTTTTTTAATAGAAGCTTTGGTTCGATAAATAGCCCGCACGCTTTCGCCATTTTCTACTAAATGAAGTAAAAAATGCGCACCTACTAAACCAGTTCCTCCTGTAACTAAAATCATGTGGTAAAGATACTTTTTTTACTATTGCCACAAAGACACTAAGATGCAAAGTTTTTTGCCATGGATTTAACTGAGTTTTGAAATTAATATTAGATGTTGCAATTGATTTTTGCAATTGCGATTGCCATTGAAATTTCTATCTTTGCGCAAATTGATTATCAAAATGAAAAATTTAGTAGAAGAATTACAATGGCGCGGCTTGGTTCATGATATCATGCCGGGAACCGAAGAACAACTCTTAAAAGAAATGACAACGACTTATATTGGATTTGATCCGACTTCTGATTCGTTGCATATAGGGAGTTTGGTGCCAATTCTATTGTTAGTTCATTTGAAAAATTTTGGACATAAACCGATTGCTTTAGTAGGTGGTGCAACAGGAATGATTGGAGATCCGTCAGGAAAATCAGATGAGAGAAATTTGCTAGACGAGGCTACTTTGGCACATAATGTAGAAGGAATCAAAGCGGTACTTTCTCGTTTCTTAGATTTTAATTCTAAAGAAGTAAATGCGCCTGTTTTAGTGAACAACTACGATTGGATGAAAGATCTGTCATTCATCAATTTCGCTCGTGATGTGGGTAAACGAATCACTGTTAACTATATGATGGCAAAGGATTCTGTAAAGAAAAGATTGTCTGGTGAGGGCGAAGGAATGTCGTTTACGGAGTTCACTTACCAATTGATTCAAGGGTACGATTTTTATCATTTGCATAAAGAATACAACTGTTTATTGCAAATGGGTGGTTCTGATCAATGGGGAAATATCACTACGGGAACTGAATTAGTTCGAAGAATGAATGCCGAAGGTGCTAAAGCCTACGCTATGACTTGTCCTTTGATTACCAAAGCCGATGGCTCTAAATTTGGTAAGTCTGAAGGAGGAAATGTGTGGTTGACTGCCAATAAAACTTCGGTATATAAATTTTATCAATTTTGGTTGAATACGACTGATGTAGATGCTGAGAAATACATCAAGATTTTCACCTTTTTAGATCAAGCAACAATTGAAGCTTTGATTGCAGAACATCAGGCAGCGCCACATTTACGACTTTTACAGAAGAAATTAGCCGAAGAGGTAACGACTTTTGTACATTCAAAAGAAGAATTAGAAAAAGCAATTAAAGCGTCAACAATTCTTTTTGGCAATGCTTCAGCAGCAGATTTAAAACAATTGGATGAAGCTACTTTCTTAGAAGTTTTTGAGGGAGTACCTCAAGCTGAAATTGCTAAAAGCGAAATTGAAAACGGCTTGAACATTGTGACGGTTTTAAATGAAAAAACGGGTTTCTTTAAGTCCAATGGGGAGGCTAGAAGAGCATTAACCGCCAATTCAATTTCGGTAAACAAAGAAAAAATAACAGAAGAATACCAGCTTTCATCAAACGATTTAATCAACAATCAGTTTGTGCTTTTGCAAAGCGGAAAGAAAAATTATTTTATTGTAAGAGTGAAGTAATTCAGAAATCCAGTTTTTTCAACCGCAAAGTGCGCAAAGAAGGCACAAAGTACGCAAAGTAGTTTTTAAGGAATTTAAACACGGATTAAACAGATGCTCTGCAACACAGATTATTTAGAATAGAATTTTTTGAATCAGCCGTTGCGTAAAAAAAGATTACTTCGTAGTTCCTTCGCACAATGACTAATCCGTGAAATATGTGAAATCTGTGTTCAATTAACTTGCACCCTAGTGGCAAAATTATTTCTTAGTACCGTTTATCGTTTCAAATAATTCCAATGCATTTCCGTCTGTTAGCATAGAAACAAAATGGCAAATATGTAACAATCGACCGTATAAACTGTCTTTTTCTAAGTCGTGTTTTTCGGGTAACATCTTCAGTATTAATTTGTCATAATTAGAAGCTGTTCCGTTGAAATTATTATTAGAGGCAGTGATAAATTTGTCCAGTAATGTTTGGATGATTTGGTAGCCTACAATTTCTTTCTCTATCACTTCGCGACTTTGATAAATGTTTTTTACACTCAATTGGATAATATCGTCCATTTGTGCTTTGTATTTGCTCTTATCAGTCAAAGCATAAGGGAATTTTCCAGCTAGTATAGCTTCTTCGTTTTCAATAAAAACCCGAACCGCATCATTAATTAAACTACCAATGGCTAACGCTCTCAGGTAACTGATTCGGTCTTCTTTAGTATTTAAAGTACTGTATTTAGCACTGTCGATAGAATCTTTCACTAGTTTAATGAGGTATTCTAATGCAAATTCCTCTTGGATTAAGCCTAGGTTAATTCCGTCTTCAAAGTCAATAATGGTGTAGCATATATCATCGGCTGCTTCCACTAAGTAAGCTAAAGGATGTCTTTCAAATCCGATATCTTTTCCTGATTTATTAGGAATCAAACCCATGTCTGCAGCGACTTCTTCGAAGAATGATTTATCGGATTGGAAGAAACCGTATTTTTTGTCAGCAATATTTTTTGTGGGCTTTTTAGGTAAACTTTCTTTAGGATATTTCATAAATGCTCCTAAAGTAGCATAAGAAATTCGTAAGCCTCCTTCAATCCCTGGCCGATTTCCGGTAAGAACAGAAAAGCCATTAGCATTACCTTCAAAATCAATCAAATCTTGCCATTGTTTTGGTGTGAGTTGGTCCTTGTGTTGTTGCCCTTTTCCAATAGAAAAATATTCGCCGATGGCTTTTTCTCCAGAGTGGCCAAAGGGAGGGTTGCCAATATCATGAGCTAAAGATGCTGCAGCAACAATAGCACCAAAATCATTCATATGATAACCGTGTACTTCGCTAAGATGTGGATGTTTTTCGAGAATTTTTTTTCCCACTAAACGGCCTAATGAGCGTCCTACTACAGAAACTTCTAAACTGTGTGTTAGTCGAGTATGTACAAAATCAGTTTTAGAAAGAGGAATCACTTGGGTTTTATCTTGTAAACTTCTAAACGCCGCCGAAAAAATAATACGATCGTAATCTACTTCAAATCCCAAACGGGTATCATCTTGTTCTACGCGCAATCTTTTGCCTTTGTCGCCTTGTCTTTTTAATGATAAAAGTTGTTCCCAGTTCATCGCTTGGTAGTATTTGTGAATTACAAATGTAAATAAAAAGAGACTCTCTAAAAAGCTTTGTTTTTGTCAAACTGAACTTGTTTGCTTCGCCTATTCGCTAGCGCTCAGGTCAGTTTCTATAAAATATGGATACTATTTTATAGATTCCTAAATATCCCGAAGTCTCGGGACGGAATGACAATTTTTGTGCTTTTAAGACAGTCTCTTAGAAAGTAGTGAGTGAAGATTAAAACGGTAAATCGTCTGGCTCTTCTTCATTTAAATTAGTTGCTGGTGCAAAAGTTTCTGCTGCAGGCATTGGAGGAGCTTGTGGAGCTGCTGCTGCTTCGGCTTGTACTTTTCCAATTCTCCAACCTTGAATAGTGTTGAAATAAACCGTTTCACCTTGTTGGTTAGTCCATTCACGACCTCTTAGGTTGATGTCAATTTTAACTTGGTCGCCAACTTGGTAGCTGTTTAATAAGTCACATTTATCTTGAACAAATTGAACCAAAATATGTTGTGGGTATTGTTCGTCTGTAGTAACAACAATATCTCTTTTTTTGAAACCGCTAGACCCTACTTCTTTAGTTTGGTCAATCATTTTCACTCTTCCTGTAACTTCCATCTTTAGTATTTTTTAAGTTTATTCCGTATTTAAGATGTACAAATATACTAACTTCTTCTTTTCTAGGCAACAGGTCTTTTTTCTTTACTGACGGGGTAAAATCTTTTTCAAATTATTTCGTTACATTTATAATCTAAATTTGATGTATGTTTTTCTCAGACAGAAGAAATGCCACGCGTTGGTTTATCATATTGGTTTCTTTCTTAATTATTTCATTAATACTTTGGAATACCTATACCTTTTTTCAAATTTTTAAAAATGAAGAACGTTTAAAAATGAATCTTTGGGCGAAGGCTCAAAAAACATTAATTAATGCTGACGAAAATACGGATGTGGAATTACCACTGCAAATTTTCAGCACAAACTCGTCGATTCCAATTATTTTGACCGAGAATGACACTATAATTAATGCAGTAAATATTGAGGATAAAATCATCAAAAGTAAATCTGAATCGGCTCGTTTTTTAGCCGAACTTAAAAGCGAAAATGAACCCATTGTAATTGAATATGTTCCCGGAAAATTTCAGAAGTTGTATTATGGCAACTCTGCTTTGTTGAATAAATTAAAATATTACCCAGTTGCCTTATTGTTAATTATTGTTTTGTTTGCTGCTTTGGTGTATAACTTTTACCGAAGTACAAAAATGGCTACTCAAAATAAACTTTGGGCAGGAATGGCTAAGGAAACGGCACATCAAATAGGAACGCCTCTTTCGTCTTTAATAGGTTGGGTCGAATTATTAAAAGCGGAGAATGTCGCTTTGTCAACTACTCTAGAAATAGAAAAAGATATTGAGCGCTTGCAAACCATTACGGATCGTTTTTCTAAAATTGGATCGCAGCCAAAATTAGAAAATCAAGATATAGTTGCTGCAACCCAGGAAACATTTGATTATTTACAATCTCGTTTTTCAAAGCAAATCGTATTTTCGTTACATGTACCTAATCATCCTGTTAAGGTTTTGTTTAATCCTACTTTGCACGGCTGGACCATTGAAAACCTGGTTAAAAATGCCATAGATGCTATGAAAGGGAAAGGGAATTTGGATTTGGTTATTGAAGAAGAAGGTGATTCAGTAAAAATTAAGGTTTCGGATACAGGAAGTGGAATACCCAAAAAACAATTTAAGACAATATTTGAACCTGGATTTACTACTAAAAAAAGAGGCTGGGGATTAGGATTGTCATTGACTAAAAGAATCGTGGAGGAATACCATAAAGGCTCAATAAAAGTATTGCAATCTGAGCTTGGTAAAGGGAGTACTTTGCAGCTGAGTTATAAAAAAAGCGAATCAATTTAAACAGATTCGCTTTTTTAGTTTCTTTAATTTGAAATTATAAATTATTTTGAATGCTTTTGGCCAAAGACTCAAATTCATCCTTAGTCATTGTAACTTTATTTTGGAAACGCATTTCATCCATTTCGTTTAGTGGAATTAAATGAATGTGTGCATGAGGAACTTCTAGCCCGATAGCTGCCATTCCAATGCGTTTACAAGGTACCGTTTTTTGTAAAGCACTCGCTATTTTTTTAGAAAATTCCATTAATCCAAGGTATAATTCGTCTTCAATTTCAAAAAGTTGATCGATTTCTTGTTTTGGGATGCAAAGTGTATGTCCTTTGGCATTTGGATTTACATCCAAAAAAGCCAAGAAATTAGCATCTTCTGCAATTTTGTAACACGGAATTTCACCATTTACGATTTTAGTAAAAATAGAGCTCATACTAATAGTTGATTTATTCTCGAGTAATTTCTAGAATGTCAAATTTTAAAACACCATTAGGAACAGTGATTTCAGCTACTTCGCCAACAGATTTTCCTAATAATCCTTTTCCAATAGGAGAAGTTACAGATATTTTACCAGATTTTAAATCGGCTTCGCTTTCAGCAACCAAAGTGTACACCATTTCCATGCCATTGGTTTGGTTCTTAATTTTTACTTTAGATAACACCAATACTTTTGAGGTATCTAAATGACTCTCATCGATTAAACGTGCATTAGCATGAATTTCTTCTAATTTAGCAATACGCATTTCTAACATGCCTTGCGCTTCCTTAGCAGCATCGTATTCGGCATTTTCAGACAAGTCTCCTTTATCTCTTGCATCAGCAATATCTTGTGATGCTTTTGGGCGCATCACATTTTTTAAATAGTCTAATTCTTCTTTTAATTTTTTTAATCCTTCTGCGGTGTAATAAGATACTGTGCTCATAACTTCATTGTTTATAAAAATAGAAAAAATCCCATCAGGAGGGATTTCTTTTCACAAAGATAGTATATTTTATTTAGTTGTAAATATATTCTTTAATGCAATCTATTTCAAATGTAAAAAAATTAAATTTGTTTCGCTAATTCTTCACTCCTAAATATTTAAAATGATGAAAAAGTTGGTGTTGTTGTCATTCTTTTCTATGATTATTTTTTCTTGTTCGGATAGTGGACTCGCAAATTATAATCCCTATATCCCTAATTATTCTTTTACGGCTGATATTAATATGAATTTACCGCTGTATTCTAATTTACAGTATCCTAGTAATGCAGTGTATTATGCTGGAAAAGGAGCCAAAGGGCTAATTATTTTTAATACAGGAAGTGGTTATAATGCCTTTGATGCTGCTTGTCCAAATCAAAATATTAGTTCGTGTTCTACCATGACTATTAATGGTATTGAAGCGGTTTGTCCTTGCGATGGTAAAACGTATAGTTTGTTTACAGGTCAGGGAAGTTTACAATATCCAATGAAACAATATCGTGTTGAAGTCAATGGAAATGTATTGCATATCTATAATTAAAAAATCCTGACTACAATGTCAGGATTTTTTAATTCTTAATGATAGTAGCATATTAGAATTTCAAGGTTACCCCTGCAAGAAAATTTATCCCTGCTTGTGGGTAATAATACGGATAGATGTCCCACATATAGCCGTTTGAAACATATTTTTTATCTAGTACATTGTTTACTAATCCTTTGATTACAATCGATTTAAAAATAGATTTTGGTTTGATTTCGTAAGAAACGTTCAAATCGTTAATGAAGTAATCGGCTAATTTTGATGCTGCTGATTCGATATTATTCATGTATTGTTGGCCTACATATTTTTGCAACCAAACGATTTGGATAGATTTAGTAGGCTGATACATTAAGGCGTTTCCTGCTATTATAGATGGTGAATATGAAATATCTTTAGTCCCATAATTTTGACCACTTACAGCTAAATCTAGATTTTTATTGCGACTCAGTGTAATGTTTGGCCGAAGGCTAATTTGTTTGGACAATAAAATAGTCGCATCAATTTCTAATCCCAATCTATAACTCTTTTCGCTATTAGAACGAATAGGATTCCCTACATCATCTAAAGTTCCGGTAAGAATTAATTGGTCCTTGTAAGCCATGTAATATAAGTTGGAATTGAATTGAACTTTCTCAGACAAATACCTCCAACCTAATTCGAAATCATTTAATTTTTCTGGTTTTACACCACCTCCTTCATAATCAGTACGATTGGGTTCTCTGTTGGCTCTTGCATACGAGAAATAAAGACTGTTTTGGTCATTCATTGCAAAGTTTAAACCTGCTTTTGGATTGAAAAAAGTAAAGTTGTCATTCACTAAACCTGTTTCATTGGAGTTAGCTTTATAGTGTACATTTCGAACTTGTAAATCACCAAAAAGACTCCATTTATCATTTAGTTGGTAATTGATTTTTCCATAAACAGTTCCGTCTGTTTTGGTAGCGTAATCGTCATAGTAACGATCGCCTAATTCAGATTGGGAACCAAATCTAGCCCAAATTACTTTGCCAAAGTGATCGCCTTCGTATTTGTTATAGCTGCCGCCAAAGATTACTTCTAATTGTTTCGATTGGTAATTCGTAGAGAAGGTAGTACCGTAGAAATCATTATCTAACCATTTTTGACGAATTAAATCAGTAGTACTGATTGCAGTTCCATTGATTGAAATGGGTGTTAAGCTGTAGTCTGAAAAAGAAGCATTTTCTTTATAATTTTCATAATACCCTTTTCCTTTAGTATAGTGGAAGGCTAAATTGGTATTCCAATTCGTTGAAATTTTTTCGTTCCAATGCAGTTGGTAATGGTCTTGTTGGTAATTATCTGTTTCGTTATTGTAGTATCGGGTTTGACCAAACTCATCGGTAAACATCCCTGCCGAGTTAAAGGTTCTGTTATTTAAAAGAGTTTCTCCATCAATTCCGTTCCAAGATTGATAGGTTTTTTCTTTCCCTCCAAAGGCCAATGCCTTGATTAAAGTGGTTTTCCCAACATATGTTCCTTGAAGAAAATACGACTTTAAGTCAGAACTCGCTCGGTCTACATAACCGTCTGATTTCAGAGTAGAGAGACGTCCTGCAATTTCAAAATGGTCATTCAACAAGCCCGTACTGAATTTTACTGTATGCTTTTGTGTATTGAAACTACCAAAAGAGTTTGAAATTTCTCCAGTAGATTTTTCAGAGTAAGAATCTGTCAATAAATTTAGGCTGGCTCCAAAAGCTCCGGCACCATTTGTTGAAGTACCCACACCGCGTTGCAATTGCACACTTTGAAGTGAGGATGCAAAATCAGGCATGTTTACCCAATAGGTCCCATGGCTTTCAGAGTCGTTGTACGGAATTCCGTTGATGGTTACGTTGACGCGAGTAGCATCGCTTCCACGAACACGAATTCCGGTGTAACCCACACCATTTCCAGCGTCTGAAGTAGTTACTACCGAAGGTAAATAATTCATTAAAATAGGAATGTCTTGCCCTAAATTGCGGGTTTGAATTTCCTTGTTGGAAAGATTACTAAAACTAACAGGAGTTTTGGAATTTACTCGAATCGCCGAGACCAACACTTCGTCGAGTTGATTTACTTTGGTGCTGTCTTTTGGTTTCTCTTGAGAAAATGTTGCTAAAGACAACATTAGGAATGAGCTAACAAATAGTTGTTTTCGGCTCGTTTTGAATAATAAAAATTTCATTCGTAAAAATATTACGAATAACAGGGGTAAATTATTCTTGGTTAAAAAATTAAATGGTTACTCTAGACCTCAAGATTAACGTGCACATTAATTGTTGGTCTGTTTTCCCTTAGCGGCATTACCCGCTCAGGTTCATTGGGTATAATCTCAGCTCGTTATTTAGAGCACCCCGTGAGAC
>JACCDS012257879.1_pt1 | contig 37160 bp, 31 predicted proteins | sample 7446441 | NCBI WGS metagenome assembly JACCDS01 (sample SAMN15323445, study PRJNA562643) | freshwater metagenome | isolation source: river surface water | place: USA:Blue River Watershed | collected 2017-08-17
AGATTGGGCCCAGTCCACCAAGCCATGCTGACACCGGACGAAAGACAGGTGCTGCAAGCCTACCGGCAGGCCGATGCCAACGGTAAGCAAGCCTATTTGGGCTTGGCCGAGGCCTTGGGCAAACAGCGTAGTAGCGGGTAGGGCCAGGTGCGCTTTACAATCTCGCCGCACCGGCTTGGCGGATTTCCGGAAGTCGGCCATGGCGCGCTACGGTAAAAAGAGCCATACAGTTCTTGGTTTTGCGCTGCGGCCACTCACTCGGCATAAATTCCGGCCCACCTTTCTAATTAATCGTGGTCTGCCCCCGAGAAACGCCACCTTGCGCACCAAACTGTATTTGGTAAAAAGCGATTTGGAACAGCACAACCCGAACAGAGAGGCTGATACTAGGGCGCCACCCACAACCAGCGAGGATGTGGCAGAATAAACCCGCCCAACGTCACCCACCAGAAAGCAAGCATGGAACCCGATTTTGACCTGTTTCTTGCCCGGCTGCGTTCAGCCGTCCACCCGGAGCCATTGTATGGCTGGGCTATGCGCGTGGGGATTAACAAGGCATCGCTAAACAGCGTGCTGGCCCGCAAAACCTTACCCAAGGTGGAACTGTTGTTGCAGTTGGCCAGTGCGTTGGGCTGCTCGGTCGATTGGCTACTCGGCTCCGACCTGCCCGCCTGCGCGCCGCCCGCTGCAACACCCGAAGAATTGATTCAGGCCGAATTGGCCATTGTGATGGAACAGATCAGCGCGGCCTTGAAAGCCAGATTGGGCCCAGTCCACCAAGCCATGCTGACACCGGACGAAAGACAGGTGCTGCAAGCCTACCGGCAGGCCGATGCCAACGGTAAGCAAGCCTATTTGGGCTTGGCTGAGGCCTTGGGCAAACAGCGTAGTGGCGGATAGGGGCAGTGCGGTAGCTCTGGTGTGGTTACGTGGGACGACAATTCAGGCTGCTATGCCCTGGCGGGGAGTGAACAGCTGCAAAATTGTCACCTTTTATCAGTGGCGGTGAATTTTTCAGATTATACTTCTCTCCTCAAAAAACTAAAAAAGTATCAATTTTGTCGCGGCGGGATCTAAGAAATGCCAACCAAGAAAATATCAGTAAAATTATATGAGTTAACTCAAGTGGTGAATTTTTGCTGCCGCAGGCAACATATCTCCCCAGGCTGGCAAGCAAGTTCGATCCAGCAAGCGGCAGCAACAATGGTTGGAATTCATGCTGCTCGGCTCATCACACCATATTTTGCTCTTCGCACACGTGTAGCATCATTGCAGTTTCAGGAAATTCACGATGCCCTTCATACCAGCAAGTTCTTAATTAAGGCGCGGTGTATGCGTGGGACATTACATCTTCTTCCTCATGATTTGTTTCAAATAGCCCATTATTCAACATTGAGGAAGCGCCTTAGTGTTTGCAATACACTCTTCAATAAACATCAAATGAGCCGTAATATTATTGATGAAATTGCTTCTGTTATAATTGAAATTGTTAAGATAAGGCCATTGGCAACGACTACTATTACTGCCACAGTAATGGCGTATCTCAGTCGGAATTCTGACGAACCTGCTTTGCATTTGATGCCAATAAAAATTCGCGCTGTGCTAAAGGAGTTGTGGGAGCAAGGCACATTGTGCTATGTCAATAAAAGTGAGGATTTTGGAACTGAAGATCGCCATTATGGCTTAACATGCAATTTTTATCCTGAAATCATATTTTCTGAAATGCAATTTGATGTTGCTGATGTTCAATTGGTAGAACGATATATCCGATGTTACGCCCCTGCCACAATAAACGATGCGGTCTGGTGGGCTGGAATAGAAAAGCGACGGGTGATTGCTGCATTGGCAGCATTGGGAGATCAGGTTCAAATGATAAATATTAAAGGATTTGAGGAAAATTTTTTAATTCATACCGATGATGTTGATTCACTTAATCAAACTAAAGTGGACTGCTCCGATTGGGTCATTTTTTTAGCGCATGAAGACCCGAGCCTTAAAGGTTATTATCAAAGCAGAGGGCGCTACATTACAACGAACAGCTATCCCCTATTATTCAACGATATCGGCGAATCACGGCCAGCAATTATGTTGAATGGTAAAGTTATCGGCGTTTGGTCTTTTGATAGACGCACTGGTCAAGTTCATACAAATGTATTTGAAAGTATCTCAAAAAAACAGATGAACTTAATCAATGAGGAATTGAGAAAAATAACAAAAGATGTGGCGAATTTATTATCGGGGGAGAGTGGCCAAAAATAGGCCGTTGTTTTAATGCAATTAGCAGCAAGTGTCCGGGTGTGCTCAAAGACTAGCACAGCGACTAAGTGCCTCCCAAGACTTGTTCCCACGTTCTTGTAAAATGGTTATTTGGTGCAGGAATGAGAGGCGGCTCAAATTTGAAGTAAAGATTATCGATAAAGTCAAGTTTTTCCAATATCGTCCAACCGCCCCTTTTTCGTAATTGCTGTTGCACTAGGATTGCTTGCCCCGGCAACATTACTTACCCCAAATCATCTTTCTTTGATCAGGTATTAAGTTTTCAATTTTGAAATGCCCGCGCAAGAATTTATCTGATTTTACGAGTTGCTGCCTTTGGTTTTGCCATCTATCCTCTGGAAGTATGTTTCGGTCATATTTTGATGGCCAACGTTGTTCAACATACGCTTGAAGCTCATTAAATGAATGGTTTAGATTTTCGAAATCTTTATCACTGCCCCACCAATGGTGGTGGTTATGATGAATATGGTATTTGCCCCAGTCACCATCCCAATTTTTGTCTGCATCAGTACCACGAATTCCAAACTGTGCGGCATTTTTATAAACATGGGTACCTGGAAGTGGGACAAATCTGAACAGTGATACACGTTCAATCCAATCACCCACTTTATCCAGGAGCGCGATAGTTTCTGCGACAGTTTGCATGTTTTCGCCCGGATAACCATGCACAAGAAACACCTTATTTTTTATGCCACTTTCATAGGTCAATCGCAGGGCGTTGATAACTTGATCGACCGTAGCACGCTTATCCATGGCATCTAAAATTTGTTGGCTACCTGATTCAACTCCAAACTCAATTTCAAAACAACCAGAGCTTTTCATTTTGGTCAAGATATCTTTATCAACCCTATCAACGCGAGATAGTGTTGCCCAAGACAAATTCAGAGATTCTATTTCAGCGCATATGTCATAAACATTGCTTTTACTAAGAATAAAATCATTCCCAACAACAGCAAAGCCATCAATGGAGTAGTTTTCTCTCAACATTAATAGTTCCTGTCTCAGATTACCACCACTGCGATATTGCACTTTGGTTTGCGCAGATGCACAATATCGGCAGGGAAAAGGACATCCGCGACCGGGCATGATATGCGTCATTTTAATATTCGTATTTGACATTCTGTTGCTCATTACAAAATCATCAATAGGAATCAAATGTCTTGCTGGATACAAAAATCGATCAATATTTTTTTCTATTTGTCTTGCGGGCGTTTTGTATATAGTGTCATTCTTGCGAAAACATACACCAGAAATTTTTGAAAAATCTCTTGTATCTGAATGTCTGAGAATTTCGATGACTGTATCCTCTCCTTCGCCGATTCCCACAATGTCTACATCTAAATCAATAAGCGTTTGTTCTGGAAAAAGATTGGCGTGAACACCGCCAGCCATGAGCAACGCACTAGTATGAAAATTACTATATTGCCGACATTCCAAAAACATATTGAATGTTGCCGACGCGGATATACTAAAGGCAACAGCCTCAAATGCGGACAAATCAGGATGTAGGTTGAATGGATTTAACTTGATAATTGAAACATCATGCCCAGCCGCTTCAATCGATGCCGCAATATAAAGCGCACCAAAAGGTGGAAATTCCTTTCGCATTTCTCGGTACCGAGCCATATCGAGTACTTCTGGATAAATGACAGCGACTTTCATTCTTACCCTTCAGGTTGTCGTGGCATAGCTACCACGGTTGGCTGCAAAATTTCCATTACTTCATCAACGATTAGCTCAACACTTTGTTCACTATCGACAGTGTGCCAATACGAACTCTGCATTTTAAGCAACTCATTCGCCACCTTGTTTTGAAAATTAACAAAGCTTGTGGGGGCAGAATTAATGCAGTCGGTATCAGTCCACTTGCGATTCGATTTTCGCCTTCCCGCCACCTCTGGCGGCAACGTAAGCATTATTACTTCATTCGGTATTGTTAGTTGTGAGAACAATTCTTCGGCCAAGTCGGAGGATTTCGCACGGAATCGAGCAATGTATTTATATACCCATTGATCCGATATTACAATGTGCCCCTCTTTTAACTCCTTTTTAATGACCACTTTATCGAACAAATAAAACCATGATGCCATTAAATGAATAAGATGGTGGTCTCCAAGATCTTGGAGTGGTGTTTCCGGCGCATATTCCCACAGCAAGTTTGCGAGTATAGAAAGGCGTGTTGATGCATGCGTATCGGCGCAAATAGTATTGCGGTTTGCCAAGATAGCCGTAATACCTTCATTTTTGAGTCTTTTTACCAATGCTTGTGCTACGCTCGTCTTGCCAGCACCATCTATGCCTTCAATGCATATAAACCGAGATGTACATTCTGATTGGGTAAATATCATATTAGTATAGGAGGTAACTTTCTTTAAGCGCCATCAAATTTTCCAACACAGCTTCTTTAGAGATTGCGGTAGTTAGGTTATTTTTTTCTGTTAGGCTCAGGATAATTTCATCTTGCGTTGCGTAATTATCAATTTCAATCCAAACTCGCAGGCCAATTTGTGAAACTTCAAATAAAGGATTTTGAGCCATTAAAAAATATTTCCCACTCTTTGCAAACAAGCGCGCACACGGCTGTTTTCTTATTGCAATGCGTGCTGGCAGGGTGGCGTCACTGCCCCATAGTCTCGATTCGAAATTCCTTAATTCAGCAATTTGAAAATAACTGTGGGCAATATTATTGTCTGAAATGGTTTGATAAAAACGCCCTACATCTTCAACGTAACGCCGTTTTTTTCTATTTGACCCTGTTGGCAAATCGGAAATTAACTCCATATAGCGAATATAGACCGGATGATTTTCGCCTAAAATATTTTTTGCATAGGAATGGCGCCATTTTACTAAGGGTGATGTGTTGCCACGCAATGCGAGAAAATGATCAAGCGAGTGATGAACGGTTCTATCGGCATTGAATATCGCTGAGTTCTCGTCGTTGACCTCAATATTGCCGAGTGAATCAAAGAAACATTTTTCAGCTAAGGCAATATTGTAATGTGCAAGGTAATTAGCTACAATTTTCGATGAAATAGAATGCTTAATTTTCAAAAATCTCTCTTCGTTTAATATTGCAATGCCGGTTAGCAAACGATGAGCAAGCAAAACGTGATATTGATCAATTGCCTTTCCATTGGAAAAGCCGTGTTCGAACTGTGCAAGAACACGCTGTAGAAAATTTTCTGACATAGTAGTTACTTCAATGATGCCAATTTCTGAAGCAAAAACGCATTCATCACTGGGAAAATTTCCTTCGGCGGAAATAGCATAAACATCAAAATCAGATTTTTTTGTGGCCAAGCCTTCAACTTTTGAGCCGGCCAAAAAACAAAAAAAACTGCCAGTAAATTGCTTACTGCTGCTAAGGGCAATTGACCGAAGTATGTTCATCGCGCTAGTTGCAATTTCGTTCATAGAAACTCCATTTCCCCCTTCTTTCGTATCGAAGTTGATAAGGGGGCATCTAAGGCTGAATTATGTACCAAGGGTAGTTGCTGCAGTGGAAATGTCAACCGTTCTTCCTGAGCTAATCAACATGCCGCCAACTACAAGTAGCCCTTCTTCAATGGTTAACTTTCTAAAGGCAGCCTCTTTCGCGGGGGAAATCAAGGAATTTTGTTTATCAAAGTCTTTTTCCGCAATGTTTTTCAGTAACTTCATTTTTCGATCCTTTTAAATTGGGGCGAACCATTTCACCATCGACGAAGCTTACCAGCTTGGAGATGGTCCGGCAAGTACTTTGCTAGTTGATATTGCCACACGCGATTTGTGCACTGGTCAATCGTAGGGGAGATATGCACTACGCCATCAAAGATGGTAACAGTTCACTCCCCCCCTTACAGGTGGCAACGGCGGCACCTTCTTCCCGACTCGCGCAGCGGCAATCACTGTAGCAATGTATTCCCATGATGATGCCGTGCGGGCGCGGCAAGTGTCAACCACGATGGCCAAAATGGCATAAGCGCGAGTACCCGCCGCCATTCGTGTGCCATAGTTGATGCGCCGTGCAATGACCCAGTGCCGTAACGCACGTTCGGCTCATTGTTGGTCAGCGGCAAGTCCGGTTCACTCACCTGTCGAATAATAACCTCCCAGTCAAGCAAGAATTCGCGCGCAACTTCGCCCAGCTTGGCATGAACATCATGTTGATGTTTTTCGCACAAAGCCTTGAGTTGGTCAATGTTGGGCGCGTATTGGCTCGCCAGCCCCGGCATCGCTGCCTTTTTGGCGCGGGCTGGCCTTGTAAATGGCGTCCATGAGCGCTTGCATGATGCCAAGCATGTACTGACCCACACCAGCGACCCGTGCAGCGGTTGATTCGGCCAGACCACGCAATTTTCACAGTAAATGCGCCCAGCAGCGCAACCGGTTTTCAGATGCCGATAGGCACGGTATACCATCACTCATCACCAAACCGGGATAAACACCGTGTCTAGTCGCAATGCCCCGTCGTTCGGTGTGGCTGCAATCCCATGGTGCCCTGCTCGACGGTGGCCTTGAACTATTTTCCGGCTGGGCCCGGTCCACCAAGCCATGCTGACACCGGACGAAAGACAGGTGCTGCAAGCCTACCGGCAGGCCGATGCCAACGGTAAGCAAGCCTATTGGGGCATGGCCGAGGCCTTGGGCAAACAGCGTAGTGGCGGGTAGGGGCAGTGCGGTGGCTCTGGCGCCGCCGCCAACAGAATGTTACACGATTGCCTTTCCCCCCCTTGACGGTACCAACGGGCCGTGGTACTGTTCGTCCTAAATTTAATACCACCTTCTAAAAACACAACTTTCACAAGGAGATTTCTAGATGAGTAACCGAATTTCATCGTGGACAATACCAGTGAAATACCGTGGCATGCCAATGATGGTTTTGGGGTGGGTGTTGCTGTATTTATCCACTTTTGTACCATTCAGTTGGCCGCATTTAATTACCACATCAGTAATGATTAGCGCAGGCCCTGTCATGTTTTTTTGGGGCGATAAGTTCGTCAAAAAGCAAAGTAATTAATTTGATATTTTTAAATTTTAGCGAATTCACCACCAAGAAAAATTTCGGATGAAAAGACAAAAATAGCCCGCCATATCGAGCCCCCCCCCTTCAGACACACCAACAACACCCCGCCCCCTATTTCTACCCTTGTCGAACCAACGAATTGAATGAAAAAAGCACGCTATAGTTGCGCAAAAAAACATCCTTACATCACCCTCCATTTTGCTATTTTATAATTATCAACAGGATTGTTATGAGCCACTCCATTTTTCGCATCACTCTCTCGCTCTTAACTGGCTGCCTTATGGCAATAGTCAACCCAGCCCAAGCCGCCCTGTCGGTCGATGACGCGATTAACCGTACCGGTTTTATTCGGGCCGAGATTTCACCCGATGGCAAACACATTGCCATGATCGGCTCTTCCAAAGACAATACCGGGCTGTATTTGATGGAGATTGACAGCGGCAAAACCCGTGTTTTGGTAGAGGGCAAGCGCATCAGGGACAATATTAATAAGCAAAACAAGTTTGACTATAAGATCAAGGCCCCATTCAGTGTCATTTGGGTCGGCAATGATTTGCTGGCGGTCGATTTCGATACCACGATCGAATCCATGACACTGGATGGCAAGGTCGTCTCAACCCTGGCCGATAGTCAGTATGGCACCGAGATTATCGGCAAGGCCGATGAGGAAGCCCTCGACTCGCCCATCGTTCTGGTGCGCTCCCTGATCCCTTCATTATCCGGACGAGCGATTCATGAACTCAGCGCAGTCGATGCCCGCACCGGGCTACGCAGCAAATTTGATATTCTTGACAGCGAAATCCCGGCCAACAGTGCTTTGCTCGACTATGCATTTGATCGGCGTGGTAATTTGCGTGCGGTAGCGGTCTCCAATTCTGCATTCTCGACCGATGCCACCCAAATCAGTTATTGGTTCAAATCCACTCCCGCTGCCAAGTGGGAACAACTCGCTTCATTTCCAAGCACCAAAGGGCAATGGGATCTGAGGTTTGTGCCGGACGAAGAGAATTCGCTGATTATCCGCTCGCGCATCGGGCGCGACACTTGGGCCATTTTCCGTTATGACACCAAAAAACGCGAAATGGCTGAGTTACTGGCCGGACACCCAAGCCAGGATATTGTTGCTGTGCGCGGTCTTGGGCAAAACGCCTTCAAGAAAGTAACGACCAGCGGCATGCAACCACAACAAATCTGGTTTGATGCCAAAATGGCACGAATTCAGGCAGGAATTGATCAAGCCTTGCCCAAGGCAATCAATCAATTGTCCGGCAATCCAAACAAACGGGTGTTAATCAAGTCTTCCAGCGACATCGATCCCGGCACCTGGTTTGTGTTTGACGCTGAAAAATCGACCCTGAGTGAAGTGGCACGGGTGAAACTGGCGATTGTGCCCGAGCAAATGAAGCCGATGAGCATCATTTCTTACCCGGCCAAAGATGGCTTGAACATTCCGGCTTACCTGACCCGACCGGGCAATAGCACTACCCCCCAGCCGACGGTGGTGTTTGTGCATGGCGGTCCGATAGCACGTGACCACTGGCAATGGCATCCCGTTGTGCAACTGTTGGCCAATCAGGGTTATGTGGTACTGCAACCGCAATTTCGTGGCTCCAGCGGCTTTGGCAAAAAATTTGAAACCTCTGGCTACGGCCAATGGGGTTTATCGATGCAGGACGACATTACTGCCGGCGTAGACCATTTGGTCAAGCAAGGCATTGCCGATCCAAAGCGCATTTGTATCTACGGTGCCAGCTATGGCGGTTACGCTGCACTGTGGGGTCTGGCTAAAACGCCGACGCTGTATCGCTGTGGCGTCAGCTTTGCCGGGGTCACTGATCTGGAATTAATGTTCAACGACGGCTCAGACCGAACCGAAAATGCGCTGTTTCGTGAATCCATGCGCGTGCAACTGGGTGGCGATGCCAAGCAAAACAAAGAGAAGTTCGATCAGGTTTCGCCCCTGAAACACGCCGCCAACATTACCGCCCCGGTATTGCTGGCCCATGGCGACGAAGATCGGCGGGTACCGATTGTGCATGCCAAGAAAATGAAGGCGGCTCTGGAACAGCACAAAAAATCGGTTGAATGGGTTGAACTGGTCGATGAGGCGCATGGGGTCATCTACAACGACAACCGCAAGAAATACTATGAATCCTTGCTGGCGTTTTTTGCCAAACACATCGGTAGCGACACGCCTGCCGCCAAACCGGCACAGGCCAGTTCCAACTAAAGTGCTCTGCGGGCGGCGCGGACGGGAAGTGGCCCAAGTCCGCGCCAACAAGCGCTAATTTGCAAGGGAAAATGGGCTAATGGGCTAATGGGCCGCAGCCTCTTCATCACGGAACATGCTGGCAATATCGCGGAACGCAGCTTCGATCTGGAAAAAGGCATCCAGAATATCCGGATCAAAGTGACTCTCCCGCCCTTTTTTCATGATATCCATCGCTTCCTGATGCGAAAACGCCGGTTTGTACACGCGCTTCGAAATCAAGGCATCGTACACATCGGCCACCGCCATCAGGCGTGCCGATACCGGAATCGCTTCACCTACCAGATTTTCCGGATAACCCGATCCATCCCATTTTTCCTGATGTGAATAAGCAATTTCGCGGGCAAAGGTTAAAAAGTCATTGCTGCTCCCCAAGTGCTTTTCCACCGACAAAATCGTGTTTCTGCCATACACGGTATGCAGTTTCATGATTTCAAACTCGTCCGAGGTCAGCTTGCCCGGTTTGAGCAAGATATGGTCAGGAATGCCAACCTTGCCAATATCGTGCAGCGGGGCCGATTTGTACAATAGTTCGATATTCGCTTCGGTCAGCACATGGGCAAAACGCGGGTGCTCGGACAATTGCCGCGCCAGTGCTGCCACATAGTTTTGCGTGCGCCGAATGTGGTTGCCGGTTTCGTTGTCACGCGTCTCGGCCAGCGAGGCCATGGCCATGATGGTCGCATCCTGCATTTTGGATAATTGCTCGGTGCGCTCGGCCACCAAATACTCAAGATGTTTGTTGTTATCCTGCAAAAGCTGGCGCGCGTTTTTCAGATTTAGTTGCGTGGCCACCCGGGCAAACAAAATCGGCGGACTGATCGGTTTGGCAATATAATCGACCGCTCCCAAATTCAGGCCGATTTCTTCATCTTCCACCTGACTTTTGGCGGTCAGAAAAATGACCGGAATATCGGCCGTAACCGGGTCAGCCTTCAGGCGCTGGCAGGTTTCATGGCCATCCATGTGCGGCATCATCACATCGAGCAAGATCAGATCCGGGCAGGGATCAATAGCAGCAATTTGCAAGGCTTTTTGCCCATTTGTGGCGATTTTTATTTTATATTTTCCTTTGAGCAAGGCCGCCAATAAGGAAATATTGTCCGGAGTATCGTCAACAATCAGAATGGTTTGTTTTTTGGTGAAATCGAATGTCGGATTCATACGCTTCGGCCCTCCCAAGCCCGGTTCGATGGCGGAACCCCTGTCTCCCATGCTCCGCCACGCAATGTGTCTATCATACCCTGTTCACGCGTGTCAAAATTACTGCCCTGCCAAATATCCTGCCGCCCGGGCACTTGATTCGAGTATGGCATGGGCGGTATCAAAATCAAATTGCCGGATCGCGCGCACAATGCGGCGATGCGCTTCCAAGCCCAGTGCGGCACTGAACAGGCTTGATGCTTCTGACAGCAGATCGAGCGCTTCACCATCATACTGACGCAAGAAGCGGGCAAACTGATCAATCATGGCCTGCACCTCAACCCGGTCCAGAGCCACCACCGGCGCAACGGCTACCGTGGCAGCGGGTGGGTTGCTGCTTAATACCTTGCTCAAGGCGGCAAACGTGGCCAGCATTTCGTGATCGAGATGGATGATTTGTTGCTCGATATCGAGCCGGGCATGGTTTTCCCGAATTGCCGCCTCCAGTTGCGCTGCGTGTTGCTGCGAAGATTTGGCCCCAACCATGCCTGCCACCCCCTTCAGGGTATGCGCCAGCCGCTCGGCCAGTTTTTGATCATGATTCGCGAGTGCGCGCCGAATCTTGGCACAGGTGTCAAGCTGGCCGTCGCGAAAGCGCTGCAATAATTCCTTGTACATGCCCAGATCACCGAGCATGCGCGCCAAACCATCGGCCACATCAAAGCCGGGAATCTGAAATGGCTCATTCTCCGGCGCTGGCAGCAGGCTGGGCAAACTGTCATCACGCCGCACCACAAATTGCGGGCACCAGCGTTCGATCATGCGATAAAACTCGCCCGGATTGATCGGCTTGGCCAAATGGTCGTTCATGCCACTGGCCAGACAACGGATGCGCTCATCTTGCATGGCGTGCGCGGTCATGGCCACTATCGGCAAATCCTTCAGGCGCGGGTCGGCGCGCACCAGGGTGGCGGCCTCGTGTCCATCCATGACCGGCATTTGCACATCCATTAACACCAGGCCGTAGTACTGGGCCGGATGGCCACGCAAAATATCGACCGCAATCCGGCCATTTGGTGCCGCCTCCACCGTGGCCCCGACGGCATGCAGCAATTCGGTGGCGATCATCTGGTTAATCTCGTTGTCTTCTACCAGCAATACGCACAGATCATTAAAATACGGCAGGCTATCACCACGGGCCGGTATGATCTGGCGCGCCTCGTCGGTAAAGATATCGGCCAGTAAATCAAGCAGCAGCGAGGCATTAAGCGGCTTGAATAAAAAACCATCGAGCATGGCATTTTCGGCGCGCATTTTAACGTCTTCCCGGCCATGCTCCGTCAGTAAAATCATACGGGGTGGCGATTTCAGATTCGCGTCGCGCTTGACTTCCCAAATCAAATTGATGCCATCCATGCCCGGCATGTCCAAATCGGTAAACACAATGCCATACGGCCAACTGTCGTCACAGGCGCGAATCGCACTTAAGGCTTCACTGCCGCCGAAGGCAAAATCGACTTCAACCGGCAAATGCGCCAGCACGTCCGACAAATTCAAGCGTGCGCCGGGGCTGTCATCAACCACCAGCACCCGCATGCCTTCCAATTGTTGCGGTACTACGCGGTTAATCGGCTGAATATTGGACAAGCCAAACCAGGCCGTGAAGTACAGCGTGGTGCCTATGCCCTCGGCACTATTGAGCCAGATTTTCCCATTCATCAATTCAACCATGGCCTTGGCAATCGACAGGCCCAGCCCGGTGCCGCCATATTTGCGCGTGGTCGATTCATCGGCCTGGCTGAACGCCTGAAACAGCCGGGCGCACTGCACCTCGTTCATGCCGATCCCGGTATCGCGTACCGAAAACTCCAGCAATACCTGATCAGGCCGATTCTCGCGCTGCACACAATCGATATACACACCACCGGCTTCGGTGAATTTGATGGCATTGTTGACCAGATTGATCAAAATCTGCCCCAAGCGCAACGGGTCGCCAATCAGGTTGCGCGGCAGCGTGGTTGGGATGTTAAATTGAAACCGCAAATCCTTTTCCTGCGCCTTGCCTGAGGTGACCGCCTGCACATTGGCAATCACCTTGTCCAGACTGAAATCGACCGTTTCAATGCTCAGCTTGCCCGCTTCAATCCGCGAAAAATCCAAAATGTCATTGATAATGCCGAGCAGCGACAGACCGGCATTGTGGATCTTTTCCACATAGTCGCGCTGCTTCGGATTTAAGTCTGAACACAGCGCCAGATGCGCCATGCCGATGATGGCATTCATCGGCGTGCGGATTTCATGACTCATATTCGCCAAAAACATCGATTTGGCACGCGTGGTTTCTTCGGCGTGACGGCGTGCCAGTTCAGCTTCGGTCAACTCATTCTTGAACTTCAATTCCTGCAAACGCACCATTTCGCGGTTTTGCTGCTGCAAACTGTCTTCCAAATGCTTGCGCTCGGTAATGTCGTTCAGGAACGACAGCGAAGCCGGTCGCCCTTCCCATTCAATCATCACTGCCGACAATTCAATCCAGGTAACGACCCCGGTATGTGGGTGAATAATGCGAAAGGTATAGTATTTTTCCGAGGGTTCACCATTTTTACGACGCCTGTATTCCGCTTCCACCCGTGCCACATCGTCCGGATGGACATCGGCCAAAAACGGCATGGAAAACAATTCTTCCTGAGTGCGGCCACTGATTTGCCGCACCCTCGGGTTGGCAAATACGATCTTGCCATCCTGCGCCACCATAATCCCTTCGGTCACGTTGTTGACCACCTGCCGGTGATGCTCTTCCGATTTCATCAACGCCGCTTCAAGGCGGTGCCGGTGATCAATATCGACCATGGCCCACACCGTGCCCTGCTCGACATGATTGGGCACAATCGCCCGGCCCGACAGTGAGCACCAAAACAACTGGCCATTGGCCCGCCGCATGCGGGTCTCGGTCACATACGCCGCACCGCGCGCAAGCTCGGCCACCGCTTCGCGCCCAACCCGTAAATATTCTTCGCGCGAACTGTAAAACTGCTCCAACGACATATCACTCGGCCATTCATTTCCGCCGACCCCAAACATTTCCAATAACGGACGGTTAGTCCATTTGATGCGCCCCTGAGCATTTAAAAATGAAATGCCGACCATTGAATTGTCGAGAATCGTGTCACGCTCTTCCAGACTTTGTTTTAAGCGCTGGCGTTCAATTAACAATTGTTCGGCATGACGGCGTGCGGTATCGGCCTCGCGCACTTCATCCTGAATTTGCGTAATGTGCAAATGCATGCGCGACGCCTTGCCCTGGGTGCGGGCAAACATGGCATGGTACTGCTGGTGCGCGGCAAAGGCTTGCTGCCACTCACCCTGCTCGGCATAAATTTGCGTCAACTCTTCCTGAGCGCGCAGTGAAACGAAATCGAAATCAACCTGCCCAATACTATCGAGTGCCTGTTGCAGTGCCTCACCGGCCCGCACCAGTTGGCCGTGCTTATGTAGCAAGTGGCCGCTGACCCACCAGATATAGCACTGATGCTGAATCTCGGCAAATTGCTCGCGCCGCACCAAAAGCGGCAGCAACAGCGCTTCGGCCCGGGTCAGTTGCCCCAACTCGGTCAGCACGTACACCGCCAGCGCCAGATTCAGCGCTTCGTGCATCAAGCTGGTGTCCGGATCCTCGGCCAGCGCCGCCTCCCATTGCAGCACCTTGGGTTCGAGTACCTGCCATGCGTTTTGATACTTGCCCAACGCCAGTTGACACATGGCGTAAATGGTTGAGATATAGCCAAAAATCCACGCCCCGCGTGAATCCTGCACCATCTCCAATGCTTCGTGTACCAGATTTTCTGCTTCTTCAGCATTACCGCTGTTACACAAAATCTCACCGATATTGGCTTTCAGATGAGCCTGCCAGCGATCGGGCAAGCCAATCGTGCGCGCCAGTGCCAAGCCATTGAAATAATGGCTCATCGCCTCTTCTGGCCGATTGTATTCAATTGCCAACACCCCGAGTGCATTGAGCGCCCGCACGGTTTCGCGGCACGCCCCCATCTGCTGTACCAGTGGAAAAACCCGGCTACGGCCAAATTCATACGCCACCTGATACAGGCCGCGCCCGCTGCTAACGCTGGCCATGCTGTATAAACACAGCAACAACGCCGCTTGACTGCCACATCGCTCAAAGCGTGGCAACAATTCGCCCAGTTTGCCCCAACTATACTCACAGCCGGTTTCGCGGAAATTGCACAGCGTTTGCACCAATTCACCGGCCAACCCGGCTAGCGCATCATCAGCGGCCCGAGCCAGTAAATCCTGTCCGATTTGGCGTGCGGCAGGCAAATCGTCGCGCATCAAATCGAAGGCATCGTTGCATGGTTCGCGCCAGTCTTCGGTATTGCCTGGGGATAGCTGACTCATCTCGGTTCCAGATTAATCCGGCGCAAAGATCGCGCCAATTGGTTTGAGTGCCTTTATACCATTTTTTGCACCTATCAGCAAAGACCACTGATCCACTCCAAGTATAACCCTGGCCCGGCCTGCCCGCCGCCAAGTGTTGGCAAAAACTATATTTTCAGCGTGGGCCAAGCGTTATGTGTTGCCACAGCCCAAAAATGTGCGACCATAATCCCATTGCCACGCCCGGGTCTTGATTTGGTTTGTCGATTGGAAAGGACCGCAACACCATGCACCCGCCAGTTCGCCCGCCGCCCAGCGGCCACCGCTTCCTGCGGCCCGCGCTTGTCGGGCGTAGGCGGGTGGCATGGCGTGCGTCGTGCTGTGGGCTGCCCACCTGGCTACGCGGCTGTTTGCGGTGCCTGTTACTGTCAATCCTGTCAATCCTGCCGATTCTACCTTTCCTGCCAATCAGCCATGCCGCTGCGGCAAGCGAATTTGGCTTCGCCGAACCGTATTTTGAACCGGTTGAATCGGTTAAATCACCCTCGACCGTAATTACCGCACTGGCGCAGGACGCGCAGGGCTGGCTTTGGATTGGCACTGGTGAAGGCCTGTTTCGCTACGACGGCTACCGGCTGCGCAAGTTTGTCCATGAAGAAGGCAACCCGGCTTCGCTGGTCGGCAATTTCGTTACCGCGCTCTGGCCTGCTGCGGACGGCAGGCTGTGGATTGGCAGCCAAACCGATGGCCTATCGATTTTTGATCCGCATAGCGAAAAGTTCACCCGGCTGCAACACAACCCAAGCCGCCCCGACACCCTGCCTGCGGGCCGGATCTGGGCCTTGCAGGGGGATGCCGCTGGTGGCATCTGGATCGGCTGCAACGACGGTTTGGTGTATGCCCAACCCGGTACGCTGGCCTTGCGGCATTTTAAGCATCAGGCCAACCAGCCACACAGCCTGATCGATAACCGGATTCGCAGCCTGTTACTGGATCGGCGCGGCACGCTGTGGGTTGGCACGGTAGTCGGCTTGCAGCGCCATCAGCCAGGCAGCGCCGGTCAGCCGCGCTTTTTCCGGGTTGCGTCCGACCCAGCCCAAACCGATTCACTGGCCGGGCAAAACATTCAGGCGCTGTTTCAGGCGCAAGATGGCAAGCTGTGGATCGGCACCCACAAACAAGGCGCAGCCTGGCTGATGCCCGACGCCAACCCAACCAACCCAACCGTGCTGCACTGGCTGCGCCCCGACCCGCAAAACCCGCAGGGCTTGTCGCATGGCTGGGTCGATGCCATCATCGAGGCCGAGCCGGGCCAAATCTGGCTCGCCACCGCCGGTGGCGGCATCAACATCGTTTCAGGCAAAGATGGAACCTTGCTGGGCAAAATGCGGCACCATCCGGCACTCGCATCCAGCCTGACCCATGATAGCGTCAAGCAAATCCTGCGCGACCATTCCGGCCTGTTGTGGATCGCCACCTGGGGTGGCGGGCTGCAACGCTACCACCCGGCCCAGCGTGCCTTTCGTGTCGTGCGTCACAACCCGACCGATCCGCGCGGCCTGTCGCATCCCGATATCCGCAGCGTACTGGAGTTGGCCGACCGGCGCATTCTGGTTGGCAGCGGTGGCAATGGCATCGATATTCTGGATCGGCAGCATGGCCAAATCGGCGGCTGGCGCCCGGAACCAGCCCGCCCCGGCGGCTTACCCGACGGCAATGTATTGAGCATGCTGGAACAGGCCGATGGCACTTTATGGATCGGCTCCTTGCAAGCTGGCGTGGTGCGGCTGGCCAAGGGCAGCGTGCAATGGCAGGCATTTGGCACGGCCCAGGGCTTGCCGTCACCGCTGGTGCGGCGGCTGTTGCAAACCCGTGATGGCACACTGTGGGCCGCCACCGGCAATGGCTTGGCCAGTTGGCAAGCCGAGCAACAACGCTTTGTCGTAGCACAGCAAAAAGGTGACAAACCGGTGCAAGCCGACATACTGGCATTGACCGAAGACCGGCAAGGCCGGTTGTGGGCCGCCAGCGACAACGGCCTATGGCACAAGGCCCCCGGCGCGCAGCACTGGCAAGTCATTTTGCACCAGCCGGGCCAGGCTGGCAGCCTATCCGGCAACAATACCCATGGCCTGCTGGTTGATACCCGGGGCCAGCTCTGGGTCACCAGCACCAAAGGCTTGGATCGACTGGATCGATTCGATCGGCGGCCCGGACTGGATGGCGAACAAGCCGTGTTTGAGCATGTCGGGCGCAAGATTGGCCGCCCCGCCGAAGAGGTCGGCAGCGACCTGTGGCAAGACCGGCAGGGTCGGATCTGGAGCGGTGCGGCAGAACAGATGCTCGATCCGGTCAGCCTGAAGCAGGGCCGCAATGGCTTGCCCGACATAGGTGCCGTCTGGATCGGCGCGTTCGGCAGCAGTCACGATGGCTTGCTGATGTATGGCGGGGCGCAGGGCTTGTCGATTTTCAACCCGGCGCAATTTGTGCCATGGAATTTTCAGGCTCCGGTGCGCGTTACCGAACTGAAAATCGATGGCCAAGCCGTGGCACCGGGCGATATCGGGCGCGGCTTGCAGCTTGAAGCCGAACAGCGCAATTTTTCCATCGAATTTAGCGCACTCGACTTTTTCAAACCAAGCCAGATCCGCTACCGCTATCGGCTACAGGGCTATGACCGCAACTGGATTAGCACCGACCCGGAACACCGGCTGGCCAGCTATGGCAATCTGTGGCCGGGCCGGTATGTGCTGCAAATTCAGGCCAGCAACAGCGTTGGCACATGGAGCCCGCAACCGCTCTCGATTCCGGTTCAGGTATTGCCCGCGCTGTGGCAAACTGGCTGGTTTATGGTCTTGGTCGGCTTGGGTTTGCTCGGTAGCATGCGCGCCCTGTACCGCTGGCGCGTCACCCGCATCAAGGCGCAACACCACGAACAGGCCGAACAACTGCGCGCCATGGTCGAGCAGCGCACCGCCGAAATCGTCACCACCCACAATGCACTGGCCGCAGCCCACAGCGATCTGTCAGACTCACACCGGCAACTGGCCAGCGCCCACCAATCCTTGCAACAAACCCAGCAACAATTGATTTTGCAAGAGAAAATGGCCGGGCTGGGCACCCTGACCGCAGGCATTGCCCATGAAATCAACAACCCGCTCAATTTCACCCATGTAGCGGCCCAAATCCAGCACAATCAACTGGAACAATTCGAGCAATACGTCAACAGCCTGTTCGATAGCGAAACCGACCCGCGCATCACCGACGCCTTCGCCCAGCACTTTGCCAGCCTGAGCGAGAATCTGGCTCTGATGCAACATGGCACCGAACGGATCAAGGCCATCGTACAGGATTTGCGCTCATTTACCCGGCTAGATGAAGCCGAGAAAAAAACCGTACACTTGTCAGAATGCCTCTCTGCCACCGTCAATCTGGTACGCACGCGCTGGCCGGAACAGGTCGAATTCATCATCGATGCGGGCGACGACCCGCCCTATGAATGCTGGCCTGCGCTATTGAATCAGGTCTTCATGAATCTGGTGCTCAACGCCGGGCAAGCCATTGTGGCAAAACAGCAGCAATGCCAGCAGCACAGCAAAGGCCATGTCTGGTTGCGCCTGCGCGGGCAACCGGACTGCGTGACGATACACATCGAAGATGATGGGATTGGGATTGCGCCCGAATTGCAAAAGCGGATACTGGAGCCGTTTTTTACGACCCGGGAAGTCGGCAGCGGGATCGGCATGGGGCTGTCGATTTCGTATGGCATCATCCAAAAACATGGTGGCACCCTAAGCATTAGCAGCACGCCCGGGCTGGGCAGTTGCTTTGCGATTCGCTTGCCGCTGACATCAAAGGGTGAAACCGGTGCCAGCGAGCCTTGAAACCGAGCGTTGAAACCCGCTACGCTTGATCAAAAAACCGCATGGTGTACAATCGCCTGACAGTCGTCTTACAATCGTTTTCACCTATATTTCCCGTCGAACAGGTACAAACATGACATCTGACAACCCCGCCGCGCTGAAAGGCATCAAAGTATTGGAATTGGGCACCCTGATCGCCGGGCCATTTTGCGCCCGCATGCTCGGCGAATTCGGGGCCGACGTGATTAAGGTGGAAACGCCACAAGGCGGTGATCCGCTGCGCCAATGGCGGGTGTTGAAAGATGGCACCTCGCTCTGGTGGTCGGTTCAGGCGCGCAATAAAAAAAGCCTGTCGCTGAACATGAAACAGCAACGCGCCCGCGATATTGCCCGGCGCTTGGCGCTGGAGGTTGACATTATTATTGAAAACTACCGTCCCGGCGTGCTGGAAAAGTGGGGGCTGGGCTATGAACAATTAAAGGCGATTAACCCGGCACTGATTATGGTGCGCCTGTCCGGCTATGGGCAAGATGGCCCGATGCGTGACTTGCCCGGCTTTGGCGCGATTGGTGAATCGATGGGCGGGCTGCGCTACGTTTCCGGTCACCCGGATCGGCCGCCGGTGCGGGTTGGGATTTCGATTGGCGATTCGGTGGCGGCGCTACACGGGGTGATCGGGGCCATGCTGGCACTGCGCCACCGGGATGCGACTGGTGGGCGCTGGAATGGCAAAAGCGGGGCTGAATCTGTCGCGGGGCAGGGGCAAATGGTGGATGTGGCGCTGTATGAATCGGTGTTTAACCTAATGGAAAGTTTGGTGCCGGAATACGATTACGCAGGCGTGGTGCGCGAACGTACCGGCGGTGCGCTGCCGGGGATTGTGCCGTCCAACACCTACACCACGCAGGAGGGCGAAAACATTGTGATTGCGGGCAACGGCGATGCGATTTTCAAGCGCCTGATGTTGGCAATTGGCCGTGATGATTTGGCAAATGACCCGCAACTGGCGCGCAACGATGGCCGGGTGCCACGCACGGCAGAAATCGATGTCGCCATCGGCGAATTTACCGCGCGCCACAGTATTGATCAAGCGTTGGCGATCTTGCAGGCGGCGGATGTGCCGGTTGGCAAAATCTATTCGGTGCGCGACATGCTGCAAGACCCACAATTTTTGGCGCGCAAGATGTTTGAGCAACACCAGTTTGCCGATGGCACGCCGGTAAAACTGCCTGCGGTTTCGCCCAAACTGTCGGCTACGCCGGGGCAAACCCGCTGGTTGGGGCCGAGCTTGGGCCAGCATAATGACGAGGTGTTGCAGCAGATGGGCTATAGCGCGGATGAAATTGACTTGCTGCGGCAAGATGGGGTGATTTGATGGCGTGATTTGATGGCGTGATTGAGCGAGTGAGTTGATCGAGTGCGGGGTAAAATGGGTATTATTTTACCCATTAACCGACTTAACGGGTAAAATAATACCCATTCCAACCATTGCTTGCTCACCATGCGCACCATCGACCCATTACCACTGGAAGTTGCCGAGGCCGTAAAAACCCTGGGTGAATCGATTCGCACCGCGCGGGTGCGGCGCGACATGCGGCAGGACGAACTGGCCGCAAAATGTCGCATATCCCGGAAAACCCTGTACAACATTGAAAACGGCCTGCCTGGCATTGCGCTTGGCCACCTATTTTCTGTGCTGTGGGTCTTGAATTTGCTGGATACGGCAAAGCATCTGGCCGACCCGGAGCAGGATGAGCATGGCAAAATTCTGGAGGCTGCGCGGCAAAAGCAACGCGTGCGGGAAGCGTTGCCGGACAATGATTTTTGAAATGAACTTATTGGGTAAAATTTTACTCATTAACCGACTTAACGGGTAAAATAATTCCCATTTCAACCATTAACCGGACAATGATTTTTGACAAAGGCAGTTTCGATGCGCGAACACTTTTGCTATGTCTATATTCACTTGCCCGGCAGCACCAGTGCCGTGCCATGTGCCTCCTTGCGCGTCAAGCAATTGGGTAGCGCTGTATTTGAGGGCACCTTTACCTACGGCAAACGCTACCTGGAGCGGGCAGATGTGGTGGCACTTGATCCATGGCATCTGCCACTGTCGGGCAAACCGCAAAAATTCACACAACTCAAGGGCATTCCAGGCGCGGTGCGCGACGCCAGCCCGGACGCATGGGGGCGGCGCGTGATTCAGGCAAAACTGGGGCGCAGTGAACATGATTTGCAGGAAATGGATTACTTGCTGCACGGGCCGGATGATGGCGCGGGTAATTTGAGCTTTGGCCTTTACAAGGAACCACCTGCACCACACCGGCCATACAACCAAACCCATCAACTGGAAGCCCTGACACTGGCCGCGCAAAAGCTGGAACAGGATGGAAAACTGCCACATGAACTATTGGAAGGGCTGGAATCGGGCACCAGCATGGGCGGGGCACGGCCCAAAGCCTGCATCGAAGACGGGCATGGCTTGTGGCTGGCCAAATTCCCCGAGCAACATGACCGGCATAATATGCAACGGATTGAATATGCCACGCTGGAACTGGCGCGCGCGGCTGGGCTGCGGGTTTGCGCTGCCCGGCTGGAAAAAGTTGGTGCGCGTGAAACCTTGCTGCTGAAACGCTTTGACCGGGAGTGGAGCGATGAGGCGGGGACTTATCTGCGGCATGGCTTTATCTCGGGCTTGACGGTGATCAATGCCGAAGATGGTTATTTGGGGCGGGAACGCTGGTCGTATTTGTTGTTGGCGGATGAATTGCGGCGCTGGTCGGGGAAAAATGAAGAGGATCGCAAGGAGCTGTTTCGACGCATGCTGTTTAATGCCATGGTGACCAATAACGACGACCACCCGCGCAACCATGCGCTGCTGCATACTGGCGGGGGCTGGCGGCTGTCACCGGCCTATGACATTGTACCGGTGGCCATGGTTTCGCAGGAGCAACGTGATTTGGCTTTGACCTGCGGTAGTTTTGGCCGTAGTGCAAGCCGGTTTAATTTATTGTCGCGCTGTGATGTGTTTGGTTTGACTCAGGCAGAGGCCGAACACGAGCTTGCGTTGATGCTGCACGTGGTTGAGGGCTGGCGTGAGTTTTTTGCACGCGAGGGTGTTGAAGCGCACTCCATCGCCGCGCTGGAACAAGCCATTTTGCCGCCATCGTTTTATCGGGATGAGCCGCCGCAGGCTATTTAGCAGTATAGTTCGCATGAATCACGCCGATGCATTTGTTTACTTCACAAGGCAAGCCGTATATAATTCAATCCCACAATCCCATAAAAAATTTCACAAAAGAAATTTTTTATGGGATTGCCTATACTTTACAAAACCATCAAAAGAATTTCATCATGAAAATGCAAAATGTCGATATTGTTCGCTACCCCAAATTCGCCCATTATGTAAGAACGGAACTCTCATTGGTTCATGGCAACAAAGCCATTATGGCGGCTATGTTGAACATTGGCCAATTGGATCGCGCGACACTTAAACGTGCATTGGTATGGAATCAGGGGCCTGAAATTAAAATTACTGCACTAGCAGGTGCGGTAGGTGAATTTACGCCAGGCATTGGGTCGAACGAAATTCGCATCAACAAAACTGCGGTAGAGAACTTTGAGGCTGGCAGGGGTATCAGCAAAACCAAAAGCGGGAAGAATGTCTATCTAGTTGGTGTAACTCTGCTGCACGAATTGGTACATTGGGGTGATGACCGGGATGGTATTGATCGCCCCGGTGAGGAAGGCGCTGAATTTGAAACCACCGTATATGGGCATGTAGTCAATTGATCATGGCAAACACCTTCAAACGCCGACTCTTGCTGTTGGCACTTTGCCTGCCCGCACTGGGTAGTGCCAATGGTAGTGGCCCCGCCAATGACACGCAAACGATGCTTACGCTCTTGCTCGACTCACCGCAACTCAATGCCTACTTTCATGTCGATGTGCTACCCGCCAGAATACCATTGCGCATCGTCAAGGGGGATTGGTATCGGCCAGATATCAATCTGATGAAATTTGGCCAGCCAGTGCAGTTTGTCGAGCCGGCCAAATCGCAGGTTACCTGTTTTGTGATTCGCAAGTTCACTATCAAGGCAACAACGGCCACCATTCAATTTCGCTATCCGCCGGAAGGGATTGGGGGGGAAGCGGTGTTCGCCAAAAACCAGCAGGGGTGGCAATTGAAATCGATTGCCATTCATGAACAGTAAGTGGGTTGGCCGAAATGCAGTTTAGCCTACTGCCGCTCACTTTTACCATCCCCCTATTACTGGCCTTGGCGACCCCGCCAGCCGTTGCGCAAGCGACAACCCACAATTTTGTCTGCCCGGCCATGCTCGACATAACTGAAACCATGGCCAACACCGCCCAACCTTGGGAAGCTGTAATCGATCAAGGGCGGCGCGGCGTGCATTTAATCGGCGTGACAATGTACCTTGGCCACCCAGACCAGATGGCCAGTTTGGTGCCCGACAAAACCAGCGTTAAAAACCGCAAACAACTTGCGACGTGGCACCTGTCTGGCGGGAAAACGGAAGTATATTGGCTTGCTTGCAATTACAGCAACACTCGCCTGATGCTGGCGCAAAAACTTCCCGCCTCGGTAACAAGTTGTGAAGTACGGCAAACGCTTTTGCCCAATGGCAAAGCCATGTCGGTCGATGCGATTCAATGCCAATAGCTCCTCCCGGCAAATGCCGGGCAAGAACCGCCCAATCATATCTCTTGTCGTTTAACGCGGCACGATATACAATTGCGCCATGATCGAATCGTTCAAATGCTCATCCACGCAAGCCCTGTTTGCCGGTAAAACCGTCGCCAAGTTTGCCAACATTCGTATTGTTGCCGAGCGCAAACTACAAATGTTGCACCGTGCGACCCGGCTTGACGATTTGCGCGCCCCACCCAACAACCGCCTCGAAGCATTAAAGGGCAACAGGGCAGGACAATACAGCATTCGGATCAACGATCAATGGCGAATTTGTTTCAGCTTCGATGGGCAAAATGCATCCCATGTTGAAATTGTTGATTATCACTAAAGGAAAACACCATGAGCCCCCCCATCAACGGCATGCGCCCGATTCACCCCGGCGAAGTGTTGCGTGAAGAATTTCTGGTGCCGCTGGGCCTAACCCCGCACGCGCTGGCCATGGCCTTGCATGTGCCCGCCCCCCGTATCAACGACATCGTGCGCGAGCGGCGTGCCATCAGTGTCGATACCGCGTTACGGCTGGCGCAATACTTTGGCACCAGCGCCGAATTTTGGCTTGGCCTGCAAACCGACCACGACATGGCGCACGCCCGGGCCAACATAGGCGACGCGCTGGCGCGCATTGTGCGCCGGGAAGAAATGCAAGCCGCATAGTTCGTCAGCCAATTAAGATAAAAAAAGGCAAGCTAAACGCTTGCCTTTTTTCTGCACCCAAACCAGCAGCCAATCAATCAGCCTGCTTACGCAAAAACGCCGGAATGTCGTAGGTTTCCATCCCATTCTTCTCCAGCGCCCGCACCTGTTCCGATGCGGTTTCACGACGCCACACAGCCGGTGCCTTCATGCCATCAAACCCGGCACTCGACGATGCATGGCCAATGCTGGCGTTGCCACTGATCACACCACCACCAAGCGAAGTACCGCCCACGCCAGCGGACACTACCGGGCCAGTACCGGTACGCAATACCGGGGTTTGCACCAGTTGCATGGCTTTTTTGGCCTTACCCAAACCGGTAGCGACCACCGTTACGCGCAAATCGTCGCCCATCGCGTCATCATAGGCAATACCTTGGGCAATGGTGGCATCCGGTGCGGCAAAAGCGCGCACGGCTGACATCACTTCCTTGATTTCCTTGCCCTTCAGGCTGCGGCTGGCCGTTACATTGACCAGCACGCCACGGGCGCCGGACAGGTCAATGCCATCCAACAACGGCGAAGCAATCGCCTGCTCGGCAGCGAGCCGGGCGCGATCAACACCAGACACGGTAGCCGTGCCCATCATCGCCTTGCCCTGCTCACCCATGATGGTTTTCACGTCGTTGAAATCGACGTTGATATGACCGGGCACGTTGATGATTTCGGCAATCCCGGCCACGGCATTGTTCAGCACATCGTCGGCATGCTGGAACCATTCGAGCATCGAATCATCTTCGTAAATCTCTTCCAGCTTTTCATTGAGGATGATAATCAGGGAATCGACATGGGTCGCCAACAAATCAAGCCCTTCTTCGGCCACATCCATGCACTTTTTGCCTTCGTAGGAAAACGGCTTGGACACCACCGCCACCGTCAGCGCACCGAGTTCCTTGGCAATTTCTGCCACCACCGGTGCTGCACCGGTACCGGTGCCACCACCCATACCGGCGGCGATGAACACCATGTGCGCGCCACGCAGTGCGTCTTCGATCCGGCTGCGGGTTTCTTCGGCCAGCTTGCGCCCCACTTCCGGCTTCATGCCTGCGCCCAAACCGCTACCGCCGATCTGGATCACATTGTGTGCCTTCGATGCGGCCAAGGCTTGCGCATCGGTATTGGCGGCGATAAATTCCACCCCCGACATACCCTTGTTGATCATGTGCTGAACCGCATTGCCGCCCGCACCACCAACGCCCACAACCTTGATCACCGTTCCTTGCGTTGCGTTATCAATCATGTCGAAATCCACCATATTTAGCTCCTGAAGAGGCTGCTTTCAGTCGAGAGTCGTCACAAGATGTTGTGATGCGACTGGCGGCTGAAAACGGCATTGTTTACATTGTATATTTAGTTAAAAACAAACCCGAAAAATTTGAACCCTAATCCTGCAAAAAAACTTTAAAAATGCACTAAAAATTCCCTAAAAACCACTCTTTCATCTTTTGCCATGCTGCCATGATCGATCCTTCTTGCCGTGTGACGATATGGCCGCGAATGTATTGCTTTTTCGCTTCAAGCAACAGGCCCAAAACGGTGGAATAACGCGGGCTGCGCACCACGTCGGCCAACTGGCCGCGATAGTCGGGAATGCCAAGCCGGGTCGGTTTTAAAAAGATGTCTTCGGCTAACTCAACCATGCCCGGCATCATGGCGCTGCCGCCGGTAATGACGATGCCGGAACTGAGCACTTCTTCATAGCCCGAATCGCGTACTACCTGATGCACCAGTGAAAACAATTCTTCGACCCGTGGCTCAATCACGGCGGCCAGTGCCTGGCGTGACAAGCTTCTTGGCCCACGGTCGCCCAGACCGGGCACTTCCAGCGTTTCACCGGGGTCGGCCAGCACCTGTTTGGCCACGCCATAGCGCAGCTTGATTTCTTCAGCTTCCGAAGTCGGGGTGCGCAGCGCCATGGCGATGTCGTTGGTGATTTGGTCACCAGCAATCGGAATCACGGCGGTATGGCGAATCGCCCCTTCGGAAAACACCGCAATGTCAGTCGTGCCGCCGCCAATATCGATCAACACCACGCCCAATTCCTTTTCGTCCGGCGTCAACACCGCTTCGGCGGAAGCCATCGGTTGCAAGGTCAGGTCAGCCACTTCAAGGCCGCAGCGGCGCACGCATTTAACAATGTTTTGCACCGCAGAAACCGCACCGGTGACGATATGCACCTTCACTTCGAGCCGAATTCCGCTCATGCCAATCGGTTCGCGCACGTCTTCTTGGCTATCGACGATAAATTCTTGGGGCACGGTATCGAGCAATTGCTGGTCGGTCGGGATATTGACCGCCTTGGCAGTTTCGATCACGCGCGCCACGTCGGCACTGGTTACTTCCTTGTCCTTGATCGCAACCATGCCGCTCGAATTGAAGCTGCGGATGTGGCTACCGGCGATACCGGCATACACGGTCTTGATTTTGCAATCGGCCATCAATTCGGCTTCTTCCAGTGCGCGCTGAATCGATTCAACCGTCGCTTCAATATTGACCACCACGCCTTTTTTCAGGCCCTTCGATTCGTGCTGGCCCAGACCGATCACTTCATGGTGTCCGTCCGGCATAATTTCTGCGACCACCGCCACCACTTTTGAGGTGCCGATGTCCAGACCAACGATCAGGTTTTTCACGTCTTTTGTCATATCAATCCACTAACCATTTGCTGCCGGAGATGAACCCGACAATTTTTATCTTGCTTATTTTTTACCGCTTCTTATCCTGCCAACAAACCGGGTTTATGCCCGTTTTTTATCCCATTCTTCTGCCCTGCTTTTTGCTGCGCCCTCTTCGCTGGCACTGCCTTGCCCGCGCTCTTTTTCACTGTTTCCTGCGCTGCCGTCTCACCATTCACATCACGCGCCTTGAGTGCCACGCCGTTCGGGTAACGCATATCGACTACTTCAATTTTGTCGTGCATTATCGTCAACAAATGCGGATACACCTGCACCAAGCGCAAGACCCGCTGCTTCAGGCTGGTGCCTTCCTGCTCCCGTCCCAATTCAACCAGTGTGCCGTTGTTGAGCTTCACGCGCCACGCATACCGCTCAGACAACACCACCTGCTCCGGCACCAACTCAATCGCCGCAAACCATTTTTGCATTGCATGGTATTGCAGCAATACTTCCCGTTCCGTACCGGGCGGGCCATCCAGTTGTGGCAGCGAGGTGTTATCTTCCTCGGCTTCGGCCAAATTGGCGGTAAACAACTCCCCATGATGCGACAACAAGCGGCCATCCTCTTCACCCCAGGTTGCCACTACCTGATACTCTTCCAGCACCACAATCAAGCGGTTCGGCCATTCGCGCCGGACACTGGCACGCCTAACCCAGGGCACCGCTTCAAACGCGGCCCGCGCTGCGTCGAGGTCGGCGGTAAAAAAATTACCGCGCAACTTCGGCACCGCATTGTTGCGAATGGTCAGGGCGCTGACATGCCGCAATTCCCGGTTCGCCCCCTTCATTCCCTTGGCCATACCTTCGGCCCCTGCCTCATTCGGCCTTGCTACCGGCCTGCCACCAACTTCCCTATTTGCCGCTACCTTGTCCAGACCCGACGCAGGTTCGGCCACTTCGATCCGAATTTCACGCAAGGTGAACATTGGCCGATGCGCCAGCCACCACACGCCACTAGCCAGCAAGGCCAACAACACCAAACCCAACAGGGTATTGGCCAAACCGTTTAACAGGCGAATGTCATGCCACACAAATCAATCCCTGCTCCCGGCTGCACCGCCTGCCACTACGCCATCCACTACTGCATCTGCCGCTGCCGCCGTTGCCACTCCTACTGCTGCGCCCATTTTGAGCCGGGCCGAACGCAAAATTTCGACACACAATGCTTCATAGCTAATTCCGACCGCACGCGCCGCCATTGGCACCAGCGAATGGCCGGTCATGCCGGGGCTGCTGTTCAATTCCAGCAAAAACGGTTTCTGATCGGCTTCGCGCAGCAAAATATCGATCCGGCCCCAACCTTCACAATCGAGCGCGCGGTAGGCTTCAAGCGCAATTTTTGCCATCTGTTGCGCCAATTCGGGCGCTAGCTTGGCTGGGCAGTCATAGCGCGTATCGTCGGTGAAATACTTGTTTTGGTAATCGTAATTGCCTTGCGGGGCGATGATTTCAATCACCGGCAGGGCGTGCGCACTTGCTCCCCGGCCCAAGATGGCTACGGTAAATTCGCGGCCAATGATAAATTCTTCGGCCAGCACCACTTCATCGTAGCGTGCTGCCGTTTGATACGCGGCTTTTACGTCGGAATAACCATTGACCTTGGTGATGCCAATGGTCGAACCTTCGTGCGGCGGTTTCATGATTAACGGCAGGCCAAGTTCATCGGGCACGCGGCGCAATTCGCTGTTGGCATCGAGCAAGGCATAGCGCGGGGTCGGCAAACCATGCGCGAGCCAGACTTTTTTGGTAAAGACCTTGTCCATGGCAATGCTGGAGGCCATGACACCGCTGCCGGTGTAGGGAATGCCGAGTTGTTCCAGCACGCCCTGAATGCTGCCATCCTCACCAAACCGGCCATGCAGGGCAATGAATACCCGATCAAATTTTTCTGCCGCCAATTCAGCCAGCGTGGATAGCCCGGTATCAAAGCCATGCGCATTGACGCCGCTTTGCCGCAAGGCGGCCAGCACCCCGTTGCCACTCATCAGGGATACTTCACGTTCTGCCGAACGGCCACCCATCAGCACGCCTACTTTGCCGAAATCGGCTCCCTGCATTACATAATTGCTCACGCTTTATCCCCTTTTAACATTTGCACCAGTTTCGGGGCAATGCTGCCCATGGAACCAGCACCCATGGTAATGACCACATCGCCATCGCGCACAAAGCGCAAGATGGCGGCGGGCATGTCACTCATTTGTTCAACAAAAATCGGTTCGACTTCGCCGCGCACGCGCAGCGCATGGGCCAGCGCGCGGCCATCGGCAGCGGCAATCGGAGCCTCGCCCGCCGCATACACGTCGGCCAACAGCAAGGCGTCACAGCGCGAGAGCACTTTGACGAAATCTTCAAAACAATCGCGGGTGCGGGTGTAGCGATGTGGCTGGAACACCAGTACCAGCCGCCGCCCCGGATACGCGCCACGCGCCGCAGCCAGGGTAGCGGCAGCTTCTGCCGGATGGTGGCCATAATCATCGACCAGTTCAAAATGGCCACTGTGGTGCGGCACGGGCAAGCTGCCATGCCGGGTGAAGCGCCGCCCGACGCCACGAAACTCAAACAGCGCGGTCTGGGTCGCGCTATCGGCCACGCCAACTTCGCGCGCAATCGCAATCGCGGCGCAGGCGTTTTGTACGTTGTGCATGCCGGGCTGGTTTAGGCTGATCGCCATCGGCGGGTAGCCATCTTGCAACACCGTGAAATGCATATAGCCACCGACGGCGCTGGCGTCAACCGCCCGCACCTGGGCATCCGCGTGGAAGCCATAGGTGATGATCGGCTTGGTGACATTGGGCATGATCTCGCGCACATGCGGATCGTCAATGCACAACACCGACAGGCCGTAGAACGGCAGCCGTTTGGTAAATTCGACAAACGCCTGTTTCAGCCGTCCAAAATCGTGGCCATAGGTTTCCATATGGTCGGCATCGATATTGGTGATCACTTCAATCATCGGATACAGGTTTAGGAACGACGCATCCGATTCATCGGCTTCGGCCACGATGTATTCGCCGGTGCCAAGTTTGGCATGGGCACCGGCACTGTTTAAGCGCCCGCCAATGACAAAGGTTGGGTCCAGCCCGCCCTGTGCCAAAATGCTGGCTACCAGACTGGTGGTGGTGGTTTTGCCATGGGTGCCGGCAATTGCAATGCCGCGCTTTAAGCGCATTAATTCGGCCAGCATCACCGCGCGCGGTACGATTGGAATCTGGCGCGCCCGGCCAACGACCACTTCCGGGTTGTCGTCCTTCACCGCAGTCGAGACCACAATCGCTTCCGCTTCACCAATGTTTTCCATGCGGTGGCCAATGCACACGCGCAAACCGAGTTCGGCCAGCCGGGTGGTGGTGGCACTTTCGGCGATGTCCGAGCCGGACACGGTATAGCCGAGATTGTGCAGCACTTCGGCAATGCCGCTCATGCCGCTGCCGCCGATGCCGACGAAATGAATAAACTGTACTTTATGCTTCATGATGCGCTCATATCCGGGTCACGGGCGGTTGGGTGGTTGGGGGAATATCGGCCGGGTTGCCATATTGGTCGATGATCCGGGCAATTTCCAGCTTGGCGTCACGCCGCCCCATGTGCCAAGCCTGTTCGGCCATGGCTAAACAGTCGGCACGGGTCAGGCTGGTCAATAATTGGGCTAGATTCTCTGGCGTTAATTCGGTTTGCGGTAAATGGCGGCTAGCCTTTTGCTCTGCCATAAACACCGCGTTGTCGATCTGGTGCGAGGTGGTGGAAGCAACAAACGGCACCAGCACACTGGCCAGACCGGCCACGGTCAATTCGCTGACGGTAATGGCTCCGGCACGGCAAATGATCAAATCGGCCGCCGCATAGGCCGCGGCCATATCGTCATTAAAGGGCAAGACATTGGCCGCGACGCCAGCACTGGCGTAGGCGGCACGCAGTGCGTCGATGTGTTGCGCGCCGGATTGATGCGTTACCTCGGGCCGCACTTCAGGCGGCAGCATGGCCAGTGCTTGCGGCACAGCCCGGTTCAATACCGCTGCGCCCAAACTGCCGCCAACCACCAACACCCGCAGTGGCCCGCTGCGTGCGCCATAGCGCTGGGCTGGTTGCGGCAGATCCCAAATCGCTTGCCGTACCGGGTTGCCGGTGACCAGCGCCTTGGCCGAACGGCTGCTCTTGGCCGGAAAGCCAAACAAGACCTTGGCGGCAAACGGTTGCAATACCTTGTTGGACAACAACAAACCGGCATCGGCATTCACCACCAACAATGGAATGCCGCGCAAACGGGCCATCAGGCCGCCGGGCAGTGTGACATAGCCCCCCATGCCCAGTACCACATCGGGCCGACGCTGACCCAGCAGGCTAAAGCAGCGGGCAAACCCGGCCACCAACTTCCAGGCCCCGGCCAGGGTATGACGCCAGCCCTTGCCGCGCATGCCGGAAAACTCAATTGTGTCCATGCTGATCCCGGCCTCAGGCACCAGCTTGCCTTCCATGCCATGGCTGGTGCCAAGCCAAGTCACTTGCCCGCCACGCTGTAGCATGGTGTGGGCAATCGCCAAGCCGGGAAAAATGTGGCCACCGGTGCCAGCGGCCATGATCAACAGGCGCGGTGCGTGGTTCATAGCCGCCCCCCGCGCATCAAGACCCGGTTTTCATAATCGATGCGCAATAAAATCGCCAGCCCGACACAGTTAATCACTACGCCCGAACCGCCGTAGCTCATCAAAGGCAGAGTCAAGCCCTTGGTTGGCAACAAGCCCAAATTGACCCCCATGTTAATGAAAGTTTGCACCCCGATCCACATGCCAATGCCCTTGGCACACAGCCCGGCAAAGGTTTGGTCAATTGCAATCGCTTGCCGTCCGATATCAAAGGCACGCTTGACCAGCCAGAAAAACAGCAGCATCACCACCAATACCCCGGCAAACCCGAGTTCTTCACCAATCACCGCCAGCAAAAAGTCGGTATGCGCTTCCGGCAGATAGTGCAGTTTTTCCACGCTGCCGCCCAAACCAACACCAAACAACTCACCCCGGCCAAAGGCGATCAGGGAATGCGATAACTGATAAGCCTTGCCCAAGGCATTGGTTTCATCCCATGGGTTAAGATAGGCAAAAATCCGTTCGCGACGCCACGGCGAGAGCCAGATGACCATCACAAAAATCGTCGCCAGGGTAGCGCTAATGCCGCCAAACCAAACCCCGTTAATCCCGCCGATAAACAAAATCCCCATCGCCACGCACACGATCACGCCAAATGCGCCCAGATCCGGTTGCAACAACAGCAGTAGCCCGACCAGCCCCACCGCCATCACCATCGGCAAAAAGCCCTTGGTTAACTGGTGCATGTATTCCTGCTTGCGCACGGTGTAATCAGCCGCATACAACACCACCACCAGCTTCATCACTTCGGACGGCTGCAAGTTCAAAAATTTGATCGCCAGCCAGCGCCGGGCGCCGTTCACTTCCTTGCCCAAACCCGGAATTAATACCATGGCCAGCAAAATCAGGGTGCCGACAAAGGCATACGGTGCCAGTTTTTGCCAGGTCCGCACCGGAATCCGGAACACGATCAGGCCAGCGACCAAGGCCACCGCAACAAAGCTCGCTTGGCGCAGCAGGAAATGGGCGTTTTTGTAGCTGGCATACTTGGGCGAATCGGGCAGTGCAATCGAGGCCGAATACACCATCACCATGCCGAACAGCATCAAAATCAGCACCACCCACACCAGCGGCTGGTCATATTCCATCATGGTCGAGGCACGGGCCCGCACCGGGGCCGGTTCGTCAGCGCCACGCCAGCGCTGTTGCCATGTGGAGAGCCACGTGCTGATCATGCCAGCTCCCCGGCCTGCAAGGCCCATTCGCGCACCGCAGCAACAAATACCTCGGCCCGGTGCGCATAATTGGTAAACATGTCCATGCTGGCACAGGCCGGAGAGAGCAACACGCAATCACCCGGCACGGCGCGTTGGGCCGCTTCGTGCACGGCTTGCTCCAGCGTGGCGCAATCGATCAGCGGCACGCCACTGGCACCGAGCGCCAAACGCAAAGCTGGCGCATCCCGCCCGATCAGGCAGGCGGCCCGTGCATAGCGCGCCAGTGGATCGGCCAGCGGGGTGAAATCCTGGCCCTTGCCATCACCCCCCAAAATCAACAACAGTTTTTGCGCGTTGTCATCACTGCTGCTATTGGCAAAGCCACCGCCCAAACCATTGATCGCGGCGACACTGGCCCCGACATTGGTGCCCTTGCTGTCATCATAAAAATCGACTCCGGCAATCGTTTGCAGCCATTCCACCCGGTGCGGTTCACCTTGATACTCCCGCACGCCATGCAACAGTGGCGCGAGCGGCAAACCAATTGCACGGCACAGGGCCAGTGCCGCCAAGGCGTTGGTGGCGTTGTGCAAGCCACGAATTTTCAAGGCATCGACCGGCATCATGCGATTTAATTCGACTGGAACCGGCTCTTCCACGCCCTTGCGCCGCCGCTTTGATTCGGTGCCACGCTCTTGCCCCACCGCCGACACCAGCCACTGCATGCCGCGCTGGTTCAACAGGCCAAAATCACCGGGCTGAGTCGGTTCATCTGCGCCGAAGGTCACACTTGGCACATCGTGCCGGGCAGCCATCGCGGCGACCATTGGGTCGGCCCGGTTCAGAATGCGGCAGGTGGAGGAGTCGGGGGGGCCGAAAATGCGCGCCTTGGCGCTGGCATAGGCTTGCATTGAACCATGCCAATCCAGATGGTCTTGCGATAGGTTCAATACCGTGGCGGCATCGGGGCGCAGGCTATAGGTGCTAAACAATTGAAAGCTGGATAATTCCAGCACCCAGACCTGCGGCAAGCTGTCTTGATCGAGCACTTGCACCAGTACATCCAGTGCCGCCGGGCTGATATTGCCCGCCACCTGAACCGACAAACCAGCCCGTGCCACCAGTTTGCCGGTTAGGCTGGTGACGGTGGTTTTGCCATTGGTGCCAGTAATGGCGATCAGTTTCGGGCAATAGTTACGGCTGGCACGCAATTGTTCCAGTGCCTGGGCGAACAGTTCGATTTCACCCCACAGCGGCAACTCACGCGCTGCGGCGGCAGGTAAAATATCGGCCAGTTCACCCTCGGGCCTCAGGCCGGGACTGGCGGCAAAAATGTCGATGCCATCGAGCAAGCTGGCCGGGAACCGCTCGCCCTCAAACGGGCCGGGCACAAATTGGGCGGCTGGGCAAGCTTCGAGCAAGGCAGCCAGGCGTGCGGGCGCGGCGCGCGTGTCGGCAACCCGCACCTGTGCGCCACAGCGTTGCAGCCATTTGGCCATGGCCAGCCCCGACTCACCGAGTCCGAGTACCAATGCCTGTTTGCCCGTGTAATCCATGCCTTGTTCCTGCCCTGTATTCAAACCACTCAACTCAACTTATCAACTCAACTTATCAACGCAACCGATTAACGTAACTGGTTAACGTAGCTTCAGTGTCGACAACCCAACCAACACCAGCATCATGGTGATGATCCAAAAACGCACCACCACCTGAGTTTCTTTCCAGCCCTTTTGTTCAAAATGGTGGTGTAGCGGTGCCATTAAGAATATTCGCTTGCCAACCCCGGTTCGTTTTTTGGTCCACTTGAACACCAGCACCTGCAACATCACCGAAATCGTTTCCACCACAAATACCCCGCCCATGATGAACAGCACAATTTCTTGCCGCACAATCACGGCAATCGTGCCCAGCGCACCACCGAGTGCCAACGCCCCAACGTCGCCCATGAATACCTGTGCCGGGTGCGCGTTAAACCACAGAAAAGCCAAGCCAGCGCCGGCCATGGCACCGCAAAAAATCAGCAATTCACCAGCCCCGGGAATGTGCGGAATGAACAGGTAGCGCGAATAATTGGCGCTGCCAGTCAGGTAGGCAAACAAGCCGAGCGCACTGCCGACCATCACGGTCGGCATAATCGCCAACCCATCCAGACCATCGGTCAGGTTGACCGCATTGCTGGTGCCAACGATGACGAAATAGGTCAGGGTAATAAAGCCCCACACCCCGAGCGGATAGGTGATGGTTTTGAAGAACGGTACAATCAGGTCGGCTTTCGGTGGCAGGCTCATGGAAAAGCCCGATTGCACCCAACTGAAAAACAAATCCCAAACCTGGGTGCCGGACGGTGCCGCCACCGAAAAGGCCAGATACAGCGCCGCCAGCAGCCCGATCAGCGATTGCCAAAAGTACTTTTCTGCCGAACGCATGCCCTGCGGGTCTTTGTACACCACCTTGCGATAATCATCGACCCAGCCAATTGCGCCGAAACCAAGCGTAACGATCAGCACCGGCCAAATGAAGCGGTTGCCCAAATCGCACCAGAGCAGGGTTGAAACGCCGATCGCAATCAAAATCAGCGCACCACCCATGGTGGGCGTGCCGGATTTGATCAAATGGGTGGCCGGGCCATCGGTACGCACCGCCTGCCCAACTTTCAGCCGGGTCAGCATGCGAATCACGGCCGGGCCAGCCGCCAAACCAATCAAGAGCGCAGTCAAGGTCGAGAATACGGCGCGGAAGGTGATGAAATTAAACACCCGCAATGGCCCGATCTCGGCCTGAAACATTTGTGCCAGCCAAAGCAGCATAATCAATGACCTCCCACAGCGGTTAAATCAGAATCACCAGTCGGCTCAAGTGGATGTGGGCGTTGCAGGTACTGCACCACCCGCTCCATCGCCATGAAGCGCGAGCCTTTGACCAAGACCGTGCTGCCCGGGGTTGTGATATTGCCCAATTGCACCAGCAGCCGTTCAAGGTCGGTAAAGTGCTGCGCGCCACTGCCAAACGCATCGCTGGTATGGCAACTCGCCTGACCAAAACAAAACAGGTAATCAATCCCGAGCTTGCGCGCCAGTTGCCCGGCTTCGACATGGAACGCTGGCCCGGACTCGCCCACTTCGCCCATATCACCCAATACCAGAATCTTGGGTGTGGCGGCGCGCGCCAGTACGTAGAGTGCCGCCCGCACCGAATCCGGATTGGCGTTGTAGGTATCATCGATCACGGTCGCGCCATTGGCGGCGCGCTTGCATTGCAGGCGCCCCTTGACCGCTTCAAACCCGGCCAGTGCGGTGGTGATTCGCGCCACATCAATGCCAATGGCCAGCGCGCAGGCAATCGCGGCCAGCGCGTTGCGCACATTGTGCTCGCCAGCCAGCGGTAAATTCAGTGAAAATTGCTGGGCCCGGCCACTTTGCCGACACACCACCGACATGCTGCTGCCAAAGCCATTGGCCAAATACTGGCAATACACGTCACATTGCTCGGACAGGCCAAAGGTCAGCATCCGGGCATTGGTTTGCAGCGCCATGCGCCGCCACAGCGGGGTAAATTCTTCATCGCCGGGGAACACCGCCACACCGTGTGGCGACAGGCTGCGGATCACGCTGCCGTTTTCCTGCGCCACACTGGCCACATCGCGCATGAATTCGAGATGTTCGCGCTGGGCATTGTTAACCAGTGCCACGCTCGGCTGCACCAGATTGGCCAGATAGGCAATCTCACCGACATGGTTCATGCCCATCTCCACCACCGCCGCCTTGTTGCTGGCACGCATGCGGAACAGGGTCAGTGGCACGCCGATGTCATTATTAAAATTGCCGCGCGTGGCCAGATAATGCTCGCCAAACGCTTGCGCCATAATCGCACCGATCATCGCCGTAACCGTGGTTTTGCCATTGCTACCGGTTACGCCCACCACCGGCAGGTTAAAGTGCAAGCGCCAGTCACGTGCGATCCGGCCCAGTGCCAGCCGGGTATCGGGCAACACGATGTGCGGCAGGGCAAACCCTTCCGGCACGCGCTGCGCCAGCACCGCTGCGGCACCGCTTTGCGCCACTTGATCGAGAAAATCATGCGCATCATATTTTTCACCGGTCAGCGCGATGAACAGGTCGCCCGCCTGAACCGTGCGGCTATCAGTGCAAATGCCTTCGATTTTGGCGTCGCCGACCGCGCTGGTGCGCAGCCACGCCGCCAGTTGGGTAAGCAGAAGGTGCATGTCACGCGGGGTGCTCAATGTTTCGCTCATCAATTGCCCCGCTTCATGGTTGGGCGAGTGGCCAGAGCCAGCGCCGCTTGTTCAACATCAGAAAACGGCAAGCGTTTGCC
>JACCDS010854486.1_pt1 | contig 37106 bp, 43 predicted proteins | sample 7446441 | NCBI WGS metagenome assembly JACCDS01 (sample SAMN15323445, study PRJNA562643) | freshwater metagenome | isolation source: river surface water | place: USA:Blue River Watershed | collected 2017-08-17
CTTTTGGTTTAACCAAGAACACAAAGAAAGCAACCACGGGCGACTAAACATTCCCCTTGCCGAGCGAACTAACTTTAGTTAGTAGTAGCGGCAATGTCCGTTTCGACCTCATTCTCTTCTGTTAGCTACGCTGGAAATGCCTCTACTACTGCGGCATATCCTGTTTCTTTTCAGTTTTTTGATGCAACTGACTTGACGGTTTATGTGATTGATGGATCGGGAGTCAGCACGACATTAGTTCTGGGCACAGGATACACGGTGACGGGTGGCGCCGGCGCAACTGGAAATCTTTTCACGACTGCCGCCATTCCCGCGACTTCGCAAGTAGTCATTACCCGCAATACTGCCAAGACGCAGTTGACGAGCTACACGACCGGCGACCGATTCCCGGCAGCTACCCATGAGAAGGCGCTGGATAAGCTGACTTTGATTGCACAGGAGAACAACCGCAATAGCTTCCCTGACACCGCAACGGGATCTGGAACGCTTCCCTTGCAGTTGGCAATCAATAGCGTGGGGGGAACCCCCGTCTGGCAACCCATCCAGACCCATCAGATTGCTACCGGCATGGTTCAAGATTCGGCAATCACTACCCCCAAGGTTGCCAATGCAGCCATTACCCCAGGGAAGCTCTCTGCCGGTGCCCCGGCATGGGACGGCAGCGGAAACCTTACGGCAAACCGCTTTGTTGGGCCGATTACTGGAGCCGTTACGGGCAACGTGACGGGCAACTTGGTGGGTAATGTCACGGGAAATGTCACAGGCAACATTTCTGGAAATGTAACTGGTAACGTGACGGGTAATGTGACGGGCAATTCCGATACGGCAACAAAGCTCGCCACGGCAAGGACGGTTGCCCTGTCCGGGGATCTGTCTGGAAGCGCAGCCTTTGACGGGTCTGCGAATGCGACCATTTCCGCTACCATTGGCGCGGGAGCCGTTACGGATTCCAAGCTTTCAACCATCTCTGCTGCCGGCAAGGTTGCCAATAGCGCAACAACTGCCACCAGCAACAACACCGCAAGCGCAATTGTGTCCAGGGATGCCTCTGGCAACTTCTCTGCGGGGACGATCACCGCAAACATCACGGGTAATGTAACGGGCAACCTCACCGGCAATGCTGCAACTGCAACGACTGCTGCGAGCGCAACAACTGCAACGACTGCTGCGAGCGCAACAACTGCCACCAATCTCGCCGGTGGTTCGCTAGGTTCTGTTCCCTATCAGTCGGCAAGCGGGTCTACCTCCATGCTTGCCTCTGGAACTTCGGGATATGTGCTTACCTCTGGTGGGGCCGGTGCCCCGTATTGGGCACCCTCTGGCACCTCGACAAGCGCAAGCAATCTCGCCGGTGGTTCTGCGGGACAACTTCCCTATCAGTCCGCGACCGGCACCACGGGATTCTCTGCTGCTGGCACAAGTGGTCAGGTGCTGATCTCTGGTGGAACTGCTTCCCCGACATGGGCGAATGCTTCCACCCTATCTGTGGGATCTGCTGCTACGGCAACTAGCGCGACGACTGCGACAACTGCATCCGCAGTACCTTGGAGTGGTGTCACTAGCAAACCAACTACCGTCTCTGGATACGGCATCACCGATGCCATTACCACGGGTAACATCGGGAGTCAGTCGGTGGCATCCGCGACTAGCGCAACTTCAGCGACCACCGCAAGCAACCTAGCCGGTGGAAGCGTAGGAACCTTGCCGTACCAGACTGCTGCTGGTGCCACCGCGCAACTGGCAGTTGGCACAACGGGTCAGGTGCTTACAAGCAACGGTGCCGCAGCACCTACATGGTCAACTATCAATGCCGGTGCTACTGGAGGAGGCACAGACAGAATCTTCTGGAACAACGGTCAGACCGTGAACACCAACTACTCAATCCCGACGAACCAGAACGCAGGCACCTTTGGGCCTATTACGATTGCAAACAGCATAACGGTTACGGTTCCAGACGGGTCAACTTGGACTGTTGTTTAATCATATGCCACTTACACTCAACGGAACTACAGGAATTGTAACTGGTAATCTGGCGGATGCGTCTGTGACGACCGCAAAGATTGCCGATAGTGCCGTCGTGACGGCAGACATCGCCAATGGTGCCGTGACGGCTGCGAAGCTGTCTGGTGGGCAGACGGGATCGGCTCCCGTGTATGGTTGCCGTGCTTGGGTGAACTTCGACGGAACCCGCGACACCACGGGTGCAGCTTCAACTGCCAATACCAATCGGTTCATCCGCTCGTCTGGAAATGTCGCCTCGGTACTCCGTAACTCGGTAGGCGACTACACGATCACGTTCACCACGGCCATGAGCGATGCGGGGTATTCGGTTATTGGTGGAACATCACCTGCAATAGGGGTTTCTGCTACTGCTGGATCTTGGTGGTTTGGCGTAGCTACCAACGCGAGCGGTAATCCTCTAAATAAAACAACTTCGGCAGTTCAAGTTAAGAATGCTTACTTAACGAGCGGAACGATTTCAGATGCCCCGGAACTGTATCTAACCGTCTTCGGAAACTAACCTATGCCAACCACAATCTAAAGAATCATGGCAATCAACCTCCAAGCTGACCCGACCCTCCCAAGGGGCTACATCCAGATCAACGGCACGACCGCCGCGACCGTGACCTCTACGGGCATCGGCCCAGCGACTTCGCTTGTGTCTGGCATTATCTCCGCGCAGTCCGCTCTCAAGACCGACACGCAAGTTGGAACGGGTGGTGCTGGAGTTGAAACCGACATCACGGGTCTTTCCCTGTCTGTGGTTGTCCCGTCTGCAACCGCAAAGGTGCTATTGCTCGGATATGTTACCCAAACTGGATTATATGTCGGCTACCGTATCAAGCGGAATGGGACAGATGTTGCGCTAGGTGACGCAGCAAGCACCCGCACAAGAGTTCTTATCGCAGGAGGAGACGAGGCGTTTAACGCCAATGTGGCAAAAACTTCCCCGATCAGTTTCCTAGATTCACCTAATGCAGCAGGGACTTATACTTACAAGGTGACTGCTGTTGCAGGAACTGGATCAACGCCAAATATCAACCGATCCCCAAATGATGGGGACTTTGCCTACTCTCCCCGTGGAACCTCTCAACTGATCGCATTGGTCATTCCTTAATATGCCAACCACAATCACCTCCGCTGGGATAACCTTCAACGATGCGACCTCGCAGACGACCTCTGCGTTGGCAGCAGGGGCCATTGGAACCACGCAGCTTGCCAACAACGCAGTCACCGCCGCGAAGCTCGGAACCACGGAGAATCTGCGGATTGCGAAGGCGTGGGTGAATTTCAATGGGAGCGTTATTACTACTACTTTTAACGCAGGAAACACAGAATCCATTTCCGTAACTTCTGGGTCGAACGTAGGAAGCTACACGGCAACAGGATTCACTTGGCCTTCTAGTTATGTAGGCGTAATTTACAGAATTACTCAAATTGGTGGCGTATCCAACGCAACGCTCGGTGGTGTAGATGTCTCGACTCTTGGCTTCCAGATAACTTCCGTGTCTGGTACAGTAGCCACAATCAGATTGCTTGCTGGTTCTGCAACCTCTTCGCAGACAATCACGGGAACTGGGTCTTCTTCTTCTGGTTTTAGCTATTTTGTGACGGGAATCCGCTCTTCCTACAACGTCTCCAGCATTACAAAGAACGGGACGGGTTCATACAGAGTTAATTTTGCGGTTGCACTTCCAGATGCCAACTATTCTCCATCGTTGGCAGTTTCTTCTGATTCAGCAGCTGTCACCATGATTTATTTTGATGGAACTTCCGCAGCTTTAAGCACTACTGGATTTCAGTTCCAAGTAGCTAACAGTTCGTTTTTGGCGGCAGACCGCTCTGTTGTCTGCGTCAACGTCTTCGGAAACTAATCACTATGTCCTTCATCATCTATCCCCAAGCCGACAACAAACTCGCCGTAATCATCCCTACGGGCGATTACCAAGACGCTATCAAAGATGTCCCAGAGGGCGTTGAGTATGCGGTCGTGGACGATCTCGGAGACCTCGACAACGAGTATTTCGATGCCTTCGAGTACGCGAATCTCGGTATCTCCTGCAACATCGACAAGGCCAAGCAGATCCACCTCGACAAGTTCCGTGCAGTCCGCAAACCCAAGCTCGCTGCCCTCGACGTGGACTACATGAAGGCTATCGAAGTGGAAGACCACGAAGCTGCTTCCGCTATCGCAGTCAAGAAGCAGGAACTCCGCGACATCACGAAAATCGAACTTCCCGACTCCCTCCCAGAGATCAAGGAAACTTGGCCTGACATCCTCAACTAACACCAAACACCATTATGCCTACACTCGAAACTCACCCCCAGACCAACGACAAACTCACCATTGAAACTTTCTCCGAGGTTGAGAAACCAGTTGAGGCTCCCGCAGAGGAAGCTCCTGCTCCATCCAAGAAAAAGAAGTAGTCCATGAGCGACGAAGAACGCGACGAGATCCTTGGCTACCTCCGATGGATTCAAGCAGTCCTGCGGTGGCTCGGGGGTGCTGGATTCGTGTTCTTCGCCGGCATGGTAATTGTCATTATCTCGGATCACTACGAGCAGACTAGCATGGCAAAGGACATTCAATGGATGCGTCCCCGTGTCGAGTCCCTTTGGTACAAGCGTCCTTCTGTGGAGGATCAGTCTGTCATCAAGCCTTAATTATGTACGATGTACCGGGCATGATTAAAGCCGGCTTGGAAGTTCTGGATAAAGTTATTCCAGATGCCGATGCCAAGAACAGGGCGAGGGAAGCCTACGAACTGGAGGTGCTGAAACTCGCGCAGCAGGAATCCGCAGGGCAGTCCCAAGTCAATGCCGTTGAAGCAGCATCTTCCTCCCCGTTTGTAAGCGCATGGAGACCCTTTGTTGGGTGGGTCTGTGGGTTTGGTTTTGCGTGGGCAACCCTTGGGCAACCGATTTTTTCGTTTGTGTATGCCATGCATACCAAACAAACGGCCCCCGTCATTGCGCTTCCCACAGACATTCTAATGACCACCCTCCTTGGAATGCTCGGTCTTGGTGCCCTGCGCACGGTTGAGAAAATCAAATCAGTCGCCCGATGATCGACCCCCGTTCTGCAAAGAATCTCTCCACCTTGAACCTCAAGGTGCAGCCGGTCTTTGCCAACTTCTTGATTGAGGCCAAGAAACATTACCAAGAAAAAGGCGTGGACATACGCATCATCTGCGGAACCCGTACCTACGCCGAGCAGGACGCCCTTTACGCACAGGGACGCACAAAACCAGGAAAGATTGTCACGAAGGCTCGAGGTGGACAAAGCAACCACAATTTCGGCATCGCCGTGGATGTCGGTCTGTTCAAGGACGGGCAGTACCTCGGCACCCATCCCCTCTACAAAGACTTGGGGAAGATTGTTGCCAAGTTCCCCGAACTTGAATGGGGGGGCAACTGGAAGTTCGTAGACGAACCCCATGTGCAGTACCGCACCGGCCTAACGCTTGCCCAGATGCGAGAGCGCATGGAGGCAGGCAAGTCAGTTGTATGAACAACGAGACCGCAAGCGCCTGCCTAGCCGAGATACTGCAAGCCATTGACGAAGGCGCAGAACCCCAGGTTGTAGGTGCCACCGCGATTGCCAATCGGGATGCCATCCGCAAGGCAGTCAAATCCCTCAAGCCCAAGTCCCCTCCCCGCGAACTCAACGAAGACGAGGAAGTTTACTACTACTGATGAAACCCAAAAAACTAGGGGGCGCAGTTGTTGTCTCCGACCTCCATTGCGGCTCCACGGTTGGACTGTGGCCCGACGACCACGAAACCAGCACCGGCAACAAGATCGGCCTTGGCAACAACCTTCACCAGCAATGGTTGTGGCAATGCTGGCAGGACGCCACCAAACGGGCTATTGCCCACTTCAAGGGGCGCGGGTTCGCCCTCATCGTTAACGGGGATTGCATCGAAGGACGGCACCACGGGACAAGCGAGATCGTCGCAGCGCTCAATCACGATCATAGCATGGCGGCAGTTGAATGCCTCCGCCCCTTGGCAAAAGCGGCAAGCGTCACCTACATGACCGCAGGAACCGAATGCCATGTCGGTGATTGGGAGAAGCTGATTGCCCGTGAGATCAGCGCCCAATGGCTAGGAGACAAGGGGCTGGTCGAGATCAACGGCACCCTCTGCGACATTGCCCACCATATGCCGACCTCTGCCCGTGCCTACCTTGAGGCCGGTGCCATGAGCATCAGCATGGGCAACGCCCGTCAGAACTACTCTCGCGTAGGGCACAGAGTCCCCAAGGTCTACCTCCGTGGGCACCGCCATGTCGGGGGCATCTTCTCCGACGCTGCCGGTCTCTTCATGGTCTCCCCTGCTTGGCAACTACTGACCCGATATGGTCACAAGGTTGTGGGCGACTCAATTTGTCGCCCTGGGGTGGGTATCCTTGATTGGGCCGGCACCGCAGACGGTGACATCCCCGCAGCAAAAATTATTACCTATGAGCCGCAAGAAACTAAACCCGTCCGAATCTGAATTACGAGCAAGCGCAAGCGCATGGTTGCATGACCTCATGTCTGGGAACAGGGGAGAACCCGTTCCCGAGGGATGGTTGACGATTCAGCAAATGTGCGAGGAGTTGGGTATCAACGAGCGCACCATGAGGACTCGGTTGGATGCACTTTTGCGCGAGAAGAAGATCCAAAAGAGGCAATACCGAATTGATATCGGCAAAGATGTGAGACCCGTCTGGCACTACTTCAAGGCACCATGCAATTTCCCAAAACGATCCGTTTGACAGAGAGGAAGCTCGGGAAAGAGAAAGCTTATGGGCAAGTGTCATTTGGAAAGATCCCGCATATTGAGTTAGACCCCCGCCAGAAGTCCAAAGACCGGCTTGATACCCTCATCCATGAGGTAGCCCATTGCATTTGGCCCGAGTACCCCGAGGAGACCATCACGATGATCGGAAACCGCATTGCCTCGGTGCTATGGTCTGACGGGTGGAGAAGGGTGCATAAGTGAACTAACCAAACATACCTCCGTTTGATTATCGTCATTGACGTTAATCAAAGCTGATGTCACCTTGTCAGCATGAGAGTGGAACTGAACCCAGGGATGGTTCTCGCCGCCCGTATCGGCGCCGAAAAACGCAATGTGCTATTCTATCGAATAACGGAGCGTACAGGCGACAAAATCCGCTTGCAGCCCCTTACCACGGGTTTCACCATCAAGGGCAACCCATTCCCCCTAGATGTTGACTGCACTCAAAAACCATTCCTCCGCAAGATCAATGCCGACTACGGAAGCGAGCATATCAGCGGCATTATCATCGGCCAACTGGCTTGCGGTCTCCGCCCTTGGTATAGACCCAAGAATCTGATGGGTCGCGGAGGGCACCGAGTCGGAGCCGGTCGCAAAAAAGGAAGCGGCAAAGGGCGCACGGTGTTGACAAAAAGCATCACTCTGACAACGGAGGAATGGGCGCAGATTGAGTATTTACGGGGTTCCACGGGTCGCTCGGAGTACATCCGCAGCCTCGTTTTTCCTCCTGCAAAAAAAGTTGAAAAATAATTTGACGGGTAAGCAAAACGCTTATACAACACTACGCAATTCGCTTATCCTGCATCCATCTGGCAGTTCTCGTTGTATAACAACGCGAGAGTGTATGTCAGAAATAATGGAAGGCGGGTTCAGAGAAGAAACCATCAGAAACCCAAAAATAAGAAATAATGCCGACCAAAACCAATGCCAGAACCCATGTGGGTTTTCGCCTCGATAAGCCCGTTTACGACGCCTTGAAAGCGTTGGCAGACCGGGATCACCAGACCCTCTCGGGTCTCCTTCGCAAACTCCTAGCGGCATTCGTTGCCACAAACGCATGACCCGCCTAGACATCCTCGCTGCCTGCCTTCTGTGCGGGATGCTTGCCGCAACCCTAGCCGCGACTCGCATCAAATGATCAAGCGCCTCTGGAACTGGTACTGCCGAGTGACGGGCTACGAGAAAGCCCAACTCCAGCGCAGCACCGGCCTCCGCATTCGCTCAACCGCTTACCCCATCAAGTAACCCAATCCCGAAAACATTCCGTATGAACCTTTACACCTTTGGCCTTTGTTTCACGGCCTGCATCGCATCATTTGCGCTCGGCATGAGCGTGATGATCATCGCCTCCATGCGCTACGAGCGTAAGCAGGAGGAAGACGAGTTGGAGTATATGCTCCGCCTTCACAATGAGGAGGTTTCCAAATGAGCAACCAACTCGCACTACAGGGGCAGTCGCAAGTCGTCCCCTTCTCCGACATGGAGCGCATGGCAAGCGCCATTGCCAAGTCTGGCCTCTTTGGCATCAAGACCCCCGATGCAGCATTGGCCCTCGGACTTGTAGCAGTCTCCGAAAATCGCCCGTTCGCCAGCATCGCCACCGACTACGACATCGTGCAAGGCCGTCCCGCTTTACGCGCCCAAGCTGCCTTGAGTCGCTTCCAGAATGCAGGCGGCAAGATCCAATGGATCACCCGCAACGATCAGGAATGCACGGTTGAAGGTTCCCACCCGTCAGGCGGCACCCTGCGTGTCACCTGGACGATTGAGAGGGCGGCAGCAGCAGGACTGACAGGAAAGCAGTCTTGGCGGCAATACCCTTGTGCCCTCTTGAGCGCCCGTTGCGTTGCAGAGTTAGTGAGGGCGATCCTGCCTTCTTGCCTATCTGGTCAATACTTGGTCGAAGAGGTCAGCGACTTCGGCTCCACCCCATCCACCGGCAAGTTCCAAGCAGTCAAGGCTGCCCTCCCTGTGGAGGAGAAGGTCATTGAAGGCGAGGTAGTCCAAGTGGTCGAGGCGCCCAAGGTCGAGAAGGAAGACCCGATTGAGGCAATCTACGAGTTGGCAGAGCAGGACAAGGTTTCCGAGGAGGCAATCCTAGGATTCCTCAAGAGCAAGGACGCAATTACTCAAGACGTTGAGTATTTAGCTGACGTCAAGCCGGCGATCCTCCGCAGGCTGAAAAAGTCATGGCCCCAGGTCATCCAGTTCGCACTCGGAGCAAGCATGGAGGAGGCAGCATGAGCATTGGATCAATCAACTTTGGCCCGGATGTCACAACCCTTCCTGGCGATCTTTGGAAAATTGCACCAGCAATCACCCTTCGGGATGAAATCGCAATGAGAGTGTTTGTCGCATTTGCGGCAGATGCCCTTAAGAAAAACTGGACTTTAGAGGGATGCGCTCAAGACGCATGGGCATGGGCGGATGAACTCTTGAAGCACAGAGGGGGTGCCAAATGAGCCGGCATCACCCCACCCTCTCGCCTTCGTCGCTGGACAAGAAGAACGAGTGCATCAAGCACGTTGGCAAACCCGCCGGCCCCGCCGCAAAGCGTGGGAACGTGAAGGTTCACGAACCTCTCGCAGATGCGTTTCTTCGCCGCGAAAAGCCTACCGATCCCCTGCTTGCAAGGGCATGGGATCGCGCAAAGAAGCACATTGCCCGTGTTGATGGCGTCGAAACCGAGCTTCAGCTTTTGGACGATGAACTGAACCAAGTCACGTTTGGAACCTGTGATCTTTGGGGCCGCGCCGAGGATGGTTCTCTCCTGCTCATAGATTGGAAAAGCGGGGTACAGCCTGCCTCATCCTACTACTATCAGATGGCAGCGTATGCCCTGATGCTGATGGACGCCGAGGGCGAGGAGTCCTGCCGTGCAATCATCATCCCTGTCGATAACGACGAGGATGAAGCCTACATCATGGATTTCACCCGCGAGTCAGCGGGAGAGGCAATCTGGCCCTTGATTGAGCGCATCAAGGCAAACACCGAAGGGCCACGCGAAAACCAGTTCTGTAACTGGTGCAGTCGCAGGAAAGAGTGTCCCGTTTGGACGCTGCCCTCCCGCGAGGTCATCACCCTGGCGGAGCAGAAGTTGGCCTTCACCCAAGAGGATGCGCTTACCCGCCCCGAGGCATACATGGACGCCTTTAAGAAGCTGGAGGGCATTTTCGAGGACTGGGGTATCCGCGAGGCGCTGAAACAAAAGCTAGAAGCTGGCGTTGCAGTCCCAGGATGGAAGCTCCAGACCCGTAAGGGATCGGCATCAGTCAACGATGTCGAGGAGGTTCTGCTCAAGGTCGCCAAGGCAGTCGGAACGACCAAGGCCGCGCAGTTCCTCAAGGTGGACGCCGGCAAGATGGTCAAGGTCTGGGAAGGATTCACCAAAGATCCCCTCCCCGTCGAGATCGTCACGGGCGAAGGCACAACCGCACTTGTGCAGGACAAGAAGGGAGGTGCCAAGTGATTGTCTACACCCCAATGGGAAGGGCGGGATACCCCGTTCTTTCACTTTATGCCGACGGGTCAACTCGCGTGGATTTGCGAGATTGCGAGGATCATTCGCCACTAGCGACTTGCACCTCCAACTGCTGCACCTACGTCGAGCCTGACTGCATCGTCGTCAAGGACTACTCGGAAAACGCAGGCATTGCGAATGCCATGTACGATGCCGGTGTCGTCACAGGCACGGTCAGGAAGTTGGAAGCTAACCGATGGGGCATTGAATACCCCGTGATGCGGTTGCATCCAGACCTCGTAGCTAAAGCTATGGAGCTAAAGGCAGAGTTTGCCGCAGCAAACGCAGAGGAGGGCGAGGAATGAGCAACAGCAACCCGACCCAGGCCCAGGTGATCTTGGATCACCTCCTAGCCGGCAAGGCGCTGACTGCGCTGGATGCCCTCAAGGAGTACGGATGCCTGCGATTGGCGGCGCGGGTGTTTGAACTCCGCCGAGCCGGCTACGACATACAGGAGCAGATCGTGACCCATAACGGGAAGCGTTATGCCTCCTACTTCGTCCGCACCTTCAAACTGGAGGCAGCATGAGCCATGTGGATTCTAACGCCATCACTCATGTCAGCCTTTGCAGCGGCTACGGGGGCATCGACCTCGGACTCAAGCGAGTCCTTGGCGAACGCTTTCGCACGGTCGCTTATTGTGAGATCGAAGCCTTCGCGGTGGCAAATCTGGTCTCAAAGGCTTCGCAAGGGTGGCTGGACAACGCACCTCTCTGGAGCGATCTCAAGCGATTCCCTTGGGGAAAGTTTCGCGGATTGGTGGACATCCTCTCTGGCGGCTACCCGTGTCAGCCATTCAGCGCCGCAGGAAAGCGTCTCGGAACCGAAGATCCCCGGCACCTCTGGCCCTACATTGCAGATGGAATTGCTGCAATGCGACCAAGTGCCTGTTTCTTTGAAAACGTCGAGGGACATATCTCGTTGGGGTTGCCCGACGTTATCGAAGACTTGGGACGCCTGGGTTACAGAACGACGTGGGGCATATTCTCTGCGTCTGAAGTCGGCGCACCTCACCAGAGAAAGCGGGTCTTCATCATGGCCCACCTGCGCGGCTCGGGATTTCCGAGACACGGGGGACTTGAGCAAGTCGGACTACCGCAAAGACGGGAAACTTCGGAAGGATGTTTGACCGAGGGCGGTGGATCTAGCTGCGAGGGGCTACTATGGCCCAGCCGCCCCGGACAACCACAGCACGAGTGGGAGCCGCCAAGAGTCGTGGGCAACTCCGAGAGCAGGAAAGACAACGGACGAGAACCCGGAGACATGGGCGAAGAGGCAAGCCAACGGGGATGTGGCAACAATGCCGCTGACGGCGCAAGTGAAGGCTTGGCCGACCATCAGCAGCAATGCGGTCTCAGGGGGTCACACGGGATTAGCAGGGGGAAGCGGGACTCGGGCATCTCTGGAACGGATGCTGGGTCGGAGTGCAGCCTTGGAACTCAATGCAAAGCTGAACCCTCGATGGGTGGAGACCTTAATGGGACTTCCGATCGGATGGACTATGCCGAGTTGTCAGAACCCGATCACGCCGCAGGCGGATGCGATCCCGAGTCAAGGGGAGGAGAACTGGATAACTCCACAAGCAGGGGATGTAACTGGGTCAACGCGAGAAGCGGTAGAAATGTGGGCAGATGGAATGAGGCCCAAGACCTCGGATCAGAGGTTGAGAACTCAAGTTCAAGCAATGGAGCTTCGCATCCAGACCTCTACGTCTCCTGTGACAATCGAACAGACGAACTCCGACTTCTCGGCAACGGAGTCGTCCCTGCCACCGCAGAACTTGCCTTCAGAACTCTTTGGGAGGAGCTAACAGCATGAACACAGGACGCATTTCCTTCGGACCGGCGGCAGCGCCGAGCTTCCCTGACCAGATCAGCGCAATCCTCAAACTCGCTGACCATATAAGAGACCTAGACATAGACCGGCACGAACTACAGGAGGCGCTTGATGCGGTAATCGAAGACAACGACGCCCTGCAAGCAGAGGTCGTGAGGCTCACGCAACTTCTCAACGGCAAATAGTATGGCATCGAACCTCAACAAGTTGCCCGAGGAAGAGTTGCTGAAACTCAAGCACCTCCGCACCCGGACTCCCGAGGAGTGGGTGGAGCGCATCAATGCCCTCCCATCCTCCATCCGCGAGTTTGCCGCCCGTATCGTCTGGTGGGACTTTTTCGCAGGCCGAACCGTTGCCGATAGGTGGCCCCACCTTGACGAGTATATCCGCAAGTTTACCCATGCCGAGGCTCCCTATGCACCTCTTGTCGAGGCGCTGGAGACCCTGGGCTACCCAACCAAGACAGCACTCACCCGAGCAGATGACCCAAGATCAAAATAAAACCATGAGCAATACACAAGACCCCCTATGGCTACAGAAGTGGAAGCAGGAAGGCATACGCTACCTCGGTAAAGATGGAAGCGGACATATCGACCATATGGATCGCTGGCAACAGGCGTTCCAGATCGGCTTCCTAGAAGGCGTTAAGTCCGCACAGCAGGAATGGCAACTCCCAGAGGGTTCCTATGTTGCTGCCGTTGAGCTTATCAACGAGGAGGAACGGGAATGAGCATCAACGCCAGACAGAAGGGTGCCAGGGGTGAGCGTGAGCTTGCCCTGCTCCTAGCCGACGCCGGCTTTCCAGCAAAGCGAGGTGTCCAGTTCTCTCAAGGTAAGCATGGTCTAACCGGGGCCGATGTCGAATGCGAATCTTTGGATTTCATGCACATTGAGGTCAAGCGGGTCGAGGCCGGCAATCCTTACAACTGGCATGACCAAGCCTCTACTGACGCCAATGGAAAGACACCTGTGGTCTTTCACAAACGCAATGGTCGCAAGTGGTTGGCAATCCTATCCGCTACCGACCTCCTAGACATCATCCGCCGGTCTGACTTTGTGGAGTCCAATTACAAGAAGGCTATCGAATCTCTGTGAACCATTATCCGCATCACATTGGCGATTTCAACAATGGGACTCGCCACCTGACTCGCATCGAAAGGTCAATTTATCGTGACCTCATCGAACTTTACTACGACACCGAATCACCTCTAAATGGTGACATTGAAGTGCTTCAAAGGCGCATCATTGCCCGGAGTGAAGAGGAAAAAGCAGCACTTGTTGCTGTGCTTGGTGAGTTTTTCACGCTTCAAGACGGGTCATATTTCCATGCCCGTTGCGAGGAGGAACTCACTCGTTACAAGGCACTTGCAGATCGCGCATCCAAGGGTGCATCAAAGCGTTGGGGAAATAAGCATATGCTTAATGATGCTAGGGCATTGCCTAAGCATACAACAAGCAATGCCAACCAGAACCAAGAACCAGAACCAAGAACCAATATAATACCCCCTACCCCCAAGGGGGATGAGGTGAGCAAGGCAAAGAAGCAGGAGCAGTTCTCCGAGGCATTTCTGACATTCTGGAACACTTACCCCCGCAAGACCGGCAAGGGAGCAGCATGGAAAGCCTGGAAGAACGCTGACCGGCCCGAACTGGAGGTGATCCTCAACGCCATCCGTAAAGCCCGTCAGTCCCCGGATTGGCTCAAGGAACGGGGTGCTTTCATCCCCCACCCCGCTACATGGCTAAATCAGGCCCGTTGGGAGGACGAGGGCATGGATTACGCCGCTTTGCTCGGAAAACGCGATACAGGGCATTCTAGCCCCCATAGCGTTGATGAGAGCGAGGCATTCAGATGGCGCTCCGAGGCATACCCCGAATCCCTGGAGGTTCACCCTACCGCATCCACCTTCCCGTTCAAGTCATGGCCCGACTCCATCAAGGCCGAGTACCGCAACAGAAGCCGCAACCTTCAAGCAGCGTGAGCGACCATACCGACATCGACCGCATTGCAGACCTTTGCCTAAACTACAAAACTCCCAAACAGCAGTTTGATGAACTATACGATGCCATTCAGCGATTGGAACGTGAACTCAACGCCACCCAATCAGCACTTGAGCAGATGACCCGTGATGCACTAACCGCCGCAAAAGACCGGGACGAGTGGATGACCAGGGCAATCTCCAAGTCAAACAACTAACATTCTGCTTGACGCACCAAAACTAACATCAGTAAAATTGCCGAAATTATGGGAGTTCAAAAACCTCGTACTCAAGGGAAGGGTGATGGACGCCGCGATAACTTCAAGGCGTTCAGCGCCGGCATAGCAGCTATCCAGAAGCGTGATAACCCACTCACAGGGAAGCTATTCCTCAAGAAAGCTAACCGCACAATCGTGAAGTATGTCTGATCCCGTATCCCACCCTTCGCACTACATCAACCCCAATGGTGCCGAGCTAATCGACCTCATTGAACACCTTCCCTTCACTCGCGGTTCTGCCATCAAATACATCTTTCGAGCCGGCAAGAAAGACCCGGAGAAAGAGATTGAAGATCTCCGCAAGGCAGCTTGGCTTATCAACCGCGAAATCACCAAACTCAATGGCTAAACTAAAACCACGCCAAGAGAAACTTGCCAAGGCTCTTGCTACGGGCAAAACCGTGGAGCAAGCACAGAAAGTCGCTGGGTACAAACCCAACGGTCGAAACGGGACTCATATTAAGAAAAATAAAGAAATAGTTTCTAGGGTTGAAGAACTCCGCGCCATTGCTGAAGAGAAGCTAGAACTATCGCGCCAGGAATACCTTAAAACTGCTTGGAGTCGCTACATTGAACTGGCACCCGATCATCCTGTTACTGCCAAGTACGGGGAAATGGTGGCAAAAGCCCAGGGATGGAACGAACCCGACAAGGTGGAGCTAAACGGAGGAATGGACATCATCGTCCGTATAGGTGGCAAGACCCAAGATCATAGTTGAGCTAGAACCTCGGGATCAGTTCCGAGGCTACCTTGAGCGCAAGGAGCGTTGGGCCTGCCTTGTTGTCCATCGAAGGGGCGGCAAGACCTTTGGCTGCATCCAAGACCTCCTGCACAGGGCGCTGACGCATAGGCGTGAAGGGCCGGCGTTGCGCTATGCCTACCTTGCACCGACTAGAGACCAGACCAAAGACATCGCATGGGGCTATCTGAAGCAATTCACGACCCAGATCCCTGATGTCAAAGTAAACGAGGCAGACCTTCAGATCACTCTCCCCAACAAGGCGACGATCCGCCTCTACTCCGGGGAAGCATACGAACGGCTCCGAGGAATCTACCTAGATGGCGTCATCATTGACGAGTTTGCTGATATTGACCCTCAAGCCTGGTATGCCGTAATCCGCCCCTGCTTGTCCGACTACCAAGGGTGGGCAACCTTCATTGGAACTCCAAAGGGGCGCAATGCGTTCTGGCGTCTCTGGAAAGAGGCTACCGGCAACCCGGAGTGGTTCACCCTGCAACTCAAGGCAAGCGAGTCTGGTATCCTTGACAGCAAGGAACTCTCCGACATCAAGCGAGGAACGCCGGCGCATATCTACGACCAAGAGTACGAATGCTCCTTCGATGTCGGTCGCCCTGGTGCGATCTACTCCAAGTCCCTCGCAGATGCCCGTAATGGGCGCAGGATCAGCAACGATGTCCTCTGGTTCAAGGAGGCACCCGTCTACACCTCCTTTGACGTAGGCGCTCCCCTCAACCAACGATGCTGGATCTGGCAGATGGTAGGAGACCGGCTAAACTTCCTTGAATCTCTCTCTGGTGGTGATGACTGCAAGACGCCGGCAGATTGGGCAGGCCGGCTTACACAGAAGCAATACCGATACGGAGCGCATTTCATTCCGCATGATGCAGCCCAAGAGAACGGAGGCCTATGGCAGGAGGCGTTAAAGCTCGGAGGTCTAGCCAATGTCGTTCCTGTACCACGCCAAATGTCAGTCTGGGATGGCATCAACCTCGCCCTGGACGCATTCCCTCGCATCAGTTTCAACGAGGATGGGTGCCGAGACGGGATCGACTCACTAGACGCCTACCACTCCAAGGAGGAACGAGATGGAGTCACCATCAAGAATGTCCCGGTACATGATTGGTCATCGCATGGAGCCGACTCGTTCTCACTAGCGCATCAGGCTATCAAGGCCGGCCTCGTCGTGGACAGGACTGCCATCGCAAGGCGTCCACGCCCTATGAATCGCCCCGATGTCATCATGGGCTTTAGGGGATAGTCTAAAATCGGCTTGATGCCGTGATGGTATAACCTAACATCACTCTATGAAAACAACGCGAAAAGAATATATTGTGGCGTCAACGCTTTTGGAATGCCTTGAAGAGTATTATCTTGAAGAGATACCAAAGAGCATAAAATCACTAGAATCAAAACTTAAAAGAATCAAAAAGGCGCATTCATTGATTCAGCAAGAAATCAAACAAGCCAAAGTAACAACCAAAAGGTTTGATGAGGACTTGAGTGAGGAGGAGATTTACCTCTTATGCGACCAATACGAAAAAGAGATTCAAAAAAAACTGGAGTGTTTTAAGCGATTGGTCTGGAGATGCGATATGTAACCCCCGTTGAGATCGCGGCAGCAGTCTACAGCAAGGAACCTTGCCGGCGCACATTTGCAGAAGACCTAGAGGCGCATCTACTCAACGGGATAGTTCACTCGACTCCCGACTACTTCCTCATGGCTAGGAAGGTTAGGCGTGATGCTGACCGCGCCGACATCATCAACCCCTGGGTTAAACATGATAACCCTGACTGCTGGTTAGTCTACTTACACGCCGGCAATATGCGTCTCGCCTTTGAAGCGGCAGATGTCCGACTCCCTTGGGTAGCTTTTGAGAAAAGAAACCGTCTAAAGTTTTACACTTGGGACATAATACGCAAAAGAACCGAGCGTTTCTTTGCGTAATTCCTCTTGCCAAGTTAGGTAGCGGATGTTAATTCCGCTTAATGCTTTCAAAGATTGAAGCCTTTTTTGACGAGTTAGTTTTGGCCCTGACGCCCGAGATGGCGTATGCAGGCGGCATTCCGTTCCCCAAGGAGAATTACAATCAAAAGCCCTCTTTGGCGCTCAATAAGGGGGGCGGATCTTCTCAATCCAATGTTCCTCCATACAACCCTTGGCTAACTCCCAAACCTCCCGTCATCAACATCCCGGCGCCTCCCCCGCCACCTCCTCCTCCGCCACCTCCCCCTACGGCATCCTCTACGGATGTTGCTGCCTCGCAGCAGCAGGCGATCCAGAACAATGCTTCCCGCTTTGGGTTTAAGGCTTCCTTACTCCAGGGCAGGCAAGCGGAGTCCTCCAATAGCGCCACCGGCAGCGGTTCACTTCTAGGTTCCTAATGGCAAAGAAAGACGCCGTTGCCGAAATGGTTGATGCTCCTGCCAAGAGCAGCAGCAAGACCGAGCTTGCCGCCGGGATCGTCTCCCGCTGGAGCAAGTTGGAGGCAGACCGCAACTACTGGATGTCCATGTGGCAGCAGATTGCGGAACTGGTGATGCCCCGCAAGAGCTACATCCTTGCCACTACTGTTACGCCCAATAGCGAGCGCGAGGCCCGTCTGTACGACTCCACGGGAGTCAGGGCTAACCAAGTCCTTGCCGCTGGTTGCATGAGCTACATCACGCCGGCAGATAGCCGCTGGTGCAGTTTTGAAGCGCCCGAGTCCATCGAAGATGGCGACGGGGTGCAGGAATACTTTGCAGAGGTAACCGAGATCGTCATGGAGACCTTGGCGCGGAGCAACTTCCACCAGGCTATTCATGAGCTTTACTTGGATCGCGGATGCTTCGGCACCGCAGTCCTTTTTGTGGAACCCGGAGAGAAACTGCCCATCACCTTCACCAACGTCGATGTAGGCACCTTCTGCATCTCCGAGAACTACGAGGGGTATGTGGACACCCTCTTTAGGCGCATGGAGATGACGGCTCGCCAGATCGTCCAGCAGTTCGGCATTGATAACGTCTCTGATGCCGTCCGCAAGTGTTACAACGATGCCAACGGCAAGGGTATGGACGAGAAGTTCCATATCATTCATGGCGTCTATCCCCGCGAAGAGGGGCAGCGCGACAAGAAGAAGTATGACGGCCCCAACAAGCCGATTGCTTCCTGCTACGTCGAGGAGAAGTCCAAGCACGTTCTCCGTGAGTCTGGATACGACGAGTTGCCCTTCATGGCTACCCGCTACCTCAAGTGGCAGAAGTCCGCCTACGGGTGGTCTCCCTCATGGGTCGCCATGCCTGACTTGCGTCAGTTGAACTTCCTCCAGAAGCAGATGGATGCCCTGGCGGAGCTTGCCGCCTTCCCTCGCATTCTTGCCCCTGACTCGCTGGAGTCTTCCATTGACCTCCGAGCCGGTGGAGTGACCTACTTCAACGCCGCTGATCCCAATGCACGACCCGTGGAATGGGCTACTATGGGCCGATACGATATAGGACTTGAGAGGGTCGCCCAGAAGCAGAAGGACATCCAAGAAGCGTTCAGCGTTCCCCTCTTCCAGATGTTCACGGCAGAGGAGTCTGCCGCGCCTAACAGGATGACCGCAACTGAGGTCAACGCCCGGAATGCCGAGCGTCTGGCGCAGTTCTCTCCCACCTTCTCCCGTCTAACGACCGAACTGCTGACCCCTCTCCTTCAGCGGGTCTACGGCATCTTGGCAAGGAACGGTGCATTCCCCCCACCCCCGGAGGCTCTTATTCAGCAGTCGCCTACGGGGGAACTTTTCATCCCCGAACCCAAGGTCAACTTCAATAGCCGCATTGCCCTTGCCGTGAAGAACATGGAGCAGGGTGCGACTGACGCCACCATCCAGAGGGCGGCAATGCTTGTCTCGGTCACTCAAGACCCCTCGGTTTTCGACAACTTCGACACCGACCGCATCGTGCGCGAGGGCGCCCTCTCCGCCGGCATGGATAGCGAATACATCCGCCCAAAGGATCAGGTTGCCCAGATGCGTCAGCAAAGGGCGCAGGCCCAACAGCAGATGCAGGAGATGCAGGCGCAGCAACACGCTGCCGATGTCGCACAGAAGCTCGGAGGCATCAAGGGAGACTCCCCGATGGTGCAGGGCGTCCAGCAGCAGATGGCATCCATGATGTAACAGACCCGCTTATTGACCCAAATACACCCGATTCCGATCCATTCCGACTATGCCGACACTTACTGACAGAGACCTAGAGATCCAGCGCATTGCCGCCGCCTACGGTTACTTCGACACCGACCCCGGCAAGCTCGTCATCTCCGACCTAGAGAAAGCCTTTGGCATCAATGCCCAAGCGTTTTTGCCCGATTCCCAGGGAGACTTTTGCCCCATCCGAGCCGCAATCCGCGACGGGCAGCGAAGCGTCCTGCTTCATATGAAAGCGATTGCGACCAAACACAACAATGGCGAGACCACGAAAAAACCCGATCCCAAACGAGACTGATTCCCCGGCACCAGAGCAGTCACCCATGCTCGGAGACCTCACCCCCGAATACGTCCTCTGGTTCAAACAGAACCACTCCAGAGAGGAGTTCATTGAACGATATTCCGACCGCATCCCGACCGACTATCCAGAAACCCACCAAATCGAACCATGATTACATCAGACGCCATTGCCGGCGACCCCGTGGACGGAAACGCCCTCTTGAGTCAGCAGGCAGCACCTAGCACCCCTAGCACCCCCGCCGCAGAGACAGCAGGCGAAGGTCTCCTCTCCTCATCTGCACCCAAGACAGATGCACCCGCATCCTCGCCCTGGGTCAACGACAAGGGAGAGTTTTCCGAAGGTTGGCTAGACCGGCTCCCTAAGGAGTTGCAGGCCCACAAGCAAATCCTCGGTCAGTTCAAGGACATTGACGGGGCGCTCAAGACTCTCGTTAGCCAGCAGAAGATGCTCGGCAAGAAAGCCGATGCCGTCATCGTGCCCGACGAGAATGCCACCCCGGAGGAGAAGTCCGCATTCCTCAAGAAGCTCGGCATCCCTGATTCCCCTGACGCCTACCAGTTGAGGCCGAAAGACCTCCCTGCCGGCTACGAGTGGGACGATAACATCGCCAAGGAGTTCAACGCCCTTGCCCATCAGAACGGGATTCCACCAAAGGCAATGGATGCCCTCATGTCCAAGTATGCCGCTATTGAGGCGCAGAAGGCGGAAGCCGCTGCCGTCCAACAGAAGGCAGAGATCGAAGCGGGCCGAAAGGCACTCGCTGAAGCATGGGGAGACAAGTACGAGGTTGAGCTATCGGTTGCCCGTCGCGCAGCCCAGGTTGCCGGCGTGGATGTCAACAGCAAGGGCTTCTCTGACCCCGCCGTTGTCCTCGCCTTCAACCGACTCGCCCGGATGATGTCCGACGACAAAATCGTTAATAGCGAGACTGCCGGCACCATGATGGCAGGAAAAGCACGGGCTATGGACATTATGACCAACCCTTCCAACCCCCTGCATACGAAATACGCCTCTGGTGACAAAGACACCGCAACCCTGGTCTCCGACCTTCTGAAACATGGATAACAAGCAATTCGATAACGAGCGCAAGGGAGTCATGTTCCTCAAGGGGAGCGAGAACCCCAACGCCCCCAAGTGGTCTGGCAAGATGACCCTCGGAGGCATTGAGTACCAGATTGCCGCATGGGAGAAGATGTCCAAGTCCGGCAAGGAGATGCTGACCATCAGTATCACCGACAAGCCGTCGGGTGGCAGCTATGCCAATTCCCCCAAAGGTGGTGGCTATCCTCCTAGCAAGGAGGCCCACTTGAAGGCGAAGGCCAACGCCTATGCCCCGCAGGATCGGGACGAAGACATCCCCTTTTAGCATTTAGCTCGGTATTGGTCATGTGGAAGCCCTCACCGGGGAAACTCGGTGGGGGTTTTGCCGTTCAACTACTAATTGCAAACGTTTTAGTAGATAATTATTAGGAAACACGGGCCGTGAGATAGCTTGCGTGGATATGACATTCCCGATCGGTCTCTTTTTTTGTTTCCGCTCGTTGACTTCTATTGAATGTGCGCGATCGGGAACATTTCAATGCGCCGATGGAGGAATCGAACTCTCCGTCTCCCCGTCAGTACAGGGGTCTTTCCACTAGATGAATCGGTGATTGATAGGACTCACCTCTGGCGACTGTTTCCCCAGTCCTTACGGGCATCCCCGCCGTCGGATATTTCCAACGCACCAGCAATGAGTCCGCCTACAATCTACAAATCATTTCGTTTACTGCAATCTTTTTGTGCGAATTATCGTTGACCATGTTAGCTGGTAATGTTAAATCGCCAATAAGACCACCGAGAGATAACCTGTTCAACAGATGTTGAGTCGGGCCTGTGTAGGGGGTCAACCCTGACAAATTAGATCCTATTCGGGACAACCTAATCTGGCAGACATCCCAGACACAAACCCCTAAACACCCAAGCATATGCTTCAAATCCCCGATCATTACGTCATCCAGTACGAGACCAACTGGCAGCACCTCCTTCAGCAGATGGAGTCCCGCCTCAAGGAGAAGACCAAGTTCGTCTCCGCCCAGGGCGCCGCTGTTCGTTTCAACCAGTACGGCATCACCTCCATGTCTGCCGTCACGACTCGTAACCCCTCGACCCCGCAGAGCAGCAGCACCCTGCCGACCCGATGGGCCTACCCGACCCCCTACGACATCGCCAACGTCTTCAGCGAGTTCGACAACCTCTTCCTCGGAAGCGTTGTCCTGCCCACCTCGGAGTGTATGCAGTCGCAGGCCGCCGCCTACGGTCGTCTGGTGGACAAGATCCTCATTGATGCCCTCACCGCATCCGCGACGATCACCAACACCGCCAACACCTCCACAGGCTTTGGTCTCAACAACACCACGACCACGGTTGCCCTCCCCGCTGGACAGCAGGTTGCGGTCAACTACGTCCCTGCCGGCGGCACCGCCGTCAACAGCGGACTGACCATCGGCAAGCTCCGCGAGGCCAAACGCATCCTTGATGCCGCTGAAGCCCCCGCAGAGGATCGCGTCCTCATCGTGAGCGCCAAGGAGATCAGCGATCTTCTCGGCACGACCGAGGTGACAAGCAATCTGTTCAACAGCGTCCGCGCCCTGGTGGACGGCGATGTTGATCACTTCCTCGGATTCAAGGTTGTTCGCTCCGAGCAGCTTGGAGTCGCCAGCAACGTCCGCACTTGCGTGGCCTACCACAAGAATGCGGCAGTTGTCGTGGACGGCGGCAAGAAGTCCTACATGGACGTTCTGCCCACCCAGAGTCACGCCCTCCAGATCCGCAGCACGGCGGTTCTCGGTGCGACCCGTCTCCTTGAGAACGGCGTCGTGAGCATCGCTGCCGACACCACCAAGTAAGTAATCACAAGTTGGGGGTGGGGCTGCACTAAAAGCGGCCTCACCCCTTTCTTCTAACCAGACTACATCATGGATTCCACGACCATCTGCAATCTCGCCCTCTCGAAAATCGGAGATCAGATGATTATGTCGCTGGATGACCCGAGCATCGAAGCTCGGTTCTGCAAGCTTCATTACGCCCCGACGCTTGCCTCTCTTCTGCGGATGCACGATTGGAATTGGGCCGTCGGCATGACCCAACTTACTCAACTGGCAACGCCCCCGGAGTTTGATTGGGATTACTCCTATCAGTTGCCTTCTGATTTTGCCCGTATCCTGACGCTCAACGCCTTCAAGAGCAACGAGCCTTACTGCGACTTTGAGATCATCGGTGACAAACTGATGACCGACGAAAGCACCGCATACATCACCTACGTCAAGGATGTCGTTGACCCCAACCTCTTTGACCCGATGTTCGTGGAGCTTCTTGCCATCGCCATCGCCGCCAAGCTCGCAAAGCCCCTGGGTGGTAGCATGGACATCAAGGAACGGCTAGAGCAGGACTTCAAGCAGTTGCTTGGAGAATCCCGCCGCATTGACGCACAGGACTCCTACCCCCGCCGCAAACCCCTCTGGTTGAATAGCGACCTCGTTCAGTCCCGCTATAACGGCATATACTGATGATCAGTCAGCTTATCTCCTCATTCAATTCGGGAGAATGGAGTCCCTACCTGGAGTCCCGCACCAACCTTGAGAAGTACCGCAACTCCTGCAAGAAGCTAGAAAACTTTATCATTACCCCCTATGGGCCGGCTAACCGCAGGGCAGGCACGGAGTACCTTGGAGCCGCAAAGCTCTCCAATACCCGTTGCCGCCTCATCGGATTGGACATCTCCGACACCAACCACATTGTCATGGAGTTGGGCGTGGGCTACATCCGCTTCTGGAAGAACGGGGCGCTGATCACTTCCAGCGGCACCCCCGTCGAGGCAGTCCAAGTGGATTACCTCAACAACACCACCGGCCTGACGCCCGTTCACCCCTACCAAGAGGCAGACCTCCGGGCAGTCCAAGTCTGCCAGATCAACAACCTTGTCTACCTTTCCCATCCTTCATACCCGCCGCAACGCCTCTCGCGTCTTTCAGACACTTCTTGGACGATTGGCGAGGTTCCTTTTGGAAACGCCTCCATCAAGAATAATTGGGCGCCGATGCTCGACCAGAACACCAGCACGACGACCATCACGCCTTCTGCGACAACTGGTACGTCGATCACGCTGACGGCATCCTCTGGCATCTTCAAGGCCGGTCATGTCGGAAGCTATTGGGAGCTTGCCCATCCAAATCCGACGACTTTCATCAGTCAGAATATCGACAATACCAATGCCACCAGCGGGACAATCAAGATACTGGGCAAGTGGTCATTGCAGACCTTCGGGACATGGACTGCCACCGTGGACTTGCAAGCGTCTACCGACAACGGCACGACTTGGAAGACCGTACGCACCTACAGGAGCAACGCCGATTACAACGCGACCTCCAGCGGAGAGGAAACCGTAGAAACCCTCTTCCGCCTTGTGGTCAGCGGATTTGTGACCACCACCAGCAGCACGGCCCCCAGGGTGATGTTGTCACCGCTTGATCCGACACTCCGGGGTCTTGTCCGCATCACGGGATTCACCAACGCAACGACGGTTACGGCAAGGGTGCTGAAGTCACTTGGAGGCACCGGCGCCACCTCCCAATGGCGGGAGGGTGCCTTTTCTGCCGTGCAGGGATACCCTAATGCCATTGCGCTCCACGATAGCCGCATCATTTACGCCGGCACCTCTAGCAATCCATCCTCTCTCTGGGGCAGCTACAGTAACGATTTCCAGAACTTCAAGCAGGGTGCTTATGACGCTGACTCTTGGTTCTTCACCCTGGCATCAACCACGGGAGGACAAATCCAATGGCTTGTTTCTAAATCGGCACTCCTGATCGGCACGACTCTGGATGAGTGGTCAATGCAGGCAAGTGACCAGACCCGTCCGATTACCCCTACCAATGTGAATGTCCGCCAGCAGTCCCGCTACGGATCATCGTTTGCCGGGGCGCAGATCATCAATGACACCATCCTCTACATCCAGAGGATGAGCAGGAAAATCCGAGAACTGGTATACACTTGGGCAAGCGAAACGTGGGTTTCCAACGATGTCACCGCCCTCGCCGAGCATACGACCCGCACGGGCATCCTTGAAACTGCATACCAACGGGTGCCTGACGCTATCCTGTGGCTTGTGCGTGGAGATGGTCAGTTGGTTTCCATGACGTATGAAAGGGAGCAGCAAGTGGTGGGGTTTGCCCGTCACCTCACCGATGGGGTATTTGAGAGTGTCGCCACGATCAACGGCACCAATGCCGAGGATGAGGTCTGGGTACTGGTGAGGCGCACCATCAACGGGGCAACGGCTCGCTATGTGGAACGCTTCAAGCTCGGTATGCGTGACGCCCTGGATACCGCCGACAAGGCAAACTGGTGGTATGTGGACGCCGGCAAGCTACAGACCTTTGGCTCCCCTACCACCACGATCACGGGGCTATCTCACTTGGAGGGAAAGGCAGTCTCCGTATGGGCCGACAATGCCGTTGGTAGCCTCTCGGTGTCGCAGCCTACCGTAGTATCTGGACAGATTACTTTACAGATACCCGCCTCACGGGTGCTGGTCGGGCTTCCCTTCACCTCGACGTTGGTTCCCCAGAGGGTCGATACCAACTTGCAAGACGGCACAAGCCAAGGCCGGCGCATGAGGATTCCGAAGATCAACCTCAAGGTCTATCAGTCCACGGGCGGTGAAATCTCTACCGATGGCGTGAACTGGAATCCCCTCGTCTCCCGCACCCTGACCGATGTCATGGACTCCTCGCCCCCGGTACTCAACGGCTACGAGAGGGCATATGCCTCCTCTAATTGGGCCGATGGAGTGGATCTCTACGTCCGCCAGACGCAGCCGGTTCCCCTCACCATTGCCGCTTTGGTGGTGAACTTTGAGGTTAGCGAGGCTACCCAGAACTAACTTCCTTGCTTTTTATCTGTTAATCTTCTAATAAACACACTTAAATGGAGCTTGCTAACATCCTCGAAACTAAAGAAAAGATGAATGCGGTTGAGGCGTTTTGCGCTACACAACCCCAGGTGAATCTTCCTTTGGAGCATCGCTTCACCTCGGGGATGTATATTCGCACCATCTTCATGCCGGCTGGAACGATTGTGACCAGCAGGACGCACAAGACTGACCACCCTTTTGTGGTTCAGTCCGGGGTGGTAGATGTCTACGACGAAGAAGGAAGCAGAGAAAGACTGACATCTGGACATCTTGGGATTACCAAGGCCGGTACCCGCCGTATCCTCATGGTTCACGCTGATTGCACCTGGTCAACCTTTCACGCCACGGACAAGACCGATCCCGAGGAAATCGGAGAGGAAATCACCGAGGCTTCCAATGACCTACTCCCAGAGGGCTTTCGGCAACTCTGGAACAACACCAAGGAGGAATTATGGCTTGGGCAATAGTCGCAGTATCAGGTGCCGCTGTTGCCGCCGCCGGCACCGCCTATTCCGCTTATTCCTCCTCGCAAGCTCAAAAGAGCAATGCTGCCGCCAATAGGAATGCCGCACTTGCCAACGCCTCATACGAAAAAGCATCTGCTCAAGCGCAGGCCCAAGTCAGCAAATATCAGAACGAATTAAACTACAAGGTGGCAATGGCACAGGCTCAAATGAGCGCAAACAATGCCCAGGTTCTACATGGCTTTGCCCGATCACAGGAGGTGCAGGGCAACGAGCAAATTAACCGATCATACGGTCAGGAAGCCATGATGAGTAGCGCAGTTCAAGCGCAATACGGTGCAAGTGGTATTGCTGCCGATACCGGCTCACCACTTATGGTCGAGGCGCACAACGCAGGCATGGCGCAGCTTGATCGCATGGATCAGGCATACAAGACCAACCTTGCCGCCCTAGACACCGATTGGAAGGGAGCGTTGGAAACCTACCAGAGTCAGGTGCAATCCGAGATGGCAAAGCAATATCAGTACGGAATGCAGATGGCGGATTGGAGTAGTGGGATGGCAGAACTTGGATACACCAACAACGTCAACTTTGCCAATGCTTCCTACAACAATGCCATGAGCGCAGCCAACAGCACGGCAACTGCCGGCTACATCAACGCCACGGGAAGCCTCTTGAGCGCAGCCGGTGGATTTCTGAAGCCTAGCACGAAACCTCCTGCAAAAGCCTCTTTTTAACCTATGGCTGTTATACCACTACGAGATGTGCCCAATGCCCCCGACCTCTCTTCGATGTCGGCGCCTCAAGTCAACAACGTCAACTTGCCACGGGTAGACTTTGGCAGCGAGAAAGCGGCTATTGCGGAGGGGTATGGTCGAGTGATTCGCAGTAACAAGGTTGCGGAGCAAGATCCCCGTGCAGCAGGCCTAGTGGGTGGAGCCGTAGCCGAGGTTGGGCAAGCTGTCTACAAGGGCGCAAAGACCCTTGCCGACAAGCAGCAGGAACTTAACGACAATGCGGCGTGGGCGGAGTTTTCAACGAATTACGACATTCAAAAATCCCAATTTGAGCAATCCTTGGATATGTCGCGCCCCGAAACATGGGGAGCTTCATATGCTCAATTTAGGGCAAAGAACATTGATCCAGCATGGCAGGCGCTTCCCGTATCTGTTCAGCAAAGAAAATACGCCGACTATCTGAATCTGACATCCAAGGATCAGGTGAAAATCGGACATGATGCTTTTCAAGCAAGAGTTGCCGGAGACTTGGTGAAACAGGACACGCAGATCAATTTGCTCATGGAGGCCGGCAAGTTTGACGAGGCCCGAAAAGGTCTGGAGGGAATGCGTGTTGCGCTTTCTCCCAAGCAATATGAAACAGCGTTAAGCAAAATTGACACCGCAGATCAGGTTCATACATTAACAAGGGATATGGGTCTGCACCCTGATGAATGGGCCTCATACCTGACTGACCTAGAAACCAAGGATGAGGCAATCCCAGGTCTTCCAAATATCACCAAGGATCAAATACCTAGGTTTGCTGAACAAGCCCGGAAGTTTTCCCAAGTCCAGCAAGTTCATATAACCCAAGACATCACAAGTGACATTTATTCTGGAACCTTAAAATCACCCCTTGATGTTGAAAAAGATGCCAGATTCCAGCGTGTAAAAAATCCCGAGATTAGACAGGGGTTGAAAAATGCAGCAGCAGACAGATGGTTATACACCAAAGAAGGGGAAGTGGCCTGGAAGTCTGCCAGCAAAATGGTGGATTCATATCCTTCTACTGATAATCCAGCACAGGAGGCTCTGGAGATAACGAATTTTGCCAACAACTTTGTGCCATCCAACTCTCGGGGCGGGATAATTGACGCCATCAAAGAGAAGCAAAAATACATGGGGGCGCATAATGGCAAACTAGCGCCTGACCAAGAACTGATCCAATACGGATCACGGCAACTAGACACCATGATGCAAGCGGGTGTTTTTGGGGCAATCCACAAACACGAAGACATTCTCAATAAGCCGGCCAAGGCAAAAGAAAACGCCGATGCCTACGCAAAGAGGGAGAAGGTGGAGGCGGAATTAAGAAGCAAAAGCCCCAAGACCCCCGCCGAAGTGGATGAGATTATTCAAAAGTCCACAATGTTTAATGCAGCAAAGAAAGCGAATGGCGAACTGATGCCGTCTGGCAAATCTTGGTTTGCCCCAAAAGAGACAAAGCGCAGTTGGTATGACTTCTCTCCCGTGCCCCCGCAAGCGTCCCATGACAATAATGCGACCGGCAAGATTACCTCCTACGGATATGAGGGTGATCAGTATGGAGGCCCAAATGCCAAGGCAACCAAAGTAGGGGCATTTAACAATCCCCTGACCGACAAGAGTCTTGCTGTATCGCCAGACATCCAGGCGAAATTCAAGGAAGCCGGCATCAAGCCTATGGAGCCTGTGGAGCTAACACTTGCGGACGGCACCAAGGTTGTGCGGAACTATGATGACCATACCGCAAGCGACCAAGAGGCTAGGAAGCTTGGACTCAAGCCCCTGCGAGGTCGGTTTGATTTCCGAAGTGTCGGCGGCAAGCAGGAGAAGGACGGGATGCGGATCGTGTCCTTCCGCAAATACACCGAGGACGGGCAGGGATAACCTACTTAAAGGTCAGCACCGAGGCAGTCTTGCCATCGGGAAGCGTGATAAGGGAGTAGTCAACCTTCATGGGTTTTGCTGCCTCATCACTTGAGTTTATTGTGTCCGAAATGTTGGGGCCGGCTTGCAATCTTTGATACAACGCTTCCCTTTCCGCCATGATTTTATCAACATCCAGAATATGCTCTCCTGCCAATGCTCTATTGGCTAGAAGCACCGCAATGAGAATCGGCATGGTCTTCATGGGTACAATATCGACCCGATAACAGGGTGGCGTCAACCCCCTTTTCGGATTGCCTTTATAGAGCATGATGTTAGTAAGTTAGGCTTTCATGCCTCCAGAAGACCTAACTTCATCCTCCCCTGCCCCCGCACAGGACGATTCCTCGTTTCTGACATCCCCCATGCCGCCCCAGGATAAGGGAGCCGTCTTTGCTGATAGAATCATGCTGGATCAGAACCTCCAGCAACCCTCAATGGCAGACCGAATTGCCGTAGACGAGGAGTTCAATCGGCAGCAACGCATTGAAAATGAACGAAAAAGGATAAAAGCGGTGGACTTTTATGCCGCAGCACTTCCAGACAAGCAGGGCAAATCAAAACAACTTGCCGGTTTGCAATCGCAGGCTAATCCAATGCTGGACGGGCAACTCTTTAGTGACCTCACTCTAAACATTGGGGCTACTGCTCATCTTCTCAAAAAAGATTCCAAAGACATATCAGAAGAGGAATACCCATACCTTCAGCGGTCTATTGCGGCAAGCCTTAATCGCCCACCTCCCAAGTCGGAGAGTGAGTATCGCTCCATGCTCTCGGAGTATTTCGTCAAGGAGAAGGGCAAGGACACGGCACTCAACGAACTCTATGGGAATGTAGTGCTGAAAGCTTTCCAAGATACCGGCATGGGCAAGAACAGGGCGCTTGTCTCGCTGCCTACCGAGTATGTGAAGCAATGGGAGGATCAGCACAAAGACCTCCTCGACGGGGATGCCGGCTACCACGCACAGGCTAATAGGGTCTACAACCAGACCCTCAAGGACATTGAATCGCTCCGGGGCAAGGGTGCTGAAACCTTCTCCGCCCTCATGGATTTCACGCAGGGCAAAGCCGATGGCGACCGGCTCGCCCAAGTTGCCGAACATCTTTCCTCATCTACCCCAGAGGAAAGGCAGAGGGTCTACAACTACATTGGTCTTGCTGCCGAGGCGGGGCATATTGACCGAGGTGCCTTGGAGCAGTTTGCAATCAACATGGGGCAATCTTTCTCCCGTGGATTTGATTTCATCCCGCAGGGGGATATGCAGTCCTATGAGTCCTATTGGCGGAACCTCAAGAAAGACCTAGCCAACGGAGGCGTCGAGGTCGTGGATGCCAAGGATGGCGGGATGCCGCTGACGATACCCGTGAACCAGGCATTGAAGGCAATGTTTGGGGAGGATCTTTACAAGAAACCTACCGCAGAGCAGATCGCCACGCTTTCGGACAGGGCAGACAAGGAGATCCAAAAGCTCAAGATTGTCCGCGAACTACGCAATGTAGCAAAGAGCAACGTTGACCCGATTAGGCCGGTGCTGGAGGACTCCGCTATGGAGAGGGGTGCCTACGGGCTTGCAGGATCGCTCGGCATCATGGTGCCTGTGGCAATAAGCCCCGCCCTTGGAGTAATGGCATATCAGGCGCAGGAGTATGACCGCATCATGCTGGAGAATCCCGACATTGACCCGGCGTTTGCCGAGGGACTTGCACTCTTTGAAGGTGCCGGCAATGCCGCCTTGGATCGTCTCCAGTTGAAGGCTATCAACGGAAAGCTCCCCGTATTTGGCGGACTCCTCAACGGAATTAAGAGCAATGGCATCCGCAGGGTACTAACCACGGTTGGAGCCGAGGTCTTGGAGCAGAACTTGCAGGAAGGGGCGCAGGATCTTATCGCACCCCTCACCGAGACGATGGCGGCAGCACTCCGCGAGGATATGCCCGACAAGGATTTCGGGGAACTGATGAAGGATTATGTCGGCACTAGGGCAGAGACCTTCTTTGCCGTTCTTCCCCTCGCCCTCATCGGCGGAGGCATTGGCACTTATCGTGACCTCAAAAACCCCGCCTTGCAGTTTGCTGATGCTAGGTTGCAGGAGGCAGGCTTTAGTCCAGCACAGAGGGATTACATTAGCGCAGCAGAGACCCCGGAGGAGCGTGACGCCCGTGTCAAAGAGGAATGGGGCAAGCGCAAGGAGGCCGATATTGCCGCCGGCAAGAGTCTCTACGAGTCCCGCATTGAAGAGGCAAAGTCGCAGAAGGCAGGAGACACGGTTGAAGTAAGCACCAGGGCAGACGGCACAAGCGAATGGATTGTGCGTGACCCTGCCGGCAAGGAGGTCGCCCGAGTAGCAAGCGAGGATGAGGCTGTCACCATCATTGCAGACCGAGGCGAGGCCGAGATCAAGAGTCAGGCGAATGTCGTTGCCGACCTGCTCGACTCCGATTGGCGGAAAGACAAACTCCCTAATTTTGAGGCAATCTTTGGGGGAGAAGTCACCCCGGAGCAGTTGCTAAATGACGCAAAGGCTAGAGGTGACACCAAACTAGTCGAGTCCATCAAGGCAAGTATCGAAGCGCACGGCAACGACCCTGCGGAATTGGCAAAGCTACGGGTCTTGGGAGAGTCATGGGTTACTCCGTATGCCGAAGGGCAGTATAAGGCTTTTGTGAAGCTGAACGAGGGGCATACCGCGCAGGACGCCTTTGAGGAGCTTGCCCACAACATCTTTGACATCGACCTCGCGGAAGGTCGCATCACCAAGGATCAGGCCCGTGAGTGGATCAGTCAGGCCGCTGCCGCCGGCGTTGCCAACTACAAGTTTGGCACAGATGCCGAGGTCAGGGAGAGCATGGCGCAGATTGCCCAGGACTTCGCTCGCAACAAGATTGACCAAACCAATCTCCCCTCCTCTTTCGTTGCCTTCCTCAAGAAACTCTACACCGAGTTCGTGGAGTTCATGCGTCGAGCCAAGCTACTAGATCAGGCCTTCAAGGACGGCAAGATTGACGCCGAGTTTGAACGCTACCTGATGGGCAAGATCGGCTTGAGTGACGCCAGCATGATTGAGCGTGAGGTCAACAGGATTGAGGGAGAGCAGGGTGGGAAGTCGTTTTCTATCGGTAAGAAGTACGCAGATGACCAGCAGTATCACCAGATCATCCCAGAGGTTACGCATATAGACCCCAAGACGCTTTTAGTGAGGGATGCAGGAGAGGTGCGGCAAGTGTCTGATAAAGATGCAAAAAGCATGGATTACTCCGAACCCGTGCAGGCATCCTTGTTTAAGAATGGAGAAGTCAGGCTTTTTGATGGCCACCATCGCAGGGCGGCAGCAATTCAGTCTGGGATTCCTTTCATTCCCGTTACTTTGCAAGCGATTAACGCAAAAGGGCCTGACATCAATAGACTGATTGAGCAATCCAACAGCAGACTCTTCCAAGACTCCCGCGCCACTCCCGAAGCAGGCGCAGATGTCCGCACGGTCGGAGACACCAAGATCGTCGGGCCGACTAGCTTTGCGATCCGAGCATACCACGGGACGCCGCATGAGGTTGACCGATTCTCTACGGAGAAGATCGGCACCGGCGAAGGGGGGCAGGCTTTTGGGTACGGATTGTATTTTGCTCAAAACCAAGACGTTGCAGAGAATTACAAGGTTATCCTTGGAAGGGCGCATTCATCACTATCCATTGACGGCAAAAAATATGACGGACTTAATCGGCATCAGCTTCCAGAAATAGATCAACTGATAACGGACGCATGGCATTCACTCCCCAAAAATTACAGATCAAAAAACGAGTTAATTAGAGAACTGAAAAACAAAGCGTCTTCGGCATTTAAGGAATGGAAACCGAGGTTTAAGCAAGCTATAGAAAAAGCGAAATCTGAAGCTATTGACGTTTCACATCCCGGCAACCTCTACGGAGTGACCATCGACGCAGAGGATCACGAACTGCTGGATTGGGATAAGCCGTTGAGCGAGCAGAGTGAAGAGGTCAGGAATGCGTTGGAGGCAATTATCAAAGACCGAGTACCAGTAGAGATTTCCGATAGCTACTTGCGGGACGCAACCGCAAAAGGAGCAACGATATATCAACTCGTTGCCGGTTCTTTTGGTGAAAGGGCAGGGAAAACAGACATTGCTCAAGCATCCGAGGCAATGGCATCCCGAGGCATCAAGGGCATCCGCTATCTGGATCAAGGAAGCCGTTTTTCCAGCGGAGGTGAAATCATTGGGATATGGCAAGGTGACCAACGCGAGATGCGTGATACCGGCGCAGGGAAGTGGTATGCGAGAATTAAAGTCCAAGACAGGCAGATTGCATTTATTGGCGTTAATAGTGACGGGGCAAAAACCAGCAAGGGATTTGATTCCAAAGAGGAAGCGCAAGCATGGGCTGAAAAAGAAGTAAATGGAGGCACCAGCAACTTCGTCATCTTTGACGGCAAGCATATCCAGATCACCGAGAAGAACGGGCAACCCGTCAGCGTTGAGGATGTCCCTGTGGATGGTGGCGTCTCCTTCTCCATCCGATCCCGAGACGAGGCATACATGGCGGCAGTTGAGTCAGGCAACGAGGCAGAGCAGCAGAGGCTTGTTGACGAGGCTGCAAAGGAGGCGGGGTATCCCCTCCGCGCATATCACGGCACTCCCAACGGAGACTTTCAGAAGTTTGAAGACAACGGCAGAGGCTTTTTCTTCACGAACAAGGAATTGGTTGCCAAGGGATACACCTACAAGCGGGGTCTCTGGTTGTCTGAATCACCCACAGGCAAGGTGATAAACACGCACCTCAAGATGGAGAACCCTCTTGAGATTGATGCGATGGGGTCGCGCTACAATAACATCCGTTTCCCTGGCATAGAATGGAAGCAAACCGTCTTTGGTAATCTACCCAAAGATGCCGTGAGTGTTTCCGATGCAGCACTCAAGGCGTTTGAGATGGGTCATGATGGCCTGATCGTCAAGAACGTCATGGATGCCGTAGATCATTCAGACAAAACCCGCAGCACGGTTTATGTGGTCAAGAATGCCTCTCAAATCAAATCCGCAGACCCGATCACCCGCGACGATGAGGGCAATGTCATCCCGCTTTCGCAGAGGTTCAACCCAGAGAGCAACGACATAAGGTTTTCGATTCGGGAGGTTCAAAATAAACTGGATGAGATGAAGTCCAAGCTGCCTGAATATTCTGCCGAGGTGGAAGAAATCAATGGCGGGTATCTGGCAAATATCTACGACGCTGCTAAAAAACCAGTAGGCGTTGCCGCTTTTTACTATGAACCAGACAGCAAGAGGATTGTGGTCATGGATTCGGGAATTGAAAAAGAGTTTAGAGGCAAGGGGTTTGGGCAAGCCCTTTACAGGGAGATTGCAAAAAAAGCACAGGAAATAGGTGCTGAAACAATTTCCGGGGCACCAATCAGCGCAGATGCCGTAAGGGTTAGGAGCAAACTTTTTGACACGAAAACCGGCTCCAAGATTGACGGGACATCATTCCCCGGCGGTGCTTTTGAGTGGGCGGAAAGCAAAGTTCCTTCAGAGATCCTATTCTCCATCCAATCCCAAGAGCAGATTGATCGCGTCAACAAGGCAGTCGCAGATACCACGCAATTTGCCGAGGGGCGCATGGCGCTCTACGAGAGGGCCAAGGAACGCTTTAAGGCAATCCTCGCAGAGAATAAGGACATCCTCGACGCACTCAAGGAAGGTGGCGCTGCCCCGGAGAAGATCCGCAGGCAGAAACTCATCCAAGCGATTGCCGAGCTAGAGGTCATCCTGCGCCAGTTGCCGGCAGAGGTTCGCGGCAAGGTGGGAGGATTTGGAGTCCTAGCCCGTGGGGGAACAGGTGACACATTCCTAGCCAACTTCTTTAGGGATCGGGTCAGGATGATTGACGAGCAGTTGGAGAAGTATCTTTCCAAGGAATACGACGAGGAGCTTTCCCGTGTCTTTGATCGCGCCAAGCCCAAGAAAAACCTACCAGGTGAAAAGCCCAAGGGTATCGGTGCCGACATCCAAGACCTCTTTGCCAAAGTCAAGGAAGCGCAGAGATGGAGTCCAGAGGAGATCAATGCCCACCTTGCCGCTATTGATTCACGCCTTGAGTCCGAGGATCTATCCCCCGCTGACGAGGCTCGCCTGACCCGCGAGGCCGACTTGATCGGTCTGGTCGGGGGGTGGAAGAACAAGACGTCCAACGAGAAAGCCCATGCCATAAAGACCCTCAAGGAGACTTGGGCCAAGGGTTACTACAACTTCATCCTCAAGAAGACGCAGGAGAAGGAGCAACGGGAAGCAGACCGGCGTGAAGCCATTGCCGCAACCGGCAAGGAGGGCGTCCTGTCCGAGCGTCAGGAGGCCGACAAAAAGGAGAACGGGCTGAAGGGCAAGTTCAAGAAAGGATACTTCAACCTTATCTCTTGGGATCAGTTCGTCTCGGTTCTCTTTGGGGAAAAATCCGAGATTGCCACCCGCCTTTCCGATGGGGAGCGCAAGGCCAATGCCCAGAAGGAAGACGCCACGCAAGCCAAGATGGACGAGATTTCCGACTTCTTTGCTAAACTTGCCAAAGGCGACAAACTCAAGGGAGAGCAACTTCGGTGGCAGATGTCGCAGAAGTCCATCAAGCCATTTGCCGGCACCCCCTGGAGCAATCTTGAGTTCTCCGAGATGGAAGCCATTTCCGCCACGATGCTCTGGATGCAGGAGGATGGTAAGCGGCATATGCTTGGCAAGTTTGATGATGGCGGCAGGCCAATCTCCAACTGGCACTACACGCAGGAGTTCGTTGACCTTTTGGAGAACAACTTGTCCAAGGAGGCCAAGGCACTCCGCGACTTCCTACTCAAGAAGTACGACTCCGAGTACGACTCCATCAACAAGGTCTACAAGGCACTCAACGGGATCAACCTCCCCAAGATTGAGAACTACTCCCCGGTCACGGTTGCACCTATCACCGCCCCTGCTGGAACTGGTATTGACCCCGTAACGGGTGGCGTCATGGCGGCACGGGGCACCTCCCCCGGTGCGCTTCGATCCCGTGGGCAGGCTATTGCCGAGCCGAAGTTCAACGATGTCCTCCAGACCTACATTGCCCATACCAAGCAGATGGAGCATTGGAAGGCTTATGCCCCATTCATGGCAGAAGCTAACGGCATACTCCGTAACCGAGATGTCCAGAATGCGATTGAGGCCAAGGGTGGCAAGGAGGCCAAGGCAGTTCTCAATACTTGGACAGACCTCTTCTCCCAAGGCGGAGTCCGTAGCGCAGAGGCGCAGCTTGGTCTTTCCAAAGACATCTCCGCACTCGGAGGTAGGGCGGCACGGGTCGCCCTTGTCGGAAGACTCGGCACCATCATCATTCAGTCCACGCAGCTAGGGGCGGCACTCGCAGAGATGCCCACCGGCTCCTACATCCTGCGGATGAGCAAACTCCTCTCGGGAAACCTTGGGTGGAAGGCGGCATTTGAGTCCGACTACATCCAGCGCCGGTTGAGCGAGATGCCTCCCATCGTCAGGCAGGCAGTCGAGGGATTGCAGTCTGATCGCCCGAATGTCGTGAAGTCTGCCGTAGATAAGCTCGGACGCCTCATCTCCGGGGCCGATGCACTCTTCACGGCAGGCACCTATGCCATCACCTACGACTACCATTTGAAGCAGGCGAAGGGCATGGGCATCCCCTCCCCCGAAGCGTATGCCAAGAGTGCCGCTGAACGGGCCGTGGATCGTCTGGCGCAGCCTACTCGCATGGGCGCAAGGTCAGTCATTGAAAACACCTCCACGGGGCTTATACGCAACTTCTGGGCGTTTGCCTCGGAGTCTCGAAAGAACCTTGGACTTGCCGCTTACGCAATGGCATCAAAAGACCCCGCCCGTATCGGCAGGACTCTGGTTTCTCTGGTGATCCTCAACTCCCTAGTCGGAAACATCATCCGCAATGCCTGGAGTGATGCTAGGGACGACGACGATGAGGAGTGGTTTGACGAGAAGCATTGGGGTCTCAAACGCATGATTGCCTCAACCCTAGTTGACTCCCTCCAAGTCAGGGGCATCCCTGTCCTCGGAGATGCCATCAGCACCGGCCTATACGATGTCTTCAATCAGTACCACCAAGGCGGGTCTCTGGTGTCATTCTCCAATGCGACCAGGGCGCTGAATCATATCCCAAAATACATGGACGGGGACGCGGATTGGGAGATGACCTTCAAGGATATTGACGGGATCTTGAGTGTCGGAGGCCTGTTCAACGAGAACATCGCGGCAGCAGCATCCCTATCCCATCTGGCTACCGATGCTTTTGGTTTAACCAAGAACACAAAGAAAGCAACCACGGGCGACTAAACATTCCCCTTGCCGAGCGAACTAACTTTAGTTAGTAGTAGCGGCAATGTCC
>JACCDS010001999.1_pt1 | contig 37059 bp, 24 predicted proteins | sample 7446441 | NCBI WGS metagenome assembly JACCDS01 (sample SAMN15323445, study PRJNA562643) | freshwater metagenome | isolation source: river surface water | place: USA:Blue River Watershed | collected 2017-08-17
GGCCCGTTGGAAGGTTTCCGCTCCAAGGCGGGCTGGCCCTTTGTGGCCGAGCTGGCGCTCAAATTCAACGAAGAAGAAGCCCAGTGGAAGCTGGAGTTTGACTTTGGTGACGATGGCAAGGATGAGGACACGGGTGAAATCGTCGACTTCTCGGCCCAGCAAAGCCTGGGCAACTGCCCCAAGTGCGGCAGCCCGGTGTTCGAACACGGCAGCAACTACGTCTGCAGCAAGGCCGTGCCGACCCACGAGCAAGCCACGCCCAGCTGCGACTTCAAGAGCGGTCAGATCGTCCTGCAGCAGCCCATCGAGCGCGAGCAGTTTTCCAAGCTGCTGGCCACCGGCAAGACCGACCTGCTCGACAAGTTCGTGAGCAACCGCACCCGCCGCAGCTTCAAGGCCATGCTGGCCTGGAATCCTGAAGAGGGCAAGGTGGGCTTTGAGTTCGAACAGCGCGAGGGCAAGTACCCGGCGCGCAAGGCGGCGGCCAAGAAGACGCCGTTTGGCAAGGCCGCCACCAAAACGGCGGCCAAATCTGCCAAAGCGCCCGCTGCCAAGAAGGCACCTGCAGCGAAAAAGGCTGCCGCTGAAAAAGCCCCGCGCAAGGCGGCAGTGGGCACGCTCAAGCCCAGCGCCGCGCTGGCCGCGGTCATTGGTGACGGCACCTACGCCCGCACCGAGGTGGTCAAGAAGATCTGGGACTACATCAAGGCCAACGGCCTGCAGGACGCTGCCAACAAGCGCGCCATCAACGCCGACGCCAAGCTGCGGGAGGTGTTCGGCAAGAAGCAGATCACGATGTTTGAACTCGCGGGCATTGTTGGAGTAAATCTTAAGAAGCCCGATTAAATTTTTAAGAATTATTTGGTTCTAATTATGTGGATAATGTTTCCTTCACCAAGTGGAGGAAACCGTGATGGCAAACGTCGCCGACAAACAGAAAATTACGCCCAAAACGCACAAACTGGAGCTTCGGGCAGGGCAGCAACAACTTGTCCGTGCAGAGGCCCATATCCGGTATGAGGTGGTGGATGCTCGTACCGGCCACAAACCGCAACAACTCAAGGCCCGCCGCATCGGCGATAACCTGGAGTTGTTCATTGAAGACGCCGCACAGCCCGCCACGGATGCGACTGCACCGCAGGCGCAAGTGGTCGTGGAGGGGTACTTCAGCCAGCCTGACGTGCTTTTGGTGGCAGGCTCGGGTGAGGGTGCTGCCAGCTACGCGGTGATACAGGAAGTCACTACCAATACTTTCACCACGGTTGGCGTGTTCGAAAACGCTGGCGCACTCATTCCTGCAGCACCCTTTTTCTCGCCATTGACCACTGCATTGGCAGGTGCTGCGGGTTTGGCAGCGGTGGCTAGTACGACGGATAAGACGAACAGTGCCCCCACCATCAGCGCCGGCACGCAAAATGTGCAGCTGGTGGAAGCTGGTGGCGTGAACAACGGCACCGCTGGCACCAGCGCAGCGACCGTGGCCTTGACCAAGGCCGATGTGGACGGTACCGCAAGCTTTGACACCAACTGGCTCACCAGCAACGGCTGGAGCACCACAGACTCGGGGGTCACCTACACCAAGGCAGGTACCTACGGCACAGCGACCCTGACCATCAGCACCGGCGTGGTCAGCTACGCATTGGACAACACCAAGAGCGCCACCCAGGCCCTCACCGCCTCACAAGCGGTCAGCGACAGCTTTGCGGTGCAGGTCACCGATGGAACTGCCAGCGCCAGCGCGACAGCGACCTTCAACATCACAGGGGCCAATGACGCTGCAGTGATCGGTGGCACCAGCACCGGCGAGGTGACCGAAGACGGCGAGCTTTCTGCCTTGGGTGATCTCACCATCACCGATACGGACATTGGGGAGTCTGTGTTTCAAAGCCCTACCAATCTGAAGGGCGACTATGGCACATTCACTTTCGATGAACAGACGGGCCAATGGACTTATCAGGTTGACAATCAAGCCATTCAAGGCCTCCGTTCGGGATATGAGTTGCAGGACAAACTGACCGTCAGATCCAAAGATGGTTCTGCTTCGCAAGACATCGTGGTCACGATTTTGGGTGCAGATGACCAAGCGCTGATTGACGTTGTTGTCGATGCTAAAGGCAGCGATCAGTCCAATGTGGACGTGGTCGAATCAGTAGACCACACAAGGCCATCTGTCTCTGGAACCTTGACTGTGGGCACTATGGACTACGGAGACAGAATCGTGGTTAAAGGTGTCAAGTTCAATGCCGCACAGTCGAGCTCTTTGGAGGGCTCTGGCTTGACTGCGGCAGACATCGAAACGGGATTCCTGAATTCGCTTAGCCTGACCGAGATTACAGACAATGGCGGTATTCACAATCTGAATTGGGCGTTTTACACCAACGGCACTTTGCCCAAGGATTTCAAGCTGGTGTTGGATTACACCCTGGCGTCTGTCAATTCCAACGGCGTCTTCGATGCCAATGGCATGCCTGTGGGGGATACCGTGGACGAGCAGGTGCTGACGATCGCCACCACTGGCGTCAACTCCGTTGTGACCGTCAGCAAACAGCGTGCCGATGCGGAAGCACTGTCAGTGACAGAGACCAATGGCTTGGTGGAGTCGCCCGTGCATAGCCTGACAGTCAATGAGTGGGACTACGGTGATCTGATCAATGTTGCCGTGCAATCGGCCAAAGTTGATCTGCCAAAAACCAATTTCCTGACGGAAACAACCCCGGGTTTGGCTGATTTTGAAAGTTACATCAAGAGCTGGCTTCAGGTAGAGCTTGGCGACTTGGCGGGCACCAGTAATTTGAAGTGGATGTTTGCGACGATATATGCAGATGATCTGGATTTCGTGCCTGCGGACAGCAAGCTTGTCATCGATTACACCCTGGCCATCAGCGAGAACGGACAACCTGCTACCACTCATAACATCGAAATCACCATCGATGGTGTGAACGATGCCCCGGTTTATGAGTTGCAGACAACGGATAGCAATGGCGCAACTTTGGATCTGAAAGCCGATACAGCCATTCAGCAAGCATCGGGCACCTTGTCGCCATACGATACCGATTTTGCAGACTCGATCTCGCATGAGGTGAAAGATGTGTCATGGAACGCAAGTTCCCAGGGCATCACGCAAGAGCAGTTCAACACATTGAAACTCACGCTCAAAGACTTGCTTACCATTGATACCAAACCTGATTACGGCATGCCTCATAGCCTGACGTGGTACTTCAACCAAACCGGAGCGGACATCAAGTCCGCCATGCCGACGGGCAGTACCTTGTCCATGGACTACACACTGCGCGTTACCGATGCCTTGGGTGCCTGGTCTGACCAGAAGATTCACATCGATCTTTACGCTTGACAGATGAAAGGGGCTTCGGCCCCTTTTTTACGCGTTTAAATTTCCAGCGTCATCAGACTTGCATTCCCACCCGCCGCTGCCGTGTTGGTGCTGACGCTGCGCTCGGTCACCAGCCGGGCCAGCGGCACCTCGGTCGCTCCGGGTGGCAAGGCGGTCAGGGTGACGATGGGGCCCGGCTGCGCGGCCAGTTGCGCGGTCAGGACCAAGGCGTCCTCGGCACTGCCGTGCAGCAGGGCGGCATCGGCATCGACCGGCTCGCCTTCTGCGACCAGGGTCAGCGCCGCCTGCACGGTGGTGGGCAAGCGTGCGTACAAGTCGGCAGCGCTGGCAGGCAGCAGCGCGGTGCTGCCCACGGCCAAGACCGCGGCGATCTGCAGCAGCGCATCGTCTTCGGCACCCGGGTGTGCCCCCACATGGCAGAGCACGCGCTGGCGCGGCTGCACGCGGTAGACGTTGCACTCGCCGGTGGGGCCGCTCAGCGCGGCCTGCAGGCCAGCAGGGTTGCAGGTGGCCATGCGGGCACATTGGTGCGCCAGTGGCAGGCGGCCCTGGGCAGCAGCCCAGTCGTGCAGGGCCTGCAACGCGGGTGTGGCCTGTGGCAGCGCGGTCGCACCGCTGGCCTGCACGCTGCGCAGCGCGGCGTCCTGGGGGCAACGGGCGAGCAGGCGCAACAGGTACAGCGGTCCACCCGCCTTGGGGCCGGTGCCCGACAGGCCCTCGCCCCCAAAGGGCTGCACGCCGACCACCGCGCCGACCATGTTGCGGTTGACGTAGGTGTTGCCAGCGTGCGTGCCGTTCACCACATGCTCTATTGTCTCGTCGATGCGGGAATGCACGCCCAGCGTGAGCGCGTAGCCGGTGGCGTTGATCTGCGCGAGTAACTCATTGAGCTGGTCCCTGCGCCAGCGCAGCACATGCAGTACCGGGCCGAAGACTTCGCGCTGCAGTTCGTCAAGGCGCTCGATTTCGATCAGCGTGGGTGGCACGAAGGTGCCGCCCGGCGCATCGCTGCTGGCGTGCAGGATGCGGTGTACCTGGCGGCTCGCGGTCTGCATCCGGGCCACATGGGCCTCGATGCCGTCCCGTGCGCGGGCGTCGATCACCGGACCCATGTCGGTGTGCAGCTGGGCGGGCGTGCCCATGCGGATCTCGGCCATCGCGCCCTGCAGCATCTCCAGCAGCCGATCGGCCACATCGTCCTGCACGCACAGCACGCGCAGCGCCGAGCAGCGCTGACCGGCGGCTTCAAACGCCGAGGCCACGGCATCCTGCACAACCTGCTCCAACAGGGCGGACGAATCGACCACCATGCAGTTCTGCCCGCCGGTTTCGGCGATCAGCGGCACCACCTGGCCGTGCGCGTTCAGGCGCTGCGCGAGCGTGGCCTGCAGCAGCTTGGCGGTTTCGGTGGAGCCGGTGAACATCACGCCCTGCACGTGGGCGTCTTCGATGAGTGCTTGGCCTACTTCGCGTCCACGCCCGGGCAGCAGTTGCACCGCTGCGCGCGGCACGCCGGCGCGCCAAAGCGTTTGCACGGCCAGCGCGGCAATGGCAGGCGTCTGTTCGGCCGGCTTGGCCAGCACCGGGTTGCCTGCGGCGAGCGCCGCCGCCACCTGGCCCATGAAGATGGCCAGCGGAAAGTTCCAGGGGCTGATGCAGACCACCGGGCCCAGTGGCACGTGGGTGGTGTGGTCAAAGTCGCGCTGCACCTGCGCGGCGTAGTAGCGCAAAAAGTCCACCGCCTCGCGCAGCTCGGCCACGGCGTGCGCCCAGGTTTTGCCCGCTTCGCGCACCAGCAGCGCCATGCAGCGCGCGGTGTCGGCCTCCAGCAGGTCGGCCGCCTGCAGCAGCAGTGCCCCGCGCTGGGCGGGTGGGGTCTGCGCCCATGCGGGCGCAAAGGCGTGCGCGGCCTGCAGCGCGGCCTGCACTTGCGACGGGCTGGCGTGCTGCACCGTGCCCAGGGTGTCGGCGTGGTCGGCCGGGTTGCGCAGGGTGAGGATTTCCCCCTCACCGGGCACCGCAGTGGCGAGCAGGGGCTGCACCGTCAGCGGCTCGGGGTGTGCAGCCATCTGCTGTGCCAGTGCCCGCAGCGTCGGTTCGTGCGCGAGGTCGGGCCCGCTGGAGTTGCGCCGCGCGGCGCCGTAGAGCAGCGCGGGCAGAGGAATCTGCGGGTGCGGCTGGCCGGGTGGGCGATCGTCCTGCTCGGCTTCGGCCAGCGTGCGCTGCACCGGGTCCTGCACCAGATCGTCGAGAGACACGGCCGGATCGGCCATGCGGTTGACGAAGGAGCTGTTGGCGCCGTTCTCCAGCAGGCGGCGCACCAGGTAGGCCAGCAGGGTTTCGTGCGTGCCCACGGGGGCGTAGATGCGGCACGGGCGGTTGAGTTTGTCAGCGCCGACGACCTGCAGGTACAAGGGTTCTCCCATGCCGTGCAGGCACTGGAATTCGTATTGACCCGGCTGGTAGGCACCGCCAAGCTCCTCTGCGGTCTGCACGATGGCGGCCACCGTGTGCGCGTTGTGCGTGGCGAACTGGGGGTAGACCGCATCGGGGGCGGCCAGCAGCTTGCGGGCGCAGGCGAGGTACGCCACGTCGGTGTGGTGCTTGCGGGTGTAGACCGGGTAGTCGCTCTGGCCGTCCAGCTGCGCGCGCTTGATCTCGCTGTCCCAGTAGGCGCCCTTGACCAGGCGCACCATCAGCCGATGGCCGGTGCGGCGCGCCAGATCGACCAGGAAGTCGATCACGTACGGGCAGCGCTTGCCGTAGGCCTGGATCACGAAGCCGATGCCGTGCCAGCCCTGCAGGCTGGGCGCCTCGCACAGCGCCTGCAGCAGGTCGAGCGAGAGGTCCAAGCGGTCGGCTTCTTCGGCGTCGATGTTCAGGCCGATGTCGTAGCGGCGGGCCAGTTCGGTCAGCTGCAGCACGCGCGGCAGCAGTTCGGCCATGACGCGCGAGCGCTGGGCGCGGCTGTAGCGTGGGTGCAAGGCCGAGAGCTTGATCGAGATGCCGGGGCCGTTGGTAACGCCCTGCCCCCGGGCCGCGCGACCGATCGCGTGGATGGCGTTTTCGTAGGCCTTGAGGTAGCGCTGTGCGTCGGCTTCGGTCAGCGCAGCCTCGCCGAGCATGTCGTAGGAGTAGCGAAAGCCTTTGGCCTCCATCTCGCGCGCACGCTGCAGGGCTTCATCGATGGTTTCGCCGGTGACGAACTGCTCGCCCAGCATCTGCATGGCCAGCTGCACGCCCTGGCGGATCAGCGGCTCGCTGCCCTTGCCCACCAGGCGGGTGAGCGCGCCCAGCATCTGGCCTTCGCTGTGGGTGGCGACCAGCTTGCCGGTCAGCAGCAGGCCCCATGAAGCGGCGTTGACGAACAACGAGCCGCTCTGGCCCACATGCTGCTGCCAGTCGCCGCGGCCGATCTTGTCGCGGATCAGCGCGTCGCGCGTGGCGGCATCCGGAATGCGCAGCAGCGCCTCGGCCAGGCACATCAGGGCCACGCCTTCTTCGCTGGACAGCGCGTATTCCTGCATCAGGCTTTGCACCCGGCCGGCACGGCCGCTCAACGGACTGCCGGCGCGGCCACCCTGGGCAGGACCTTCGCGCAGGCCGCTGACCAGCTGACGCGCCAGGGCGTCGGTGCGGGCGGCGGCAGCTTCGCTCTGGCGTGCCAGCGCCAGCAGGGGCGCCAGGGCTTGGGCTTCGGGCAGGCGGGTGGCGCGGGCGATGGCCTCGCGCAAGGGGCTGCGTTCGGTGCAGGGACTGCCCGCGTCAAAGCTGGCGCCCTTGGGCAGTTGGGTGTCGGCAGGGGTGGGGTCGATGCGGGCGTTCACGGCGTTCTCCATGCTTGTTCTGGTCTTGATGAATCGCCATGATCCGGATTTGAAGAAAAATATTTATCTAAAAAATCACTGAACAGATAAATAATTCACCACATGAGCAGCGAAACCCCCGACATTGACCGCATCGACCGCCGCATCCTCGACGTGCTGCAGCGTGACGGCCGCATCAGCAACCTCAAGCTGGCCGACAGCGTGGCGCTTTCGCCCACGGCGGTGCTGGCGCGGGTGCAGCGGCTCACGCGCGAGGGCTACATCCTGGGTTACGAGGCGCGGCTCAACCCGCTCAAGCTCGGCGCGGGCATGCTGCTGTTTGTCGAGATCCTGCTCGATCGCACCAATGCCAATGTGTTCGAGCAGTTCCGCGCCGCGGTGCAGGTGCGGCCTGAAATCATGGAATGCCATCTGGTGGCGGGGGGGTTCGACTACCTGCTCAAGATCCGCACCGCCGACATGAACAGCTACCGCGCCTTCTCGGGCGATGTGCTGTGGCAGCTGCCCGGTGTGCGAGAGACGCGCACTTACGCGGTCATGGAAGAGGTCAAGCACAGCACGGCGCTGGCGCTGTGAGCGCTTGCGGCACCCAGGCGACAGACGCACGGCGGGCTGTACTTCCAGAATGGGCGACTTTGTTCCCCTTCTGAAAGAGACACCATGAAACACATCGGTTTTGTCGGCGCTTCCGGCCTCATGGGCCACGGCATGGCGAAAAACATCCGCGCCAAGGGCTTCGAGCTGTCGATCACGGTGCACCAGCGCACCGAGCCCGTGCAGGACCTGCTGGCCGCAGGCGCCAAGCGCGCGGCGGGCTATGCCGATCTGGCCGCCTGTGACGCGGTGGTGATCTGCGTGACCGGCTCGCCGCAGGTCGAGTCGGTGGTAGCCGGGCCGGGGGGGCTGCTCTCAAATGCCCGCCAGGGGCTGATCGTGATCGACACCTCCACCAGCGAGCCCGACTCCACCCGACGCCTGGCCGCGCTGTGCGCCGAAAAAGGCGTCATCTATGTGGACGCGCCGCTGACCCGCACGCCGGTCGAGGCCGAGCAAGGCCGCCTGAACACCATGGTGGGCGCCAGCCAGGCGGTGTTCGAGCAGATCTCGCCTCTGCTGCAGGCCTATTGCGAAAACGTTTTCCATGTGGGCGAGACCGGGGCGGGCCACATCGTCAAGCTGCTCAACAACTTTGTGTCGCAAGCCATCTGCACCGCCACGGCCGAGGCCTTTGCCGTGGGTACCAAGGCGGGCGTGGACGTGCGCCAGCTGGTCCGCGTGGTGTCGGTGGGCGGTGCCAATTCGGGCCTGTTCCAGGCCATGGCCAAGACGCTGGACGGTGACTTTACGGGCCTGAAGTTCGAGCTCAACAACGCCGCCAAGGACCTGCGCTATTACTGCCACCTGACCGAGGGCGTGAAGGCCCATTCGCAGATCGGCGCCAGCGTGCACCAGGCGCTGAATCTGGCGGTCAGCTTGGGTTACGGCAGCGAACTGGTGCCCTCGCTGGTCAAGGCGCAGGCGCAGCTCAATGGCTTGCGCATTGGGCAGGACTGATCAGCGGTAGCTGGCCAGGTGGATGTTGGTTTCGGTGCTGCGGATGCCGCTGATCAGGCGAATGCGTTCGAGCACGTCTGACAGCTCGCGGGTGGAGCCCGCCTCGATCTCGGCCAGCAGGTCCCAGCGGCCGTTGGTGTCGTGCAGGGCCACCACGCCGGGCTCGCCCAGCAGGCTGGCGATCACCTGGCGCGTGGTGTTGCCCTCGATCAGCACCCCCATCCAGGCGCGGATGCGTTCGGGCTCGGCCTCGGGCCGCAGGCGCACCGTGTAGCCCAGGATCACCTGATTGTCTTCGAGCTTGCGCAGCCGGTTGTTGACCGTGCCGCGCGATACGCCGAGCTTGTGCGCCAGGTCGGCGATCTGCAGTCGCGCGTTTTGCCGCAGCAGGGCGATCAGTTGCTGGTCGAGTTCATCCATTGCGCAAATTGTTATTGATGGCTACCGAAATGGCAAATAAATTGACGAAACAGGATATTTTTGGCGATTTTCATTGACACCGACTTCCGGAACACTCGGTCTCCATCGTGAATGCACCATTTTGGAGACCCGACATGACCCCTCAAAACAAAGCCCTGACCACCGTCCACCCCCTGTACCTGAGCGCCCCCGATGCTGTCGCGCTGGTGCGCCGCAAGGGCCTCAAGGCCTGCATCGCCGGGATTGCCGAGAACATCCGCGAAGACTTTTTGCGCTGGCACGACTTCGACAAGTCGGCCCGCGTGGCCAACCACTCGCGTGACGGCGTGATCGAGCTGATGCCGATTTCGGACGACAACGCCTACAGCTTCAAGTACGTCAACGGCCACCCCAAAAACACGGCGATTGGCCTGTCCACCGTGATGGCCTTTGGCGTGCTGGCCGATGTGGCCACCGGCGCGCCCACGCTGGTCAGCGAGCTCACGTTGACCACCGCCATGCGCACCGCAGCCACCTCGGCGCTGGCCGCCCGCACCCTGGCTCGGCCGGACAGCCGCGTGATGGCGCTGATCGGCAACGGCGCACAAAGCGAGTTCCAGGCCATCGCCTTCCAGCACCTGGTGAGCATTGACACCGTGCGCCTCTTTGACATCGACCCGGCTGCCACCGCCAAGCTGGCCACCAATCTGGCGGGCAGCGGCCTGAAGGTTCAGGTCTGCGCCAGCACCCGCGAAGCCGTGCAGGGCGCCGACATCGTGACCACGGTGACGGCCGACAAACAGTACGCGACCATCCTCACGGCCGACATGCTGGCGCCGGGCATGCACATCAACGCCGTGGGCGGCGACTGCCCGGGCAAGACCGAACTCGAAGCCGCCGTACTCGAAGCCGCCAAGGTGTTCGTCGAATTCACCCCGCAGTCGCGCATCGAAGGCGACATCCAGCAGATGCCAGCCGACTTTGCCGTGACCGAACTCTGGGAAGTGCTGGCGGGTCAAAAGGCAGGCCGCGACAGCGAGACCCAGATCACGGTGTTCGACTCGGTCGGCTTTGCGCTCGAAGATTTCTCGGCCCTGCGTTTCATGCACGGCGCGGCGCTCGAAGCTGGCATGGGCGATCGGCTGGCGCTGATTCCGCAGATGGTTGACCCGAAGAACCTGTTTGGCACCTTGCTGCAGGACGCAGCCAACACGGCTTGCGCAAGTCAGCTGCTGGCAGCCTGATGCCTTGACGCCCTGCCGCCTCAGCGGCCGCTGATCGCGTCGGTCAGGCAGCGGGCGAAGTAGGCCGCGGCCGGGGTCAGCGGCACCTCGGGCCGCGACAGCAGCACCAGTTCCACACCAGGCGGCTGCAGGTGGCGCAGCGACAGCGCCACCAGACCGTGCGATTCGGGTTGCCCGAGCAGCGGCGCGGGCATCACGCACACCGCGTCCGACTGGCGCACCAGGGCCATGGCGGCCAGTGCATCGCAGCGGGTGATCTGCACGGGCACGTCCACGCCAGCGCGGGCGAACATGTCGGTCATGCCTTCGTCCAGCCCCTGTGCAAAGGGGCCGGGCAGCACCCATTCCAAAGCGCACAAGCGTTGTACCGTGGGCTGGCGCAGCACCGGGTGACCTGCGCGTACCACCAAGGCTTGCGGGTGCTTTTGCAAGTGCGTGCTGTGGAATTCCTGTGGCGACACATCGCCGCTGTCGGCCACGATGGCGAAGTCCAGCGAGCCGTCGCGCAGCGCGGGCACCACCCGCGTCACCAGCCCCTCCATCAAGCGCAATTCCACCCGCGGGTAGCGTTTGCGGAACCAGCGAAAGGTCTCGCCCAGCACGGTGAGCATGAGGTAGGGCGTGAGGCCCACGCGCACCTGGCCGCTGTCGTCGCCCAGCGACTGGCGCAGTTCGTCCTGCGCCAGGGCCAGCTGGCGAGTCACCAGCTGCGCACGGGCATGCAGGCGCTGCCCCGCTTCGGTCAGCGTCACGCCGCGCGGCTGGCGAACCAGCAGGGCCACGCCGGCATCCTCTTCGAGCTGGCGCAGCGACTTGGTCAGGGCAGCCTGGGTCAGGTGCATGGCCCGCGCGGCGGCGCGGATGCTGCCGTGCTCAACCACACCCACCAGGGCCTGCAGCTGGTGCAGTTTCATGAAGGCTCCGGTTTTCAGAGACAACCCTTGGTTGTCATGAAAAGAAATTGTAGTCTTCCGGTTGTCCTTGTCCGTCCCTAGCATCCGGCCATCGAAACCCACCCAAAGGTCCCTGCGATGAAACCGATGCGAACCCTGGCCGCACTCATGACGGCCCTGCTGATGGCCACCGGCCTGGCCCAGGCCAACGGCTACCCCCACAAACCCGTGACACTCATGGTGCCTTACCCGGCCGGCGGCCTGTCGGACATCATTGCCCGCAAGGTCAATGTGGCGCTGGCGGCCGAGCTGAAACAGCCGGTCATCATCGAAAACCTGGGCGGTGCAGGCGGCGCGATTGCCGCGCAGAAGGTGCTCAGTGCCCCGGCCGACGGCTACATCATTTTTCAGGGCTCGCCCAACGAACTGATCCTCGCCCCGCTGGCCATGAAAGCCATCAAGTACAAGCCCGAGGACTTCCGCCTGGTGCAGCAGATCGCGCTGGCCCCGATTGCGGTTTCGGCGCGCAAGGACTTTCCGCCGAGCAACGCCAAGGAGCTGGTGGCCTATGCCCGTCAGGCCGCCAAGGACGGCAAGCCGGTCAGCTACGCCAGCGTGGGCACCGGCAGCCTGTACCACCTGATGGGCGAGGACATGGCGCGCAAGATGGGCACCACCATGCTGCACGTGCCCTACAAGGGCGGCGGCCCGATCCTGCAGGACCTGCTGGGCGGCCAGATCGACATGTTCATCACGCCTTACGGCGCGCCGCATGTGGCCATGGAAAAGGAAGGCAAACTCAAGTTTGTCACCGCCCTGTCGGACAAGCCCCAGCGCCTGATCCCGCATGTGCGCCCGGTGGACGAAGCGCCCGAGCTCAAGCAGTTCCACTACACGATCGGCAGCGGCTACTACGTCAAAAACGGCACGCCCGAGCCGGTGGTCGAAGCCCTGCACCGCGCGCTGACGAAGGTGATGTTTGACAGCGAGCTGCGCAACACGCTGACCGCCATGGGCCAGGAACTCGCGACACCGCTGCGCCTGGAAGAAGCAGGCAAGGCCTATGCCGACGAGGTCAGGCTCTACCAGGGCATTGCCAAGGCGATCCATTTGCAGGCGCAATGAGCATGCTCGAGCAGATCCAGGCCCAGGCCGCGCCCTTTGTGGCGCTGCGCCATGACCTGCACCGCCACCCTGAACTGGGCCTGCAGGAGTTCCGCACCTCGGACCTGCTGGCCGAACAGTTGCAGGGCTGGGGCTACAGCGTCACGCGCGGCCTGGCCACCACCGGGTTGGTGGCGCAGCTGCGACGGGGCAGTGGCCACAAACGCCTGGGCCTGCGCGCCGACATGGACGCGCTGCCGATCCACGAGGCCAACACCTTTGCGCACTGCAGCGTGCACGAGGGCGTGATGCACGCCTGCGGCCACGACGGCCACACCGCCATGCTGATGGCCGCGGCTAAGCACATTGCCGAGGAAGTGGATTTTTCAGGCACGCTGAACCTGATCTTCCAGCCCGCCGAAGAGCACCCGGGCGGCGCCCAGCTGATGATCGCGCAGGGTTTGTTTGAGCAGTTCCCTTGCGACGCGGTGTTTGCGGCCCACAACATGCCGGGCATTCCTGCTGGGCAGCTGGTGTTCATCGAAGGCCCGGCCATGGCCTCGAGCGACGATGTGAAGATCACACTGACCGGCGTGGGCGGCCACGGCGCCATGCCGCACCGCGCACAGGACCCGATCGTGGCTGCCGCGAGCATCGTGATGGCGCTGCAGACCATCGTCTCGCGCAATGTGGACCCGCAGCACACGGCAGTCATCACCGTGGGTTCATTGATCGCGGGAAAAGCCAACAACGTGATCCCCGCCAGCGCACGGCTGGAGTTGAGTGTGCGCGCACTCGACCGCGAGGTGCGTGATCTGCTGCAGGCGCGCATTACTGCGCTGGTGGCCGCGCAGGCCGAGAGCCTGGGGGTGCAGGCGCACATCGACTACAAGCGCGACTACCCGGTGCTGGTGAACACGCCTGCCGAGACCGAACTCGCCCGCCAGGTTGGCATCGAGCTGTTGGGCGAGGAGCGCGTCACGCGCCAGGGCCGACCACTGACGGGAAGCGAAGACTTCGCCTTCATGCTGGAACACTGCCCGGGCAGTTATTTCATGATCGGCAACGGTGCAGGCGAAGGCCAGCCCGCGCACGCCTGCATGGTCCACAACCCCGGCTACGACTTCAACGACGACATCCTGCCCGTGGGCGCGGCCTTCTGGGCCCTGCTGACGCAGCGTTACCTGAAAGACTGAGGAGACATTGATGACCCAGGAACTTTGGCAACTGAGCGCCACCGAGCTGGCCGCGCGCATTGCGCGCCGCGAAACCACTGCCCGCGCTGCCGCCGAAAGCGTGCTTGCACGCATCGCCGTGGCCAACCCCCAGGTCAACGCACTGGCCTCGGTCACGGCCGAATCAGCCCTGCGCGCCGCTGATGCTGCCGACGCGGCGCAGGCGCGTGGCGATGTGCTGGGCCCGCTGCACGGCGTGCCGGTCACGATCAAGGTCAACGTCGACGTGCAGGGCGAAGCCACCACCGACGGTGTGGCTGCGTTCAAGGACAACATCGCCAGCAGCGATTCGCCCCTGGTCAAGTCGATGCGTGAAGCGGGCGCCATCATCGTGGGCCGCAACAACGCCCCGGCCTTTTCGCTGCGCTGGTTCACCGACAACGCTTTCCATGGCCGCACCCTCAACCCGTTCAACCCGAGCGTGACGCCCGGTGGATCGAGTGGCGGTGCGGCGGCGGCCACTGCCCTGGGCATGGGCGCGATCGCGCACGGCAACGACTACGGCGGCTCCATCCGCTACCCGGCCTGGGCCTGTGGCGTGGTCGGCCTGCGCACCACCGTGGGACGGGTGCCGTCCTACAAGGCCAGTGCGCCCAACCGCATCATCAGCAACCAGCAGATGTCGGTGCAGGGGCCGCTGACGCGCACCGTGGCCGACGCACGGCTGGCGCTGCAGGTCATGTCGCAGGGCACACCGCTGGACCCGCAGTGGGTGCCCGCGCCGCTCGAATACGCCGACGGTAAAAAGCCGACACGCGTGGCTGTTTTCCGCAGCTGGTCCCATTCGCACGTAGACCCCACGGCCAGTGCTGCCGTCGACCAGGCAGCGAAGTGGCTGCAGGCTGCGGGCTACACGGTCGAAGAAGCCGAGCCGCCGCACTTTGCCGAAGTGTCCGCCATGCAGTTCCAGATGGTGATGAACGACATGCGCCGTGCGGGCGAAGGCTTCATGCGCGAGCATGGCGACGACGCGCTGCGCCAGGCGCTGAGCCATTACATGGCCATCACGCCGGTCTGGGACCGGGACCAATACCTTGAATCGCTCGCGCGCCGCTTCAACATCGCACGCGACTGGGCAGTGTTCTTCGAGCGCTACCCGGTGCTGCTCATGCCCAACTCGTGGGAGCGCCAGTTCCCGGTCGACGACGACCTGCGCTCGCCCGAGCGCACCGCGCAGATCCTGCTGGCGCAGGCGCCGATGCTCAGTACCGCCACGCTCGGGCTGCCGGGCCTGTCGGTGCCTACTGGCCTGGTCGATGGCCTGCCCACCGGTGTGCAACTGGTGGCGACCAAATTCCGCGAGGACCGTTTGCTGGCCGCGGGCGAGGTGATCGAACAAGCCGCGAAATTCTCGGCGCTGGATCACCTGCTGGCACGCTGACAGCGACAATCTCGGCATGGCCGAGCACAACACTTCTGCAACTCCCCTGGACCCTGCGCAGACCGCGCAGGCCTTGCCCTATGTGGCGCTGGCGCACAGCGTGCGCGAACTGCTGCTGGACCCGACCGTGTCGGTGCCCCCGCGCATCGTGCAGCCGCTGGCCCATGGCGGCAGCCTGTTCGTCATGCCCGCATCGGACGAGCGGGTGGCCATCACCAAGCTCATCACCTTTGTGGCCGACAACGCGCAGCGCGGCCTGCCCGCCATCCAGGGCGATGTGGTGGTGTTTGACGCGCAGGACGGTCGCCGCCTCACGACACTGCATGGACCCACGGTCACGGCGCGTCGCACAGCAGCAGTCTCTTTGCTGGCGGCGCAGTTGCTGGCACCCACACCGCAGGGCAAGCTGCTGATCGTCGGTGCCGGGGTGCAGGGCCAAGCCCATCTGGAGGCCTTTGTGCAAGGTCTTGGCGTGCGTGAGGTGCGCATCGCGTCGCGCTCGGCATCCAGTGCCGATGCCCTGGTCGCACACGCACACCGCCTGGGCGTGCAGGCCGAGCGGTGTGACGACCCGGATGCCGCCCTGGCCGACAGTACCTTTGTGGTCAGCTGCACCAGTGCGCAAGCCATCGCCTTGCGCGACACGCCGCGGGGCGACGCCTTTGTCTGCGCTGTGGGCGCCTTCACCCCGAGCATGGTCGAGTGGGCGCCCGAGGTCTGCCGCCACATGGCGAGCCACGGCCGCGTGGTGGTGGACACGCGAGACGCCGACCACGAAGCGGGCGACCTCTTGCAGGCCGGGCTGGAGGTGGACCAATTTGCCAGCCTGGCGGATGTGGTCAACCAGCGGCCACAGTGGGCCCGGCAGCAGGGCCGGGGCGGTCCGGTGTTGTTCAAAAGCTGCGGCTGGGCAGGCTGGGATCTGGCTGCCGCGCGCTGCGTGATCGGCCGCGCTTTCCAGTCACTGACCGACGCCTGAGCTTTGCAGCGGGTCTCAGGGGCAAGTCGGAGCTGCTCCGGCATCGACGGAAAACACCGGTTCGCGCAGCCAGTGCAGCTTGACCGACAGCCTTGACGCTGCCTGGGTCCGGGGCAGCAGCAGGCACAGTCCGTCCGGGCAGGACTGCAGCTGTGCCGGGGCCAGATCGGCGCCAGCCCAGCCCACGGCCTCGATCAGGTTGAGCTGGCTGCCGTGCAGCCACCAGTGTTCCGGTGTGGCGGCGCAGGTGAGCGAGCCCAGCTCCGGCAGCATCAGCACCGCGCGTTGCAGTGCGGTCCACGCGCCCGCCAGACCGGTGCTGTCCTGCACCACGCGGTATTCGAGCGGGTTGATCACGGTGGGCAGTTCCGCACCCTTGAGGCGTACCGCTTGCCGGGTGCGCAGTTCCTGGTGGCCGAGGTCGCTCATCAGGGGCGCCTGAATGGGCTTGCCTGCGCTGACCGGATCGTCTGCAAAGCGCAGCTGCAGGCTGTACCCACCCTTGTCCAGTTTGTAGCCCTCGCTGGCTTGCAGCAGCACATTCAGCCCCGAATCGTCAGACAGCCAGGGCGCCGATTCGTCCAGACCCCAGCGGCGTGCCTTGGCCGAGGGCCGCACCAGCAGGGCATTGGGCGTCGTGGCCAGCTGCAGCCTTGGTGGCGCCGCGTTCTTGCGCAGGGCCATCTTCAGCGGTCCAGGCTCATCCTGCTGGTGGTGCAGCACCAGATGGCCGGGCAGGTCGGCATTGCGCCTGACATCGGCATCGCAGGCCAGTTGCAGCTGCTGTCTGCCTTGTGCGCTGCGGTCGATGCGCGCTGGCGTGCATGTGACCGGACCCATCTGCGCCCGCGCAATGCGATCGAGCCGCTCTCCGGTCACGACGAGGTGCTGGTCCAGCTCGGTGTGTTCTGCCGTCTGCACGAGCGCACGCGCTGGCAGCACGCGCAGGGCCAGCGTCTGATCGGGCGCACCGCTGAGGGCCATGTGCAGGGTGACCGGGCCCGGCGACACACGGCTCAGGTCTGCGCTCAGACGATCGGCCTGCGAAGGTGCGCTGCGGGCCAGCACTTCACCATCGCGGCGCAGCGTGAGGGTCTGCACACAGCTGGCCTGAGGCGCGCGCAGCCGCAGCTCGGCCTGCTCGCCCGCCACCAGTTCGGGGGTGCCTTCAAGCAGGTCCTGTGCGCTGGCCGGGGGCACCACCAGCCGCAGGGGCGGCAGGGTTACTGCCTCGAAGCCAAAGCGGCCTTGCACTGCGGCGGTGACCCATGGCCCCTGCATGGACATTGGAGGAACGGTGAAACCGAAGGTGCTGCGCTCCGAGGCGAACGACACCTGATCGGTTTCGCCCAGCACGGCACCGGTGTCGGCGTCGCTCAAGCGCATGCGCCAGCTGTGCCAGTGGTTGACCACCGGCAGGCGTTCTGTGGCCCGCACCTCGAAGCGGCCCTGCGTCAGGCAGACGGGCCGCTCCAGCTGGGGCGACAGCGCGGGCGTGCGGCCCTTGAACCATGCGGGCACATACACATAGGCGGTTTTGATGTTGCCCTTGCGAAAGCGGGACAGCGAGAACAGCTGGATCGAGCCGCTGTCGCGCCAGCGGCGCCCGAAGGTGGCGGCAAAGTCGTACTGGTCCCGGAACTTGTTGCTCAGGAAATCGCCCGCGTCTGAAAAAATCTTGACCTTGTCGGCCAGAAAGCCGGTCAGGTCGGCCATGCCCTTGCCTCCGGCGAGCATGCCCAGTTCGCTGGAAGAGGGCAGCACGAAGTCCTTGTTGGTGACGATGTTGACGGCCACGCACTGGGTGTTGACGGTGTTGCTGCGAAAGCATTCCGGATCAACCTGGCTGACGCCGAACTTCAGGGCCATGGCCCGCGCAGCAGCAATGCCTTCGGCGGGGTCGCGGTTGAGAACGACCTGATCGAGCCCCTGGACCAGTGCCGAGATCGCCTGGTTGACTTCGTCGAGTCGCTGCAGGTCGTAAAAGCGCTGCGGGTCCGAATGGATGACGTCGTCGAGCAGGGCGCTCGATTCCCTGAAGCTGGTGTAGAGCCCGAACAGGTTGCGCAGCTGAGGGGCCAGCACGATGACCGGTGCATGTCCATCCGAGGCCATCTCCAGTTTGGCATAGCCGTCGATCTTGTCGACGTCGACCGCCTGCGTCAGGACGCGGTTGCCAGCCGGGGCAATCTGGCCCAGCATCAGGATCCAGTCGCCCTTGGCCATGGAGGCCGGATCGGGCCGCACCAGCAGCTGATCGCCTTGCTGAAGGCGGGGCACCAGAAAGATGGGCAGACGCTCCTGGCCGCGCTGCACCTGAATGTCGAGCACCGGCCCTTCATGGACGATGCCGTCGGCCAGGGCGACGGGGCTGCACAGGGCATGCACTACCAGGCCCAGGGCGGGAGCCAGGCGGCGCAGCCAGCGGTTCATGAATGCGGGAGTTTTCAATGCGCGACTCTCTTGCGGGAGCCGCATCTTATCCAAGACGGGGTCAAAACCACGCCATCGCCGCCCCGTTTTCAGGGGATGGCGTGGCGTCATCGGTCCTTTAGCAGCCCACCACGCGGGCCATTTCCAGGCACTTGTTGGAGTAGCCCCATTCGTTGTCGTACCAGGCCATCAGCTTGACGAAGGTGCTGTCCAGTGCCATGCCCGCTTCGGCGTCGAACACGCATGTGGCACTTTCACCGCGGAAGTCGGTCGACACCACCTTGGCTTCGGTGTAGGCCAGCACGCCCTTGAGCGCGCCCTGGCTCTGGGCCTTCATCTCGGCGCAAATTTCGGCGTAGCTGGCAGGGCGGTCCAGCTCCGCGGTCAGGTCCACCAGCGAGACGTCGCTGGTGGGCACACGCACCGAGCCGCCCGTGAGTTTGCCGTTGAGTGCCGGAATCACCTTGCCCACCGCTTTGGCCGCACCGGTGGTGCTGGGGATGATGTTTTCAAGAATGCCGCGGCCGCCGCGCCAGTCCTTGTTGCTCGGGCCGTCCACGGTTTTCTGTGTGGCCGTGGTGGCGTGCACGGTGGTCATCAGGCCGCGCTTGATCCCCCATTTGTCGTGCAGCACCTTGGCCAGCGGGGCCAGGCAGTTGGTGGTGCACGAGGCATTGCTGATGATGGCCTGTCCGGCATAGGACGCGTGGTTGACGCCATAGACAAACATCGGCGTGTCGTCCTTGGAGGGGGCCGACATGATCACTTTCCGGGCCCCGGCCGTCAGATGCTTGCCTGCGCTGTCCTTGTCCAGGAACAGGCCGGTGGACTCGATCACCACCTGCGCGCCAATCTCATCCCATTTCAGGTTGGCGGGGTCGCGCTCCTGGCTCAGGCGGATCCGCTGGCCATTGACGATCAGCGTGCTGTCTTCGACGGCAATGCTGCCCGCAAAGCGCCCGTGCACGCTGTCAAATTCCAGCATGTAGGCCAGATAGTCGGGCTCGAGCAGGTCGTTGATGCCCACGATCTCGATGTCGTCAAAGTTCTGCACAGCGGCGCGAAACACCATGCGCCCGATGCGCCCAAAACCGTTGATGCCCAGCTTGATGCCCATGTCTGTCTCTCTTTCTGATGCCGTTCCCTGCAAGAGGTTCGAGGCTGTAACGAAGTTTCAATAGTTTATGAAATAAAGTTACACGCGAAACGACAGGGCTGCAATTTGTTCTTCATTCGTAACTTTGTATCCACCGCATTTGGCCGAAAATGAAATTAAAAATAATATTTTTAATAAATTGACCGATTTAAATACCGCCAATTTTCGGGTGTTTGAAAAATTTAATGAATTTTTAGGCTAATTCCAAAAACAAATCACAGACAATACAGGAACTTTCCTATGACTCTGGTCGTGGGCTTGTCCATTCCGGACCGTGTATGCCGGTTTTTTCAAAATCATCCATCCATGCGATCTACCCTTGTGTTTTTGCGAGCTGTGAGCCTGGGGGTGCTGGTGCTGTGTGCCAGCCATGCCCAAGCGCAGAGCCTGCCCGAAGTGGTTCAGCAGGCCTTGGCCAAGTACCCTTCCATCGTCGCAGCGCAGGCCAGAGCAGAAGCGGCGCGTGCCGAGATCGGACGCGCCCGAAGCCAGCACTTTCCGCAGATCAGCTTGGGCGCAGGTCACAACTCCTATTCATCCGGTCAGGTGCCTTCGTCCCTTGGTCGCAACACTTACGCTCCGGCAGCCAAGGTCAATCTCTGGTCAGGTGGTCGCATCGAGGCAGAGGCCGAACGTGCGGAAGCCCTCACGCAGTCCAGCGAATCCCAGGGGCGGGTCACGCTCGACGAAGTGGCGCTGCAGGCGTCGGAGGCGTACCTCAACTGGTTGAGGATGCTGGACTTGAGCGAGTTGGCGGATCGCAACCTGCAGGCCCACAACGACACGCTGGAGGACATCCGCAAGATCGCTCAGGCCGATATGGGCCGACGCATCGATCTGGAACAGGCCCAGGTGCGTGTGGACAATGCCCGGCTTGCAGTGCAGCTGCGCCACGCCGAACGGCTGCAGGCGGTGCAGAAGCTGCGCCGGTTCTGGGACGGCACACCCGGTGTCCCACCCGGGGATTCAGATCAGGTGTTTACCCAAGGGCCCCTGGCTAGCATGCCCGCCAGCCTGGAACAGGCGCTGGAACGGATCACGGACGATTTCCCGGGGATCGCCCAGTACAAAGCCCAGGTGCTGGCTGCCGAAGCGGCCATTCGTCAGGCCAAGGCCCTGTATTGGCCCACAGTGGATCTGGTCTCATCGCGTGCTTTCAATGCGAACACCCTGCGCTTTGAGACGCTGACCCAGGTGCAGATGAACATGCAGGTGTTCAATGGCCAGGCCACTTCAGCACAGGTCGAGTCAGCCGTGGCCCAGCTCAGGAGTGCACAAGCCAGTCTGGATGAGGCGCGCCTGGTGGTGCGGGAAAAAGTTGCCTTGGCCTGGCAGGAATGGGCCTCGGCCCGATCCCGCGCAGAGCTTGGAAGGTCGCAGTCATCGGTCGGTGACAAAGTGGTGGAAGGCTATCGTCTGCAGTTCCGCCTGGCACGACGTTCCCTGCTGGATCTGCTCAACATCCAGGCCGACACTTTCAACTACCACAGTGCCGCTCGAGCGGCCGTGCATGACGAGCGACTGGCACGAGCCCGTCTTCTGGCCTCCATCGGTGACCTGGCACAGCGCTTTGCTCCGGGCAATGTGACCCCTGCAGCGCCAGAGTCACGCTGAATCGAACTTCCATGACAAACATGAACATTTCTCCTTCGATGGCGCAGACCGGGTCTGCCCGCGAGCCTCAGCGCAGCGACCCCTTGCTGACCTGTCTGGCACTTGTGGCCCGTCTGCTTGATCGCCCGGTGCACCTGCCGGTCCTGCGCGCGGGTTTTGCCCTTGACGCGGCGGGCCGGGTACCCTTGTCGGCCTACCCCGACATGGCCCACAAGCATGGGCTCATGGCGGCCTGGTCGCGCACGCGTCTGGCGTCCATTCCTTCGTATGTGCTGCCTGTGCTGGTGTCCTTGCAGGATGGACGAGCCTGCGTGCTCAAGGCATTTTCTGGCAAGGAAGCCGTGGTGCTTTGGGCCGAGAGCGGTCTGGAAGAGCACCGCATCGATCTGGAAGAACTGCAGGCACTGGCCCATGACGAAGTGCTGGTGGTCAAGGTGGCCCAACAGCAGCACGCCCAGACGCTCACGCCCATGCGCGGTGCCGCCTTCGAATGGTTCTGGGGCACCCTGTGGCGGTTCAGGCACTTCTATGTCGAGTCGATGGTCGCCACTGTCGTGGCCAACATCCTCACGCTGGCGAGCGTCTTTTTCACGATGAACGTCTACGACCGCGTGGTGCCGACGCAGGCCTATGCTTCGCTGTGGACGCTGGCCATTGGCACGGCACTGGCGGCTTTGCTGGAGTTCGTGATGCGCTGGCTCAAGGCGCGGCTGGTGGACCTTGGCGGCAAAAAGGCCGATCTGGCCATCAACGCCACACTGCTGCGCGAGATCATGTCGATCCGACTGGAACACCGCCCGCAATCCGTGGGCATCTTTGCCAGTTCGATGCGTGATTTCGAGGCCCTGCGCGATTTCTTTTCTTCCTCATCCCTGGTGCTTCTGGCCGACATGCCCTTTGTCATCATGTTCCTGGCCTTGATTGCCATGGTCGGTGGGCATCTGGTGTGGGTGCCTGCGCTGGCGGTGCCTGTGCTGGCAGCGATCGGCTTGTGGGCCCAGCGCCCGCTGATGAAGGCCATGCGCGAGAACATGAAGGAGTCGGGTGACAAGCAGAGCGTGCTGGTGGAATCGGTGCTCAACCTGGAGCTGCTCAAGGCCCACAACGCAGAAAGCTACCTGCAGCGCCGCTGGGAAACAGCCAACCTGGCGGGAGCCGACTCCTACAAGACCATCCGCTCCCTGACGAACTGGATGATGGGTTTCACCTCCATGATCCAGCAACTTGTGACGGTGGCGATGGTCGTGGTCGGGGTGTACCTGATCCATGCCAATCAGCTGACACTGGGTGGCCTGATCGCTTGTGTCATCCTGTCAGGACGTGCCATTGCGCCGCTGGCCAGTGTGATGTCCCTGGCTTCTCGTTACCAGCAGGCCAAAACATCGCTGGAAACACTCGATGGCCTGATGAAGCGCCCACGAGACCGCGTCGATGGCCGCACCTATGTGGTCCCTGAAAAAGTTGACGGCGCACTGGAGGCCCAGGCGCTGGAGTTTGCCTACCCCGGTGAGCACCGCATCCCCGTGATCCGGAAACTGTCCCTCAAGATCCAGCCCGGACAGAAGGTGGCCATGCTGGGGCGCGTGGGCAGTGGCAAGAGCACACTGCTGCGTCTGATGGCGGGCCTGTATGCACCTTTGGCAGGCAATGTGCGCCTCGATGGTGTCGACCTGCAGCAGCTTGAACCCGCCGATGTCCGCAGCCACATGGGCTATGTCGGACAGGATCCACAGTTGTTCATGGGCACCTTGCGCGAAAACCTGGTGCTCTCCGACAGCTGGATCAGCGACACCAAAATCCATGAAGTGCTCAAGGCGCTGAACCTCTATGACCTGGTGGCGTCGCACCCCAGGGGCCTGGACATGCCCATCACCGAAGCCGGTGGCGGCCTGTCGGGCGGGCAACGCCAGCTGCTGTCGATCGCCCGCATGATGCTGCGTGAACCCAAGCTGGTGTTCATGGACGAACCGACCGCCAACATGGACCAGAACACCGAAGCACGCGTGATCGCGGTGCTCAAGGATTGGCTCAAGGGCCGCACCCTGTTGATGTCCACACACCGTCCGCAGTTGCTCGAATGGGCTGATGCGATTGCCGTCATCGAAGCAGGGCAATGTGTGGCGTTTGGCCCCAAGCAGGAAATGATCGAAAAACTCTCGCGTGGCATCGATGTGAATGCCAACCGCGCCGCCCAGTGAGAAACAAATGAGCAAGAAATCGACAAGACAGTCGGGCTTTGGCATTGCCACGGTGGACGATGACGAGCGCCGCGCCAGCAAGATTCTGGTTTGGGCCACAGGCCTGACCTTGTTGCTGGCCCTGGGCTGGGCGGCTACTTTTGAGCTCGACGAGATCACCCGCGCGCAGGGCAAGGTGATCCCCAGCAGCCGCGAGCAGGTGATTCAGAGTCTCGATTCGGGGGTGCTCAGTGAACTGCTGGTGCGCGAGGGCAGTGTGGTCGACAAAGACCAGGTGCTGCTGCGCATTGACGACGCACGCTCGGGTGCGGTGTTCCGCGAAGCCCAGGAAAAATACTTTGCACTGTCGGCCATGGCGGCCAGGCTGCGTGCGGAAGCCTATGGCACCGAGCTGCGCTTTCCGCCTGAAATCAAGGTCGAGCGTGGTCTGGTCGAACAGGAGACCCTGGCCTACAACGCCCGCAAGCGTGCTCTTAATGAATCGCTCAAGGCGCTCGACATCTCGATTGCCGCGGCCAACCGCGAGCTGAGCATCACCGAGCCGCTGGTGCAGCAGGGGGTGATTTCCGAAGTCGAACTGCTGCGCCTGCGTCGCCAACTGTCTGACCTCATGGGTCAGCGTGCAGAGCGCAACAACCGCTATATCACCGACGCCAACAACGAACTGGTGCGGGTGAGCTCCGAACTCTCGCAGACCAAGGAAAACGCTTCGGCCCGTGAAGACGCATTCAAGCGCACGACCTTGCGCGCGCCCATGAAAGGGGTGGTCAAGAACGTGCAGGTCACCACCGTCGGTGGCGTGATCCAGGCCGGGCAGCCCATTCTGGAAATCGTGCCGACCGAAGACGAAATGCTGGTCGAGGCCTACGTCAAACCCGCCGATGTGGCTTTCCTCAAAGTGGGGCAGGAAGCGGTGGTCAAGCTCACGGCGTATGACTTCAACAAATACGGAGGCCTGGAGGGGGTGGTGGACCACCTCAGCCCCGACACCCTGCGCGACGAACGCCAGCGCCGCCCCGGCATGCAGGCTGAACTGGAAGAAGGCCTGTACCGGATCATGGTCCGCATCAAGAGTCCAGGCGAAGAGCGTCACGGCAAAAAGATCGAGCCCACGCCCGGCATGACGGCGATGGTCGACATCCGCACCGGCAAGAAGACCGTGCTGGAATACATCTTCCGTCCGCTGCAAAACGTGCGCACGGCCTTGCAGGAGCGTTGATCCGGCTGCTCAGCGTGCTGTAAATCTGAAAGCTGTTTGAGTTCTTGTCCTTTGGCACTGAACAGGCGGCTTTCAGAGGCGCACACTTGGGAGATCAACTTACTCGTCTGAAATCCCAGAGGGATGCAAAATAATCCCACAAAGTAGTTAAAAATAGACCAATCTGCCCCGCCTGACCGCGAGCCCCCGATTGGACAAGAAACAACTCACCGAAAGCGACATCCGCGCCCGTTACATCACGCCCGCCATCGAGCAGGCAGGGTGGGATCCGATGACGCAGGTCTTTCACGAGTTTGGCCTGCGAGCCGGGCGCATCAGCGTGCGCGGCCGCGCGGCGCACCGCGACCAGACGACCATCCTCAAGGCCGACTACGCGCTGTTCTTCAAGCCCAACATCCCGATTGCGGCGGTCGAGGCCAAAGACAACAACCACGGCATCGGCGCTGGCATGCCGCAGGCCATTGAATACGCCCGCCTGCTGGGTGTGCCCTTTGCCTTTGCCAGCAATGGCGATGGTTTCATCTTCCGCGACGAAACGCTGGCCGACGGCGTGCTCGAAAAACAAATCGCACTGAGCGAGTTCCCCAGCCCGCAACAGCTTTGGGATCGCTACTGCGCCTGGAAAAGGTGGGCGCCTGAAGTGCGCAGCGTGGCCGAGCACGATTACTACCCCGGCAAGATCCCGCGCTACTACCAAATCAATGCCATCAACCGCACCATTGAGGCGATTGCCGCCGGGCAAAAGCGGGTGTTGCTGGTCATGGCCACGGGCACCGGTAAAACTTTCACCGCGTTCCAGATCATTCACCGCCTGTGGAAGTCACCCTGGCGCAACGACCCGACCAGCACCAAGCCCAAGCGCATCCTGTTTCTGGCCGACCGCAACATCCTGATCGACCAGACCATGGTCAACGACTTTCGCCCTTTCAAGGGTGCGATGGCCAAGCTCAGCCCCAACGCCAAGGGCATTGAAAAGGTCGATGCGCAAGGCAAGGTGACCATCGAGGACGTAGATCTGGCGATCAACAAAGCCACCAAGCAGGTCAACAAGTCGTACGAGATTTACCTCTCGCTCTACCAGGCGGTGACCGGCACCGAAGAAGAGCGCAACATCTACAAGCAATTCAGCCCGGACTTTTTTGACCTGATCGTGGTGGACGAGTGCCACCGGGGCAGCGCCGACGAAGACTCGGCCTGGCACGACATCCTCAAATACTTCAGTAGCGCCACCCATGTGGGCCTGACCGCCACGCCCAAGGAAACCAAAGACGTTTCCAACACCGACTATTTTGGCGAGCCGGTCTACACCTACAGCCTCAAGCAAGGCATCGAAGACGGCTTTCTCGCGCCCTATAAGGTCATCCGGGTGGATCTGGATAAAGACGCCTTTGGCTGGCGCCCGCCCTCGGGCATGACCGACAAGCTCGGCAACGTCATTGAGGACCGCATCTACACCGGCGCCGACATGAACCGCAAACTCGTGCTGGAAAAGCGCGACGAAGCCGTGGCCGCCAAGATCACCGAATACCTCAAGGCCACCGACCGCTTTGCCAAGACCATCGTGTTCTGCGAAGACATTGACCACGCCGAGCGCATGCGCAAGGCCTTGAGCAATGCCAACGCCGACCTGTGCGCCGCCGAGCCCAACTATGTGGTGCAGATCACTGGCGACAACGCCATCGGCAAGGCCCAGCTCGACAACTTCATCGACCCCGAAAAGTCCTATCCGGTCATTGCCACCACCTCCAAGCTCATGAGCACCGGGGTGGACGCGCAAACCTGCAAGCTCATCGTGCTGGACCAGAACATCAAGTCCATGACGCTGTTCAAGCAGATCATTGGTCGGGGTACCCGCCTGCGCGAAGACCTGGGCAAAACCTGGTTCACCATCCTCGACTTCAAGCGAGCCACCGAACTCTTTGCCGACCCGGCTTTTGACGGTGAACCGGCGTACGTGTACGAGCCCAAAGGCAACGACCCCGTGGCCCCAGCCGAAACATCTGCGCTGCCCACCGGCGAGGGCAACCCGGCACTGCCCGCGTCCGAACCCATGCCACCCTACACTGCGCCCGGCACAGGCACTGGCAGCACCGAACCCAAGCGCTACGTGGTCGGCGCCGCAGTCAATGTGACTGTGGCCCGCGAGCGCGTGCAGTACCTCAGCCCCGAAGGCAAGCTCATCACCGAAAGCCTGCGTGACTACACCCGCATCAACCTCGTCAAGCAATACGACTCGCTCGACAAGTTCTTGCAGGCCTGGAACGGTGCCGAGCGCAAGGCTGCGCTGCTGCAAGAGTTGGAGGGCCGTGGGGTGCTGTACGACGCGCTGGCTGAAGAAGTGGCGCGCAATGGCATCAAAGATCTGGACCCGTTTGACCTGCTGTTGCATGTGGCCTACAACCAGCCGCCCATGACGCGCCACGAACGTGCCAACCGCGTCAAAAAACGCAACGTCTTCACCCAATACGGCGGCGTGGCCCGACAGGTGATCGAAGCGCTGATCGACAAATACGCCGACGAAGGCATCCAGACTATCGAAAGCAACGAGGTGCTCAAGCTCCAGCCTTTCACGCAACTGGGCAGCCCCGTTGAAATCATCCGAAGCTTTGGTGGACGCCCGCAGTATCTTGCCGCTGTCAAAGCTATTGAGACTGAAATTTACAGCTCGTAAAACATATGCCAATACGCGTAGAGGAAATAGAAAAGTTGCTGACGGCTCGTGGATATCAAGTCGTCCATGAGACGAAAAAGAAAAAAGGGTTTCAGCTATACCCCAATCAACCAATTTACTTGAACAAGACCTCCAAGACAGGCGTGACAGCAGTGGTCGTTCACCCGGAAAGCAAAATTCAGAATTGGGTTCAACGCCAAACGGATGTATTGACGAGCGACGGTTACTTTCACTCAAGTAATCTGGGCTTGTTTCCGAAAAGAAACAACGGTGGACTTCATCCTATCGGCTACGGGATAGGGCTCACATTTGATTCTTTACAAGCAGTTATCCGCTGCCTCGATTGGTTGGAGGGCAAAGAGCGTGCGGAAAACGAGACTTCTGCCCCCGTTCCCCATTTGCTCAATGCCGCTCTGCCTGAGGGGTGCGACATTCAGACCATTGCCATGCGCCGTGAGGGCCATGCCGCGTTTCGTTCATCACTGGAAAAATATTGGGGTATCTGTGCCGTGACGGGAGTCAGTCATCCAGTCATGTTGAGAGCTTCTCACATCAAACCCTGGACTGCTTCAAGCCCAAAAGAAAAAACAGATCCGTTCAATGGACTTCTTCTCTCAGCGCACTTGGACGTAGCGTTTGATCGTGGCCTGATCACCTTCGATGATCAAGGGGCCATGATTCGTTCATCGCAAATGTCTGCGGATGATGCACAAAAGCTCGGCCTTGCCGACGGCTGCAAACTTTCTAAGGTAGATCCCCAGCATCTGTCCTACCTGGCGTACCACCGTCAGAACGTATTCAAAAAATAAACATGTCCAACCTCACCCCCCTTATCAAATCCATCCAGGACATCATGCGCCAGGACTCGGGCGTCGATGGCGATGCCCAGCGCATCAGCCAGCTCACCTGGCTGCTGTTCCTCAAGGTGTTTGACGCACTCGAAGAAGAGCTCGAACTCACCCGCGACGACTACAAAAGCCCGCTGCCCGAAGCCCTGCGCTGGCGCAATTGGGCGGCAGACCCAGAAGGCATCACGGGCGACGCCCTGCTGAACTTCGTCAACAACGAACTGTTCCCCACCCTCAAAAACCTGCCCGGCGATGTGCAGCGAAACCCGCGCGGCTATGTGGTGCGTGGCGTCTTTGAAGACGCCTTCAACTACATGAAGAGCGGCCAGCTGCTGCGCCAGGTCATCAACAAGCTGGCGACGGTGGACTTCAACCGCCAGGCTGAGCGCCACCAGTTCAACGACCTCTACGAAAAAATCCTCAAAGACCTGCAAAGCGCTGGCAACGCGGGCGAGTTCTACACGCCCCGCGCTGTGACGCAGTTCATGGTGGACATGACCAACCCCCAACTGGGGGAGCGCGTCATGGACCCGGCCACCGGCACGGGCGGCTTTCTGGTCTGCGCCATCGAGCACCTGCGCAAACAGGTCAAAACCGCAGACGACGAAACTCGTTTGCAAAACAGCATCCTGGGCGTGGAGAAAAAGCAGCTGCCCCACATGCTGTGCGTGACCAACCTCATGCTGCACGGCATCGAAGTGCCCAGCCTGATCCGCCACGACAACACCCTCAGCCGCCCGCTGCGCGACTACACCCCCGCCGACCGTGTGGACGTCATCCTCACCAACCCGCCCTTTGGCGGCATTGAAGAGCCGGGCATTGAGCAAGGCTTTCCGGCCGATGTGCGCACCAAAGAAACAGCCGATTTGTTTCTGGTGCTCATCAAGCACATCCTTAAACACAATGGCCGCGCCGCCGTGGTGCTGCCCGACGGCACCCTGTTTGGTGAAGGCGTGAAGACCCGCATCAAAGAACAGCTGCTGACCGAATGCAACCTGCACACAATCGTGCGGTTGCCCAACGGCGTGTTCAACCCCTACACCGGCATCAAGACCAACCTGCTGTTCTTCACCAAGGGCACGCCCACACAGCACATCTGGTACTACGAGCACCCCTACCCGCAGGGCGTCAAGAGCTACAACAAGACCAAGCCCATCCGCATCGAAGAATTTGACGCTGAAAAAGCCTGGTGGGGCCTTGAAGCCGATGGCTTTGCCGCCCGCGTGGAAAACGAACGCGCCTGGAAGGTGAGCATTGATCAGATCAAAGCCGCCAACTACAACCTCGACCAAAAGAACCCGCACGCCGCCGAAGTGGTGAGCCACGACCCCGAGCAACTGCTGGCCGACTACGCCCGCCTGCAAACCGAGGCGCAAAGCCTGCGTGACCAACTCAAAAGCATCCTCGCCCAATCGCTCGGAGCCAAAGCGTGAGCGCAGATGTGATGGCGCAAGTGCCGTTGGTGCAGTATTTCGACTTGATTGCGCAAGCTCCCGGTGGCGTGGCCCGCTTGCGCGAACTCATCTTGACGCTGGCTGTGCAAGGCAAGCTGGTGCCGCAAGACCCCAGCGACGAACCGGCGAGTGTGCTGCTGCAAAAAATCCGCGCCGAGAAAGACCTACTGATTGCGGAAGGCAAGATCAAGCGGGACAAGCTGTTGGCTGAAATCGCGGATGAGGAAAAGCCGTTTGAGTTGCCGAAAGAATGGGAATGGGTACCACTTCAATATATTGGCTATACCCAAACGGGGACAACTCCCGATAAGAAAAATCCGCAAATGTATGGCGGTGATATTCCATTTATCAAACCAGGTGACATTTACCCCAACCATGTTGACTACTCAAATGAGGCCTTGTCTGAATCGGGCTTAGCTGATTCCGGTCGTCTTGCACCTGCTGGATCATTGCTTATGGTCTGCATTGGAACGATTGGGAAGTCCAATTTGATTGAAAGAGCGTGCTCTTTCAATCAGCAAATTAACTCTGTAACGCCACTTTGTTGTTCGCCAGAGTACGTAAAGCTTTTCTGCCGTAGTCCTTTTTTTCAAGCTGAAGCCTGGGCGAGATCTTCGAGCACCACCATTTCCATTCTTAACAAAGGTAAATGGGAGGCGATTCCTGTGGCGTTGCCCCCGCTGGCCGAACAATCCCGCATCGTCACCCGCGTCGAAGAGCTGATGCAACTCTGCGACGCCCTCGAAGCACAAGGCCAGCTCGAAGCCGAACAACACGCCCGACTCGTCAGCACCTTGTTCGGCAGCCTGCTGCAAAGCGACACCCCCGAGGCCCTGGCCGACAACTGGCAACGCATCGCCACCCACTTCGACCTGCTGCTCGACCGCCCCGAAGCGGTGGACGCCCTCGAACAAACCATCCTCCAACTCGCCGTGCGCGGCCTCCTCGTCCCCCAAGACCCCACCGACGAACCCGCCAGCGTCCTCCTGCAAAAAATCCGCACCGAAAAAGACCACCTCATCGCCCAAGGCAGGATCAAACGCGACAAACCCCTGCCACCGATCACTGACGAAGAAAAACCGTTTGAGTTGCCGCAGGGGTGGGCGCTAGCAAGGTTTGGAGAAGTTGCTCAAATTTCCAGTGGCGTCACGCTGGGCAGAAAAACACCTATTTCAAAGCCTTTGCTGTTGCCGTATTTGCGGGTTGCGAATGTGCAGCGGTGGACGCTCAAGTTGGAATCGATGAAAGAAGTCATCATTGATGAAAAAGAGCTGGATAGGTTCCAAATTTCTAGCGGTGACTTGTTGATCACCGAAGGGGGGGACTGGGACAAAGTTGGTCGAACTGCGATTTGGCAGGATCAATTACCAACCTGCTTGCATCAAAACCATGTCTTTAAGGCCAGAGGTGTTACGGCCGAATGGAGTCCAGAATGGGCTGAGCTTTACTTGAATTCCGACATCGCTAGGAGCTACTTTGCTGCATCAGCAAAGCAGACGACCAACTTGGCTTCAATCAATATGACTGAGTTGAAGAATTGTGTGTTTCCTTTACCCCCGCGATCAGAGCAAGAACGTATTACTAAGCGATTTGAAATGCTTTGGGGTTTGTGTTCAGATTTACGAACGAAGCTTTTAGCTTGCCAAGCTGCAATGTCAATCACAAGTGAGGCTGTTCTAAAGGTTGATTGATAAAAATTCGAAAGGGAGATGTGTATGCCTGGAATTCATTTGAGTGAAGTGGAAAAGAAATTAAAGAAAGCTTGGGATTCCAATAACTTTGGGGAAACGCCGCTGCTTAAATCGATAGAGATTGATGCAAACGGCGGCAGTGGACTGCGCGGCATCAAGTCTTTGAGAATGGACTTTGACTACCCAGTGACATTTTTTACGGGGCAGAACGGCGCGGGGAAGTCGACCTTACTTGCACTAGCTGCACTGGCTTATCACGGTGTTCCTGGGCATGTAGCTAGTTTGGCGAAAAGCTGGACAGAGCACGAGGAGGGTGACTTCACTTACTTCACGTTCAGGGATTTTTTCCATCGTGGGCCCGGAGATTCCGCTGTGAAAGATGTGATCTTGACATGGCGATATGACGACAAGGCCCCAGAAGTTTCATTGGAGAAGAAGACCGAAAAATGGATGCGCTATGAACGTCGGCCAAAGCGTGCAGTGGAGTTTTTGGGTATATCCAGAGCCGTCCCACCTATAGAGCTGTCTTATCTCAGAAGCAACTTTAATGCTGATATTTCAGGAATTAGCCCTGCGCAGTTGACCGATGAGACACGTAAAGTTGTGGAAAAAATATTAGGCAGGAAATATCCAAAGGTTGAAGAGATCAACCGAAAAAAATTCACGATTCGTCGGACCAGTGAGAGCGGCTATACCAGTTTCAATATGGGTGCAGGCGAAGACAGTCTGATTGCATTACTTGCACAGCTTTCACAATTGCCAAAAGGTAGCTTGGTTGTCATCGATGAAATTGAAACAGCCCTTCACCCAGCAGCACAGAGGAAACTGGTTGAAGCACTTTTACAGCTTTCTTGGGAAAGAAAGTTGCAAATCATTGGGTCGACTCATTCGCACCATATCATTGATAATTTGCCAAGGGTCGCCCGCAAGCTCATTGTTCGTGAGCAGGAAACCCATCGGATCGTCGCCTCGCCAACGACTATGCTGGCGTTATCGGAAATATCTGAACAACAAAACAAAGAGCTACTGGTTATTTGTGAAGATCCTTTTGCCGCATCGCTGTTAACGACAGCACTATCTGCACATTTGCGTAAGCGTGTTGATATTCAGGCGTGTGGAGCAAAGTCCGAGTTGGCTCGATACGCGAGAAGTCATTTGCGTGTTGCACCTAAGGCACGATGTCTTATCGTATGGGATGGTGATGTGCCGCATAAAGAGGCTGAAGGCTATCTGAACTCCGCAAAAGCTCAGATACCAGATGCAGATGTTGGTATCGATGCCAGACTTTCTTGGACATGCTTGCCTGGCACTGTCTCACCTGAACAGTGGGCCTTGGATATAGCGCAATCAGATGGGCTTGCGCATGTTATTTCAGAATTTGGACTTGAGACGGATGATCATGCGCTGACAGTGCTTGCTCAATGCGGAGCAGATGATGTTCACGATATTCCTTATGAACTCGCGCAGGCAACTGGATTGAGGGAAGAGGATGCTGCACAAGGTCTTGTGCGCTGTGCTGTAACGGCTGCGAGAGACCAACTTCAACCTGTAGTAGATCTTATTCAGAAAAAGTTGGCATAGCCAATAGAGGAGTTTTTTTGCCCATCCAACACGCCATCTGGCAAATCGCCGACCAGCCCGCCATCTTGCCCGCCGCCAAGCTCGCCAGCGAGCAGTTGCTGGAATCCATGATCGTGCGCGAGCCGCGCATCCTTTCCAGCGAGTGGATGCTGATTGGCCAGCAAGAAATCACCTCACATGGTGGGCGCATTGACCTTCTGGCCATCGCGCCCGATGGTTCGTTGGTGCTGATTGAACTCAAGCGCGACCGCACCCCGCGCGAGATCGTGGCGCAGGCCCTGGACTATGCCTCTTGGGTGGTGGACTTGACGGCTGATCGAATCGTGCAGATTTACCAGCGCTTTTCCAAGGGCGGCAGTTTGCAGGCCGATTTTCAAAAGCGCTTTGGTACGGTGCTGGACGAAGACACGCTCAACCATTCGCACCAGATCATCATCGTGGCCAGTGAGCTGGACCCGTCCACCGAGCGCATCGTGGCGTATTTGAATGCGCGTGACATTGCCATCAACGTGGTGTTCTTCAAGGTGTTTGAGCACGGCGGCCAGCAGCTGCTCAGCCGCGCCTGGATGATCGACCCCGGCGAAACCCAAGCTAACGCCGCAGCCACCAACACCGCCAAGGGCGAGGGCAAAGAACCTTGGAATGGCGAGTTCTACGTGTCGTTTGGCTCCAATGAACACCGCAGCTGGGAAGATGCCCGGCGCTATGGCTACATCAGCGGCGGTGGCGGCACTTGGTACAGCCAGACGCTCAAGCTCCTGTCCCCCGGTGACCGCGTGTGGGTCAAGATTCCGCAAACGGGTTTTGTGGGCGTTGGCGAGGTGAGTGAATCCGTGCAGTCCGCTAAAGACTTCATGGTGCCCACCCCCGAGGGCGCCCGCTCCGCGCTCGACGTGTTGCAACACGGCCCGCTCTACCGCGCCACAGCCGACGACCCGGAGCAAGCCGAATACTTTGTGCGCGTGAAGTGGCTGGACACCGTGGACGCTGCCCACGCCTTCAACGAAGTGGGCCTGTTCGGCAACCAGAACACCGTCTGCCAACCCCGCGCCGCCAAGTGGCGGCACACGGTGGAGCGGTTGAAGACGGTGTTTGTGAATTGGAATGCCCTAGGAAAAGTTGATTAAAGTTGATTTATCACGTTTGTGATGCATAATCCACCGCCTATGCACAAAGTTATCCACAGCGAAAACATCAAGCAATCGCTGCAAACGCGTGGGTGGAAGCAAAAAGACCTGGCCGAAGCGCTGGGGGTCACGGCGCAGTCGGTGACCAACTGGCTCAAGGGTTCAGACTTTCCCAGGCCCGATAAATTGCTCAAGCTGGCCACCACCTTGCAGCTGAGTTTTGACAAGCTGGTCAAGACAGACACTGCCGGGCAGCCCGTGGTTGCGTTCCGCAAAAAAGCGGGAGCCAAGACCACCGACGCACACATTGACAAAGCCATGGTGATGGGCGCCTTGCTCAAGGCATTGGTCCCTTTTTTGCCATCCATGCCAGCTTTGCGACTGCAATTGACGGCACCCAGTACCGATTACGAGCCTTTGCAGGCGGTGGTGAGTCAAGTCCGTGAGCGTTTGGGTTTGGGAGGAGAGGCTGCTGTCGCTTATCAGGAGTTGATTGGCGAGTTTGGGGCCAATGGTGCGGTGGTAGCGCCCGTGCTCTGGGGCCAAAAACAGAATCACAAAAATGCACTGCACATCTTGCTGCCACAAGAAAACGTCACGTTCATCTTTCTGAATCTGGACACCCACCAGGAAGACTTCAAATTCTGGATGGCGCACGAGCTGGCGCATGTATACACGCCGGATTTGGCAGGCAAAGACGAGGGTGAAGACTTTGCCGACGCATTTGCGGGCGCTTTGCTGTTCCCTCGGGCGGTTGCGCGAAAGACCTATGAACATGCCAGGACGGGCAACAAGTCGACCGAAGCCAAAGTCTTGACGGAGCAAGCAAAGGCTTACGGCATTTCTCTTTTCAATGTATTTTCAGAGGTGAACCGGTATGCCCACTCGCAGGGTTTGCCGCCACTGCGCCACACGGATGAGCAAATCTATCAGATGCGCCAAATCCAGCGTGGCAAAACCATGAGTGAAGAGTTGTTTGCACCCGTGCCGACAAAGCCCGGGGCATACATCGCTGCAACGAAGAACACCTTCAAGAGTGCGTTTTTCGAGTCGTTGCAACGGATGATCAAAAACAAAGAAACAGGGACGGGCTATATCCAGCAGGTGATGGACATACCCATGCAAGACGCGATAGCACTGCATGGGGAGTTGATTCGTTGACAACGCTGGTCCTGCTCGACACCAACACTTACCTTCGGCTGGCCAAGCGAGTAAGGCCCTTTGTTGGATTGGAGTTTGGGCAGGTGCCTTATGTGCTGACCATACTCAAAGTCACCGAAGACGAGGTGCACCGCAACCCGCATTTGCAGTTTCGCAACCCATGGTTTGATCAGACTGAACATGCACAAGAGCGGTTGGCCAAACAGGTCAGATTGACGGCTGTTCAAAAGGCAAAAATTGAAGCGGCGCAAAGCGTTTTATTGGGCTGGGTGCGCATGGATGTGGACAGGTTCACTTCTTATGGACGGTCTCCACCCGGAGAGGCCGATTGCTGGCTGTTGGCGTTTGGGCAAGTCAGGCCTGCAGTCGTTGTGACAGATGACTTGGGGATGCACGAGTTGGTCAAGGATTTTCCCGACATCAAGGTCTGGCACGGATACGAGTTGCTGGCTAAGTTGCGAACTGCCAAGGTCGTCGATGATGCGTTGATTCGTGACATCTATGAAGCCCTGGAAGCAAATGGTGATCTGACGAGAACCTGGCGCGAGGCCAAGCACAAAACATTCATGAAGATCTTTGGCTCAGGTTCAGGAGCCTGAACGGTTAAAATCCAGCCTTCCCCAAGGAGCGTTGCAGCCCGCCTTCAGGCGGGTCAGGCTTGGGGCTTGTCCTGTGCCAACGACGCTCACCTGTGCCCCCAAGGTGAGTTTGTGTCTGTTGCTGCGTCCCTCGTGAATGTCCCCCCCATGAAGCTGTCTGGCCTGGAGCCTGTCTCCATTGGCGAGGGCAGCCTGTTTGTGAACGTGGGCGAGCGCACCAACGTCACCGGCTCCAAGGCCTTTGCGCGCATGATCCTGAACGGCCAGTACGAAGAGGCCCTGGCCGTGGCGCGCCAGCAGGTCGAAAACGGCGCGCAGGTGATCGACATCAACATGGACGAGGCCATGCTCGACAGCCAGGCGGCCATGGTGCGCTTTCTGAACCTGATTGCGTCCGAGCCCGACATCGCGCGGGTGCCGATCATGGTGGACTCGTCCAAGTGGGCTGTGATCGAAGCGGGTCTGCGCTGCATCCAGGGCAAGCCAATAGTCAATTCGATCAGCATGAAAGAGGGCGTTGAAGAGTTCAAGCGCCAGGCCAGGTTGATCAAGCGTTACGGCGCGGCCGCTGTGGTCATGGCCTTTGACGAGAAAGGCCAGGCCGACACCTACGCGCGCAAGATCGAGATTTGCGAGCGGGCCTACCGCGTGCTGGTGGACGAGGTCGATTTCCCGCCCGAAGACATCATCTTCGATCCGAACATCTTTGCCATTGCCACTGGCATCGAAGAACACAACAACTACGCGGTGGACTTCATCGAAGCCACGCGCTGGATCAAGGCCAACCTGCCTGGCGCCAAGGTGTCGGGCGGCGTGTCCAACGTCAGTTTCAGCTTCCGTGGCAACGACCCGGTGCGCGAGGCCATCCACACCGTGTTCCTGTACCACGCCATCCAGGCGGGCATGGACATGGGCATCGTCAACGCGGGCATGGTTGGCGTGTACGACGAGCTTGAACCCGGTTTGCGTGAACGCGTCGAAGACGTGGTGCTCAACCGCCGCCCCGATGCCGGTGAACGTCTGGTGGAAATTGCCGACAGCGCCAAAGGCGCTGCCAAGGACGAAAGTACCAAGTTCGCCTGGCGCGGCACGCCCGAAGCACCGGTGCCGGTGGCGCAGCGCCTCTCGCACGCGCTGGTGCACGGCATCACCGACTTCATCACCGAAGACACGGAAGAAGCCTACCGCGAGGTGCTGGCCAAAGGCGGTCGCCCGCTGCATGTGATCGAAGGCCCGCTGATGGACGGCATGAACGTGGTCGGCGACCTGTTCGGCCAGGGCAAGATGTTCCTGCCGCAGGTGGTCAAGAGCGCCCGCGTGATGAAGCAGGCCGTGGCCC